>Ga0310695_10002001_pt1 | contig 44858 bp, 35 predicted proteins | sample RumenRJG_04DNA_FD_203882 | JGI IMG/M metagenome (GOLD analysis project Ga0310695, IMG submission 203882) | Bovine rumen microbial communities from Lethbridge, Alberta, Canada - RJG_04 (v2) (version 2) | ecosystem: Host-associated > Mammals > Digestive system > Stomach > Rumen | place: Canada... | reverse complement strand
TCCCATTCCGAACAGAGAAGTTAAGCCTCACCACGCCGATGGTACTGCGAAAGTGGGAGAGTAGGTAACCGCCCCCTAAGAGGGAGTCACTGGTAAAACAGCGGCTCCCTCGTTTTTTTTGTTGCCCGGGGCGGGGAGTTACTGGACGGGCTGGACGAACTGGAGGTGGCGTTGACAACGCCACGCACCTGGACGGGCTGGACCAACCGGACGGGCAGGAGAGACTGGGTTGGATGGGTGATTTTGTGGGGAGGTTGAGGTGGTGTATCGGTTTTTTTTGTAATTTAGCGACGTTGAAATGATATAAATTGATTAAATGTCAGCATAGTTATGAAATTGAGAAATATTGTCTTGGTGTTGATGGCCGTGATGTTGTGCGGCACGGCTACTGTGTCGGCACAGGTCGAAACGGCCTATTCCCCTAATCACAACATCGCTGTGAACTTTACGCTCGCTGATGGCGTGCCTGTCTATAACGTCATATTCAAGGGCAAACAGGTGATCAGGGACAGTCGCTTGGGCCTGGACCTGCTGAGCGCTAAGGGCAGCGGCAAGGGCACTAATTTCAACAACAAAGTGTCGATTGCCGAGAATTCCCTGTGTGACGGCTTTGAATTGATGACGGTGAGGCACACCTCGTTCGACGAGACGTGGCAGCCGGTGTGGGGTGAGGAAAGCAGCATCCGCAACCATTACAACGAGATGGCGGTGACGCTGAACCAGACGTCGATGAGCCGCTACATCGTCGTGAGGTTCAGGGTTTATGACGATGGTGTGGGCTTCCGCTATGAGTTCCCCTTGCAGGACAACCTCACCTACTTTGTCATCAAGGAGGAACGCACCCAGTTTGCCATGCCCGGCGACATCACGGCATGGTGGATTGGTGGCGACTATGACACGCAGGAATATGAGTACACGCGCTCACGGCTGAGCGAGATACGTAGCATCTTCAAGAGCCGCATCACCGCCAACCAGTCGCAGCAGCAGTTCAGCGAAACCGGTGTGCAGACGTCGCTGCTGCTCATGACCGACGACGGCGTCTACATGAACCTGCACGAGGCTCAACTGGTGGATTATCCCTGTATGCACCTCAACCTGGACGACAAGAACATGGTGTTTGAGTCCTGGCTGACGCCTGATGCACAGGGCTGTAAGGGCTATATGCAGACGCCCTGCCAAACACCCTGGCGCACCATCATGATTGTTGATGATGCGCGCGACATGCTGGCCTCGCGACTCATCCTCAACCTGAACGAGCCTTGTAAAATCAAGGACACCTCATGGATTAAACCCGTGAAATACATGGGCGTGTGGTGGGAAATGATTTCCGGCATGAGCACATGGCATTATACCGATGAGATCCCTTCTGTCAAGTTTGGTGTTACCGACTACAGCAAACTCAAGCCCAACGGCAAGCACGGCGCCAACAACGAGAACGTGAAGCGCTATATCGATTTTGCCGCCGAGAACGGCTTTGACCAGGTGCTCGTTGAGGGCTGGAACGAGGGCTGGGAGGATTGGTACGGCAACAGCAAGGACTATGTGTTTGACTTTGTCACGCCCTATCCCGACTTTGACATCAAGATGCTCAACGACTATGCCCACAGCAAGGGCATCCGCCTGATGATGCACCACGAGACCTCGGCCAGCACGCGCAACTATGAGCGCCACCTCGAGGAGGCCTACTCGCTGATGAACAAGTATGGCTACAACTCGGTCAAGAGCGGCTATGTGGCCGACATCCTGCCGCGAGGCGAGAACCATTACAGCCAGTGGATCATCAACCACTACCAGTATTGTATAGAGGAGGCTGCCAAGCACCACATCATGGTCAACGCCCACGAGGCGGTCCGTCCCACGGGTCTGTGCCGCACGTGGCCCAACCTGATCGGCAACGAGAGTGCCCGCGGCACCGAGTACCAGGCCTTTGGCGGCACGATGCCGGGCCACACGGCCATCCTGCCGTTCACGCGCCTGCAGGGCGGCCCGATGGACTACACGCCGGGCATCTTTGAGATGGACCTGTCCAAGTTCGCTCCGTCGAACGAGTCCAAGTGCCTGTCGACCATCTGTGGCCAGTTGGCGCTCTATGTGACGCTCTACAGCCCCCTGCAGATGGCTGCCGACCTGCCCGAGAACTATGCGCGCTTCATGGACGCCTTCCAGTTCATCAAGGATGTGCCCGTCGATTGGCAGCGCTCGATTTACCTGGAGGCCGCCCCGATGGAGTATATCACCATCGCCCGTCAGGACAAGAACAGCGACGCGTGGTATGTGGGCGGTGTCACCGACACCAAACCCCACGACAGCGTCATCAGGCTCGATTTCCTGGACAAGGGACGCACCTATGAGGCGACCATCTATGCCGACGCCAAGAATGCCGACTACAAGACCAATCCGCAGGCCTATGTCATCACCAAGAAGAAGGTGACCGCCAAGTCGACGCTCAAAATGCACAGCGCTCCCGGCGGAGGCTTCGCCATTTCCATCAAACCCCTGTAATGATTCGAGTCCCGGGCAATTGCCTGGGACTCGAAGTTTAGAGTTTAGGGTTTAGAGTTTAGAGAGGCATCCGCTTTTTTGCCTGCTGGCGCTGTGGCTTTGCCTCCTGTCACCACGGACGTGGTGGCGTTGTCGTTAACGCACAGGGGCCTGCTCGGTATTACCGGGCAGGCCCCTGTGTGCATAAAAAGAATGGGCAACCAGCCGAAGCATGGTCACCCAAATCCTCTCTCCACTGCGGTGTGTACGTGACTCGAACACGCGACCCCCTGCGTGACAGGCAGGTATTCTAACCAACTGAACTAACACACCAACATGTGAGTGCTAAGGAGCATTTCTTTTCCAAAGCGACTGCAAAGGTACTGCAAGATTTTGAATTGACAAAGGATTTTGCGAGAAAAAATCGAAATTTTTTTCGATTTCAGTGCAAACCATTGATTTTTAATGCATTAGTACATGTCAATAAATTTGGATGCTTCCATTAACATGTATCCATATGGGTAGATGAGATTAGTCTTATTTTCCACCATATAGGGATTGATAGTGACGTCTATAGAGCCTTGAGCGAAACTGGCTATCTCATAGGGCTGATAAACGGCATGTAGGGCGCCGTCTTCAAAGTAGAAACTTGAGGGGGCAGGAGGCAGTCCGTCCTCGGGCAGGAAGAGGTTTTCTGATGTATAACCTAATTGCTCGGTGATGGCATCCAGAATAATGGGCCGGAGTGCATTCATGTCGTTGACAACTTGATCAAGGGTTACCACTTTATTGAGTAACATGTCGTAAGTCAGGTAGTCGTTGGCAAACAGACCATGTGCTGCTCCGGCATAATAGTCGTTATAAAAAATGTGGAATGTGGCAAAGCGGCTATTGATGTCCTTGAGTTTGATTATACGCGTTGATATGTTGACACTTTGGCCATTGAGGGAGGCCTCATCAACCAACTTGCAATCTTTGCCTAGATTATGCTTGTTCCCTTCAATATCGGTGTACAGGAAGTAATTGATCGCTTGATTTATGTCACTGATATCATCCTTTCCTGTCACTTCCTCGATGAGCGCCTCTTGCAGGCTGACACAATCTTGACCATTAAGCATAACGGGCCACATGGCTTGGATAGAGTTTTTGTCGTAGGCTGTCATTCCGTCCAGGGTATATTGTATGATGACGGATTGCTGGCTTTGATAAAACTGGCACATGTTGTTTAACGTTGTTTGGCCCGATGCTGATGCTATCCATGCCAGTGACGAGATAGCCAGCGCCATGAGAGTTTTCTTGTTCATAACTCAGTTGATTTAGTGATTGCTTATTCTGTCAATTCCAACAATTCCAAGCCATAAGGGGTGTACAGACGTTTTATCTGCTCGGGCTTGAGCATGTAGGGGTAGATGGGTGCGTCGATCATGCCTTGGGCATAACTGGCGATCTCATAGACCTGATAGACGACATGCAGCACCGAGCCGTCGAGCCAGAAGTCGCGGGGCAGCGGCAGCAAGCCGTTGTCAGGGAAGAACAGGTCATCTTTGTCGTAATCATAGGCCTGCTTGATGGCCGTGAGCGTAATGGTGCGCAACAGGGCGGTGTCGGCGACGATGTCGTCCAGGGCGATGGCTTTGTCGGTCTTGAGGTCGTAGGTGGCATAGTTGTTGGCATAGATGCCATGGGCTCCTCCCGCCATATAGGAATAGGTGGACAGGCGATAGGTGAGCAGCCGGTCGGTCATGCTTTCCATGATGATCTTCACCTCGCTGGTAGAGAGTTTGTTCTCATCATTTCTGACGGCCTTGACGGGCACGAGACGCTTGGCATCGACCTCGGTGTAGTTGCTGGGATTGAGCAGGAAGTCGACCACTTTATCCAGTTGGTTGAGTTGGGCGCTGTCGGTCATGGAGCGGAACAATGCCTGCTGGAGCGCCTCGCAGGGCTTGCCGTTGATGACCTCGGGCCACAGGGCGGTGAAGGAGTTGTCGAAGTAGAGCGTGTCGCCGTCGTCATCGCAGTAGGAGAACATCTTCTCATACTTGATGTTGCTGAATTGGCACAGCGTGCTGTCGCTGCTGCTCTTGCTGCTCTTGCTGCCGGGGGCATTGCCACCGCACGAGCACATCATGATGATGGCCACAGCCAACAGGGCGAAAATGGGATTCTTGTTCATAGTCAGTAATTTGTTTAGTGTTGTGACTGCAAAGTTAATGATATATTGGTAAGATGCAAAAAAAATCCTCGACTCACGTCGGGGATTGCTTAACTAATTAACCTTCTAATACCATTAACATAAACCTTAAACATTCTCGAAAATACAACTGTCTCACGACACTCGGATTTTCCTAACCTTAAAAACTATTACCATGAAAAACCAGTGCAAAAATAGTGCAAAATATGTTTTACAACATACTTTTAGGACATAAACCGACCGTAATTTAACAAAAATTCACGGTATCCCGATGAAATACCGTGAATTTTACATCTGTTAACAATATTTCTTGCCTCTATCGCTTGGTGAGCGTGGCAAAGTAGATCATGTCGATTTCCTCATAGGAGAAGTCCCCGCTGAAGAAGTTGCCCGTCTTGAGTTTCAGGCAGTCGGACAGGCGTTGCAGGGCCTGCTCGAACATCTGCTGGTGGTCAAAGGCCAGCGGCGGCAGTTCGCCGATGGGGAACCAGCGTGCCGTGCGGGCATCGTCGGCCCCCAGGACCTCCTGCACGCGTGTGAGGGTGAAGTAGGCAATCGAGATGACGCGCTCGCGCGGGTCGCGGTCGGGTGTCGCAAAGGCTCCCAACTGCTCGATGTTGCTCACTTGCAGGCCCGTCTCCTCGAGCAGTTCGCGACGGGCCCCGTCCGGGGCATCTTCATCGATGTTCAGGAAGCCGCCGGGAAATGCCCAGCAGCCCAGATACGGCTCGCCGCCGCGCTCGATGAGCAGCACGTTGAGCCTTAATCCGTCGTAGCCGAACACGACACAGTCGGTGGTCACGGCGGGATGCGGATATCGGTAACAGTAATTTCCTTCCATAGGGGCGTTACTTTTCAACAAAGAAGATTTGGAGTTCCTCCGGGTTCTCGGGCCGGTTGAGGGCTATGGCGGTAAAGGGGACCAGCGTGTAACTGGACTTGTTGCCGCGGTTAACACTGTACTTGAAGATGACGCTGTTCCCGTTCTGCTTCACTTCCATCGGGGTGACCATCGTGGGCCGGTTGGTCTGGGGCAGCAGGACGGCGATGACATACTGCCTCTTCCAGTTGATGTCGGTGGGCATGCCGCCCATGAGGGCTGCGGCGCCGAAGTACTCGTTGAAGTCACGTTCATTGTCGATGATGAGGCGTTGCAGGCTGGTACAGTCGATGTCGTTGCGCACGTAGTAGTTGTCGAGCACCTCGTAGGGCACGGCTTTGGCGCCCTTCTGGGCCTCGCGCAGGTGCTTCGATGTGGTGCACTGGCAGCACAGCATCACCAGAGCCCCCAAGGTAAGAATCAGGGTTAACTTTCTCATGATTTGTTATGTTCGTGAATGATTTTGCTATAGTAGAAGTTGAGCACGTCGCTGGCGGCGACAAACGAGGTCTGCTTGCCGCTGAGCACGGTGTCCTCCTTGATGGCCAGCAGGCGCTCAATCTCGGGGTCGAAGTAGAAGCGCGCCAGCAACTGCTCGTTGATGGTCTCGCGCATCCAGTAGCGTTCCTGCTCATGGCGTTTGCTGTCGAAGTAGCCGTTCTGCTTGACGTGGGCAAAGTAGCGGTCAATCATGTCCCACACACCCTCGATGTTCAGGTCGTAGTAGCCCGAGTAGGTGATGACCTCGGGCAGGAAACCGCTGGGGGGTAGGGGATAGAGGTGCAGCGCGTTGCGGAACTGGGCAGCGGCCAGGTTGGCGCGCTCGATGTTGTCGCCGTCACACTTGTTGATGACGATGCCGTCGGCCATCTCCATGATGCCGCGCTTGATGCCCTGCAGTTCGTCGCCCGTACCGGCCAGTTGGATGAGCAGGAAGTAGTCGACCATCGAGTGGACGGCTATCTCGCTCTGGCCGACGCCGACGGTCTCGACAAAGATGGTGTCGTAGCCTGCCGCTTCACACAGCACGATGGTCTCACGCGTCTTGCGTGCCACACCGCCCAGCGAACCAGCCGAGGGGGAAGGGCGGATGAACACGTCGGGTTGTACCGCCAACCGTTCCATGCGCGTCTTGTCGCCCAGGATGGAGCCCTTGGAGCGCTCGCTGCTGGGGTCGATGGCCAGGACGGCCAGTTTGTGTCCTTCCTTGACGACGTGCATGCCGAACGAGTCGATCGAGGTGCTCTTGCCGGCGCCGGGCACTCCCGTGATGCCGATGCGTCGCGAGTTGCCTGTATAGGGCAGGCATTTCTCGATGATTTCCTGGGCGATGATCTGGTGCTCGGCGTTGCGGCTCTCGACCAGCGTGACGGCCTGGCCCAGCACGGCGCGGTTGCCCTTGCGGATGCCCTCGACATACTCGGCGGGCGTCAGTTGGGGTTTGCGCTTGCGCTTGAGGTAGGGGTTCACGCTCGGCAGTTGCTCCACTCCGCTGTTAACCTGCAGCCCGCTGAACTGTTCGTCGTTCTCGGGGTGCTCCATCGAGGGGCAACCTTCGGTATGTTGTACGATTTTAGTCTTATCTGCCATTGTCAGTATGTTGATTTGATGTCATTGTCTGTCGATGATGCCCACCAGGCGGATGGTCTGCCGCGGATTGTCAGGGTCGTTGCACATCAGCGTGAGCGGCACGTTGAGCAGTTCGCCGTCGATTTGTGCCGTGTTCACGGTGATGGTGACGGTCGCCGACTTGCCGCGTTTGACCTCCAGGCGGTCGGTGCTGATGTCGATACCCTCGCCCTCGGGGACCCACAGCCGTCTGATGGCGAGCACGTCCTTGCCCTTGTTTGTGACGGTAAGCGTGCGTGTAACGGTCTCTCCCGCTGCCATAGTGCCGAAGTCGATGCGGTCGTCGCAGTCCACGCTCACGACGGGCGCATGCTTGCGCTGCTCGTCGGTGAGGCGGTCAAAGCCTTCCAGCACCTGTGCCATCACGTGGACATCGGCAGTGCCGGTCTGCACGGTCGAGGGCTGGTGCAGGGGTTCGCACGACAGGGTGAGCGTGTCGGTGTTGAGGCCCCACAGCGGAGCGTGTCCCGTGAGGTAGTGCACCGTCAGTGCCGTCACCTTGGCGGGCGGCACGGTGTCGGGCACCAGTGCCGGCCTGAGGTGGGGTTTGGCACCCGTCACCTTGACCAGCATCGTGTCGGTCGAGGCATTGTAGGCGCTCAGGTACAGGGTCTTGTTCTGCCCCTTGGTGAGTTCGCCGAAGGGGATGCTCTGCTGGCTGATGCGCAGCGAGCCCGCCTGCAGCGGATATTGCTTGTCGAGGGTGGCGGCCGTGGGAATCACGTTGCCCGTAATCTCCAGGATGGTACGCTTGGGTACGGTGTTGGTGAAGATGAGGACCTCCTTGGAGAACTGGCCGGGTCGTCCCGACGGGTTGTAGGAGATGCTCACGCTGGCGGTGTCGCCGGGCTGGATGGCTTCTTCGGGATAGGTGATGCCTGTGCAGCCGCAACCGGCTTGGGCCTTGACGATAATCAGCGGCTCGGTGCCCGTGTTCACCAGCGCCATGCTGCAGGTGACTTTCCCGTCCGCTTCCAGAAAGACGCCGAAGTCATGCTGCCGCTCCAGCCAGGTCACCTGGGGTTGGGCGGCTGCTGCCAGCGCCATCAGGGCGAGTACCGTTATGGTCAGACTCCGTCTCACTTATTTTTGGGGACTACAGTGCCCGTGATGCGCAGCGTGGTGGTGCGTTCTTTGCCGTTGGTCTTCACCTTGATGGTCTTCTTGAAGGCGCCAGGGCGGCCGATGGGGCTGTAGGTCACCTTGATTTTACCCTTCTTGCCCGGCTTGATGGGCTTGGTGGGAAACTCGGGACGTGTGCAGCCGCACGAGGCCGTCGCATCGATGATGAGCAGCGGCTTGTCGCCCGTGTTGGTGAACTCAAAGGTGCACGTGACGGGACCTTTGGCTTCCATGATGGTGCCGAAGTCGTGGCTCTTGACCTCAAAGGTGGCCTCGGCCTGCTTGTCGTCGGCCACGGCACTGAGTGCCATCAGGCACACTGCGAAAAACGCTATGAATAATCTTTTTGCCATTGTCTTATTACAAATGGGTGAACGTATAACCTGCAAAGTTAGGAACATTTTTTGTTATATATGTCCTAAAACGGAAAATTTGTAGGGTTGTTGTGAATATGATGTGATTAAAATACGGATTATCCAGGAAAAGTGTTTATATTTGCTCCATCAATCCGCAGGATATTAACTTTAAAACGATATCTATGATGAAAAAAACCAGATTACTTATTGCTATGCTGCTCATGCTGGTCGCTGCCAGCGGTCATGCACAGGACAGTTATCGCCAGGCCGTGAAGGATTACCTGACCGCGAATGACCAGTTTGAGAAGACCAAGTCGATCATATCAAGTATGGGTATGTTGTTTGACGGTAAGGGCCAGGTGGACATTGACCAGTTGACGCAACGCTATCTTGACGAGCAATATGAGAAAGACATGTTAGACTGCTTCGTGCTCCAGATGACGGAAAAGGGTGTGTCTGAAGCCGATTTGAAAGAGGTGGTGTCGCTGCTAACCAGCCCTGCGGGCAAGGCCTACCAAGAGCATCAGCAAGAATGGCTATCGGAACTCCTCGCCGACATGATGTTGCCCCTTATGGCCATGTCACAGGATGTGGTGGACGCCGAGGACCCGTACGCAGAACTGGAATCCGTTATGGAGATTGTTCAGCCAAGAGAGGATATTGATGCCTCCTATGCCGAAAAATTCAAGAATACGGTCATGGAATCGACTTTTGTCAAGAACATGACAGATCAGATAATGGCGGGGTACGAGAATGACACGGTTTCTGACCCCGATGAACAAAAATACCATGATTTTTTTGCCAAATGGTGGAAAAGCAGTTTGCCCACAATCTTCCTGAATAGCGCATACGGCACTTTGACCCCCGAAGACCTTGATTATGCCGGTATGCTCTATTCCAACGATGCCTTTTGCAGGCTTGGAGACTTGGGCAATTTAGATCGTGATGCCGGCCAATGGGGCGATGTACTGGTCAAATATATGGAATGGATGGAGGAACAAGGCGCTACGCCCAGCGAGGATCCCGGAGTGGCTATGGAATTCTTGAAATCCATATTCGCTTCCTCAGGTATCGATCTATTCGGCACTGAAGAGGAAGCACCTGAAAAATCCTGGTTCGATATGGATCTTGAGGATTTGGGCCGTGGCAAATAACTCCATGGCCGGGTGAACATCCGCTTAACGATATCCATCAGCCGTTGTCAGATTGTTCATGACAGCGGCTGATGCTGATTTTGGGCGGCTTATCAGATATTTTGTTACCGAAAGTGCCACTGTGTGCCGACTTTTTATGTAAATTTGCAGGATAAAACCCAAATTAAATTACAATTATGATGAAGAAATTCTTGCTTTTTATCGCCTTGATGGCGACGATGACGGCAGTGGCCGACACGCCCATGTGGATGCGCTATGCCCGCATCTCGCCCGACGGCAACAAGATTGCGTTCTGCTACAAGGGCGACATCTATGTGGTGCCCTCGACCGGCGGACAGGCTGTGCAGTTGACCTCACAGTCGAGTTATGAATCCATGCCCGTGTGGTCGCCCGACGGCTCGTTGTTGGCTTTTGCCAGCGACCGTAAGGGCAACTTCGACATCTTTGTGATGCCGGCCACCGGCGGACAGCCCAAACAGTTGACGCGCAACAGTGCCGCCGAGACGCCGTGGACCTTCAGCCCCGACGGCAAGTACATCTACTACAGTGCCTCGATTCAGGACCCCGCCAGCAGCATGCTGTTCCCCAGCGGCCGCTTGACCGAGGTCTATAAGGTGCCTGTCGAGGGCGGCCGTGCCACCCGCGAACTGGGTACTCCCGCCGAGTACATCACCTGGAACAAGGGCGGCGACTACTTCGTCTATCAGGACCGCAAGGGCGGCGAGGACGAGTGGCGCAAGCACCACACCTCGTCAATCACGCGCGACATCTGGTGCTATGACGCCAAGACAGGCCATCACACCAACCTGACCGACATCGGCGGCGAGGACCGCAACCCCGTCCTGAGCCCCGACGGCAAGACCGTCTACTTCCTGAGCGAGCGCAACGGCGGCTCGATGAACGTCTACTCGTTCCCCATCGACCGTCCCAGCCAACTCAAGGCCGAGACCAACTTCACGGTCAACCCCGTGCGTTTCCTGTCCATCGACAATGGCGGCACCCTGTGCTTCACCCAGGACGGTGAACTCTACACCATGCGTCCTGGCAGCCAGCCCCGCAAGGTGGACATCAGCCTGTGGCACGACGACAGCGACCAGGTGCAGCGCATGTCGCACACCCGTGGCGCTACCGATGCTGCGGTGTCACCCGACGGCAAGATGGTGGCCTTCATCGTGCGCGGCGAGGTCTTTGTGACCTCGGTGGAATACAGCACCACCAAGCGCATCACCAACACCACCGCTGCCGAGAACTGGGTATCGTGGGGCAGCGATAACCGCACCCTGGCCTATGCCACCGAGCGCAACGGCAACTGGGAACTTGTCCTGGCGACCATGGACCGCAAGGACGACCCCAACTTTGCCAACGCCACCCTCATCAAGGAGGAAATCCTCCTGCCCTCGACCACCGTTGAGCGCACCCGTCCCTGTCTGTCGCCCGACGGCAAGAAACTGGCCTTTATCGAAGACCGTTTCTGCCTCAAGGTGCTGGACCTCAAGACCAAGCAGGTGACCCAGGTGACCGACGGCTCGACCTGGTACGAGACCAACGGCGAGTTCAACTACTCGTGGTCGCCCGACGGCAAGTGGTTCGCCCTCGAGTTCATCGGCAACCAGCGTGACCCCTATACCGACATCGGCATCGTTTCGGCCAATGGCGGACCGATTACCAACATTACCGGCAGTGCCTACATCAGCGAGGATCCCCGCTGGGTGATGGAGGGCAACGCCATCATGTTCCGCAGCAACCGCTACGGTATGCGCAGCCACGCTTCGTGGGGCTCGCAGGATGACGTCTTCCTGGCCTTTGTCAACCAGGAGGCTCTCGACCGCTACAACCTCAACAAGGAGGACTATGAGTTGCTGACCGAGGCCGAGAAGGAGGCCAAGAAGGCCGAGGAGAAGAAAGCCGAGGAGGCCAAGAACAGCAAGAAGAAAGGAAAAGCCGCTGCCGACGAGAAGAAGCCCGCCAGCAAGGACATCAACGTGGAACTGGCGGGCATCGAGGACCGCATCGTGCGCGTGACACCCAACTCGAGCAACATCTCGGGCTGCATGATCACCCCCGACGGCGAGTCGCTCTACTACCTGTCGGCCTTTGAGAAAGGCTACGACCTCTGGAAGATGGACCTGCGCAAGCACGAGACCAAACTGCTCAACAAGATGGGCGGCGGCGGTGCCGACATCCAGGCCAGCAAGGACGGCAAGACGCTGTTTGTGCTGGGCGGCAGCAAGATGCAGAAACTCACCGTTGCCGGTGACAAACTCACGGGCATCGACTACAAGGCCGACATGAAGATGGACCTGTTCGCCGAGCGCGAGTACATGTTCAACCACGTCGACAAGCAGATCGAGAAGCGCTTCTACAACCTCAACTACCACGGCTGTGACTGGAAGGCCAACGTGGAGACCTACCGCAAGTTCTTGCCCCACATCAACAACAACTATGACTTTGCCGACCTGCTGAGCGAGTTGCTGGGCGAACTGAACGCTTCACACACCGGTGGCCGCTTCTATCCCACCGGCGGCGAGGGCACGGCCGACCTGGGCCTCATCTATGACTGGAACTACACCGGCAACGGCCTCAAGGTCGACGAGGTGGTCGAGGGAGGTCCCCTGGCCAAGGCCAAGAGCCAGATCAAGCCCGGCACCATCCTCGAGAAGATCAACGGCGTGGCCATCGACGAGGAGAACGACTATACCGAACTGCTCAACGGCCAGGCTGGCAAGAAGACCCTGCTCTCGCTCTACAACCCCAAGACCGGCAAGCGCTGGGAAGAGGTGACCAAGCCCATCAGCAAGGGCGACCTGGGCGACCTGATGTACAAGCGCTGGGTAAAACGCAACGCCCACATCGTGGACAGCCTGTCGGGCGGTCGCTTGGGCTATGTGCACCTGGAGTCGATGAACGACGCCAGTTACCGCGACATCTACAGCGATGTGCTGGGTAAATACAACAAGTGCGCCGGCATCGTCATCGACACCCGCTTCAACGGTGGCGGTCGCCTGCACGAGGACATCGAGGTCCTGTTCAGCGGCCAGAAGTACTTCACACAGGTCGTGCGCGGACGCGAGGCCTGTGACATGCCCAGCCGCCGCTGGAACAAGCCCAGCATCATGCTGCAGTGCGAGGCCAACTACAGCAACGCACACGGTACCCCCTGGGTGTACAGCCATGACAAGTTGGGCAAACTCGTCGGCATGCCCGTTCCCGGCACCATGACCAGCGTGTCGTGGGAGCGCCTGCAGGACTCGTCGCTCATCTTCGGTATCCCCATCATCGGCTATCTGCTGCCCGAGGGCAACTACCTCGAGAACACCCAACTCGAGCCCGACATCAAGATTGCCAACAATCCCGAGACCGTTATCAACGGCGAGGACCTGCAACTCAAGGCCGCCGTCGAGGAGTTGATGCGCGAGTGCGGACTCAAGTGATTATTAAAATTGGTTAAATGCAGAAAGGCTAATTGCTATATAACCAAATAGTTGTACCTTTGCAGCCAAATTCAGAGCAAAGATGTTTGTCCGTAGTAAAATATCACAAACGTTCATGCGTCAATCGCTGCTTTTCTCTGTGCCTTTTCTGTTCAAGAACTTCCATAACGCTAAGAAGAATATGTGACTGCGTGGGACCCGGAAATCGGGTCCCATTCTGTTTTTTAATTACTATAAATGTTTCTCTATCATGTCTGATTTCATTACCAACAACTTGACCGACATCGTCGGTTACGCGGCGTCGATCTGCATGGTGCTGGGCTACCTGCCTCAGGCAATTTACACCATCCGCACCCATGACACCGACGGGATTGCCCTGCCCACGTTCCTGATGATGGGAGTGGGTGGCCTCTTCTTTGCCATCCAGGGCCTCTTGCTCGAGAACTGGCCTTTGCTCATCACCAATGTCATCACCACCACCGCAAGCGCCATCGTCTTTGGCATCAAGATGTATAACGACTATTGGAAGAAGGACAAGAAAGAGTGATGCCCGCCGATGTGGCAAAACATTCTTCTGGCGATGTTGTCATAAGTATAAAAAGCGGTTTTTTTCTTTGGCAAATCAGAAAAAAACCTGTACTTTTGACAAATCAATACCTGCCCCAACGGCAGCGACGCTTAACCTTATATTAAATTAACTTAAAAATAAGGGAGACTTCTTGTACTGCAAATATACGTAACTTTAAATACTATAGTAATCTATGAGACTTAAACTGTTTTTGCTATTAGCACTCTTTGCCACCTTGCCGATGCTGGCGCAGCGTCAGGGTGTGCAAGGCACAGTGTTTGATGCCAAAAGCGGGTTGCCCGTTGTAGGGGCGACTGTAATCCTTGACCATCAAGGCAATGCAGCGACGACGGACTCAGAGGGTCTGTTCATCATCGATGATGCAGTCCCCGGTTCTGACCAACTGCTGATTCTCGCTTATGGCTACAATGACTGGTCACGTGACATCACCATTGTCAACGGCATGGTGGAGAACATGGGCGACATTCAGATTGAGCCTGTTTCTTTCGAGAGCGCTCAAGCCCTGGAGTTCCGCAATGCCATGGCCGACATGGCCCTGTCAGAGTCGCAACTTGAGGATGAGGAGGGAAATACCCAAGAGATTGCGCTGCTGAGCGGTGCGACCGACAACCCCTTCTACCAGGCCTCGAGTTACACCTTCAGCACCGCCCGTTTCCGCATCCGTGGTTACGAGAACCAGAAGACCGAGACCTACATCAACGGCATTCCGTTCAATGATGCAATCCGCTTCTCGTTCAACTACTCGATGACCGGCGGTATGAATCAGGCCTTCAGGAACAAGACCATCGGTATGGGCCTGGAGGAGAACTCCTACGGTTTTGGTGGCATTGGCGGTGCCAACAACATCAAGACCTTTGCTGCTGATTATGCACCCGGCACACGTTTGAGTCTTGCCTATACCAACGGTAACTACCGCTGGCGCGGCATGGTGACTCATGCCACGGGCTTGAACAAGCACGGCTGGGCAATGACCGTTTCGGCAGTGGCCCGCTATGCCGACGAGGGTGTGTATCCCGGTTCGTTCTACAACAGCGTGGGTTATTTCCTCGCGTTGCAGAAGGTGTTCAACCCGCAGCACTCGTTGACGTTGACGACCTTTGGCGCACCGACCAAGCGCGCGGCCAACTCGGCAATCTATGAGGAGTGTGGCCGACTGGTGGGCAGCAACATGTACAGCCCTGACTGGGGCTGGCAAGAGGGCAAGAAACGCAACTCCAAGGTGGTTCAATCCTTTGACCCCACCGCTATCCTGAACTGGCTGTGGAAACCCAACGACCATGTTGCGTTGAACACGGGTTTCGCCTATCACAAGTCGTTCTACAGCAAGGCCGCGCTCAACTGGCACAAGGCTGCCGACCCGCGCCCCGACTACTATCGTTACCTGCCGTCCTACTATGATGTGAATACCGAGGCGTTTGACCTCTATTACGACCGTTGGCGCAGTGAGAGCGAATATACCCAGATCCGTTGGGACAACCTCTATCAGACTAACTACCTGAATAACCTTGAGGCCGACGAGACGGGTGTGGAGAAGGGTTCGACCTATATCCTTGAGAACCGCCACAGCAACCAGTCGAGTTTCACGCTGTCATCGATACTCAACATGCGCTTCTCCAACCAGTTGACCATGCAGACCGGTGCCAACGCCAACTACACCTTGTCGTCCTACTACAAGACCATCAAGGACCTGCTGGGCGGTCGCTACTGGCTCGACATCGACAACTTCAGCGAGCGCGACTTCCCCGAGAATCCCGACATGGCCCAGAACGATATGGAGAACCCCAACCGCAAGGTGGGCAAGGGTGACCGTTTCGGTTACGACTACGATATCCTGACCCTCAAGACGCAGTTGTGGCACCAGTGGGTGCTGAACCTGGCCAAGTGGGAATTGTTTGCCAGTGTCAAGGGTGAGTACTTCCAGTTCCAGCGCGATGGTAAGATGCGCAACGGACGTGCTCCCGAGAACTCCTACGGCAAGGGTGACACCCACCGTTTCTTGACCTATGGCGCCAAGGCCGGTATCACCTTCAAACTGGATGGCCGCAACAGTTTCACGGGCCATGCCTACTATGGCACCGAGGCCCCGCGTCCCTATGACGCCTACATCTCGTCGCGCACCAAGGACGACGTCATCGACCTCAAGGTGGAGAAGACCTTCTCGGCCGACCTGAGTTATGCGATGAACTTCCGCAACTTCAAGAGCATCGTGACCGTATTCTTCACCGACCAGCGTGACAACACCGAGCGCACGGCATTCTATGACGACCAGTACAGCACCTTCTGTAACTTCGCGCTCACGGGCGTCCACAAGCAGTACAAGGGTGTCGAGGTAGGCTTGAGTTACAAACTCTCGCCCTCGCTCACCATGAGTGCCGCTGCCAACATTGCCCGCTATCAGTACAAGAACCGTCCCATCGGCACCCGCAGTTATGAAAACGGTGTGCAGGAAGATGTCACCGAGATGGTTTATCTGAAGAACTTCTATGTGGCTGGCTCGCCCCAGGAGTGCTACATGCTGGCATTCAACTGGGCTGGCCCCAAGCAGTGGTTTGTTGAATTGAATGGCGCTTGGATGAACCGCTCCTATGTGAGCATCTCGCCTGTGCGCCATGTCGAGATGCCCACCCTGTACACGATGGCCAATAGCGAAGAGCACCTACAGCAGATGATCAAGGACATCACCCAGCAGGAGAAGCTCAACGAGGCCCTGGTCATCAATGCCAGCATCGGCCATGTGATTTACATCAACCGCACGGCATCGTTCAACATCAACCTGAACTTGAACAACATTCTTGACAACAGGAACATCCAGACGGGTGGTTACCAGCAGGGTCGTATCGACACCAAGGATATCACCAACACCGCCAACAAGTTCCCCAACAAGTACTACTATGGACAGGGCTTCAAGATGTTCCTGAACTTGGGTCTGAAGTTCTAATCATTCATCAATTTCAACAATCAACCAGATATTAATAAAACAAACAATACAACCACTATGAAACGTTTTAATTATTATCTCAGCCTGATGCTTCTGTTGGTGTTCACCGCTGCTTGCAATGATGAGTTTGACCAGCCGCCCATGGTGATTCCCACCGCCGAGCACACCCCCAACATGACCATCGCTGAATTCAAGGCCAAGTACTGGCAGGACGCCGTCAATTACATTGACACCGTCAAGGAAGACATCGTCATCCACGGTTGGGTGACCAGTAGTGACGAGAGCGGCAACATCTACAAGTCGCTTTATATCATGGACGAGTCGGGCGCTGGTATCAACATCTCGATCAACCAGAACAGCCTGTACAACAACTACCGCCTCGGCCAGGAAATCGTGATCCCGATGAAGGATTACTTCGTGGGCAAGTACAACGGCCAGCAGCAGTTGGGTTACCCCGCATGGTATGCCAGCGGCAGCGTGTGGGAGGCAACCTTCCTGCCCCAGGCCATGTGGGAGTCGATGGTAGAACTCAACGGCCTCCCCAACCTGAGCAAGATTGACACCCTTGATGTCAGCATCAGCGACTTCCAGGGCAAGACCGATGCCGAGACGCTGCTCAAGTATCAGGGCCGACTCGTGCGCATCAACGGTGTACACTTCACCGAGGCCAATGGCAAAACCACCTATGCCGAGGCCAGTGCAACGACCAACCGCACCATCGCCGACGAGGATGGCAACCAACTCATCGTGCGCAACAGCAACTATGCCGACTTCCGTGCCGATACCCTCCCCGAGGGTGACGTTGACGTTGTGGGTCTGCTCAGTTTCTACGCTACCCGTCAGAACTCGTCGGGCACCTGGCAGTTCTACCTGCGCGATGCCCACGACGTGATTGGCGGTGGCGGTAAGGGCACCCATAGCAATCCTTACACGACCATGGAGGCTGTAGAAGCCCAGAATAGCGGCGCTAAGGGTTGGGTAACCGGCTATATCGTGGGTGCTGTAGGTCCCGAGGTGACCACCGTCAGCGGCAATGCCGACATCGAGTGGAAGGCTCCGACCACGCTCGACAACACCATCGTGATTGCCGATGATCCCAACTGCACCGATATCAACAAGTGCTTAATCATCCCGCTGCCCCAGGGCTCCAAGGCCAGGGAAGAACTCAGCCTCAAGGCTTATCCTGCATTGTACAAGAAACCGATTATGGTGAAAGGTCCGTTCGTTTCCTTCATGGGCAAGGCTGGCCTGAATCCGCTGGATGCTTATGAGCGTCCCGAGGTACCCATCCTCATGCTTGAAGAGGGCTTTGACACCGCACTGCCCGAGAATTGGTTCAACGTTACGGTTTCCGGCGACAAGTCATGGTACCAGACGGTATTCACCCAGACGGGTAACGGCTATGCCGCCATGACGGGTTACAAGGGCACCAATCCTCCCTTTGATGCTTGGCTCATCACGCCTTATCTGGACATCCAGAATGCCGCCAGCAAGATCCTGACCTTCCGCACCCAGGTGGCCGGCTACGGCAGCACGACCAGCCATTTTGAGGTTTACATCCTCGATTCCCGCGACCCGAGCACGGCTTCTGTCAAGGTGAAACTGAATCCTGCTATCGCCACTCCCACTGGCGGCACGCCCGTTTACAGTGACTGGAAGGAGTCTGGTGAGGTTGACCTGAGCCAGTGGGCCGACGGCTGCTACTACATCGGTTTCCGCTTCTATGCTACCCAGGATGCCAACTATGCTACCTGGTGTGTTGACGATGTGACCTTCGGTCTTGCTCCCAAGTTGGATACCTCGTCCGACTTCGAGACGATGCCTGCCCGCACCACCACGCTGGGCACCTACACCTCGACCAAGGGTTGGGTTGCCAGCAACTGTACGCTGCTCGAGGGTGGCGCTACCGACGGCAACCCCGTGTTCTCATTCATCGGCTACGCCCTGGGTTCCAGCACCGAGTATGCCAAGGCTCCGACCATGAACGGCGGTACCGGTAGCGTGGGCACCATCAAGTCGCCTGTCCTGAAGGGTGGCATGACCAAGTTGCGCTTCAACTATGGCTGTGCTTACTCGGGCAAGGTGCTCAAGTTCCGCGTCGACGTGAAGCAGAACGGCAATGTCGTTAAGACCTGGACCATCTCCAACGACAACGTGACCCAGAAGAACGCTTATGCCTTCGAAGAGAATGTTTCGGTCAATGGCGACTTCACCATCGAGTTCACCAACCTGTGTCCGTCCAACGCTACGGGCAACACCCGTGACCGCGTCTCGATCTGGAACGTTAATTGGGATGCTGCAGAATAATCATTCATAGGATAATTGCTTTAAACTTTAGCCTTGACCGCTTGTCATAAGGTAAAATTTTGAAGTCTAACATCTAAATACAGATACGAACTATGAAAAAGTTATTATACATGGCCTTGGCACTGGTGACGCTGTCACCGGTGCTGGCCCAGGCCCAAGACCAGGAAACGGATCGTCGCTACACGATGTATGGCGTGATGTTCTACAACCTGGAGAACCTGTTCGACACCATCAACAACAACGGCCAGTATGACTTTGAGTTCTCGCCGCAAGGCGCCCGTCAGTGGAACGGCACCAAGTATTGGCAGAAACAGCACAACATGGCCTACGCCATCTCCCAGATGGAGGTCAAGGGTTCGCCTGCCGTGGGTCCCGTCCTCATCGGTGTGAGCGAGATTGAGAACATCACCGTGTTGCAGGACCTCGTGCGCCAGCCCGAACTCAAGGACCGCCACTACCAGATTGTGCACCACGACAGCCCCGACCGCCGCGGTGTGGATGTGGGCCTGCTGTACAATCCCAGGTTCTTCAAGGTGTTGAATGTCACCAACCAGAGGATTAACAAGTACCTGCCCGACAATCCCGATTTCCGTTCCCGTGACCAGTTGTGTGTCACCGGTATGCTTGCCGGCGAGAAGGTGTCGGTGATTGTCAACCACTGGCCTTCGCGACTGGGTGGCGAGGAGCAGTCGAGTTACCTGCGCGAGGCTGCCGGACGCATGGCCCGCGAGACGATGGACTCACTGCTGCGCGACGACCCCAACCAGGGCATCATCTTCATGGGTGACTTGAACGATGACCCGCAGAACAAGAGTTGCAGCGAGGCCATCGGCGCCAAGAGGGAAATCAAGGACTGCCCGGGCGACGGCACCTGCTTCAACCCGTGGTGGAACATCCTCAACAGGGGCATCGGTACACTCGGTTACAGGGGCAACTGGAACCTGTTTGACCAGATTATCTTCACCGACTACTTCCTGCGCAACTATGACAGCAAGGACAAGCCCACCTTGACCTTCTTGCGTGCCGAGGTGCTCAACCGCAAGTTCTTGCGCTCGAGCGAGGGCGACCGTCAGGGTTATCCCCTGCGCACCTTCTCGGGAGGCGTCTTCCTCAATGGCTACAGCGACCACTTCCCCACGATGATCTATCTCGTGAAGGAGGTCAAGTAATCGGTCATCAATCCACCATCAAGCGGGGCAGTCACCATTGCGGCGGCTGCCCCGCTCGTTGTCGGCCTGTCGCTCGTCGTGGTACCGCTGTGGCAGGGTGGTGCCCAGCGGCTGATTGCCGTGAGGCATCACCTTGTTTGTCATGGGGTTTTATGGTTTTCGTCGTGATAAATTCCTTTTTTTGTCTATTATTTTTGTAAAGGCGGGAATCGTTGACTATCTTTGCGATATGTTATAAAAAACTGTTATGGAGATGAATAACGGACTTGATACGCACAAGACAAGTTACCGCTACTTGGTTCTGCACCTGCTGTGCTGGGCGGTGGTCATCGTTGCCCCCCTGTTTTTCCACAGTTCTGAAGACACGTGGGCGATGGCATGGAACCGGTTTATACGAGGCCTGGGAGGACCATTGGCCTGTATGTTCATGTTCTATCTGAACTATTTGTGGGTAGTGCCCCGTTTCATGATCAAGAAGCGGGACTGGAAGAGTTTTGTGGTCATCAACCTGCTTGCGTTGGTGCTGTGTTTGCTCTTCATTGATGTGTGGCACCTCATGTGCCAGCAGTGGCTGCCCGAATTGGCCAACAGGGCTCCCGGTCCCGCTGGCAAACGTCCGCTGCGCATGGCGCGCTATTTCTATCTTATCGTGTGGCTTGTCCTGTGCATCGCCCTGGCGGTGGCTGTGCGCATGTATCGTCGCTGGCAGCACATCGAGGAGGTCCGCAAGGAGGCCGAGGCGGCACGCGCCGAGGCCGAACTGAGCAACCTGCGCAACCAGTTGAACCCCCACTTCCTGCTCAATACGCTCAACAACATCTACGCCCTCATCGCCTTTGACCAGGAGAAGGCACAGACCGCCGTCGGCGAGTTGAGCAGACTGCTGCGCCATGTGCTCTACGAGAACCAGCAGGACTTCGTGCCGCTGTGCAAGGAGGCCGACTTCATGCGCAACTATATCGAGTTGATGAAAATCCGCGTGACCGACAACGTGAAAATCGATGCCAACCTGAATGTCGCGCCCAACGACTCCACTCCCGTGGCGCCGCTCATCTTCATCTCGCTCATCGAGAATGCCTTCAAGCACGGCATCTCGCCGCAGGGCTCCGGCGAAATCAAAATCGACCTGAACCAGGTGAACGGGGATATCACCTGCGAAATTACCAACACCTGCTATCCCAAGCGCGAGAACGACAAGAGCGGATCGGGCATCGGCCTGGAGCAGGTGAGCCGCCGCCTGGAACTGATGTACCCCGACCGCTACACCTGGGAAAAGGGCACGACGGCCGACGGCAAGCAGTATCATTCCAAAATAATCATCAAGAAAGAACAAAAGTCATGATCATCAAGTGTGCCATAGTCGACGACGAGCCGCTGGCGGTGGAACTGCTGGCGAGTTATGTGAAAAAGATACCGTTTCTGGAACTGTGCGGCAAGTACAGCAACGCCACCGATGCCCTCCACGGCATCGGCGAGGAGCCTGTCGACCTGCTGTTCCTCGACATTCAGATGCCTGAACTCAACGGCTTGGAACTGAGTAAAATGGTGCCCGAGAACACACGCATCGTGTTTACCACCGCTTTCAACCAGTATGCAGTGGACGGTTTCCGGGTCAATGCGTTGGACTATCTGCTCAAACCCATCAGTTACGCCGACTTTCTCGAGGCGAGCAACAAGGCCCTGCAGTGGTTCCAACTTATCGAACAGAACGAAAAGCCTGCCGCTCCTGCCGTTGCCGAGGAGGAACAGCGCAGCATCTTTGTCAAGAGCGAGTACAAACTGCTGCAGATCGACCTGGACGATATCCGCTACATCGAGGGCCTGAAGGACTATGTGAAAATCTACACCGAGCAGTCGCAGCATCCCATCTTGTCGCTGATGAACATGAAGGCCATCGAGCAGATGCTGCCCGCCTCGCGTTTCATCAGGGTGCACCGCTCGTTCATCGTCCAGAAGAGCAAGATCCGCGAGATTGAGCGCAACCGCATCGTCTTTGGCGACGTCTACATCCCCATCGGCGACAGTTACAAGCAGGCTTTCCAGGACTTCATCAACAACAAGTGACGCCCCGGCCCTGGCGGCCGCTGCACCAAAATATCGTCTGAAAATTTGCGTAATCAAAAAATAATTACGTAATTTGCATTATTAAAATTTAATAATCGATTACTGATAATGATTTATGGCAAAGAAACAGGCGATAAAAATCAAGAATCCATTTGTTAATCAGGGTTATGTGAGTCCTGAATATTTCTGCGACCGCCAACAGGAGACGGCCGAAATGCTCAATCATTTCGAGAATGGCCGCAATATTACCCTTGTTTCGCCACGCAGAATAGGCAAAACAGGTCTTATCAAGAACCTGTTTTACCATATTGAAAAGCATAATAAGAACGCGATTTGCCTGTATTTGGACATCTTTGCGACCAAGAATCTGCAGGATTTTACCGAGATGTTCGGCGCTGTGGTCTTCAATGGCTTTGCGCAGAAGGAGAGATCCTTTCTGCAGAAGGCCGCCCACGTGCTGAGCAGCCTGCGCCCGGTCTTTACCAACGACCCCTTCACGGGACTGCCCAAGATGTCGATTACCGTCGAACCCTCGCGCTCGCAGTTGACTATCCAGCAGATTTTTGACCTGCTGTCGGCCAGCAAGCGCGACATCTACATCGCCATCGACGAGTTTCAGCAGATTGCCAATTATCCCGAGACGGGCACCGAGGCCTTGCTCCGCTCCCACATCCAGTTTGCAAGCGGTGTCCATTTCATCTTTGCCGGCAGCAAGTTCCGCCTGATGGCCGAGATGTTCGGGTCCCCGCAGCGCCCCTTCTTCCAGAGTACCGAGATGATGGACCTCAAGGCGCTCGACAAGGAGGTGTACTACGACTTTGCCAAACACTTCTTTGAGAAGAAGCGCGGCAGCCTGGACCATGACTCCTTCATCCAACTCTATGACTGTTTCGAGGGCCACACCTGGTACATACAGAGCGTGCTCAACCGTCTCTATGACAACTGCATCCATGTCAAGTCGATGAAGGAGGTGAACCGTGAGATTGTCCATGTGGTGGAATCCAGGGCGCCGCAATACGAGAGTCTGGCGCAGTTTCTGTCGTCCAACCAGTTCAACCTGCTCAAGGCCATCGCCAGCGAGGGCATCGTTGCCGAACCCACGGGCGGGCGTTTCATCAGGCAGCACAACATGGCCTCGGCCAGCGTCGTGCAGTCGGCCTTGAGGGGCCTTACCGAGAAGGAGATAGTCTACCGCACGCCACGCGGCTACATCGTCTATGACCGCTTCATGAGCATCTGGCTCAAGCGCACCTTCGGATAAGGGCTGCGTCGCAGCGCTTGGCATAGTTTTTGTACTGCCGCCTTTTAGGACAGATATTTGTGTAACTGATTAATCATCAATAACGAATCGGATATGGAATTCTACATGAATGTTGGTGGCCGACAGGAAGGCCCGTTCACCGTCGAGGAATTGTCGCAGAAAGGGATTTCTCCCGAGAGCGAAGTGTGGACCCAGGGCATGAACGGCTGGCAGCAGGCCGGCGACGTGCCTGAGTTGACCGCCGTGTTGCAGCGTGCCGAGTTCGAGGCCGCCCAACAGGCTTCGCGCGCTGCCGAGCGGCAGGCGACCATGGGACAGCCCTATAACCCGCAGCCCCCCGCACAGCAGCCCTACGGCTACGCCTATCAGGCACCGCCCCAGGTGCCGTTGCAGCAGCCGGTCAAGAAGAGAGGCTGCATGCCGTGGCTCGTTGCAGGTCTCATCTTGGCTGTCTTGTTCGGTGCCATGGTGTTCACCTGCCCTGACAAGCAGGACCATGAGCAGGCCATCCAACAGGTGGCCCGGAACTGGGTAGACCACAAGTTGCAGGATAAGTTGGAAACCCTCACCGGAAACGAGGGATGGGGCAGTTACCTGCGCGACGTCATTTCCAAACTTGTTGCGGATTTCACCGGCAAAGGGGCCGATTATGCCATTTCACACTATCTCGATGTGAAGAATTACATGGTGTGCTCGGTAGGTACCATCAGTCTGGGGGACAAGGACAAAATGGTGTCGCTTGGCATCTTCGGGCACGTGTTCACCTTCGACGAGCAGGACCTCGATGTCTTGTGGGACAAGGCTTGGGATGACTATTGGGCCTCCAACAGCCTGATCCCGTCATTTGGACAGGAAGACAAGTCGGCCAGAACCAATATATTGCCCGATACGATTATGGGCATCGAGGTGCCCGACGAGGTTGACTCCCTGGTCAACGACGTGACCGATGATGCCATCCGTGCAGCCAAGGAGTGGGCCAAGCAGCAGTTTGACGAACTCTGACCCGCACACTGCCTGACTAAGGCAATAAAAAAGGTAACGATGTAGCAGTTGGCCCATCAGTTATATTAACCGCCCTGCGGGCGGGAAAACATGTGTAAACCGAAGGCAAACGAACTTGTTCGATTTGCTGAGGTGCCGCCATGTTTCGGGAAATTAGAAGAAAATTACATTTTAAAATATAATTTGGTTAATTTCCCGTGCGAAGCACGGTTAAATGTTTCGTGGTTCATTCGCAGGGCCAACTTCTATATCATTGCAATATAAAAAGCAGGAACCCCGCTGGGGCTCCTGCTTTTTTATGCTGTGGCAAGCCGATCAATAGTTCTCGGCTTTGATCTGGAAGTAAGCCTGGGGATGGTTGCACACGGGGCACATCTCGGGGGCCTTCTTACCGATAACGACATGGCCGCAGTTGCTGCACTGCCAGATGGTGTCACCGTCGCGCGAGAACACGATGCCCTCCTTGATGTTGTTCAACAGTTTCAGGTAGCGCTCCTCATGCAGTTTCTCGATGGCGGCAACGCCCTCCATCTGCTCGGCGATCTCGATGAAACCCTCCTCGCGGGCTTCCTCGGCCATGCGCTTGTACATGTCGGTCCACTCGAAGTTCTCACCGGCTGCGGCATCCTCCAGGTTCTCGATGGTACCCTTCACGGCACCACCCTGCAGGTGCTTGAACCACAGTTTGGCGTGCTCCTTCTCCTGGTTGGCGGTCTCCTCAAAGATGGCAGCGATCTGCACATAACCATCCTTCTTGGCCTTAGAGGCATAGTAGGTGTACTTGTTACGGGCCTGTGACTCGCCGGCAAAGGCTTCCATCAGGTTCTTTTCGGTCTTGGTTCCTTTCAACTCTTTCATTGTGATAGTGATTAGTTAGTGATTAATTTGATGTCATTATTTCAGTGCTACAAAGATAGTGATTTTTTATAGCCCATTGCACAAGAGGCATCACTTTTTCATGCACATTTCGCCGATAGCGGTCTGATGATTGAATTATTATTGGTATTCGGGGCGGTGGGGGTAGTGGTTGCGCAGCGACTCAAAGGCCGAGGGATCGGACTTGAGCCTGGCGGTGTCGGCCAGGATGTCGTAACTGGCGGCAATGCCGTCGAGGGTCACCTGTGCCGCGCCTGTGGCGGGGCTGGCAATCTCGGGGACGGGGATGTCCCAGCCGTAGAACTCATTGAGGGCGGTGAGCATCATGGCGGTGCCGCGTTGCTTGCCCTCGGCGCTGTAGCCGGCGATGTGAGGCGTGGCGACGATGGCTTTTTCCAGTAATTCTCGGGAGATGTTGGGCTCGTTTTCCCAGCAGTCGAGGCCCATATCACCATGCCAGCCCAGCAGGGCGGCATTGTCGGCAATGGGGCCGCGGGCGGCATCGAGAATCAGGCGGCATCGCGTCAGGCTGTCAAGGAACCGCTGGTCACACAGGTGCCAGGTGGGCCACTGGCCGTCGCGGGTGAGCGGTGTGTGGAAGGTGATGATGTCGCAGCGGCGCTGCAACTCGTCGAGCGGGGAGAAAATATTATCATGAGAACCGTCCCTGTTTTCCAGCGGGGGGTCGTTGAGCAGGGTGGTGAAGCCGAGTTGGCGTGCCCAGCGGGCGACGATGGAGCCGATGTGGCCCACGCCGACGACACCCAGGGTGAGGCCAACAGGTGTGGCAATGCCGCGGGCTTGCATCCAGGCGTGGATGGCAGCCATGACCCATTGGGCCACTGCGGGGGCGTTGCAGCCGGGGGCGTTGCGCACGGTGATGCCGTGGATGGCACAGTAGTCGAGGTCGAGGTGGTCGGTGCCGATGGTCGCCGACCCGATGAACCTGACGCGGCTGCCGTCGAGCAGGGCAGCGTTGCAGCGGGTACGGGTGCGCACGATGAGGGCATCGGCCTCACGCACGGCCTCACGTGTGATGTCGTGCGGCTCGAGATACAGCACCTCGGCCCGTGGCTCGATGAGGCCCCGGATGTGCGGGATGTGGCTATCGACGATGATTCTCATGACAACAACAGGCTGCTTGCACCCCATCCCACACATGCCGCGATAAACAGCAACAGCAGGATGTAGCGGTTGTGGAACGACGTCTTCAGGGTGTGGGCCTGGGCGACCTGCACGGCGACACTTAGGTTGAGCAGGGGCAGGTAGACGGCCACGTCACGGTAGTTGACACACAGGGCGATGACCGTGGCCACGAGCAGGACGACGAAATAATAATTATAGACGCGTGTCTGCTTCCTGTAGTTCATGATAGTGAACAGGTTGGACACGGCCAGGATGATGCCTGTCGCGGCCGTTGCCACGGCAAGCAGCAGCAAGCGGTTGATGTCCGGCTGCCCGATGAGTTGCCAGATGCCGTTGAGTTGGAGCGGGTTGAAATCGGCAGGCGACACGAATCCCAAGCCAAGAACAATCCAGAACGGAGTGATCAGACCAAAGAGCATCGCCAGCACGCCCTTGAAGTTGAACACGCCCATATAGAGGAATCCCAGACAAAATGCGGGAATCAGAATCAGAAAGGCATAATGGAACATACAGCCCGTCGCAATCATCGCGAAAATCACGAACACGTTGCGCTGGCTGTGGCGGTCCTGATAGGAAGCGAACAGGGGCAGTATCGAGAGTGCCGTGACAAGGACCAACAGCGAGCCCACGTTGAATGTGGCGAGGCTCCAGGGGTTGGCCAGTTGCAGCAGGAAGAAGGATGAGACAAACAGATGGGTCACCGAGCGCACAAAGTTGTACACCTTGTTCACCGCCAGCATGATGCCGCCGATGGCCAGCATACACAGCAAGTTGGCAGCCACGGCGAGCGGTCCGCTCTCGATGAGTTCATCCTTGAGGGTAAAGAAGATGCCCGCACTGTGGCCGGTGGGCGGCTGCAGCCCTGACGACAAAGCAACGGCCGACATCGCCATGAGCGCCAAAGCACACAACAATGCAAAAGGACGTCCGTTGAAGTATTCGTTGATATGTTCCCTTGTCGACATTGCTCAGGATTCAGAACACAAGAAAGACAAAAAAGACAATCATCTTTTCCGCTGTTGAGGATTATTCTTGTCTTTCTTGTCTTTATGTTTTTTTAGTCTTGGTTGTCCTTGGGCTCCTGGTCGGTGGGAGTGTCCAGGTCGCGGCGTTTCCAACTCTTGCGGCGTCCGTGGATGATGGGCACTTCCTTGTCGGCACTGAGGGTGGGCTTGCGGTCGCGCAGGATGCGTTTGGCAAAGGTGGACGTGTGGCGGAACTCCTGGTCGAAGTCATCATCGTAGCGGCCCTTGCGGTCACGGTTGTCCACGTCGGCCATCAGACGACGGTCGCGTGCCACGGCAGCGCGGCGCTGACGCTCCTCGTCACTGATGGGGCGCTCGTCGCGGCGGTCGTCATCAAAGCGGCGGCGCTGACGGTCATCGTCATGTCGGCGGGGACGCTCGTCGCGGCGGTCGTCATCAAAGCGGCGGCGCTGACGTTGTTCGTCACGTGGTCCCGCATCACGGCGTGAATGGTAGTTGCCCTTGCTGCGTTCGCTGGCGCGGAACTCCTCGTTGCGGATGTGTTCGCCGCGCTCGCGCATCTGGTCATATTTGCCGTCAAAGATGACGTACTGCAGCAGTTCGCAATCCAAGCCACCGTTGTTCAAAGCATATTTTACCGAAGGCTTCAGGCCGATTTTGAAGTACTGTTCCTTGTCGTAGCAGATGAGCCAGGCGTTGTAGCCCCTGAAGGTGTGCTTGAGTTTGAAACCCAGGTCACGGTAGAATTGGTCGATGTCCTCCACGTCCAGGCGCTCGCCATAGGGCGGGTTGGTGATGAGCGTGCCGCCTTCTGGCACGAGTTCTATCTCGTTGATGTCGCGGCGCTCCAGTTCGATGTATTTGTTCAGGCCTGCGTTTTTGACGTTGGCGCGGGCGATGGCAATGGCCTTGCCCTCGATGTCGCTGCCGTAAACCTTGTGGGTGAATTCCCGTTCGGCACTGTCGTCGTTATAGATTTTATTGAACAGTTCCTCGTCATAGTCGGGCCACTGCTGGAAGGCGTAGTGGTCGCGATATACGCCGGGGGCGATGTTGGCGCCGATGAGGGCTGCCTCGATCAGGAATGTGCCCGAGCCGCACATGGGGTCAATCAGGTCGGTCTTGCCGTCCCAGCCGCTCAGCAGGATGATGCCGGCCGCCAGCACCTCGTTGATCGGGGCCTCGGTCTGCGCTACGCGCCAACCGCGCTTGAACAGCGGTTCACCGCTGCTGTCGAGCGACACGGTCACTTCGCGGCCCGAGATGTGGACGTCAAAACGGATTTGCGGATTGGTCAGGCGGATGCTGGGACGCTTGCCGTATTTATCATTGAAGAAGTCGGCAATGGCATCCTTGACACGATAGGTGACGAAACGCGAGTTGTTAAAGTCCTCGCTGTAGACAGTGGCGTCGATGGCAAATGTGGTGTTAACGGTCATCAACTGTTCCCAGTCGAACGTCTTCAGTTGCTCATACAGGTCGTCGGCACTCGTCGATTTGAGGGTGATGAACGGTTTGAGAATGCGTATTGCCGTGCGGCAGGCAAAATTTGCCCTATAGAGCATCTCTTGGTCTCCCTTGAAGTAAACCACGCGGTTTCCTTCGGCCACCTCCTCGGCGCCCAGGGCGCGCAACTCGTCGGCAAGGACTCCTTCCAGTCCGAGGAAGGTCTTGGCCACCATGTCAAATTTGTCAGTCATCATGTTCTAATATTAATTAGTGCTGCAAAGATAGTGCAAGTCGAGCGGAGAACAAAACAAGAGACAAAGTTTTTTGTTTTTTATCCCGAGACGCAGCAGTCTGTACCCGTTGGACAGAAAAATGATTGGGACAAAAGAAAGCCCCTTGTCCCAACCTGTAGCGATGAGATGATACCGCTTATTTGCCGAGGATCTTATTGATAAGCGCAGTCACGTCGTTGATGTCAATCTCTCCATTTTCAGCGATATCGGCGCATTCGGTGCATATCTCAGAGCCGACGCCCAGCACGTAGCCAATCAGGGTGGTCACATCGTTGATGTCGACTACGCCGTTGTGGTTCACATCGCCGACCTCGTGCATTTGGGTTTGATGGTAATAGTTGAGGATGTAATTGATGCCTGCCAGCGCATCAATCTTGCCGTTGCCGAAGTGGCTGGCATGGGGACCGTTATTCACCCACTCGTCGCGGATGGCCGTCTGTGCCATGATGTCCTTGATGTCGGTGAGCGTGAAACTCAAGTCGCACTCGCTGGCCACCTGCATCCACAGGGCGAGTATGCCCGCCACGGTGGGCGTCGCCATCGAGGTGCCCGACATGGCGTCATAGGGAGCCAAAGCATTGTTCACCACGGGGGTGTAGTTGCGGGTCACATAGTGGTTGACGGCCGACACGACCACCTGACCGGGAGCGCTGATCCAGGGCAGTTGCACACCCAGTGGGCCTGCTCCCGCCACGGCATAGGACGAGAAGTCGGAGATGTCGCCCAACGCGTTGGAACCGGCCTCGACGCGGCTCACGTAGGAGCCTACCGCGATGACGTTGGGGTCGGTAGACAGCGTGCCGGCGCTCATGTCGTCAGTGCCGCACACCCAATCATGACCCTCGGTGGTCAGGAAATCGGTGAAGTAGCCGCTGCCAGCACCCCACACGTCGATGACCGCAGAGCCCGTCGTGGGGAAGAACTCCACGGCCAGCGTGTAGTCGCTGTTGCGCTCCTCATCATAACTCAGCGACTTCAGGTTACTCGAGAAGAGCATCAATTCGGTCTTGTCGGCGGTGACGTAATCCTTGTAGACATACAGGATGCCGCTATAATAGTCGCCCAGCCCGGGAATCTCGGTGCGCGCACCGGTGGGAATGACAGTCGATGTGGTGAGGATTTCGCCGGTGTGGGCATCCAGCACGTGCACCGTGCACCCCATCTCGGTGTCGCCGAGCGAGCGGCACCAGGCATCGGCCAGATAGCCGTAATAGAAATATCCCTTGCCTGCATTGGCCAGGTAACTGCAACGCAGGATGGAACGCAGCGGTGCTGTGCTGCTGGCGGTGCCGCTGATGTAGAAGCCGCCACCCTCGGCCGGGTCGGCAGTGTTGGCGTCGTTGCCCGTGGCAAACACGCAGAAGTTGTTGGGATGCTCGTCGCCGAAGTATTCGGCAATGACGTCCGAGAAATCACTCGTGCCGTCGTGCGGGCCATAGAGCCAACTGTAACTGTTGCTTACAACCAGCGGCTTGCCCTCTTGGGCGGCATAATTGGACATCAACTGGAACGCATTGCAGATTGATGTGGCGGTCATGTTGCCCAGACCGGCCAGATAGAGGTCGGCACCGGGGGCCATACCGCCATAGGTGGCATGGCTGTGGTCGTCGGTGACGGTGACCTCGTTGCCGTTGACGATGACGCTCGATCCGCCGGCGATGGCACTGGTGTGGGTGCCGTGGTCGATGTTGGCGTTATCGGTGGTCAGTGCGTCGATGTTGCTGTATTCGGTGCGCGACACGTAGGCGCGCTTGATGCGCGTGTTGCCGTCTTTGTCCCTGAAGGCGGGATGCTGGAAGTCGATGCCCCTGTCGATGACACCGAGCACAACGCCCGTGCCGTCGTAGTGCTTGTCCAGGCCGGCGCCAATGGCATCGCTCGACAGCGTGAGCACGTCATCGACATTGGTCACATGGCGCGACTGGTCGCTCTCGGTCTGCATCACGGGCGACACATTCACGCGGGTGACGCAGGGCAGCGCGGCGACTTGCTCAATCATGTCGACGGGGATGAGGGTAGTGAGCAGGGTGCCTGCCTTGAAACGGCATTCCACGACCACGCCCATGGCTTCGAGTTGACTGACGGCGCTCTCGCCGTCAACGTGCACGAAGGCGGCAACACAGGTCTTGCCGTTGACAATTTCGGGCGAAGCGAAGGGGCGCTCGATGGCGCGGCACTCTTCCTGGTGCGTCGAGAACATCAGATGGTCGGCCGGGGCATCAAAACTGATGACACCCCGCATCTCGTCAAGAAACATCTGGGTGGTCATCGACAGTTTGCCATTAACGGCAATCTGGCCCTGCAGGGTTAAACCGATGAGCATCAGTCCAACCAGCAAGGTGATGCGTGTGAGTGAAGTGTTTAGTCTGGTTTGCATAGCAATCAATAAAGATGAAAAAACCCGGTTCACCGGATTCAGTATTAAACAGGTGCTTGATAATGATAGGATAGGGCAAAGATACTTCAAAATTCCTTAACTTTGAGAAAATAATGCTACCTTTGCCGAAAATTATTGATAACTCACTAACAAGCGATTCAAATGGAGAAAATTCAAGCCGGCAAATATGTCGAACTCGTGTATGAGATTTTTGTGGTTAACGAGGAAGGCCAAGTCAGTGTTTTCAAGTTCAATAAGGAGCATCCCGATGCCTTTGTGTTCGGTATGGACCTCTCGCTCATCGAGGGCTTCCAGAACCACATTATGGGCCTGGAGCAGGGCGAAAAGTTTGATTTCACCCTCAAGCCCGAGGAGGCCTTTGGCGTGAAGAACCCTGAACTGGTCTACGAACTCGAGAAAGAAATCTTCCATATCGACGGCAAGTTTGACGACGAGCATGTGCGTCCCGGCGCCCGCATCCCCATGATGACTCAGGAGGGTATGCGCATCGAGGGACAGGTCGTCAAGGTGACCGACGAAAAGGTCTTTATGGACTTCAACCACCAGTTGGCTGGTGAAACCGTACGCTACAGCGGCTATGTGCAACTCGTGCGTGACGCCACCCCCGACGAACTCAATCCCAAGCACCATGGCTGCGGCTGTGGCTGCGAGGATTGCGGCGACGGCTGCGGACACGACCACGGTGACGGCTGTGACTGCGGCTGTGGCGGCTGCTAACTCAACTGATTATCAGTCAGCGGGATAACACAGATGCGAATATCCGTATAATCCGCTGGCAACCAATAGTTCCATCGACCGAGAGACTGCTAAAAATAATTAATAAGGCAGCAATTAAGGAAATTTTTCTTTAATTCGTGCTATTGGTTATGATTTATTGTGTAATTTTGCAGCACAAAACTCAAATAGGGAATTTCTAAAACATTAATATTTAAAGATTTATTATGGCTAAATTTGATAAGGCTATCTTAGCAGAGAAGTACGGTATCACTGGTGTTACCGAGGTGCTTTACAACCCCAGTTATGAGGTGATGTTCAACGAGGAGATGAAGCCCGAACTGGAAGGCTATGACAGAGGTCAGGAGACCGAGTTGGGTGCCATCAACGTGATGACCGGTATCTACACCGGCCGTTCGCCTAAGGACAAATTCATCGTTGACGATGCCAACAGCCACGACAAGGTGTGGTGGACCACTCCCGGTTATCCTAATGACAACAAGCCCGTGACCGAGGCTACCTGGGCTGCCCTGAAGGAACTCGCCGTGAAGCAGTTGAGCGGCAAGCGCCTGTTTGTCGTTGACGGTTTCTGCGGTGCCAACAAGGACACCCGCATGAAGGTGCGCTTCATCATGGAGGTAGCATGGCAGGCCCACTTCGTGACCAACATGTTCATCCGTCCCCAGAACGAGGAAGAGTTTGACCAGGAGCCCGACTTCACCGTATATTGCGCCAGCAAGGCCAAGGTGGACAACTACAAGGAACTGGGTCTGAACAGCGACACCGCCGTTGTCTTCAACGTGACCAGCAACGAGCAGGTTATCCTCAACACCTGGTACGGTGGTGAGATGAAGAAGGGTATGTTCTCGATGATGAACTACTTCCTGCCGTTGAAGGGCATTGCTGCCATGCATTGCTCGGCCAACTGCGACATGAACGGTGAGAACACCGCCATCTTCTTCGGTCTCTCGGGTACTGGCAAGACCACCCTGAGCACCGACCCCAAGCGCAAACTCATCGGTGACGACGAGCACGGCTGGGACGACAACGGTATCTTCAACTTCGAGGGTGGCTGCTATGCCAAGGTCATCAACCTTGACAAGGACGCCGAGCCTGACATCTACAACGCTATCCACCGCGACGCGTTGCTCGAGAACGTCACTGTTGACGCCGAGGGTAAGATCGACTTCGCCGACAAGAGCGTGACCGAGAATACCCGCGTTAGTTATCCCATCTACCACATCAAGAACATCGTGCGCCCCATCAGCCACGCTCCCGCTGCCAAGCAGGTGATCTTCTTGAGTGCTGACGCATTCGGCGTGCTGCCTCCCGTATCGATTCTCGACTCGGAGCAGACCAAGTACTATTTCCTGAGCGGCTTCACCGCAAAACTCGCAGGTACCGAGCGCGGTATCACCGAGCCCACGCCCACCTTCAGCGCTTGCTTCGGCCAGGCATTCCTGGAGTTGCATCCGACGAAGTATGCCGAGGAACTCGTGAAGCGCATGGAGATGAGCGGTGCCAAGGCTTACTTGGTGAACACCGGTTGGAACGGTACCGGCAAGCGTATCTCGATCCGTGACACCCGCGGTATCATCGACGCTATCCTCAACCACAGCATCGACAAGGCTCCCACCAAGGTGATTCCTTTCTTCAACCTGGTAGTGCCCACCGAACTCGAGGGCGTTGACACCGGCATCCTCGATCCCCGCGACACCTATGCCGACGCTGCACAGTGGGAAGAGAAGGCCAAGGATCTGGCAAGCCGCTTCATCAAGAACTTCGTGAAGTACGAGGACAATGAGGCAGGCAAGGCTCTCGTAGCCGCTGGTCCCCAACTCTAAAGGATTTTCATCCGATAGAAAGCAAAGACGAGGGCATTCCCTGCAGGGGAGTGCCCTCGTTCCATATCCGCCCCGTCATTGCTGTCCTTTAGGGCGGGCCCTGGCTGTGCAATACCGTAACTATTCAGCCAAAACACCCGCCGCCAAATATCACACTGAGTCGCTAAGACGCTAAGAGTTTTGATTTCCAGATAATTATCATAGCCAAAACAGGGAAACTTTTTGATAGACTGAAGCATTTCATTTCGTCTGACATATCATAAACAAATTACGTAACGTATTAAATATAAAACTCTTAGCGACCTAGCGCCTTGGCGTGAGGGAAATGGCTGAATAGTTACGCAATACCCTAAAAAGCAAAAAAATAGTTAAAACTAGTTGCGCCCGCCAAAAAATATGTACATTTGCAGGTTAAAACGAGATAATAATCATCAACAAAAGACTATAAGCAAGATGCGTAAACTGTTTTTTATGCTGTTCGTGGCAGCGACATTGCTGACCGGTTCGGCACTGACCATCAACAACACTGCTGGCGGACTGGCAGTTGCCGTTAACGACAACACGGCCGTGACGTCGCTTGTGGTGCGTGGCACAATGGATGCCCGTGACTTCCTGTTCATCACCGACAAGATGAACGAAATCACGACATTGGATTTGAGCCAGGTTACCATCGTGCCCTATAACGAGGGCAGGGCCCTTTATGGCACTGTGACCAACTACCAGGGCAATGCGATTCCGCGGACGGCCTTCTTCGGCAAGAAGTTGTCGACGGTAACGCTGCCTGCCAACCTCGAGACGATAGGCTTTGCCGCATTTGCGGGCTGTGACCAGTTGCGCGGCATCACCCTGCCGGCAACGGTGAGCATGATCGACGATTATGCTTTTGCCGGCTCGGGACTGACGTCGGTAGTGCTGCCGCAGACGGTTGTCTATATGGGCAAGGGTGTCTTTGCCCGTTGCGAGCAGATGACGACGGCCACGGTGGGTTCTTTCGTCTTGGGCGACTTTGCCTTCCTGGGTGACACCAACCTGAGCAACGTGGTGATAGGCGCTGGCGTGAATTACATCCTCAAGGGTGCCTTCAACGGCTGCACCGCCCTCAAGACCATCAATCTGGAGCAGGCTACTAACCTGTCACGCATCGACGAGGAAGCCTTCATCAATTCGGGCTTGGAGAACATCACCCTGCCCGCTGGCGGCATCGGCACCATTGGCGACTGGGCTTTTGCTCAGACCCAATTGTCGTCGTTCTATATGGCCGATGGCATGACGCAGTTGGGCGAGGGTGCCCTGGCACACAACAGGCAACTCACCGCTGTCGAACTGCCGGGACTGGACCTCGACTCCAATCCCTCGGGCGAAGGTGTGCATAATCAGGGCCGCCCCAAGAAGGCTGCTGCCCCGATCCACACGCTGGAACGCATCAAGGACTATACTTTTGCCGGCGACACCGTGCTGGACGCCCGGTACCTGCTCAAGGAGGACGTTGCCTACATCGGCAACTACGCCTTCTATAATGTCAGTGCCGCTATGGACACCATGCGTCTGCCCTCGTCAATCTCTTATCTGGGCGACTATGCCATGGCCGGCATGACTGGCATGGCCACGCTCAAGACCGGTGCGGCCGAAGTGCCTGCACTGGGCCAGAATGTGTGGGAGGGAGTCGACCAGCAGTCGGTATCCCTGTTCACTCCCAGCAACGACATTGCCAATCTCTACATGCAGGCCGACCAGTGGATGTACTTCTACATCCCCATCCAGACCGATTACACCCTCGGTGATGTGAACGGCGACGGCCATGTGGACATCAACGACGTGACCGCTCTCATCAATTTCGTCTTGAGCGGCGAAGGCTCCAATGTTGACTTGCGTGCTGCCGACTTGAATGTTGACGGCCATGTGGACATCAACGACGTGACCGCCCTCATCAACTATGTGCTCACGGGTGCTGCGAGCAAGTCGCTGCATCGTGCCGGCGCAGAATGGGGCGCACGCTTCGCTGCCACTGCCGACCAGTTGGATATCCAGACCGTTATCCTGCGTCCGGGCGAGACCCGCACCGTGGATGTCACCTTGACCAACGATGAGCATGCCTACACGGCTATGCAATACCAGGTGGTACTGCCCGAGGGCGTTAAACTCCTGAAAGTGGCTGGCGTGGGCCGTGGCGAGAACCACACCTTCTACGTGCGTCAGCACGAGGTCGAGGAGAATGCCTACGACGTGATGGGTGTTTCGACGGCGATGGCCATGTTCGAGGGCAACGAGGGACTGGTGCTGCGCCTGACGCTTGCCGCCGACGACAATTTCTCGATGACCGACGCCTACGTTCAGTTTGTCAACGTATTGCTTGCCACACCCGTTGATGCTTACCTGTCGGCCGATGTGCTGGCCAAGGTGAACGACGGCTCGGGTGTCGAGGAGGTTGCCTCGAGCAAGCATGTGACCGGCGTACGCTACATTAACGTAGCAGGTCAGGAGAGTGAGACCCCGTTCGATGGTGTCAACATCGTCGTGACCACCTATGACGACGGTTCAGTGACCACGACCAAGGTGGTCAAGTGATCGGCAACCAGTAAAGGTCTATTTGACAAAACGCTGCCACCCGTCAGGGCGGCAGCGTTTTTCTTGTGCGGGCGCCTGCTCGGGCCGGCGCGGATAGTCCCCGCATGGCACAATGGCGCATTTTTTGTTAAATTCGGCCGATGTTTCTCAAAAATGCATTATATTTGCGTGTTTAACACTTAACATCAGGTTTTGAACGACTATGAAAAATGTGACTATATTGGCCATTCTCCTCGCGTGGGCGCTGCAGTCCATGGCGATTGAGGTGAACAATGCCGCTGGCAATCTGGCCGATAATATAACCGACCACTCAGTCACCGCGTTGACTGTGACGGGTACCATGAATGCCGAGGATTTCTATTTCATCGGCAATCATTTGCACGACCTTACTGAACTGGACCTCGCCAATGTGACCATTGAGCCGTGCCGAACAGCCAAATTCCATTTTTGGCGTCACGACTTCCCCGGTGCAGCGGTTCCCGCTGGTGCCTTTGCCGATATGGGCTTGACCAGTGTGGTTCTGCCTGCCACGGCCATTGTCATCCAGCAGGCCGCCTTCGCGGGTTGCACGAGTCTGGTGACGGTGACGCTGCCCGCCGCCCTTGACAGCATCGGCAACTATGCCTTTGCGGGATGCTCGGCGCTGACCGCGGTGTCGCTGCCGGCCAGCGTGACGATAGTGGGCGATGGCGCCTTCATGCGGTGCACCTCGCTCGAGAGCATCACTGTTGAGCCCGATGCCCGCCTGCACACCATCGGCGAAGCCGCCTTGATGGATTGCCCCTCGCTGACTACTGTCGCCCTGGGCCCCCAGGTGACCACGATGGGTGAGCGCCTGCTTGCCGGTTCGGGTATTGCTGAACTCGATCTCACCGCCAGCAATCGGTTGACCTCGTTGGGCGACTGGATGATGGTGCAGAGCCCGGTAACCACGATACGTCTGCCCGAGAACTTGACCCGTCTGGGACAAGGTGCCTTCTTGGGTGACAAGGAGTTGACGGGCGTTGAGATGGGCAATCGGCTGCAACGGCTCGACGAATACGTGTTTGCTTGTTCAGGTCTTGCCGGCGAAATCGCCTTCGAGGCCCTGGAGTCGATGGACGAATATGCCCTGTACAATACCACAGCGGTGACGACGGTGGGACTTCCCGCATCGATGTCATGGCTGGGCGATTATGCCATGGCAGGGATGACGGGTCTGGAATCGATGACCTGCGATGCAACCGAGGTGCCTGCCCTGGGCGAGGACGTCTGGGCCGGTGTGAATCAGCAATCAGTCAGCATGACGGTACCAGCCGGGTCAAAGGACCTGTACAAGACGGCTGAGCAGTGGAAGGAGTTCTTCTATGGAGAGGAATGGCTGCGGGGCGACGTGAATGGTGACGGCGAGGTCAATATCGCCGATATCAATGCCTTGCTGGGCATCATTCTGGGCGGCCAGGCCGATGAGGCGACGATGCGCCGCGCCGATGTCAACCAGGACGGCGAGATAGGTATCGCCGACGTGAATTCCGTGATGGATATCATCTTGTCGCCGGGCAGCCATGCCCCGGCAAGTGTCAATACCGACGACCTGTTGCTCCTCGACGACCTGGCTATCGAGCCGGGCGAGCAGCGCACGCTGACCTTGCGCCTCAGTAATGCCGAGGCCTATAGCGCGATGCAGTGTGACATCGCATTGCCCCAGGGCCTGACGCTCGTGGACGGCACTGTTGCCGCCGGACAGGCTGCAGCCGGCCATGTCACCGACTCGCGCGGCATGGATGCCTCGACCACGCGCACCGTGGTTTACTCGATGAGCAAGCAGCGCTTCGACGGACAGGGCGAGGCTGTCATCACCCTCACGGTCCAGGCTGATGCCTCACTCCCCGCCGAGGGACAAATCACCCTGACCAACATCGTCCTGGCCGACGACAACGATGTGGCTTGGCATGTGGCCGACTGTGTGGCGCGCGTGTCCAACAGCACGGGCATCGAGGACTTGACTGCCGCTCCCGACCGCGTGTGGGCCGAGGGACGCTCCCTGTGCATCGATGCACGGACCGACGGTGTGGCCCAGGTAGTGGCCATCAACGGCATGTCGCGCGACTGGAATGTCACGGCAGGTGTTAACCGCTATCAACTTGAACCCGGCATCTATGTCGTTCTGCTGAACGGAAGGACATACAAAATCGCCATAAAATAGAATCAGCGAACTCATGGGAAAGAACAAACTCAAGAAATTTGCCGACATGGAGCGCATGCAGTGCGTCTTCCAGTTCCCCTTTGCCGTCGTGCAGCAGGGCGGATGTCCCATGCGCGGCAAGTGGAATGAGCAGTATTTCAACAACGGCAACCCCATCGTGCTCGAGTTGGGCTGCGGCAAGGGCGAGTATGCCGTGGGACTGGCGCAGCGCTTCCCCGGCAAGAACTACATCGGCGTGGACATCAAGGGTGCACGCATGTGGACCGGCGCCAAGATGGCGACCGAAATGGGACTGCCCAATGTGGCCTTCCTGCGCACCAACATCGAGTTGATCGACCGCATGTTCGCTCCCGGCGAGGTGGCCGAGATCTGGATCACCTTCCCCGACCCGCAGATGAAGAAGGTCAACAAGCGGCTCACCTCGACCCGCTTCCTGGACAACTACCGCAATATCCTCAAGGACGGCGGGCTCGTGCACCTGAAGACCGACAGTCCCTTCCTGTACACCTACACCCACGCCCTCGTCGAGGAGAACCGTCTGCCTGTCGAGGCCGACACCGATGACCTGTATGTCAGCGGCATGGCCGACGACATCCTGGACATCAAGACGCACTACGAGATGCAGTGGCTGCAGCGCGGACTGACCATCAAGTACATCCGTTTTGCCCTGCCTCACGGTGTTGAACTCGTCGAACCCGACATCGACATCGAGCCCGACACCTACCGCAGTTACAACCGCGGCTACATCCAGATGCCGCAACTCATGCACGACGAGAATAAGGAATAACACGATAATCCATTAATCTATTATCTGAAGAAATGACCATATATCCACAGTTAATCGTAGACGCCCTGAGAACAGTCCGTTATCCTGGTACAGGAAAGGACATCGTTGACATGGGCATGTTGAATGACGATATCCGCATCGACGGAAATCGCGTGAGTTTCTCGCTCACCTTTGAAAAACCCACCGACCCGTTCATCAAGAGCGTGGTCAAGGCTGCCGAGGCAGCCATCCTGGCCCATGTGGGCAGTGATGTAGACATCAAGGGGAACATCGGGGTGAAAACCCGCCAGGACAACCCCGTGCGCAAAATAGAGAACCCGTTGCCCGGCGTCAAGAACATCATCGCTGTGAGTTCAGGCAAGGGCGGCGTGGGCAAATCGACCGTTGCCTGCAACCTGGCTGTGGCGCTGGCCATGCAGGGCTACCGTGTGGGCCTGTTGGACGCCGACATCTTCGGTCCCTCGATGCCCAAAATGTTCGGGGCCGAGCAGGAGCAACTCTACATGCACGAGGTCGACGGCAAGAACCTGATTATCCCCCTCGAGAAATATGGCGTGAAGATGCTCTCCATCGGCTTCCTCGTCGACAAGGAGAAGGCCGTGCTGTGGCGCGGCGCCATGGCCAGCAACGCCCTCAGGCAACTCATCACCGAGGCCGACTGGGGCGAACTGGACTATTTCCTCATCGATATGCCACCGGGCACCAGCGACATTCATCTGACCCTGGTGCAGACCCTCGCCATCACGGGGGCCATCGTGGTGACCACACCCCAGGAGGTCGCTCTGGCCGACGCCCGCAAGGGCATCAGCATGTTCATGGGCGAGCATGTGGGGGTTCCGGTACTGGGCATCGTCGAGAACATGTCGTGGTTCACGCCCGCTAGCCACCCCGATGAGCAGTACTTCATCTTCGGCAAGGACGGCGGCAAACTGCTCGCCGAGAAACTGGATGTGGATCTGCTCGGACAGGTTCCGCTGGTGGCCGGCATCTGCAAGGGCAGCGACGATGGCTTGCCCGTTGTGAGGATGAACGACGTGAGCGGCGTGGCATTCAAGCAACTCGCCACCCGCGTTATCGAGGTGGTGGACAAGCGCAACAAGACGCTGCCCCCCACCGAGGTAGTGCAAACCCATTAATGACTAAGAATAATCCGTTATTTGTATAACCAAAATCTACCGATTATGAAAAAGATTATCGCAATGCTGGCTGTAGCAGCGATGTTGCTCACCAGTTGTGGCTCGGTTCCCATCACGGGCCGCAAACAAATGCTTCTCGTCAGTGATCAAGAGGTGCTGGCTGCAAGCCTTCAGCAGTACGCTAGTTTCATGCAGACGGCCCAGATCTCGACCGAGAAGGCCAAGAGTGCCCAGGTTACCCGCGTGGGACAGCGCATCGCTGCCGCTACCGAGGCCTATCTCACGGCTAATGGTATGCAGAATGAGTTGCAGAACTATGCTTGGGAGTTCAATTTGGTAAGGAGTGATGAGGTGAATGCCTGGTGTATGCCTGGCGGCAAGATCGTGGTCTATGAGGGCATCATGAACCTCGTGAGCAGCGACGATGAACTGGCAGTGGTGATTGGCCACGAGGTGGCCCATGCCGTCGCCAAGCACAGCAACGAGCGTATGAGCCAGCAGGTGCTGGCCGAGTATGGCGCTGCCGCTGTCGGCATCTTCACCAGCGGCAAGAGTGCCGCCACCCAGCAGATTGCACAGCAGGTTTACGGCCTGGGTGCACAGTATGGCGTGATGCAGCCCTTCTCCCGCAAGCATGAGAGCGAGGCCGACAAGATGGGCCTCGTGCTGATGACGATTGCTGGTTATAACCCCGATGTCGCTGTCACCTTCTGGCAGAAGATGGCCGCCACCACAACCCAGGAGCCGCCGGAGTTCATGAGTTCGCACCCGAGCCATGCCACCCGCATCTCCGACATCCGGAAGTGGTTGCCCGAGGTCAAGCAGAAGTACGGTACCAGGTAAATGAAACGCCTCTATAGCATCCTTGTTTTGTCGTTGGTGTTGATGCCATCGACATTGGCGGCTCGCACGATTGCTGATTTTTTTGCCAGCGAACCGGGCAACATCTTCACCCTGTTGACGCGCACCCACCGCTTGGATATGGTCGACTACTACAACAGCGGCCAGGTGGTGGATGTGCCCAATAATCTGGCAGGCGAGGCCCGGCTCATCGAGTTGGACAGCGCCTACCTCAAGGTGCAGACCAGTGGCAGTCGTGTGGTGGAGATGCTGATGAGAAAAGCGGGCAAGGACACGGTCATCACCGTCATCGAGACGGTGATGACACCCGTGCCCGACAGCCGCTTGACCCAGTGGAACGTCCATTGGCAACGGTACATCAGCGACCGGCTGTTCACGATGCCCGCCATCGATGATTTCATCGTCGGTAAGATGCCGCATGACCTGAGGTTGGACCTGCAGGACGCGATGATTTTCCCGCTCATCAGGCTCTCTTTCACGGGGGCGAACCACGACACCATCGAGGCCTCACATGGCCTGGAGCAGTTCCTCGTACCCGTCGAGTACAAGCGTTTTGCGACTTACCTCAAGCCGTCAGTCCGTTACCGTTTTAATGGCCTCAAAATCAAGCCGGTCAAGAAGTAACCATGCAAGAACAGTCTCTTTTCTCTAGTTCGCCACAGGGCATCACCCTGAGCCGGTATAATGAACTCATCACCCAGGCCATCAACTCAACACCTGGCTTGCAGAACCAGTGGGTCGTTGCCGAGACGAGCGACCTGCGTGTCGTGCGCGGCCATTGCTATATGGAACTTGTCGAGAAAAACGACACAGGGACCACTGTGGCCAAACTCAACGCTGTCATCTGGAGCAGCAATTACCCCAGATTGGTTGCCAAATTCATGGCTACGACGGGTGCTGAACTCAAGACGGGCATGAAGGTGCTGGTCAAGGTGTCGGCCAACTTCCATAGCCAGTTTGGCTTCAAGGCCGTTATCAACGACATCGACCCCAGTTACACCATGGGCGACATGGCGCGGCAGCGACTCGAGATTCTCAAGCGCCTCAAGGCCGACGGCATCATCGACATGAACAAGGAACTGCCCATCACCGCCGTGCCGCAGCGCATCGCCGTCATCTCGGCCGCCGGTGCTGCCGGCTATGGCGACTTCATGAACCAGTTGGCGAACAATCCCTATCGTCTGAAGTTCTACACCTGCCTGTTCGGCGCATCGATGCAGGGAGCGCAGACCGTCCCCACTGTCCTGGCCGCCCTCGACCGCATCAATGACCACCTTGACCTGTTCGATGCCGTGGTCATCATCCGTGGCGGCGGCGCGACGTCCGAACTCAACTCGTTCGACAACTACGACCTGGCAGCCGCCGTGGCCCAGTTCCCGCTGCCGGTCATTGTCGGTATCGGGCACGACCGCGACGAGACGGTATTGGACTTTGTGGCAGCCATCAGGGTCAAGACACCTACCGCAGCCGCCGAGTGGCTCATCAACCGGGGCACCAACGCACTGGCCCACCTCGATGAACTGCAGGAAACCGTCGTCACCGCCGTGCGCGACACCGTGGGACACGCCCGAGAACAACTGGCCTATTACACCAGTATGATTCCTGCCGCGTCGCGGCGCATCATTGATACCAACATGCTGCGGCTCGACAACTACACCAAAGCCATTCCGCTGGCAGCCAACAACCTGATTACCGCCCAGTGCACCCGTCTCGATCGTGCCCTGGAGCGAATGGGCGAGGCCATCGAGCATGCCCTGCAACGTGAGCAGCAACGCCTGCAAGCCTTGGGCGACAAGGCGGCTCTGCTCTCGCCCGAGAACACCCTGCAGCGAGGCTACGCCCTCGTGACAGCAGGCGGCAAGTGCGTCACCTCAGGCAGCCAACTGCAGCCCGGCGACAACATCCACGTCCAGTTTGCCGAAGGTTCCACCGATGCCACCGTCAACTAAGAGTTAGGAGTTAGGAATTAGAAGTGTGGCAGCCAAAAATTTCGTTAAATTCGCCGACAGAAAAGCGCGCGGATGCCAATAATCAGTATTATCCGCATAATCCGCCGGCAGCAAGAACGCGGATGCCAACATTAGTATAATTCGTTAAATTCGTAGTTTTTAAGAATATGGAAGAGAACAAAGAAATGACTTACACCGAGGCCGTTACCGAACTCGAGCAGATTGTGCAGAAGATGCAGGACCCCCAGTGCAGCATCGACAACCTGAGCGCCTACACCAAGCGCAGCAAGGAACTCCTCGACATCTGCCGCAAGAAACTTACCGCAGCCGACGAGCAACTCAAGCAGATCCTCGCCACCATCCAACAATGAGGATGTTGCTGAGATTGAGACACTTATGGATATCCTGCTAGGCAAAGGTATAATTTACTTAAAACTTAAAACTTAAAACTTAAAACTTTTCAGTACCTTTGCAGCCGAATTCCGCGCCTGTGGCGAAATTGGTAGACGCGCCAGACTTAGGATCTGGTAACTCATGTTGTGTAGGTTCGAGTCCTATCAGGCGCACAAGTAAAACAAAAACCCGCTGAACTCCAGCGGGTTTTGTTTTTTATAGGGAAGTTATTTTGAACTTGCGCTCACACTTCAACCTAACATATTCATTGAAGAATATTGAAGATTAGTTCTCGGGCCAACTTCCTCCAAGCACGAAAGAAATCAGCGCGGTCACATCGTTGATGTCAATCTGGTTGTCGCTATTGACACTTGCACAGATAGGACAGAAATTATCAATGTTGTTGCCCAGCACATAGGAAATCAGCGCGGTCACATCGTTGATGTCAACCCCATTGTCGTGGTTCACATCGCCTTTCTGGAAACCATGGCCCTGATTCTCGAGCAGAGTAACAGTTTTTGCCTTGCTCCAAGGGCTCCAGGTGTCGTCGGTGTAATGGGCCTTCACGCGGAAGAAGAAGGTGCCGCCGGCTGTCAGGTTCTTAACTGTGTAGAACTTGTCGGGAGTGATGCCGGTGATGAGACGGTAGGTGGCATCGCCTTCCTCATTAACGGCCCTGAGCTTCGCGGGCTCACTGGC
>Ga0310695_10001999_pt1 | contig 44885 bp, 40 predicted proteins | sample RumenRJG_04DNA_FD_203882 | JGI IMG/M metagenome (GOLD analysis project Ga0310695, IMG submission 203882) | Bovine rumen microbial communities from Lethbridge, Alberta, Canada - RJG_04 (v2) (version 2) | ecosystem: Host-associated > Mammals > Digestive system > Stomach > Rumen | place: Canada... | reverse complement strand
ACAGAACAAGAAGCAATTCAAACCGAAATGGATGCGGTTCAAAAGGTAATCGAAAAGAACACTGAATCTACATTCAAGACATTCGGGTAGGCGAAGCCTACATCTACATAGCTTACGACATTCTAAATGGCGCTTTAAAATACAGCTTAGAATGTTGTCAGCAATCGTGCAGACGCTTTGTACGATTAATGCACTCGGGGAATTTCCCTGAAATCTTACAAACAATCTAAAAACTTAACCCTCGCATCTGTAAGAAGCGAGAGAATATAAAAATAAAATTTTGTTTCCTTTCCCTTTTTTCCCTAACGACTTATCCTAAGTCGTTTTTTTTGCGGATTTGCGTACGGACGGAGTGAAGCGAGTCCGGATAGCGAACAGCAAGTAGTGTGGGCAAAAGAATTAACGTGCCCACACTTTCAAAAAACATCTTAATAACGTCTAAAGATATCCATATTTACAAACAGCAATAAAAGAGCACTTATACCCACCAGACTATAAATAATTCTGGTCCATAAACTCATATCACCAAATATTGCAGAAACTAAATCAAAATTAAAAAATCCGATAAGTCCCCAATTTATAGCACCAATAATTACAAGAATATAAGCAATAATTTTTAAAACATACATAAAGACCTCTCTTTCATATACAATTATTGCAATTTTAATAAAAATTACATTATACGAAAGAGTAGTATTTATATCTATACTTTAGGAATACTGTTTTCAGCCATATACAACCTTGCAAAAAAGCAAGACACGTGCTGAATAGAATCAACTCTTACCCACTGACGAGTTGCTTTAAAGCGAATAGAATTTAGAGAACGTTTAGGGTTTTTATGGGCATAAACATTTTCTTCTGAGTTAAACAAATGAAATTGACACATTGCAACATGTTTGCAGGCTTTTAAGAGTTTTTCTTCCAAATCTTTTTTACCTAAAAATCTTGCTAAATAATACGCTGCAACAAGTCCTTCTGACCTTGCACCGTCAGGGAAATAATGATCTCCGTATTCATAATAATAACCGCCATCAAAATCAATATACGGTGAATCATCTTTTTGGTAAGTTTTTTCCATCATAGTATTTGCATCACCAAACACAAAATTAAAATAACTCTCTTTTCTAAAATGTTCATCTTTAGCCCATTCTTCAATGGCCTGCATTAACCAAGCATCAGACGGTAATGCCGTAAATAAATCCGCATAAATTTTTGGTCTTTCTTCTACAAGCCAGTCAAGAGCTATTTCACCGACTCTGCGAGCTTCTGATACTAACTCCGAATCTTCCTTAAAATTGTTCGCAAAAAGAGCAACACCCAAAAGAGCTTCACCGGGATAATAGAATGAGAACGTAGCTTTTCTTTCTTCATCATTCATAATTTCTAGAGGCTGACCGTTTTGGAATTGCGGATGAATATAATAACCCAAAATTTCACCATTTGTGTACACTCTGCTCATAATATGGCGTGTATATCCTTTTATATATTCATCATAAGATTTGTCGCCTGTAATGTTTCTATACTGCATCATTGCCACAAGCAAAACACCGGTACCACCCAGCTTTGATTTGTTGTTATAAAATGCATAATAACCTGTTCCCCACTTTGTATCGTGAGAACGTGTTATAGAAACACTCCAGTCAAGAGCTTTTTTGGCAGCAATAATGTATTTGCCATCACCTGAAAGTTGAAAAGCTCTTAGACAAGCTATAACACCGCCACAGTGCCGTAAATCATTATAATACAAATTGTCTATGGGGCGATTAGGGTGCTCATGGTCATTGTAATTATCTTCACAACAATCATAATAATATAAAAATCTGCCATCTTCATACATATTATCCAGACACCAATCAACAGATTTTATTATTTGATTATAAAGGACATCATAGTCGAATTCTGTATATCGGATATTACCTCTGTACAAAGGCAAAATATTATCTTTAAAAGTAATAAAGGCCCTTGTTCTGAATAAATAGTATTCATAGTCCGGTGAGTTTTTTAATATTTCCAATCTTTCAGATTTGCTGTTTGTCATTTTGCCTATAGGAGTCTTTTTTACAAGTGTTAGTAATGCCGATTTTAATCCCATATGACTCAATGTAATTGCATCCGTCGGCATGTAATAATATGAAATTCCGTCTTTTCTTAATTCAAGACCGTCAATTCCTATTTCAAATCTACCGTCATCAAATCTTTGAGAATTTAAATCACTACGCTTTACTTGATGTCTGGAATAAACATATTCAAGCATAATCCTACAATTTTTATTATCTTTTAAATTAAATTCACTAAATGATTTATTTTTTCTAAGCATTTCAATATCACGGTTCAGAGTAGTTCCAAAATCAACTCTTTTGCTGCCATATCGAATATTTTTTCTTCCTGATTGAAATAAAGTTATGTAAACAAGAGTTTCATTATGTTTATAATTAACTATATTTGATAAATCTAAATCAGAGATATTTAATTTATTTCCATCTATAAGAGCTGCTCTTATTCTCGTCATAAGTTTATTTACAACGGAAAAATCCTGATTATAAAAAGCTCTTTCTTTATCATTTTCGATTTTAAAATCTTGCATAATATGCTTATTGTACCATTATTTTAGCTATTTGACAACAAATTTAATAATGGGGTTGAAACCAAAAACTGCAAATCTACCTTTACAAACTTAAAATCCTAACATCTAACAACTTTCAATCGTAAAGATTTATTTATAATTTTGACATAAATTCAAATATATTGTCTAATTAGAATAGTTATGTACATAAAACAGTTAGAAATAGACAATTTTAAATCATTTGCAAATAAATCTGAAATACCCCTTTTGAAAGGGTTTACTACCGTTTCAGGGCCAAATGGTTCAGGAAAAAGCAATATTATCGACAGTGTTCTTTTTGCACTGGGACTTGCTAATGCAAGTGAACTGCGTGCAGAAAACTTGTCACATTTTATATCAACTTACACCAAAAGAAATGAAGCATTCGTAAAAGTAACATTCGGTGAAGTTGAAAACGGTGAAGACCTAACTATCGGCAGGAGAATCAGAAAAACAAATCAAGGTTATGCAAGTACATATTATGTAAACGACAGTGTTACAACATTAACTAACGTACATGCGATTTTAGAGAAATATAATGTAACACCTAATAGCTATAACGTCATGATGCAGGGTGATGTTATGGGAATCACTAATTGTTCACCCAAAAACAGAAGAAAAATTATTGATGAAATTGCAGGAATTGCGGATTTTGACCGACGTATAGAACAAGCTACAAACGAACTGGAAACTGTAGAGCAAAGAGTCGAACGCTCAACTGTAATTTTAAATGAAGTTGATAACAGATTGGAACAGTTGAAAGAAGAAAGAGAAGTTGCACTTAAATATCAAAAATTAAAAGACGAAAAACAAGGGCTTGAAAGTCAAATAAACAAAGTAAGATTCTTTGATATTAAAAGAAATCTTGAACAGGCACATACAAACATTTTGGAATTTACCAAAAAGAAAAAAGAAGAAGAAGTTAAAAACAAAGATTTGGATGAAAGGTTAAACCTTGTTAAACAAAAATATCAGGAAGTTTCTGAGCTGGTAAAAGAAAAAGGTGAAGCACAACAGATTGAACTAAAAAAACAAGAAGAAACAATTAAAGGCGAAATTGACAGAAAAAATAATGCCTCTAACTATGCTGACAAACAAATTCATGACGGGTTGCGTTCTATAGAAAATGCAAAAAACGGCATTGATGGTTTTAAGAATAAAATTGAAGATTTTAATCTAAAAATTAAACTCAAAGATGATGAAATTGCCGGCATAAAAGAAAATTTAAAAACAAGAGAAGCTGAATTAAAGAAAATTCTTGAAGATATGACAGGTCTTAATGCTACTGCCGATCAGCATATTGAAAAACGTAACAATCTCAGAAAGCATTTGGAAGAACTTAAAGATGAAGAAACAAAATTAATTCAAACAAAATTACCGCTCGAAAATGAACTTAAAAACCTTCAAAAAGAACTTGATGAAGCAAAAACAAAGCTCAATGAGCTAAAAGAAATGAAAGCTAATTTTGCTAATAATCAAGACATTAAAAAGAGTATGGTTGATCAATTGCAAAAAGAAATGAGTGATTTTAAAATCATCCAACAGAACGCTTTACATGACCTTGATACGACTAAAAACGAAATCAATGATCTAAATTATAATATTCAGATGGCTTACAGAAAAATATCTACGATTGAAGCTAAAAAACAAGCCGCTGAAGATGCAAATTTTGGTCGTGCAATTGATACAATAATGGGCGCAAAACTGAGAGGTGTTCACGCACCATTAGCTCAACTGGGAACTGTTGATAAAGAATATGCAATTGCAATGGAAGTCGCTTTTGGCGGCAGAATGGCTCACGTTGTTGTGGATGATGAACATGTAGCATCCGTTGCTATCGAAATGTTAAAATCATCAAATGCAGGCAGAGCAACATTTATTCCTTTGAATAAAATTAAAAAAGCTCCGTCAAAATTACAATTACCGAAAGATAAAGGGATTATTGATTATGCAATCAACCTTGTAGATTTTGATGATGAATATATCGACGCATTTTTCTACGCGGTCGGGGACACAATTGTTGTCGAAGATATTGAATGCGCTAAAAAGCTCATCGGCAAATATAGAATGGTTACGCTTCAGGGCGAACTTCTTGAAAAATCGGGGTCTATGACAGGCGGTACAAGACTTAGAACAGGTCTGAGTTTTAGCCAAAATGATGACGATGAATTGAACAAGTACAAAGAGCGCCTAAAAGAAATGGAAAAGAAATTAGGCGAACTTGAAAACAAAAAGACCTCTTTGGAACAAAAATTAGATGATGTCAGAGTAAAATATTCGGATTCTATGACTGAATTTTCGAAATCAAAAGTAGAACTGGATAATATGAACAGAAACTATGAAAATAGTGAAAATATTCTAAAAGACAAAGAAGATTTTATAAATATAACAGTGCCTAAGATAGCAGAGCTTAATAAAAAACTCGATAAACTGGAAGAAAAAAATGTCAAAATTTATGATGATATGACTCTTTGCCAAGAGCAGATTGAAGAAGTTGAAAAACTTATCAATGATAAAGATCTGAAAGATTTAAAAGAAAAAACCGAAGGTGTAGAGTCAGAAATCAAAAGACTACAGACAAAATTAATGACTGCAGACAACGACAAAAATGAGCTTAATCGGCAAATTTCATTTCATCAAAATTTAATTGAGACAAAGCAAGAAGAAATTACAAATATCGAGCACAATAATGTAAAACTTGAAGAAGATAAAACCAGATATAAAAACGAAATTGAAACTTTGAACAAAAAAATGGAAGAATTACACGAACAAATTGTTCAAATAGAAGAAAAACTTGGAAAACTTTTAAAAGAACGAGATGATATAAATGCTGAACTTATTGAAATGGAAAAACAAAAGCACATAAGAGTAGCAGATATCGAGCGTATAGCAGAACAAATAGAATCCTTCAAAGCCCGCAGGAGAGAATTAGAACCACAACTTGAAAGTGCAACAAAAGAACTTGAAGAAGCAGGCATTGAAATAAACAAACTGGAACCCGTTACAATTTCAATTGAAGAAATTACATCAAAAATTCAACGTCTTGAAAAACGCATGGAAGAACTCGGAGATGTAAATATGCGTGCCCTGACGACTTATGATGAAGTTTTATCTCGTCAAACGGAATTAAAAGAACAAATTGAAACTCTTTCTAAGGAAAGAAAAGAAATCTTAGACAGAATGAAAGGATACGAACAATTAAAGAAAGAGACGTTTATGAAAACATATAATCACATAAACGAAAACTTTAAAGAAGTATTCCACAGATTGTCAGAAGGTGAAGGTGAGCTTGTATTGGAAGTTCCGGAAGATCCTCTGTCAGGCGGCTTAGATATGAAAGTCAGCATCAGGGACAAAAAGCATCAGAGACTGGGCAGCTTGTCAGGCGGTGAAAAATCTTTGACAGCTTTGGCTTTTGTCTTTGCAATCCAAAGATATATGCCATCACCTTTCTATGCTTTTGATGAAGTTGATGCGAGTTTGGATACAATGAATGTTGAGCGTATCGCCCAAATGGTGCAGAACCAATCAAAAGATACGCAATTTATAGTAGTTAGTCACAGACGTCCTATGATAGAATCAGCTAATAGAACTCTTGGTGTAACTCAAAAAGAAAAAGGTATTACTAAAGTAACCGGTATTAAATTAAGGGACGAAGAATAGGATATGACAGCAAATTCACCAATAAATTATAATATGGATTTACCCGATTTAGGTTTGCTGGGTGACGGCAAACAGCAAAAAAGTGAGGGAATTGGTATTCTTGTAGATATGGCAAAAGCCGGCAAAATTGACCCTTGGAATATCGATATTGTCGATGTTACTGATAAATATCTTGCACATATGGTTGATATGAAATCGCAGAACTTGAGAGTAACCGGCAGAACTTTCCTTTTTGCAGCAATTCTTTTGAAATTAAAATCAAATATTTTAGAAGGAATTGATATTAACCAATTTGAATCTCAAGAACCTGACGTTCAATATGATGATGACGGTTTTATTGTTGAGTATCCCGAAGACGATTATATACCGACAAACAATGTAATTTCTATAGATGAGGTATTACAAAGACGTACAAGTGTCCGACTTAATCATAACAGAGTTGTTACATTGCAAGATTTGATAAGACAATTGCAGTTTTATGAAAAATTAGACAGAAACGAAACTCTTAAAAACAGACAGGAGCGTGCAAGACGCAGAGTTCAATCTTATTCAAGATTGACTCCTGATGATATCGTTAATCTTGCACATGAAGAATATATTGAAACTTGCGTTTCAACCTTAAAAGAAAATTTATCTCAAATTTTTGAGAAAAATGATAAAATTGAATTGAATGAACTAACACTTTTAGGCATGGATAAAATTTCAGCATATATTGCACTTTTGTTTTTGACTGTCGATACGGATTATGATTTGGAACAAGACGAATTTTATTCTGATTTATACGTGGTAAAGGGTGGAGAACATGACTACAAGTCAGCTTAAAACAAGAATTGAAGCAGTACTTTTTATTACGGCAAGAGCTCTCAGTCTTGACGAAATAGCTACTATCTTGGATGAAGAAACTGAAAATATTGAAGAAGCTATACTTGAATTGATTATGGACTATTCAAGCCGTGACGGAGCTTTGGAAATAGATGATGAAAACGGATATATTCTTCAGGTGAAAGAAGAACATATGGATTTGGTCGAATTGCTTTGTCCTGTTGATATGAAACCCGCAGTTCTAAGAACCTTGTCTGTAATAGCAATAAAACAGCCAATCAGACAAACTGAATTAAAAGAGCTTAGAGGTTCTAATGCTTATGAACATGTTCAGGAACTCGTAGAAAAAGGTTTAATTTCAAGAATAAAAGATAAAAACGGAAGAAGTTTTAATTTAAAAACAACCCCAAAATTTGCAGAATATTTCAAATTAAAAGGCGATACCAGATCTCTTGCTAAAATTTTAGAAATTGATAAAGGGGTTAAAGATAATGAGTCAGAAAATTAGTACTGACAGACTTATAACAATTTTTATATGTAGTTTTGCAATAATATTCGCAATTATTGTAAAAGTTATGCCAACATATTTTTATGTTCAGGGCAAAAAATATTTAGAAAAACAAGAATTTGTTAAAGCGCATTCTAACCTAAAATCAGCATATCAACTTAACAAAAACAATAAAGAATACAGATATTATTATGTAAAGTCTCTGCAAAATTTGTCCCCAAGCCTTGCTGTGCAAAAAGAAGTATTTGAAATTGCATCAGGAAAACTTGAAGATAGTGCTCAAGATATAGCCCAAAGACAAGTTTATGAATGGAAAAATAATATACTCAGCAATTTTGGAAATAATTATATATCACAAGTTCCTTTTGATACTGCTATATTAAGGTGGGATACTGAATCTTTTCCGCTAAAAATACAGGTACTTGATAATAGTAACACCGTAGTTCCTCCGTATTATCAGGAAGAAATTTTTAGAGCATTTTCTCAATGGGAAAAGTCAACAAAATTTATAACATTTGAAAAAACGAATGTTCCTGATAAGGCAAACATACTTGTCAAAATACTGCCAATGCCAAATGATGTGTGCACTAAGGAGCAATGCAAATTCGTTGTTGGTTTTACAACACCTGATTACAAAGGCCATATCTTGAAGCAAATGACAATTGTACTGTATGCCAAAGATCCTTTTGGAAATTATTTTTCGGATAAGGAAATATACAATACATCTCTTCATGAAATCGGTCATGCATTAGGTATAATGGGACATAGCTATAGCTCAGATGACATAATGCACATGGCATCAGATACCGGCAATGGTATTTACGCAGAATATAGAAGCTCTTTCCAATATTTATCAACAAAAGATGTTAATACAATAAAACTATTATACACTCTTTATCCGACTATAACAAACACAAATAAAATCAATACAAAAGGGTTAATCTATCCGCCAATAATACTTGGAACTTCAAAGGAAATATCGAGCAGAAAATTAAAAGAAGCACAAAATTATATAAAACAAGCCCCTGAACTTGCCGGCGGTTATATTGATTTGGCAATAGCATATGCCCAACTTAACAAACCTCACGAAGCTATAAAAGCTATGCATACAGCATATCAGAAATCAAAAAACGATATGGAAAAATATTATAGTTTGTTCAATTTAGCAACATTGTATTTTGACAACAACGATTTTAAAAATGCCCAAAAATACGCACTTATGGCACAAGAAATTTCTCAAACTCAAGAAATTCAGGAATTAATAATGAAGATAAACTCAAAATTAAACAAATAATTTATTTAACAAATTCTTCACAAAATCTTTTAAATGATATTTGTTTGATGTAAATTTAATTGGTTGAGAAAATTAGGGAGAACATAATGTATAACGTAGCTATAATTGGTGCAGGACCTGCCGGAATCTTTGCGGCTTTAGAAATAATGAAATTAAAACCGGATTGGAAAGTTGTTTTAATTGAGAAGGGACAAAGAATTGAAACAAGAACTTGTCCACTCAGACAAGGTTCACCCAAATGCGTAAACTGCAAACGCTGTGGTTTGCTGTGCGGATGGGGTGGCGCAGGTGCTTTTTCTGACGGCAAACTAACTCTTACTCCTGACGTTGGCGGTCATTTGGCTGAATATATGACAAGAAAAGAAGCTGAAGATTTGATCAGTTATGCTGACGATTTGTACTTAAAATACGGAGCTACAGAAGAAGTTTTTGGTACTGACAGGAAAGTTTTTGAAGAATTAGAACATCAAGCTGTACTTGCAGAACTTAAACTTGTACATTCTCCTGTCAGACATCTCGGAACTGAAAGAAGTCTTGATGTATTAAAAAACATGCAGGATTACCTTGATGAAAGAATTACTATTCTTAATAACGTAACTGCAAAATCTTTAATTGTTGAATGTGAACAGGTAAAGGGAATTGAACTTGATAATGGTGAAACTATTTGTGCCGAATATACAATTATTGCACCAGGCAGAGAAGGTGCTGATTGGCTTACACAAGAATTTGCAAAGCATAAAATCGGTATGGTCAATAATGCTGTAGACGTAGGTGTCAGAGTTGAACTTCCAGCACCTGTATTTGAGCCGTTAACAGATAAGTTATATGAATCCAAACTTATTTATCATTCTCCAACATTTGGGGATGAGGTTAGAACATTTTGTATGAACCCTAACGGCGAAGTTGTACAAGAGAATTACTCAGGCATAGCAACGGTAAACGGTCACAGTTATGCCAATTATAAAACTCCTAATACAAATTTTGCGCTTTTGGTAAGCGAAAAATTTACAGAACCGTTTAAAGAGCCTATTCAATACGGACAACATATTGCAAGACTTGCAAATATGCTTGCCGGAGGTATTTTAGTTCAGAGATTCGGAGATTTGTTGGAAGGCAGAAGGTCTACTCCTGAAAGAATTAAATCAAGCATAATCACTCCGACATTGACTTGCGCAACACCAGGTGATTTGAGCCTTGTAATACCTTACAGACAAATGACAAGTATTATTGAAATGCTTAAAGCTCTTGATAAATTGTGTCCGGGTACAGCTTCAAGATACACTCTTTTGTATGGTATAGAAGTTAAATTCTATTCCGCAAGAGTAAAATTGACAAATGAGCTTGAAACAGAAGGTGTAAAGAACCTGTTTACAATCGGTGACGGCGCAGGCGTAACAAGAGGTTTGCTGCAAGCTTCCGCATCAGGCGTTTATGTTGCAAGAACAATTTGCGAAAGAGGCTAATTTACCTACTTTAATAAATACCAAGTTAATATATACTTGCTTGAGTGATATTCAAGTGATATAATTTTGATATGGCAAAACAGGTTAGTTTAACAACTCAAAACCGATTAATTATTTCAGGACTTATATTCAGCACAATATTAATTGTTGCTATTGCTTTTTTTGCCATAGTTAATATTCAAAAGCGACTAAATGAAGGCTATCACAACTTTGGACAAGTTGTATCAAAAATGCTTGCAATTGAGTATATCGAAATTAATAAAAAATATTCTGATGCAGAAGTTTACAATGCTCTGAAAGATTACACAGACACAATAGTCTCTGCACACAGTGACATTGTTTTCATCGAATTTAAAGATGCACAAGGAAATGTTATCTATAAATCAGGAGAACAAGGTACTCCAAAAATTCCAAACATTACAGTTAGTTCCCCAATAATTATAGAAGGGTACAGAAACATCGGTTCTGCCACAGTTGGACTGTCCGGAAAAATAATATTGCAAATATCAAACACTACAAGAATTTCTATGATGTTTGTATTTACTGTTGCATGGATAATCTTTGCTTTTGTTATATTGATAAATACATATTTAATAACAAGAGAATTGAGAATTCTGCATGACGGGGTACAACAAATATCCGGAGGAAAATTCGGCTACAAAATCGAGGGCGAAGACGTAAGTTCTGAAGTAAAAGAATTGTTCAATGCATTTAACGATATGTCTCACAAACTCCATATATATGAAGAACAAAATATTGAACAACTTACTTTGGAAAGAAATAAACTGGAAGCAATATTAATGAGCATTGCAAACGGTGTTGTTGTATGTGACAATAACGATAATGTAGTTATGGTAAACAACCACGCACATAAACTTCTTGAACTCGAAAACAATCAGATGCTAGACATGAAAATTCAAAACTATATTGATACATCAGGCAATTATTGTTTCAGAGATAAAATTGAAGAATTTAAAGATACTCCGCTTGAGGTTATGGAAAAGAAACCTCTTGAATTCAATATTAAAGTTGACAACCGAGTAATTAAATCAATAATTTCACCAATGTTTACAAGGAATAAAGACTACGTTGGCTATATTATTGTACTAATCGATATGACAAAAGAAGCAGAAATGGACGCAATGCGCTCAACATTCATCTCTAATGTTTCACATGAACTAAGAACACCTGTTACAGTCCTCAGAAGTTATATTGATACTCTGTACAATTACGGAAACGATTTTGATTATGATACTCAGAAAGAATTTATCGGAACAATAAATCAAGAAATTATCAGACTAAACAGAATGGTTAATGATATTCTCGATTTTTCAAGAATGGAAGCAAACGCTCAGATGGAAAAATCCATTAACAGCATATATGAAGTTGTTAACAATTGTGTTAGAGAAGTCAATGCACTAACAAAAGAACACAATTTGACAATAAATATAGAAAAAGACGACGGTATTCCTGATTTTTTATTTAACTATGACGGAATAGAAAGAGCTTTGACAAATTTACTTTCCAATGCTATAAAATACTCTCCGGAAAATGGAGAAATAAAGGTGTGTATTCATAAACAAAATGATAATGCGGAAATTACTGTTACCGATCAAGGATGTGGAATAGCACCGGAATTTCACGAAAAAATATTTGACAGGTTTTACAGAGTGGAAAATAACACTCATACGGTAAAAGGTACAGGGTTAGGTTTGCATCTTGTAAAAACAACAATAGAAAAATACCACAATGGCAAAGTCTTTGTTCACTCTAACATAAATCAAGGTTCAACATTTGGCATCGTTTTGCCAATAACCGTCTATGATGAAAGCTTGGTATAATTATGGATTATGAAACTATTTGGAATTGGTTTTGCAGATTTTCTCTTATTGTATTTATACTGATTTGTATAAATTCAATACTTGGCGACATAATATTTCGTGCACAGTACAGTTTTCCTAAAGTCACTGAAACTACAGATAACATAATTAATGTAAAAAACGAACCTGAACAAACAGATATAAAAAATTCTGAAATGCTTAAAGTATACGGCGAAAAAAATAAATACGTTTTGGAGCCTCAGGCACAATATTCGATTTCTGCACTTGTTGTTGCAAAAAACACTAATTTTTGGTTCAGAGATATTATGCGCAGCACTTTTGATGATGTATGCCTTATAGATTTTGGATTTGTTTGGGGCGATTTAGCTACGGATAAAAAAAGATTACACAAACATATGAAGTTCAAATCAAATAAAACTTTAGGTCAGGCGAGAACTCTCAATTGGAGGACAAAACCTCCTTATAATGAAGTTCCTTGGAGTTTTGAATATATGAGTTCTCATCTTTCACACACGCATATGATTCCTGCAAATTCAAACATAATGAGTGCTCTTTTAAAGATAAAAAAGAACGATTATGTAAAACTTGACGGCTATTTGGTAGATATATACAAAGATTCAGACGGTCAAATTGTAGCTAAGACAAGCCTGTCAAGATACGACAACAATGCAACAAGCAGAGGTTATGGCGCTTGCGAAGATATGTATGTTAAAAGCGTTCAAATAGGCAATAAAATTTATCGCTAGTTAAACAAATCATTAATCTTATCGACTATATCCTGAGGATCGATTTCACCGGTTATTTTATTTATATCTTGAGCAATTTGATACAATTTTGCAGCTTCAATTTTGTCGCCAGTTATAGCAATAGAACGTGCAAGGTTAAAATGAGCAAGAGCATAATTAGGATTTGTCTCAACAGATTTTGTAAACAACTCAATAGCTTCTCTTACTCTGCCTAAATCATCAAGATAAATTACACCCATATTGTTATAAGCAATATCGTAATTCGGATCATAATCAATTGCCAGTTGATATTCTTTTAAAGCTTCATCAATATCGCCCTTACCCCAATATAAAAAGCCTAAATTACAGTGAATTTTTGCATTTTCGGGATCAAGATCCAACGCATTTCTGTACACTTGTAAAGCATTTTCAATATCTTCTTTATCATAAAAGGCACTGCCTAAATTTACATAAATATCAATATCTTTAGGTGTTTGTAAATAAGCACTTTGATAAGAACTTATTGCCGCATCAATATCTTGTTTTGATTCTTGATATACAAAGCCTAATGTTTGATTTACGACGCTTGTCCACTGTTTTTTTGGATTTAATGTAACTGCTGTCTGAAAATGAGAAATAGCTCCGTCAATATCACCTTTTACATACAAAATGTTAGCCAAATTTGAATGTACATCCGGCATATTCGGCATAATTTGGATTAATTTTTCATAGATTTCTACGGCACTGTCATAATCACCTTGTTCTTCATAAGCCTGACACAAATGTCTGTATGCCGGAATATTCAAAGAATCAAGCCAAATAGCCATTTTATACTCAGTAATAGCATCTTCAAATCTGCCCAATGAACGATAAATATCACCTAATAAACAGTATAAAGGGACAAAACCTGGAGCTTTATCAATTGCATCAGAATAAACCTCCAATGCCCCCGACAAGTTGTTAACCTGATATAAATATGCGCCTTTAATAAGCATCGGAAGGAATTTAACATACGATACAGTTTTAGAAACATTACCCAGAGCAATTCTGTCAAAAGGCAAAGTTAATAATGACAATAAAAATTCATATTTTGACAACATATAATTTTTAAAACTTCTTGCAGAAGACACATTGTAAAGGCTCGAAAGCAGAAAATGCGCACAAGAATTTCTTAACGGCATAGCTTTTATGGCTTTTTTAGCACTCATAACTGCATCGGAAAATCTTGCTTTTTTAGTATAAGTTTCAGCCAAAAGATAATAAGCCTTGCCTAATTTTTCATCTTTTGAAATAGCCATATCCAGATAATTTATGGCTTTATCCAAATCACCTTTGTGGTAATGCGCTTGTCCTATTTTGAAATAAATTTCTGCAGAATCAATGTATGTCTCTAAAGCCCTTTGATATTCAGTAATTGCCTCATCAATATATTGACAGGAATTATAAATATCTAAATGCCATTCAAGATATAAATCGCCAAGCCTTACATGTAAATCCGCATTTGTCGGATCTTCCTGCAAACCGATTTGACAAAGTTCAATAGCAGATTTCACATTGCCTGTTTTGTATTCTTTATTAATTTTTTTCTCGAGTTGTTTAGTGTCCGGCATAATATAACTTCTAAAGACTCCTACTAAGTATTGTAATTAATCTGACACAAAAAAGCAAGTAAATAACATTAAAAGGTAATTTGATAAAACAAATTAACATAGTCTAGCGTCATACTGTGGGTGAAGCACGAAAGTATCCGGCTAATATGAATCGGCTGGATTGTTTCACTTCGTTCACAATGACGCAATATTTTTTAATATTAGGCAATTTTTTGTGCGAAAAATTTTTTATTTATGTATAGGGGAAATTAGGAATGGTAAATGCTGCAAAAATAGGAACAGCAACACGAGGAATTGGCGCATGGCTAAAAGCCGGTGGATATAAATATGTTGCAGAAACAAAACCAATAAGCAGATTAAAATATTCTAAAGTCAGTTTAGCAATACCAAAATGTGCGAAATACGAGTTAAAACTTTCAGAATATGCAAAATCAAAGCGTGTTGACTTGGAAAATGAATATACAGATTTTTTTAAGAAAATTTATGGCAGAGAACCAAAATCGGAAGAAATCAATTTATTGTTAAGCTCAACAAATAAAATTGGGGATAGTAATATCATTGCACATTTAATGATGAATAAATATGAGCTTAACAGTATTAGTGAACTTATGAAATATGATAATAGAAATATACTTGATTGGTGTATTTTTTGGCGAGTATCAGATAACGGTGCAAGCAGACTTTTAAAAGTTGAAGAATTTAAAAAATTATTACAAGACTATCCTGAAGCAAATTCAAAATATTTAAATTCTTTATTTCATGCAGAAATACCCGATAATGGTCTGGTTAGAAAATTATCTTTTGATGAAATTTGTAAAATTTTAAATAACAGAAAGATTACATCAAAATTTCATGAAGTAGAACATTCTCAAAAAGATATATTAAATATAATGCATAATCCACCGGAATGTACCGCTCCAACTCAATTAAGAATTGGTAAAAACGGAACGCCAAGATATATATACCATATGACAACAAAATCAAATTACGAAAAAATGTTAAAAGAAGGGTTTATTAAAGTATATGATACTGAAGTAGCTGGCGATGGTATATGTACAGCAGAACTGTCAAATTTATTTAAATTTTGGGGAGAAAATAAAGATTACGGTTTTATTGATTTACGACACGAATTAATAAATCATATAAAAACACCAATTGATAGTAATATTGTAATGTTAAGAATACCAACTTCCTCTCTTGATACGGGAAAGTTGATTTTGCGAAGTCAAAATAGAACATTTAGAGCAACAAATCCAAATGAACATGATATTTTAAATGAAATTGTACAACAAGGTGTTCGAAATAATCCTAATAAACCTTGTAACGGCATCGCATCTGCTCTTGATGACTATTTTACAAAAATAATAGAAGCAAGGAAATCACCGCATATTTATCAAGGTGCACCCGCAAATCAGGCAAATATGTATAATCAACGAAAAGAAGCAGTAGAATATATATACAGGGATAATATTCCGATTAAAAATGCCCAAAATATCGGAGAATTAAATATTTCAGAATTTAAGCGTACACCACAATATGATGATTCAAATCCTGTTAAAAGCATATTTACTGCATTACTAAAAGGAACTCCGGAAGGTAAAGGGGCAGAACACCTTTTGTAATAAAAATTTCAGTTTCTCGCAAATTTTTGCAAAATAAAGATTACAATTGTTTTTGTATTTATAAAATATTAACTACAGACTTTCGACAGAAACTATTTACATAAACTTCTTAAAATGATATAATCTGCTTGTAATAGATATATTTGTAAGTCATTCTGAGGCTTTAGCCGAAGAATCTCATAAAATTAAGGGATATAAAATGCACGAAAATAAAATTTATTTTGTAGATGTTACAAACAGAGATGGTGTTCAGACTTCCCGCTTAGGTTTGGCGAAACTCCAAAAAACAATCATCAATCTGATGCTTGACGATATGGGGATTACTCAATCAGAATTCGGGTTTCCGACAACAAAGCACGAAATTAACTATTTGAACGGAAATTTGGAACTCGTTGAACGTAACGTAATTTCCCGCACAAAACTTTCGGGCTGGATGAGGGCGATTGCGACAGACGTTGAACTTTCGTTTAAAAATGTTCCGAAACTTAAAAATATTAACCTTTCCCAATCAACTTCCGAACAGATGATTGTCGGAAAATACTTGGGCAAAAAAACACCTCAAGATATTATAAATATGACCTGCGAAGCCGTTGAATGTGCGGTATCACTTGGTGCGGAAACAATCGGGGTAAACGCAGAGGATGCATCCAGAAGTGATTTGGATTTTCTAATTAAATTTGCAAAAGAGGCAAAACGTTGCGGTGCAAAGCGTTTCAGATATTGCGACACATTGGGCTATGAAGATCCGAAAACCGCTTACGACAGAATTTACACAATCGCAAAAGAAGTTCAAATGCCTATTGAAACACATTTCCATAACGATTTGGGTATGGCAACTGCCTGTTCTGTTATGGGTGCAAAAGCGGCAATTGATGCTGGAGTTGATGCTTACATAAACACTGCAATAAACGGAATGGGAGAACGTGCAGGGAATGCCGATTTAGTTTCCTGTCTGCTTGCAATCCTAAAATCTGCAGGATTTAGAGGTAAATACCATATCGATCCGAATATCGATTTAAGCAAAACTTGGAAACTTGCAAAATATACCGCTTATGCATTTGGCGTTCCTATCCCGATAAATCAGCCGGCGGTGGGCGATAATGCCTTTGCGCATGAGTCAGGAATTCACGCAGACGGCGCATTAAAAGACAGAAGAAATTACGAATTATACGATTTTGAAGAACTCGGCAGGGGCGAACCTGAAATAATTGAAACGGGAAGAATGATTACGACAGGCGAATATGGCGGAATTAAAGGTTTCAGAAACGTTTATGATAATCTGGAACTTGAATTTAAGGACGAACACGAAGCAAGAAATATTTTGGAACTTGCACGCTATGCAAACGTCCACACCCAAAAACCTTTGACATCAAGCGAATTGAGATTTATATATTATTATCCAGATATTGCGGCAAAAATAATGACTGTATCACCATACTACGAACCGCAAGGCGCAATAAAAGAACGTGTCGATGCAAAACTACTGACCAAACCTCACAGAATAATATAAGCTTGTATAACAGTTGGTTTGAGAAAAAAGAACAGATAAATTGATAATAATATTTTGAAGATTACTAAAAGTAATGACAATTAAACATAACGACTTTGTAAACGAATGGTTATAAGACCAAGAAAATCAAAATATATATTTGCGTGACAGTCTTTTAGAATTTTCAGAGGACGGAGATTATACTAAATTTTTCCGTCCACTAAAACAAGTTATAAAGGCTAGAACTTCTTTAAAGCAATTTGCAGAGTCAATCGGCATGCATAGAACAAACCTTGTTGACCTACTACATGGTAGAACTAAAGCCCCGACTATCGCAACAATAAACAAAATCCTCGATGGATTAGAATACGAAATTAAGATACAGTTGAAATCAGCACAAGATAAACTATTAATTTTATTAGTAATTTCTTTTAATATTGCAATTGTACAATTCTTGATTTACTCGTTACATTTAGGCAATTTTTGGAGTGAAAAATACTTTATATATTTACAAAGGGGAAATAAGGAATATTTCTATAATGGGATTTCAAAAAGTTACATTTAATTTTATGGTCGAACGTGGAAGTAAACTCGCGAAAAGCTTGTTATGCTCGAAACCTGTTTCAAAAGCAATAAATTTTAAAGGTTTAAAATATGCTCCGGAATTAAAAGCAGATTCCTTTGTTCGAAAGGTCGAAACTTGGCGTACTCCTGAAAGTAATGTTTTACCTTATGCAAAAGAAGGGGAAACAACAGTAAAAGGTCATCATAGCTTTCATGGTGCAAATGACTTTTATAATAAATCAGTTGAGCAACTTTTAAAAGATATTGAACCTTTTAAAGATATGAATCCTGATTGTTATAAAGGATGTATAGATTTCTATAATAAGCAAACTAGGAACTTATTAGAGCGTAATGGTGAATTTACTAAATTAACACCTCAACCACGTAATTGTACCGCATATAGAGGAGTAGTTCGCAATATAGGTGAAACTCGACAAGATTTTGGTGTTATAAATGCTGCAAATATTGGAGATACAATAGTTCCAACAAGGGGGTTTGCTTATGCTTCACATTACAAATTCGGTACATATCAATATATGGGAAGTCCTTATGACTATTTAGGTAATAGAAAATATGAACCAATGCTAATTGAATATAAAATACCTAAAGGTGCACAAGTTTCATCAAATATGGAACATGGAGGGGAAGTTGTTTTTCCTGCATTATCAAAATTTAAATTATTATCAAGAGAAACAAGAGAAATAGAAAAATTGAATGGAAGCGGTAATGCAATTGGCTCATATCCATATAAACATGTAGTCTTGGAGTATATACCAGAAATACCTTTATTAAAAGATGTTGAACAGTTCTTATTCTAATTATATTGGACTAAAAAGGACTATTTTTTAGTCATATTTGAATTTTATGGAATTGGTATATTTTCATAGTCCGTTTATGACCGTTTAAAGTCCGTTTTAGTCCATGTTGGGTTTTGGATAATCAACTCGCTTCCGATAGCCGAAAATCAGATGGATTGCCACTCTTCGCTCACAATGACGAAAACACTCCTAAATCAAAACGGACATAAAAACTACACTATCCGGCATAAATGCCGTACGCAAATCCGCTCGAACCATAGACATACCTGTCGGTCTGTTTGGTTCTCAAAACTCCACGACATCTCAAATGTAAAATAACAGTCGGTTTGAGTATTTTAAACAGAGAAATTGAGAATTTGTATTGCAAATAAATTTCCGGTATTGAGAGTTATTGTTGAGTTTTACCCAACCCACATGTTATTGAATATTAGACTGTAACAATTGCTTAACATTTTATATTTTTTGTAAAATTTGCAATTGAAATATTTTTTATATTTATAAACGAGGAAAATATGACAGACTATATTTATTACATAAAATATTCAAATACAGATGATAAATACAAAGATGCTGTAAAGAATCGAGTTACAGCTTTTAAAAAAGAAATAAAAAAAAATAAAAATTTTTTAAATAATTTCACTTTTCACATATGTGATTCATATAAATCATTAGGAAATAAATCAGAATTGACAAAATATGTTAGTGAACACAGTAATCAATTCTCATATACCGGAGGAATGACTGCATCATTCAAAGAAGGAACTCATGATATTATTATAAAAACGTCAAAAGATTCAGTATTTAATATAAGTATGAATAAACAAATTTCTGATGTTAAGCAAGCAACAATGCATGAAATTGGACATCAATTTGATGATCAGTTTGGATACTGTGAGCCAAAATTATTACGTGAAGTAAAAAAACTTCCGTTATGTACCGATGGTGAAGGAACAATAGAACAACAAAAATTGTATGATACTTTTTTAAAAAATAAAGATTTGAGTGATAGTAGTGAATTTAAAAAAGCTTGGAAACAGGATGCACAAAATTTAGGAAAAAGAAGTTTAAGTAATTTTCTATTCAAACGTTGTCATAGTGATTATTATGTGTTTGATGTAGATATAACTGATGGGGTAACTAACGACGAAGTCGAAGAAGCAGATAGTCATAGAAGTGAAATATTTGCTCAATTGTTTTCATATGCAATGGGTGAAGACGATGGTCAGAAAAAGGCAATCGTAGAAAAATATAGCAATTGTTATAGAATGGTAAAATTATATATTAAAAAATATTTGGGAATAGATGTGAAAAACAATTAAGTTGTAGGTAGACTTCAGCCTACCTACATATTGGGTTGAATAAAGTCAACCCAACTTTTAAGTGAAATTTTCGGGACAAAAGGTGCAAATAAGCGGACATTTTTGTTACAAAAACCGGACATTTCGGACATTTTGACTCAACCCATTTCCGACCTTGAAAAATTGGCAAAAGCTGGATTGCTTCGGGCTTTCGCCCTCACAATGACATGAAAAGCTTCCGACCAAATGTCCTGTTGTAAGATAACAGTCGGTTTGAGGATTTTGAACAGAGAAATTGAGAATTTCCTTTTCTTTTACAGTAGGATGGGTTGAAAATGTGGTTTAATATTTTGTAAAAAAAAGTCAATTTTTGATGAGAAAAATACTTTATATGAGTATGAATGTGTAGTTTTTAATGTGAAAAAAGAAATACATGGTAGATTTAAAAAATTGTTATACCCAAAGGTTTTTCTTTAATATAAGAAATTTTAGAGGTAAAAATGAATATATCAAAATGCGATTTTCTTGCAAATAACAAGCTATTATCTGAATCTAAAAAGAAAAGTCTTGTAAAAATGTTCCACGACAGTCGTAATTATGCTGAACAGGAGCGTAATGAATTGGGCAGATGGTCTCACCCTTTGAGTGCTGCACTAGTTGCAAATTCTTGTGTGTTTAACTTAATATCTGATAAACCATTGTTTGCTTTAATAATGGCAGTCTTTGGTTATATGCAGATGGGTCTAGATAAAATGTTTCATAACATAGCAATGAGAAAATCTCAGGATTTAGTGCGTTTTCTCAAATCAAAAAGTATGACAGATGAAAATCATTTAACGGAGATGGTTGATTATTATTTAAAAAGACACGGAGGATTAGTATATTCAAATTTTGTAAGAAAATTCCAATATGATAAAATTGAAGCCGTTGCAAAAGGAGAATTTGCAACTCAAATAAAAGGATTAATGACTTTTTAAGAGATAAATATACATTATTAACGCCAAAAGCAGTTAACAAGGCACAAGCTGTTAAAAGGAAAAATAATATAAATCGTCTGTTTAATAATTGAAAATGAGTGTGTAGGGTACACTTCAAAAAACCCAACCTACTATTATTGGAAAGTAGCCGACCGGTGTGAGTAAATAATTTGTAAATATGAGTAAATCGGTTTTGGGGTAAAGTTGTGCTTCCGACCGCCAGAACTCTTATAACGAGCGAGTTTTGAGGAATAAAATAGTCAAACTGACAAAACCGTACTACTCGTCTAACTACACCTGTTAAAAGGCAAAAACCGCTCGACCACTGACAGACCTGTCGATCTGTTGGGTTCTTCAAAACTCCACGACATCTCAAAACTAAAAAGCAGATAACAAAAGTTATCTGCTCTTTAGTGGGGCGTCTTGTGGGATTCGAACCCACGCATATCGGAACCACAATCCGAGGTCTTAACCACTTGACGAAAGACGCCATTACCTAAATATAGTAGCATAAAAAAGTTTAAAATCAATACATAAAAAAAGATTCTTCGCTATCGCTCAGAATGACAGAAGAATCTTTTTATAAAATATTAGCTTATTCTTTGGAACATATATCCTATTCCACGAGCTGTCAATATCAATTCTGGATTTGCCGGATCTGATTCCAATTTTGAACGTAATCTTGAAATATGAACATCAACTACACGAGTATCAATTCTGTGATCAGGCGGATAAGCCCATACGTGCTGCAAAATTTCATTTCTTGAAAATGCTTGACCGGAATTATTTACCAACAATTCTAACAAGCTGAATTCCATTCCTGTTAATCTGATTCTTTCGTTCTTTCTGTATACTTGACGACGAGCTGTATCAATTTTAATATTACCTGTCGTAATTACATTCTTTGTAACTTTACCGGTTGGAGTTACAGCTTCTCTGTTATTTGTACGTCTCAAAACGGCTTTCACACGAGCTTCCAATTCTTTTGGTGAGAAAGGTTTGATAACATAATCGTCAGCACCAAGCTCAAGACCTGTAATTCTTTCAGATACATCGCCCAAAGCTGTCAAAATTATTATCGGAACGTCAGAAGTTCTTCTGATTTCTCTTGTTACACCATAACCATCCATCTTTGGCATCATTACATCCAAAACAACCAAATCAGGATTATATTTATTAAATGCATTTACAGCTTCCTCACCATCTTGAGCTGTATATACATCATAACCTACCATTTTTAATCTTGTTTCTAAAATACGTCTGATACTAGCTTCATCATCAGCTAAAAGTATTCTTTGACGATCCTCAGATTCATTAGCCATTTCTGTATTTTCAGTCATACTCTTTTCCTTTGCTAAATAATTTCACCACTTACTTAAAAATATTACAAAATATTTATTTTTATAAATTTTCTTTAAAATTTATAACACTATATTAATGCATTAAATAAAATTTTGCAAGTACTTTTTTTAATTACATTAAACGCCAAGTAAAGACTTAAATTTCTCGACATCTTCTGCTGTATCAATCCCGACAGGAACAAAATCAACGACAGAAGTTTTTATTCTCATTCCGTTTTGCAAAGCTCTTAGTTGTTCGAGACTTTCGCTCATTTCATAAGATGATTGCGGTAATTCTGTCATTTTTATAAGCGCTTCACGTTTATAACCATATATGCCTAAATGACCGTAAAAATCAGATTTCCCTATATTTCTTTCAAACGGAATTTTTGAACGTGAAAAATAAAGCGCAAAACCGTTATTATCTATAACGCATTTTACCAAATTTTGGTTTTCAGCTTCTTCAGGTGTAATCTTTCTGATTAATGTAGAAATGTCTGCCAAGCTGTCCTCTTTAACATTTCTTGCAACTTCATCAATGCTTTCCGGTTTTATTAAAGGTTCATCACCTTGCAAGTTTACAATATAAGAAATTTCAGGATGTCGCATAACAACTTCTTTAATCCTGTCTGAACCGCATTTGTGTTCGACAGATGTCATTTCTGCGTTTCCGCCAAATGAATTTACCGCATCATAAATTCTTTTATCATCCGTTGCAACAATTATAATATCAGCAAGCTTTGATTGTTGTGCCTTTTCATAAACCCATTGAATAATAGGTTTTCCACCGACTTTGATTAATGGTTTTCCCTCAAGTCTTGAAGAACCGTATCTTGCGGGAATTATTATAGCAGTTTTAGTCATGTTAATCCACCTTTCTAACAACAAATGATGTCCACTGATCTTGATGAATTTCTTCCAATAATTCCAAATTTTCTCTGTTTATTGCATCTAAAACAACGCCTTTTTTCTCATCAAGAATCCCTGATAATGACATTATTGCACCTGTATTCATAATGTTTTTCAAATCACCCATAATTTCAGCAAGAACATGGTGTAATATATTTGCACAAACAAAATCAAATTTATCATCAATTTTGTCTGCTGTATTGAGTTCAAAGGTACATTCAACAAGATTTTTTAAAGCATTTTCCTTAGCTACATCAATGACAGTTTCATCATTATCGCATCCGTAAACATAACTTGCACCGAATTTTTTAGCGCAAATTGCCAATATGCCAGAACCCATGCCTATATCTGCCATTTTTGCACCGGCGGGCATATATTTTTCAATGGCTTTCATACATAATTGTGTTGTCTGATGGGTTCCTGTACCAAAAGCACAGCCCGGCTCAAGTCTGATTACAACTTCATCTTTTATCTGTTTATATTCAAGCCAATCAGGGACAATGACAATTTTGTCAGTAACTCTTGTTATTCCCCATTTTTCTTTCCATTTTTTTGACCAATCCTCATTGGGTTTGGATGATATAACGTAGTCCCAGCTGCCTAATTCTTCATCTGTTAACCCTCTGAATTTTAGTAATTCCCTTTGTGTTGAGATTAATTTCGAAAGATTGTGAGGCTCTTGGGTTAAGAACACTCTCAATGTGCCTTCTGTTGTAGAAACCATTTCCAAATCTTTGTATGTTTCTTCTGCAAGAACGACTCCTTCGCATGGAAATTCTTCAAAGAAAAAATCCGAAATTACATCTTCAATTTCGGGATTTATTCTAATCTGTAATTCATAGTAATTATCTGCCATATTCTAGCCTTCTAAAAACATACCCATTTTTCTGAATTTTTGATATCTCTGTTCTTTTAATTTTTTCGCTGATAATTTTGAAAGCTCTTTAAGGCTATCCAATATAGTCTTTTTCATGTTTGCTGATATTTCCTCATAATTCGTATGAGCACCACCCGTAGGTTCGGCGATTTCCCCGTCAATAATATCAAATTTCAACAAATCTTTCGCTGTTATTTTTAAAGCATCAGCTGCTTCAGAAGCTTTTGCCGCATCACGCCACAAAATTGAGGCACATCCTTCCGGTGAAATTACCGTATAATAAGCATGTTCAAGCAAAAATACTTTATTTGCAACAGCCAATCCTAATGCACCTCCAGAACAGCCTTCCCCTGTAATAATAGCAATAACTGGAACTTCCAATTTTGCCATATCACGCAAGTTTACTGCGATAGCTCCGCCTTGATTCGTTTCTTCAGCACTGATACCAGGATAAGCGCCAGGAGTATCAATTAAAGTTATTATAGGTAATCCAAATTTATTGGCATGATTAAATAGTCTTAGAGCCTTTCTGTAACCTTGAGGCTGTGGCATACCAAAATTGTATTCCAAATTTTCTTTTGTAGATTTACCTTTCATAGTTCCGACAATCATAACAGGCTTGCCGTCAATTTTTGCAATGCCGCCAATGATAGCCCTGTCATCCATGCCTTCTCTATCACCATGAAATTCAATAAAATCTTCACAAATATTGTTAACATAGTCTAAAAAATTAGGTCTTTCAGGATGTCTGGCAATCTGCAATTTTTGGGATGGTTTTAAATTTGCATACAATTCTTTTCTGTAATCTTGAGCTTGTTGCTCAAAAGTTTCTATTTCTTTATCTAAATCCATGCCTGACTCCAAACTTATTTTTTTTAATTCTTCAATTTTTTCCTGTATTTCCAATATCGGTTTTTCAAAATCTAATACTGCTGCCATTTAAACACCTCTCTTTGAGTGCATTTCTAAAATTTTAGCTAATGTGCCCTTTAAATCTTTTCTGGCTGAAACAACATCAACTTGTCCGTACTTAAGCAAGTATTCTGCTGTTTGGAAGTCTGAGGGAAGTTTTTGCCTGATAGTTTGTTCAATAACGCGCCTGCCGGCAAAGCCAATGCGTGCCCCCTGTTCTGCAACTATGATATCACCAAGCATGCCAAAACTTGCAGTAACACCGCCAAAAGTTGGTTCTGTTAATAAATTTATGTATAATAGACCTTCATCATCAAGTCTTGAAACAGCACAAGATGTTTTTGCCATTTGCATAAGACTCAATGCACTTTCCTGCATTCTTGCTCCGCCTGAAGATGTTATAGCAAGAACAGGCAACCTTTCTTCGATAGCTTTTTCAATTATACGAGTTACCTTTTCGCCAACTACACTGCCCATTGAGCCGCCCATAAAATCAAAATCCATGACTGCTGTTGCGACTTTATTACCTTTAATTGTTGCAACGCCTGTAATAACAGCATCATCAAGGGATGTTTTCTTTTGAGCCTTTTCCAAACGGGATTTGTATGTTTCAGTATCAGCAAATTCTAAAGGGTCTGTAGGTTTTACTTCCGTAAACAGTTCTTCAAAAGAGCCTTCATCAAAAAGCTGTTTAATACGTTTTCTCGCACATATTCTGAAATGATAGTCACAAACAGGACAAACCATGTCATTTTTTTCTAAATCTTCTTTTAAAAGCTGAGCATCACAATGAACACATTTTACCCACAAATCCGGGTCCATATCAACTTCAATTTTCCCCTCAAGTTCTCGACGCTGAATTTGAGCTTGTTTTCTTTTTTCAAACCAATCTTGAACTGTCATTTTATATAATCCTATATCATCCTAATCAACATTTTGTACAAAAACATTATACTAAAAAAATTTTTGATAGCAATTTTTAATAAAAGGCTTTACATTATAAAATATCTCAATGTTTTTCTCTAAAAAACTTTTTCATATCCTCAGAAATCTGAACATTTTGCAAAGACATGTGATACTTTCTCAAATTCGCAATAGCTTCTTGCTCCTCAAGTAAGTCTCGTTTGGGAATTTTTATATTTGATTTTACTTTTTCAAATTCTGAAGGTGTTTTTTTATCAATGAACTTTGCTATAATTTCATCTATATTGCTGCCGCCCATACCGTATTTTGAAGCGACTTCAGATGTTGTTGCTCCCTGTGGTAAAGTGTAAAGCCAATTAACTGTCAAAATATCCCCTTTTGAAATTGAATTAATACCTTTCTGATGCGGGGTATACATTATATCTGCAGGATTATAACTATGCCCAAGCCCGATGGCATGACCTATTTCGTGCAATATAGTGTGATAAACTTCACCCTCGTCCATATAATCAGCATGAACTAACCCTTCTGTCAGACCTATTGCAACTTCTGCTCCGTATAGCCTGTTCATTCCGTCATAATTAAAATAACAGTGTCCTAAAGCTTTCCTTTCAACTCTTTTCCAATCTACATTCACATTTGATTCCAAAAGAGTATTTACAACCTTAAAGGAAACTTTACCTTTTGTTGCTCTTTCCCACTCATTTAATGCTCTTATAACGAGTCCTCGATATTTTAAATCCTGTCCCTGTTTTGAATAAAACTTCATAGGCGCAATATAGACATTCAAAGGCATAAATGTCCAACGCATTATCTGACCGTTTTTTAAAGATTCTGCAACATAAGTGTATTTTTGCATGTTTTTATTATATAATAAAATAGACTTGAAATGCAAAATTATTTGTCATTCTGAGACTGATAAGTTATGAGATTCTTCGCTACGCTCAGAATGACATACAGTCGAAGAATCTCATAATATTATTACAGACTAAGGAGAGAAAATAACATGAATATTATGCAAATGATGAAACAAGCACAAAACATTCAAGCAAAGTTAAAAACTACGCAAGAAGAATTGTCAAATATGAATATAGTTGGGGAAAGTGCTAGCGGGGCTGTAACAGTTATTTGTTCAGGTCAGGGTAAATTCAAATCAATAAAACTTAAACCTGAAGCTATTAATCCGGAAAATCCCGTATCTGTTGATAGTGAAACAGTAGAAATGCTTGAAGATTTAATTACATCTGCAATTAATCAAGCCAGTGAAAAAGCTGAAAAAGAGATGGAAGCAAGAATGAAAAGTGTTACCGGCGGTATAAATATTCCTGGATTAAATTTCTAATGATATACCCAAAATCAATAGCAGCTCTAATAGAGCATTTCCAAAAATTTCCGTCAATCGGCCCGAAATCTGCTCAAAGGATGGCATTTTATTTATTAAGAATGCCAATCTCTGAGGTGGAAAAATTTGCACAAAGTATGATTGATGCAAAACAAAACACCAAAACATGTGAAATTTGTTTTAATCTTTCCGCATCAAGTCCATGTGAAATTTGTTCTTCATCCTCAAGAGATAAATCAACAATATGCGTTGTTGCAGAAACAAAAGATTTAATTGCTATTGAAAAAACAAACGAATACAAAGGGTTGTATCACGTTTTGCAAGGACTTATTTCTCCAATGGACGGAATTGGTGCGGATGATATAAGAATCAAGGAACTATTAAATCGCCTTACTGATGATAATGTAAAAGAGGTAATCTTAGCGCTTAGTCCATCCGTTGAGGGGGAAGCCACAAGTCTTTATTTAAACAAATTGATTAAACCGTTTGGCATAAAAATTTCACGTATTGCTTTTGGTTTGCCTGTAGGAGCAGATTTGGAATACGCCGACGAAATTACTATTGCAAAAGCGATTGAGGGAAGACGAGAACTTTAAGACTGTTCTGTAATCTAATTGATTTATCATAGTAATAACGATAAAATTGTTTTATGGATAAAGAAAACTTATTAAATATTGAAAATTTGTATGTTGAATATTCAGTTAACAACAGTATTATTGGTAAAAAGCATACAATTCATGCTGTTAACGGAGTTTCTCTTGGAATTAAAAAGGGTGAAATTGTAGCAATTGCCGGCGAATCAGGATGCGGCAAATCTACATTAGCAAAAGCTATACTTAAACTTGAGCCTATCAAAGACGGCTGCATCATTTTTAACTCTTGTAAAGCAAATAATCCAAAAACATTTAGACAATTTGCACAAATAATTTTTCAAAATCCATACGCAAGCCTTAATCCAAAAATGAAAATTCTGGAAATTTTGAGCGAACCGCTTAAAATTAACACAGATTACAAAAAAGAAAAAATAATAGAGATAGTTAAAGAAAAAATAAAACTTGTCGGTCTTGATGAAAGCTGTTTAGAACAATATCCGCACGAGTTCTCCGGCGGGCAAAGACAAAGAATTGCTATTGCAAGGGCTTTAATGCTTGAACCTGAATTTATAGTTGCGGATGAACCTGTTAGCGCTCTTGATGTAAGCATTCAGGCACAAATTATTAATCTGATAAATGAATTAAAAATTAAATATAATATTACATTCTTGCTTATTACGCATGATATGGGAGTTATAGAGTATCTTGCAGACAGAGTTGCTATTATGTATCTTGGTGAAATTGTAGAACACGGAAAAACTAAAGATATATTTGCAAATCCGCTGCATCCATATACAAAAGCATTAATTAATTCCGTTCCGAGTTTCCAAAAAGGCAAAAATATACAATTGTTAAAAGGAGATTTACCTTCTCCTGCAGACCTCCCCGACGGTTGTAAATTTCACACAAGATGCCCCCGTGTAATGAAAAAATGCAAAACTTGCGCACCTGAATATTTTGGAATAAATCACACTGTCAAATGTTTTTTATATGAATAACACATGTTTTTATTACTGATTAAGCAATACTAAATTTAGCATGATAAAATTGTTTTATGAAAGTAAAGCAACTAAAATGGACAATGTTTGTAATAACGGCTATCGGCAATTTTATTGCCATGCTTGATTCTTCAACAGTTACACTGGCTTTATATCCAATGTCTGTTGACTTGCATGTTACACTGAGTCAAATTCAATGGGTAATGATTGCTTACATGCTTGTTCTAACTGTTTTGCTGCCGTTTTTTGGTAAATTGGGAGATATTTTTTCAAAAAACAAATTATATTCTATAGGTTTTTTAATCTTTGCACTCGGAGCATTTTTAAGTTCTGCAGCAACTTCATTTAACCTACTTATATTATATAGATGCGTTGAAGCGCTCGGAGCTTCTATAATGTTGTCTAATGCGCAGGCAATAATTGCAACAATATTTAAAGGTCCAAGACGTGGTAAAGCATTAGGATTAAATGGATGCTTTGTCGCAATAGGCGGTGTAAGCGGGCCGGCTATCGGAGGAATATTAATTAACAATTTTAGCTGGCATGCTATATTTTATCCATCCATGATTGTCGGACTTTTAGGATTTATTTTTGCAAAAAAGTATCTTCCTCACCATAGAGATAAGGAAATTAAAAATTTCAAATTTGATTACAAAGGTTTTATATATTTTACAGTAAGCTTATTTGCACTATTGCTTGCAATATCTGAAGGACATGAATGGGGCTGGAGTTCAATCAACATAATAGCACTTGGTATAATTACCCTTATATTTGGAGGTCTTTTTTACTTCAGAGATCACAAAATTAACTATCCTTTAATAAATTTTTCATTATTCAAAATAAGACCTTTTACGTTTGGTAATATGGCAGTTATGATGGCTTATATGGCTATGTTTACAAACAGTATACTTCTGCCGTTCTTTTTACAGGAAATTCAAGGATATAATCCAATGGTTACAGGTCTTTTAATATTATCGTATTCATTGACGCTTTCTGTTATGGCTCCAATTGCCGGAAGAATGTCAGGCAAATATGGCAGCAGATATCTTACACTCGCCGGAGCCAGCGTATACTGCATCGCACTGTTTTTGTTTGTAATATTTTCAAAAAGTGCACCAATGTGGCAAATTGTTTTGGCCTCCGGAATTATGGGAATTGGTAACGGTCTTTTTCAGTCTCCGTCTAACAATGCAATTATGACATCTGTCAACAAGTCCGAACTTGGAATAGCATCAGGAATTCTTGCATTATCAAGAAATTTGGGAAATATTTTAGGAGTTGCGGTAACAATTACTCTGTTTGAGACTTTTAGAAATATATTTCTGAACAACGGAAACGCTTACGAAACTGCATTTTTATATTCTTATAAAATTACAATGGGTTTTGGTATTTTATTCGGTTTAACTTGCCTAACATTTGCATATATTGCATACAAAGAAAATTAACATATTTTACGTAATGCTTGCAAATTTGTTTATGTTAATATAATATATAAGTGTAAATATTACACTAAAGAAATAAAGATAGCATTGAGGGATTTATGACAAATACTAATGAAAATATAAGAAACATAGCAATTATTGCGCACGTTGACCACGGTAAAACAACTCTGGTTGACTGTTTGCTGAAACAAGCCGGAGCTTTTAGGGCTAACCAGCAAGTTCAGGAAAGAGTGCTTGATAGTAACGATTTGGAAAGAGAAAGAGGAATTACTATTCTTTCTAAAAATATTTCAATCAATTATAAGAATACAAAAATTAATGTTGTAGACACTCCGGGCCACGCAGACTTTGGTGGCGAAGTTGAACGTGTTTTAGGTATGGTTGACGGAGCGCTACTGATTGTTGATGCTGCTGAAGGTCCAATGCCGCAAACAAGATTTGTGCTTTCAAAAGCTCTTGAATTAGGATTGAAAATTATTGTTGTCATAAATAAAATCGATAAGCCGGCTGCAGAACCTCTAACGGCATTGGATAAAGTTTTTGATTTATTCACAGAATTAACTGACAGAGAAGATTTAATTGATTTCCCGTTTATTTTTTCAAGCAGTTTGAACGGATTTGCGATAAAGGATTTGGATGACGAAAGAAAAGATATGATTCCGCTTTTGGATTGCATTCTTGAAAACATCCAAGCACCTAAAGGTAATGCAGAAAAACCGTTCCAATTCAGAGCAACAACTTTAGATTATAACGAATATGTAGGAAGAATTGTAATCGGCAGAATAGAAAACGGAAAAGTAAAATCTCAAGAACAAGTTTGTGTAATTCATTCAGACGGTTCACAGGAAAAAGGTAAGATTACAAAGCTATTCGGTTTCCACGATTTAGGACGTACAGAAATTGAAGAAGCTTCTGCCGGCGATATAGTTGGTATTGCAGGATTTTCCGATATTCAAATCGGTGAAAGTATTTGTGATATGTCAAATCCGGAACCGCTACCTCTTATTAAAGTTGACGAACCCACATTACAGATGAATTTTTCTGTAAATGACAGTCCGTTTGCAGGAACTGAGGGAAAATTTGTAACTTCAAGACAACTTAGAAAAAGACTATATGACGAACTTGAAAAGAATGTAAGTTTGAGAGTTGAAGATACCGATTCAACTGATGTGTTCAGAGTATCCGGCAGAGGTGAATTACATTTAGGAATTTTAATTGAAACAATGCGTCGTGAAGGGTATGAATTTGCAGTTTCCAAACCTGAAGTTATTTATAAAAATATAAATGGCGAACACTGTGAACCATATGAAAATTTGATTGTCGATGTTCCGGAGGGTTATGCAGGTTCCTGTATTGACAGACTTTCAGGCAGAAAAGCCGAAATGAAAGAAATGAACAATGCAAAAGGCAGAACGACAATGACTTTCCATATTCCTGCTCGTGGTTTAATAGGTTTCAGAAGTGAATTTATCAGAATGACTCGCGGTGAAGGTATTATGTATCACACATATTTGGAATACAGACCTTATGCGGGTGATATTCCAAGACAGAGAAACGGTTCTATTATTGCGCACGAACAAGGGGAGGCTATTCCTTATGCATTAGCGCAATACGAGGACAGAGGTGTGTTCTTTGTAACTCCTAAGACAAAAGTTTATCGTGGAATGATTATCGGTGAATGTAACAAACCGCAAGATATTGTCGTAAATATTTGTAAGACAAAGAAATTGACCAATATGAGAAGTGCAACTGCTGATGTTATGGTTACGTTACAAGCTCATAAAGAAATGTCTTTGGAAGAATGTTTGGAATACATTGCTGATGATGAACTTGTTGAAATTACACCTGAAAACGTAAGAATCAGAAAAGCCGATTTGACAAGAAAAATTTATAATTAAAAGAACTAAGGCACTAAGGTGTATCATAAAGATATTTTGGTGAAATTTTACTAAGATTGCTTTATGTAAAGAACTTTGTGCCTTATTAACTTAGTACCTTTTGTGGCTCAATATCTTTATCCAACGAACATGTATAATCCGCAAACTTCATAATATGTTCGCACCATTGGCGGATAATCTCATCTTCCGGCAATTCGTATGAGATTGGCTTTCCGATATGAAGTTCTACAGTGCTGCGTTTAAACGGTTTTAGTTTTGGATAACCGCCCCAGTTGGCAATAGCAACAGGAATAATATCAGCTTTTGCATTTTTAGCAATAACAACAAATCCTTTCTTTAAATCTGCAATATCAGAACCGTATTCTCTAATGCCGCCTTGAGGAAAAACTCCTAAAGACCAATTTGTGGATAAAATATCACGCACTGTTTTAAAAGTTGCAATTTCTGGTTTTGTCCTGTCGACAGCAAAAGCACCGAGTCGTTTTACTAAAAACTCCCACTTATCACCTTTTTGAAACAACTCCTTTTTGGCCATATATGCAATTAACTTATGGCAAGCCCAAGACATCATAGGAGGGTCAAAATGTGAAACGTGATTGGCTGTATATATAAATTTGCCTTTTTTAGGAATATTTTCTTTGCCCTCTATTTTGTAATCAAAGAAAATATGCATAAACGGAACAACTACAGTATGCATAAAGCCAAAATAAAACAACGATCTGAAAATGTTATATTCTTCTTTATAGCGTCTGTTGTAATTTCTTGGTTCTTTATTATCCATTCTTAACTCCTAATTCTTCTTCAATACATTTAAAACCTGTTAATTCATGAATTTGTTCTTTCCATTTTTGAACAACAATATCCGTATTTTTATCATACGGTATTGGTTTTCCGATTTTAACAACAACACGGCCACTAAAAGGAATATGTGTTGCCTTTTCAGTACCTATAATGCCAACAGGTAGAACAGAGCATTTTGTTATACGTGCCAGTCCTGCAAAGCCTTTTGTAACACCTTTTATCTCGCCGGGCACTCCTCGTGTTCCTTGCGGGAATATGCCTAAAACCCATTTCCATTTACTCTTTTTAATTTCCATAGCAGTTTTGATAGTTGACGGATCAAGGCTTTCTCTGTTTACTGCAAAAGTTCCGAGCCAGTCAAGCCACCAACAAATAAACGGGATATCAAAAAGTTCCTGTTTTGCCATAAATGAAACTCTGTTTGGAAAAACTCCTGCTAGCATCGGCGGATCCAGTGTTGATAAATGATTTGCACAAATTATGTAATCATTATCTTTTGGAATATTTTCCATACCCTCTACTTTTAACCGGTAAACAAGCTTTAACCTTATCATATAAAAAATTCTGCATATTATAACTTGGAAAATAGTACGCCAAATATTATAAAATGAGACTTTTCTGTGAGTAAATTTTTTATAATCCTTCAAAACATATCCCTTCTTTTTAACAGAATTATATATTAAAAATTTGCACAATACAAGTTTTTCATATATATTTTGTTTAGGGAGCGTTTTATATGAAAAAATCAAATATTGAACTTGAAAACGAATTATTCAAAAGTGTTTACGAAAAAACACCCGACTATATAAAAAATCTTGATTTAATGGATTTTTCAAATCAAGGTGAATTTTCTTTTATATTAAAAAAAGAACATCTTGAACCGTACGATAAAAGCAAAAATCCTGAGGGGTTAAATTTAAAAGAATGGTTTGCAAATTACGCAAAAGAGGCAAAAGTCTCAACTGCAGGTATCAGAGGTCCGCAAAACATTTTGTATCCGCAGGATACAAGATTTCCGATTAACCTTGTCGGTATTGTTTTAGCAACGTTAGCAAAGGCGCTGGTCGCAAAAGAAAAATATGCAGGCAAAAAAATCGTAAAAGTCGCAGGCAGAGAAGTGCGTTATAATTCCGATCTATTTTTGGATGCAATAGCAAGAATCCAAGCAGCACAAGGAATTAGAACACTTGTACCTAAAGAGAAAAAATCCATTCCGATTTGGCTTGCATCATTTTTGGCATTTAAATTAGATCTTTTGGGCGGAGAATATATTACGTCAAGTCATGGTATTTCTGTCAAAAACGCAACAAAAGATTTAAATTCTCAAGGTAGTCAATATTTACCGGAAGAATCTATGGAATTTGTTAATAAAATTCAGGAAATATTTGACACTGCCGAAAAAAACGGTACTTATGAAATAAAAATTGCTGCAGAAGATAATCCTTTGATAGATGAGAATGTACTTGGAGCACTCGACGACGGAGTTGATTTGTATGTAGAGTATCTAAAATCGGGTGTTGCACAAAATGCAAGTTTAGAAATGATTAAAAAAATTAAAAACAAACTTGTTATTGAAAATGTAGGAGGTTCAGCATACAGAACGCTTAGCCGAGTTTTGGAAAAATTAAATATTTCAGACAAATTTATATGGTTTAATACGGAAGAAGATCCGTTTTTCCATTCAATAGGTAAATATGACCATACGCCAAAAGGTGAAAAAGCATTTTATGATTATTCTGTTGATGCGACAGTGCTATCTAAAAAATCAAGCGGAGAAAAATTTTTCCCAGTTATTGAAACTCTTAATTACAAAGAAAAATTAAAAAATATGCCAATTGGGACCATTGTTTTAATTACAGATCCTGATCACGACAGGCTGACAATTTGTCAAACAGAAAGTATTACAAAAGAAAACGAACTGAAAGAATCTGGCATAGACTTTTTGAAATTAAATCAAGACACCATATTGACAGTATTTACTGCAAACCAAGCATTTTTAATGCTGATGGATTTTTGGGCAAGCCAGTTGAAATTGCAAAACCTTTGGAATAATCATCCAAGATTTATGATAAAAACCACAGCATCAGCAATTTCTTGGGATGAATGGGCGAAAAAGCAGGGAGTAAAAGTTATTAATGTTCCTGTAGGATTTAAGGAAATTGCAAACATAATGAAAAAAGTTGAGCTTAAAATAAAGACAAATCCAAATGACGATGTCATTATTGAAGATGTACTTTCAAATAAAATTAATATCGGCAAAAATCCAAGGCTTTTGTTTGGCGGCGAAGAATCGGGCGGAATGATTATGGGTTGTGAAGAACTTATTAAATCACAAAACGGCAGATTTGCAATTGCTATGAGAGAAAAAAGCGCAACAGAAGCAATTATTGTAGCATCGGCTTTGGCTTCCGAGCTGGAGCAGCAAAAACTGTCACTTTCAGAATATCTTATTAAAATATTTAACGATAATAATATTGTCGGAAGATATGATACAAGAGTCGATATAGCTTATTATAACGAATCCGAACCCGATATAGAAAAACTAAAATCGGAAAAAATATTAGGTGAAGAAAAACGAACAAAGAATGATTTATTCTATTTGACAATGGCAATTGCAGTAAAACAGAATAAGATGACAATTGATGATGTAAAAAAAGTCCTAAACGATGCTTTTATTAACCTTGTTTTTGATAATCTTGTTTCAATAAAATTTGTTGGTGACGGAACATATCTTGAATTTACAGACAAATATATAGAAATAAGACCGTCAGGTACTGATGCAAAAACAAAAGCATACGGCGGAGGCTCAGACAAATCTGTAATCGAAGCATATGCCAATGCAATGGGCAATTATTCAGGTGAAAGAACAGCTCTGCATAAAAAATTCATAGATGATAATTTTTATAATTCGGCAAAAGATATTGCTATGAAATATTATCTGGAATTTGTTGACAAAGATGCAAACAATGAACCTTTTGAAATTCCGGAATACAAATTTTAGATATGAAATTGCAGGACATATACAATACAAACGAATTAACAATATCCTTTGAAGTATTTCCTCCAAAATTTGAGCAAGAAATGTTAATTGAGGAGTTAAAAATACTAAAGGGATACAATCCGTCATTTGTTTCGCTTACCTGCGGTGCAGGCGGAAAAGAAAACAAATCTTTTGAACTGATTTCAAAAATTCAAAGTTTGGGACTTTGTGTTATGCCCCATTTTACATGCATATCCTCAACCTTCAAAAGTGTTAAGGACGGACTAAATACACTAAATGAAATGAATGTTGAAAATATTCTCGCACTCAGAGGAGATATTCCTGAAGATATTTCACTCAGAAAATATGATTTCAACCATGCAAATGAACTTGTTGAATTTATAAAAGCTAAAACGAAACTCTCAATCGGTGTTGCTGGATATCCCGAAGGGCATATTGAAAGTCCGGATATTGATACGGATATAAAATATTTAAAGAAGAAAGTAAATGCAGGTGCAGATGCAATCTTTACACAATTGTTTTTTGATAATACAAAGTTTTATAATTTTATCGAAAAGGTTGAACTTGCAAAAATTCATATTCCTGTTATTGCCGGTATTATGCCAATAATTAGCAAAAAACAAGTAGAGAAAATGACGACTCTTGCAAAAATTACGGTTCCAAATAAGGTTAAAAATGCGGTCGAAAAATTTGAAGGTTCGGATTTAGTTAAGTTTGGTATTGATTATTCTACCGAACAGTGTTGTGATTTGTTAGCAAATAATCTTAAAAAACTTCATTTTTATACACTAAACAAATCATATTCACTATCAAGAATTTTGGATAATATAAGGAGTTAAATATGGAAAATTTAAACAAACACATTGAGCACACATTATTAAAACAAGATGCTACAAAAGAAGATTTGATAAAATTGTTTAATGAAGCAAAAGAACACGAATTTTTGGGAGTATGCATAAATCCTGCATATGTTAAACTTGCAAAAGAAAACTTAAAAGGTTCGAATGTAAAAATCGTAACTGTTATCGGCTTTCCTCTTGGTGCAAACAGGTCTGATGTAAAAGCTTTTGAAGCGACGAAAGCTATAGAAGATGGTGCTGATGAAATTGATATGGTAATAAATGTTACGGCAATAAAAAATAAAGACTATGCCTTTGCAACAGATGACATAAGAATTGTTAAAGAAGCTTGCAAAGATAAACCGCTTAAAGTAATACTTGAAACAGATTTGCTTGAAAAAGATGAAATTGCAAAAGCTTGTGAACTCTGTGTGATTGCAAAAGCCGATTTTGTTAAAACGTCAACAGGATTTGTAAAAAACGGTGTCGGGGCAAAAGTAGAAGATGTTGAATTAATGCATAAAATTGTTTCACCATACGGACTTAAGGTTAAAGCATCGGGCGGCATAAGAGATAAGGAAACTGCTATAAAAATGTTGCAAGCGGGTGCTGAAAGACTCGGAACAAGCTCCGGTGTTAAGATTGCTTCATAAACTAGCAAATTTTTTCTTGTGCGTATTTTATATTCGTAAAGGAAAAATCTATGCAAATTCAAAAAGTCAGTTTTACTTCATCACAACCCCAAGAACAAAAAGAATCAGCTCTCTATTCCAAAAGTGGGTATATGTCTCAATTAAGAGGAGCCCAATTCGTTGAAGGGTTTCTTGCAACTTATGGTATATTAGAAACTATTGATAAATTTGTCTTGGTAAATAAAAAGGATGTGACAAAAGAGGTTTTGAAGAAAACTGCTAAATCTCATACAAAATACAATTTGTTGCTTGGTTTGGCAGGAGGAATTGCTTCTGTCCTTATAGGTAAATATTTTACTGATAGATATACACTTACTTTTGCAGAAAAACAATATGACAAATTAGTAAAATATAAAGAAATTAATAATAAAACTAAAGAACTTATAAAGGAAGTAAAAGAAGTAGGACAAGAAAAAACTCAACTCCCTGAAAACAAAGAAAACACTTCTGAGCCAAAGAGTGAAAATAAGGAAAAAACTGAGCTTGAGGAAAAGAAAGTTGAGGATAAATCTTCTGAAAAGAAGCCTGAAGAAAAAAGATGAAAAAAAAGAACAAAAAGATTCAAAAAAAGATGCGTAAAGCATATTTTTTATAAATGTTTGACCATGCTATAATATTCATTAAGGAAATAGCATATGGGTGATGAAGACAAACAATTTGATGCCACGCCGAGAAAACTTGAGCAGGCAAGAAAAGAAGGACAGGTGGTAAAGTCTAAAGATTTTTCAACGGCTATATCATTGCTTGTGTTATTTTCTGTAATTTTTGGGCTTGCTCCTTTTATTTGGGATCAAATTGTTCAGTTATATACACTCTTATATGAACAAATACCAAATGCGCATGTTGATACTGTCGGCAACACGTATATTTTAACCGTAACTTTAAAATGCACTGTTTTAATAATCGGCCCAATATTATTTATAGCTTGGTTTATGGCGATACTTGCAGATTTTATACAGGTTGGTCCGCTTGTTGCAACAGCACCGCTTGTCCCGAAATTAGACAAATTAAATCCGACAAAATATTTTAAAAATATTATGTCTGTAAAAACTTTATTTGAGTTGTTTAAAAATATAGTCAAAGTTCTTCTGCTTGGTTTCATTGGTTACAGTGTTTATATGGATCATATAGAAAGTATCTTAATGCTGGCTGCAATTGATAACAATTTTGCAGTAATGATAGAATTCGGAAAACTTATTACGGAATTTATTTTTAAAGCGTGTATAGCCTTTCTTGTTATATCTGCAGCGGATTATGGTGTAACTAAGTGGAAATTTTTAAAAGATCAGAAGATGTCTTTTAAAGAAATAAAAGATGAGTATAAAAATACAGAAGGTGATCCAAATGTCAAAGCAGCATTAAGGCAAAGACGCATGCAAATGCTTCAAAGAGGAATGATGGATGCCGTACCTGATGCAGATTTTGTTGTAACAAACCCAACCCACATTGCTTGTGCTTTGAAATATAAAGCGGAAGAAATGGCATCACCTATGCTGATTGCAAAAGGAACAGAACTTATTGCAAAACAAATAATTGATATTGCAAAAGAACACGGTATCCCTGTTATTGAAAACGCTCCGGTAGCAAGAGCTCTTTATAAAATGGTTGAGCTGAATCATCAAATTCCACCGGAATTGTACAAAGCAATTGCAGAAATTCTATTATTCGTATACAATTTAAAAAATACTACAAATAAAGGGCATACAAATTAAAATCTGTGATAAAATAAAATTGTAATCATGATTATGCAAAATAAAAATAAATTACAAGAATATATTGATTTGGTACAAAGAGTTGCGAAAGTAGAGCACAGAAGAATACCTTCGCACATGGTTGATTATGAAGAACTTGTATCAATAGGCATTTTAGCTATTCAAGCATTAATAAAAAATAAAACTCCTGAGCAGCTTGAACGTTATAATGCCGCGTATATTGCTACTGCAGTTAGGTGGGCAATCAGAAACGAATTAAGAATAAGATATAAATGGTACTCTTTAAAACATAAACCTGACGAAGAATATGATGAGGAAGAAGCAGTTGACGGCATGGATATGCAAAAAGCTAAGGTCAGAGAAGCTGTTTATGAAACAGTTTTGTCTATTGATGGCTTAGCTGCCGCTGCAAGTGATAATGATTCACCTTTTGATTTCTTGAAAGATCCTCACGCACAACCGGACGAAAGTGCGGAAATTTCTGAAATGGGACGTATGATTAGAGCTGCGATTGCAAAATTACCTCCAAAAGAAAGAACAGTTGTGGAATACAGGTTTTACAGAAATATGCAGGTCAAAGATATAGCAACACAAGTTGGCTTGTCACCATCCCGTGTTACACGTATTGTTCAATCTTCTTTGAATATGGTAAAAGAATATCTCAATGCACACGAACAGTTTGGATATTAGCTTTTAACAATTTTAATCCTGTCGTCTGTTTTGATTTCTATTGGTTCTTTTTGTTTTTTGATGTAATTTGCAGTATAAACATTTTTATCTTGATCAAAAGTCTGTTTTATATAATCCGGTTTTTGATTTACCGGCAAATAGTTGTCTCCGCCCATTGCAAAGAAATCATCACAAGCTACTGTAAATTTATGAGTTTCGCTCGGATTGTTTATGTCAATTTTTGTTTTATTGCCATTTTTATCAATGTATGATAATTCCTTTAATTCTCCGTTATCCGCAACAGTATATTCAAGTCCGGAAACAAGAATTATACCTGGTTTATTGTCAGGATTTGTGAATGATTTTGCACCGACTTTTATTGCATCTACAATTTGTTTTTCAGAAAGCTCGCATATCATCATTTTGTCTTCAAATGGCGTAATGTCATTTATTCTTCTGACATCAACATCACCTTCAACAAAATAACCTCTGAGGTTTGCTGCATTTAAAAGTGCAACATCCGTTCCTAATTCTTTTCGCATAGCATCTACTATAAAGTTTCCGTGCGGATTGTTTTCAATTAATCTGTTTTGAGGATTTGGCGGTGCTGATTTAATTTTGCCGACAACTTCCGGTTTTCCTATAATTGATTCCACAGCTGTTCTAAATTGTAATTTTCGTGTAAAGCCGCCTGTTCTTCCGATATTGTTTTGAGCTTTTGTAACAATACCGTCTTTATTGAATACAAGATTAAGCACGCCTGCAAATTCTCCATCTTTTCCTGCTTGAGTGACGATTACCGGTTCACCTGATTTAGAATATAAAAGACTTTCGCCTTCTTTCACACCTTTATAAAGATCGTGAGTATGAGCACCCAGAATTACGTCAATTCCTTCTGTTTCCTGAGCCAGACGTTTGTCCGGTTCTTTTCCGATATGTGAAACAACAATTATTTTATTAATTCCTTGAGCCCTCAAATTATTTACTTCTTCTTGAACCTTTTTAATAGTTGTATCTATGTCGTCAATTTTAATATCATTTAAAGATTCTCTTGTTCCTACTCTTTCAAGTGCATCAGACGGGGCTGTTCCGATTATGCCGAATTTTTCGCCGTTTATTTCTTTAATCATAGATTTTTCGATTTTTCCTGCCATAGGGCTATTGGGGTTTACATCTACATTGACGGCAAGGAGTTTGTATTTGGCACCTTTCAAGGTTTCGGCAAATGCTTGCGGGGTTGCGTCAAGTTCATGGTTTCCCAGTGCATTTGCTTCAACTCCAACCCAGTTCAAAAAGTCATTAGCCACTTTATTTTTAATCGGGCTAGAACCGAGTATAATATCGCCTGATGCGAGTTTCATTTTTATGTCAGATTTGTTTGTATTATTGAAAAGTTTTGCCATTTCGCAAATTCTTTCCATATTAGTCATTTTCCCATGTAAATCTGCTATATAAAAAATTCCGACTGAAGTTTCATCTTTTGATTTTTCAAAAGTATCAGCGGACGGTTGTTGTTGAATTTTTGAAACATTTGTACTTGGCTTCGCAATAGGTGCTGAAACTTTTTGTGAGCTTCCAAAATTTTGAAAAGTATTAACTGTCAGATTCATATTAAATTACCTTTTTCTATATTAAACATCATCAAGATGTTTTTTGCTATAAATTGCTTATATTATTACGTTTAATTAAGCTGCTTTTTGCATTGTTTTTTGTTTTAGTTCTTTGTATGTTTTTAAGCCTTCTACCCAATTTTCGGTAACTTTTATGCCATTTTCCGCAACTTTTTGCGGCAAACCTGCATGATGTATCTTTGGAAGTAAATAATCTTCCGAATATTCGACAGCTTTGGATACACCATCATCAGTATCATGACAAATAAAAGTCAATTTACCGTTTTTATCTTCTTTTGCTCCAATTATAGTAATTTCATGTCCATTTATAATCGTATTTGAATTATCGACCTGAGTGTATCCGATTATCACATTTTCATCCATATTTAGAGCATCAGTTATTTGTTTTTTCATAGTATTAAAATCAGTCTCGTAACCTATGAGTTTTGCATTCTCATCAATTGTTTGATATGTAACAGAAACTGTATTTTTATCATTTACTACAGATTCCGTAAATGTCTTTTCAAACTCAATTAAGCCTTTATCATTTTGATTGAATTTTCCTGCACGTTTGTCGGTTAATGAATTGTAAGATTGTTGTGAACCTATCTGCATAAATGTGGATTGCATCAAAACATCTACGGAAGATCGTTCAAGCTTATCTTTATCAATAGTCTGAATATGAGCTCTTACAATTGCATTATTATCAGGAGCAAATTTCAATTCAACTTTTTCAAAATCTTTTGCCTCGAACGGAATTTCAAATGCATTTAAAAGCCATATAGCATCTAGCGTATTATCGGCAAGATTATTCAATTTTATCGTCTTATTAACAGACATTTCTGGCGAACTTAAACCTTGAGCAAATCTTGCAAATTCGGCAGGATGTTTTTGCGCAAGACTAAATTCTATACTAGCCGCAGGGCATGTCCCCGAATGTTCAACATTTGGATTATCACCATTAGCAAGAGCCTGAGCCTGCTGAGCATACTGTTTTGGAATATTTCCGAACTGTTGGGTTACAACATGCGGCTGAGTTAAAATTTGGACAGTATCTCTTAAAATAACCTCATTATTTAATCCTTGAGCTCTTTCTGTTGTGGCAATTTTGTATAAATTATCTAATGTTGTGGAGTTGTCATTAGAATCAGAATTTAATAATATACCTGATTTTAAAAGGTAATTTAAATTTTTACGTGTATCTTTATCTGCAATTTTGATTAAAGTATTATACTTGTTGACTTCATCATTAGAAGATAATTGTGTTCTAATATTAGATGCAGTGAATGAAGCGTTGTATGGGAGTTGTGACATAATAGGACTTGAGGTAAAAGAAGGTCTCACAGATTCATTGTTATCAGTATTTTTAGACGCAACAACTACCGGTGATTTTGCTGTGCTATAATTATTGTATTGATAATTACCTAAACTGTATGAATACACAATCTAACTCCACTACTATTTATATAAAAAAAGAATTATCAAAAAATTTGCTAAATATCATAATTATAACTTTACAAAATTAACAAAAGGATATTATTTCAAAATTGAAAATAAAAAAATTATCAAATCAGCAAATAATTATATCAATAGACAGATTGACAAGATTTAAAGACCCGGAATCAAAATATTTAAGGGTTTTTAAAGAAATAATACTCAACAACTTGATTGAACCAAAGTTTAAAAAAAATGATCTTGACATAATGGACTATGAAAGTATAAGAGATTATGCAACTCAAATAATTAATGAATCTGTTAGTGCAAACAATAAAAGTTCATATATAAACAATAAGCTAAAAGAATATGAAAAATCAATATTTTTAATGGATTCAAGTACCGAAAAACTTTTAAATAACAAAATCAATTACGAAGAAATCATAAAAATACTACCTGAGCATATTCCTGATAATCTTAAATATTTAAAATTTTTAAGCGGGAATCAAACAGAAACAGGGGTTTTTCCAATAAAAAAAATATTACTGTGTGAGGGAATAACAGAAGAAATTTTACTTCCAGAATTTGCTAAATTATGCAATTATGACTTTTTAAAGCATGGAATATACATTATTTCTGCAGGCGGCAAAAATCAAGTTGTAAAATATTTTTACAACTATGCAAATTCTTTAAAAATTCCTATATTTGTCCTGCTTGATAACGATGCAAAAGAAAATTTAAAACAAATTCAACCAAAACTGAGAAAATCAGACAAAATACATCTGGTAAGGAGCGGGGAATTCGAGGACCTTCTGCCAAAATCTCTTATTTATAAAACACTAAAATATACTACGGAAAATATCTCAATTCCGACTACCGAAGAAATAGAGGAGTTCTCATCAACCGTAGATTTTTTAACGGAATTTTTCAGACACAGGGGATTACATGAATTTAAAAAATCCGATTTTGCAATGTCAGTCAGAGATAATATATCCGACATATCCGATGTTTCGGAAGAAATTATGGAAATAATAAAAGAAATTAATTATTAATCTTTATAAGATATAAAGATTATGTAAGGAAATCAAGAAAGCTCTATTTTTTAGTTTATAATCATAATATAAATTAGATAAATGGAGATTTAATAATGGAAACAGTTAATGAAATACTTACAAAATTAGAAACAGCAGACAATACAACAAAAAACGAATTAGAAAATAAATTAGTCAGCATTGGAACATCAGCACTCCCTGTTTTAGTTGATCAATTGCAGGTCGTCAGAGGCATTAAAAGAGGTGTTGTTGCAATGACTCTTATCAGACTTGGCGATGTTTCTGTAAAATATCTTGAAAAAGCCGCTCAAAATAACAAAGATTTTGAATGGGTTGCAGAATACCTTATCAGAGAAATAAAAGGTATAGCTGCATAATTAAATATTTTATACTATCAAAATCCCGCCAATTTAGGCGGGATTTTTTATTAATCTTCTTTTATTGTAGAAATTTTATAATTTATCGCTTTTTTTGCATCTTTAAGCACATGTTTTGCACCTGTTTGCTTAACTTCCAATTGTTTTGCTCTCGTTGTTTTTAATTT
>Ga0310695_10001997_pt1 | contig 44902 bp, 26 predicted proteins | sample RumenRJG_04DNA_FD_203882 | JGI IMG/M metagenome (GOLD analysis project Ga0310695, IMG submission 203882) | Bovine rumen microbial communities from Lethbridge, Alberta, Canada - RJG_04 (v2) (version 2) | ecosystem: Host-associated > Mammals > Digestive system > Stomach > Rumen | place: Canada... | reverse complement strand
AGCGAGATACACAAACATTTAGAGTTAATAATGTATAATAATTTGATTTTTCTCAGTAACCCAGTCAACGGAGCTCAACTGTTAATGCAGTTAACATTATGGACTTTTTCAGTGAACTCCTTATCAAGGGACTCTAAATCCCCGTATTGCCTTTATTACAGGCCGAATTGCGTTAATCTTCCAAAAACCGTTACCAATTACAACTTTTTTTCGTATCTTAGCGCTATTCGAGCGCAAACTTTTTCGCTTTGCTCAAGGAAACTCCTCCGTCTCGGCATAAAAAAGATTAAAATCTTTTGTTCTGCTCTCGACTTTTCGTAACTTTGCGGCAGCGATGTGCGCCATAAGATATAGACCCCACCCCCGGCCCCTCCCCTTGAAGGGAGGGGAGTGCCTGCGGGCGATTGAAGGGGAGTGCCTGCAGGACGTCGGTGCAACTTTCCCCTCCCTTCAAGGGGAGGGGTTAGGGGTGGGGTCTGTAACTCGTTTATATTGAAATGGCAAAATAACTAAAAACTGAAAAGATGAGACAAAATTGTGGAAAGAATCTGTTGCGGCAACTGTTGACGTTGGCATTGTTGCTGCTCGTAGTGTGTGTGCAAGCCAAGACGGCGAGGAAGTTTACGTTGGACCTGACAGCTGACGGGAAAGCCCAGATGGTGTGCTTCCTGCCAGAGACGGCTTCAGGGAAAGCGATTGTCGGCATACCGGGCGGCGGCTACTCCGTGCTGTCGAACGGCCATGAGGGTTATCTGGCCTCAGAGTGGCTCAACGAGCGCGGCATAGCCTACTTCGTGGTGAACTACCGCCTGCCCGAAGGCGACCGCACAAAGCCTATCGGCGATGTTGAGCAGGGTCTGCGCATCATCCGCGACTCGGCTGCCGTGTGGGGCATCAACCCGCAAGACATTGGTATCATGGGCTTTTCGGCTGGCGGACACTTGGCATCGGTCATCTCCACGCACTCGCCCCTTGAGATCAGACCCAACTTCACAATCCTGTTCTATCCCGTCATTTCGATGGACGAGAATGTGTCGCACAAGTGGTCGTGCCGTAATTTCTTAGGCGAGGAAGGGCAGAAAGACCCCGAGCTGGTGCGTGAGTTCTCGACGAACAACGCCGTTCGCAGTCAGGAGACCCCTCCCGTCTGCATCATCATGTCGAGCGACGACAGTCTGGTGCCCCCCGTCACCAACGGTCTGACTTATTATACCGCCATGCACAGCGCGGGCAATGAGTGCGCCATGTTTATCTATCCCACGGGTGGCCACGGCTACGGCTTCGGCCCTTGGTTCCCGTACCATAACGAGATGTTGGCCAATCTTGGCAAGTGGCTTGACGCCAGACCTGCCAAGAAAGAAAAGTAGAGACCTACATCTTGATGGGCACTACGACCTTGAACGTGACGTTGCGGCCCATGTTGTAGACACCACGACGGCCAGTGACGACGTTCTCGTCGCAGTACTTCAGACGGCTGAGGTGGTTCTGATAGGCTTTGTCTAACAGGTTGTCGGCGGTGATGTAGAGTTCGGCAACCTTTTTGCCGTTTATCTGGACGTCAGTGCCTGCCGAAAGGTTGAGCAGGGCGTAGCCGGGCGTCGGCGTCTCAGTGTCGTCGGCGCTGAAGACGTGATCCTGCTTTAGGAAGCAGTCGAGGCCCGCAGCGACATAGAGGTTGTTGAGAAGTGAACGGTGGGCTGCCTCCGCATGGCGGTGTGTCACCGTGCTATGCGAATGGTGCAGCAGTTCCCACTTCAGCTCCGGCGACCAGCGCGGAGCGGGTGTGAAGGGCAGGTACTTCGTGTCGGGTGTCGCATCCATCAGCTGGGCATCGACATACGAAAAGGTGTTGGAGAAATGGACGGAGTGGACGGGATGGAAGTCGAAACCGGCCTCGAAGCCTAACAGCCGGGCGTCGCCCTGCGTGTAGGCATAGGTAAGGTAGTCGGGGTCGATGACCTCAGCCACGCGATGGGTAAAGATATAATTGTCGATGCGGTTGGCGAAAAGCGCTAACTGAGCTGAAAAGTAGCGTGAGGTGAAGTCAAGTCCAAGGTCTGCCTGCAGACTATACTCCGCCTTCAGTTGCTGATAGCCTAGCTCGTAACGGATGGAGCCTTCGTGAACGCCGTTCGAAGCCAGCTCGCTCATGTTAGGCGTGCGGAAGCCGCGAGCGAGGTTCAGGCGCAGGTTGAAGTGGTCGTTGATGTTGCAGACAGTACCGATGCTGCCCGTCAGGCCATTGAAGTGGCGGGAGAAATCCACGAAACGCTTTTCTCCATCCTCTGTCAGTTCATCTCCATGTAGTCGGCGATGGTCGTAGCGCACACCGCCGTTCAGCGTCCAGCGGTCGTTCAGGCTCTTCGTGGCGGTGGCATAGAGGCCGAAGTCGAAGAGGCGATAGTCGGGAATCAGATACTCCTCGCCCTCGTTGCCCGACTTCTGATACATGCCTCCGACACCCGTAGACAGCTTCCAGCCATGACCGAACTCGTGGGTCACGTAGCGCAGGTCGTAGGTCAGCGTATGGAGTTTGAAATACAACTCGTATTCTTGCGTCCCTTCGGTGGCAAGCGTCCTTTGGCCGAGCGCATCTTCCGATTCCTCGTACTCCTGACGGCGGTTCTGCTGATAGCCGACGATGGCCTTGATATAGCCCGACGAGAGGTTCAACATGTTGTTCCACACGGCCTTGTAGTGCTTCACCTGTTGGAAGGGCAGCGACTTGGAGTAACTCGTCGGAGAAACCGACGAACATTCGAGTTCGCCCGTCTCGGGGTCGCGCTCGCCCTCGATGATGCCCGGTGTCAGGTGGTAGGCCGTCCACGTCAGTCGTGAGTATCCCCACTGTTTGTTCAGTCCCAGCATCAGCCGGCCTGCCCGTTCGCGGAACTGCGAGCCAGGCACGTAGCCGTCGTACTTGTTCTTATATGCGTGGGCCATCTTGTCGCTGTAACGGGCGTCCCACACAAAGCCCTGCTGATTGCCTCCGAAAGACAGGTTGTAGCCGAAGAGACCCTGATTGGTCTGATATTCCGAACTGACGTTAGCCCTCATCTCGCCATCGGCCAATGGCGGCTGTGGGTGCAGTATCACCACACCTGCCATGGCGTCAGAGCCGTACATCAGTGATGCCGGCCCTTTCAGGATCTCTACGGAGCCGACACTGCTGCCATCGACTTCCACACCGTGCTCGTCGCCCCACTGCTGACCCTCCTGGCGCACGTCCTCGCTCATCACCACCACGCGGTTGTAGCCCAGTCCGCGGATAATGGGTTTGGAGATACTGCCGCCTGTGGTCAGCTGGCTGACGCCCGGCTGGTGGGCGATGGCGTCGATGATGTTGGTGGAGGCCGTGGCTCGCAACACCTGCGGCGACACGATACTGACGGGTGCCGTGGCCAGTTTCAGTTTCGTGTCGCCCGTCACGCCTGTCACTGTCAGTTCATTCAGTTTCAGATGGCGGAAGAAGACATCGGTAGAATCCTCCGCATGGTTATGTTCTTGAGCTGCCATTGCTGTAGAAATACACAACAATGGCAGAATGATATAGGTTGTTTTCATTCTGTTGGTTAAGTTATAAATGTATGTAATTGATGAATAAAGCCTCTTTTCTAATCAGAAAGACGGAGGCCCCCGGGTAACGATAGCGCTGCAGCCGACAGCGTGATAGCTGCATGAAGGCTGGGCAAGGTTTCGCTTACATACATGAACATACACCGTGACTGCAACTACTGCGGCAGTCTGTATCGTCAGTGTGAGGAACTGGCAGAGCACACAGTCATGGGCCCATGTGGCTGTAGCCGTCATGTGGCCGTGGCAATTATGATGCACGCAGTCAGCACATTCCGTGCTTACGGTCTCGCCAGTTTCATGGATGTGGACAGACGACAGCATCAGCATTGGCACAAACACCGCCAATAGCAACCATGAGGCAATATGTCGTCTTGTATCCTGTTTCACGGGTGCAAAAGTAAGAAAAATCCTGCAATAACATTCCGGATGATGGGAAAAAGTGTTCTTTTGTTACAACATTTAACGTGCAGCAAGGAGAAAAAGTGAGACATTATATGGAATAATCGAAAAAAATTCCTACCTTTGCAGCAAATTAACCAATAACAATATGACAAAACGAACACTTATGATCTGCCTGGTGGGTATGGTGTGCTCCGTGGTGAGCGCGCAGAACCATCGGCTGTGGTATGCCCAGCCGGCAACGCACTGGCTGGAGGCATTACCTGTAGGAAACTCTCATTTAGGTGCTATGGTCTACGGCGGCACCGACACTGAGGAGATTCAGCTGAACGAGGAAACCTTTTGGAGCGGCAGTCCCCACGCGAACAACTCGAAGGAGTCGTTAGAAAATCTGCAGGAGGTGCGCCGCCTCATCTTCGAGGGTAAGGAGTATCAGGCTTCAAAACTGATTGACCAGCATTTTGTGAAGGGACCGCACGGTATGCGTTTCCTGCCGATGGGCAGTCTGAAACTGACCTTGGGCCACAAGGACGTGACGAAGTACGAGCGGGCGCTGAACCTCGGCGACGCCACCGCCACCACCTCTTATATATATAAAGGTGTGAAATATGAGCGTACCGTCTTTGCCTCGCAGGCCGACGACGTCATCGTCGTTCAGCTGAAGGCCGGCAAGAAAGGTGCGCTGAGCTTCACGATGTCCTACCAGAGTCAGCTGCCTTGCAAGGTGAGTTCAGTGCATTCCTGCCAGAGTCCGCTGTCGGCAGGTTCCGGTAATCTGGGCGGACGCCTTACGGCCACCGTTCAGGGCGGGGATCAGGAGGGCGTGAAGGCCGGCTTGACGGCTGAGTGCCAAGCCAGCGTGCGGATAGAGGGAAAAGGTGCCGACATCAAGTTCGCCGACGGCACGGTTGTTGTCAGCAACGCTACCGAGGCCACTATCTATATCGCTGCCGCCACCAACTACGTGAACTATCACGACATCAGCGGCAATGCCGCCAAGAAGAACAAAGACTGCCTGAACCATGCCGAGACTCTGCGCTACCCGCAGCTGCTGGCCCGCCATGTGGCGAAGTATCAGGAGCAGTATAACCGCGTCAGCCTGACGCTGCCGAAGTCGGCAAACTCAGGTTTGCAGACCGACAAGCGCGTGGCCGCCTTCGAGAAGGATGCCAGCGACCTCGACATGGTGGCCCTGATGATGCAGTATGGCCGTTACTTGCTCATCTCGTCGAGCCAGCCCGGTGGTCAGCCCGCCAACCTGCAGGGCGTGTGGAACGACAAGATGAACGCTCCGTGGGACTCTAAGTACACCATCAATATCAATGCCGAGATGAACTACTGGCCAGCCCTCATCGGCAACCTTGCCGAGACCCAGCAGCCGCTGTTCTCAATGATTCGCGACCTCAGCGTCACGGGCACGGAGACGGCCAAGACGATGTACGGCTGTGGCGGATGGGTGGCCCATCATAACACCGACTTGTGGCGTATTGCCGGACCAGTGGACGGTACGCCGTGGGGAATGTTCCCGACGGGCGGTGCCTGGCTCACCACACACCTGTGGCAGCACTATCTCTATACTGGCGACAAGCAGTTCCTGTCGGAATACTATCCCGTGATGAAGGGCGCAGCCCAGTTTCTGCTCGATTATATGCAGGTGTACCCTGCAGCCGGTGAGTTGAAACAGGCTGCCGGCTGGCTGATGACCGTTCCCACGGTGTCGCCAGAGCACGGCCCCCGCGGTAAGGGAACCAACGTCACCGCTGGTTCTACGATGGACAACCAGATAGCCTTCGACGTGCTCTCGCAAGCGATGCAGGCCGCTAAGGTGTTAGGGCGCGACAGCGTGCTGGCAGAGCAGTTGCGTTTTGCGCTGCAGAACCTGCCGCCCATGCAGATTGGCCGTTACGGTCAGCTGCAGGAGTGGCTTATTGACGCCGACGACCCGAAGGACGAGCACCGCCACATCTCTCACCTCTACGGTCTGTACCCCTCAAACCAGATTTCGCCTTACGCCCATCCCGACCTCTTCACCGCTGCCGCCAACACCCTGAAGCAGCGCGGCGACATGGCTACAGGCTGGAGCCTCGGCTGGAAGACCAACTTCTGGGCGCGTATGCTCGACGGCAACCACGCCTTCACCATCATCAAGAACATGCTCCACCTGCTGCCCGACGACTCCAAGTCGCGCCAGTATCCTGCCGGTCGTACCTATCCGAACCTCTTTGACGCTCATCCGCCGTTCCAGATTGACGGCAACTTCGGCGTCTCGGCCGGTATCTGCGAGATGCTGGTGCAGAGCCACGACGGTGCCGTGCAGCTGTTGCCGGCCCTGCCCGACGACTGGAAACAGGGCGCTGTGAAAGGTCTGCGGGCACGGGGAGGATTCGTCGTCGACGAGGAGTGGAACGAAGGGGAACTTCGTTCGGCAGTGGTGCGGTCGACCGTCGGCGGTACGCTGCGCCTGCGCTCCTACGTGCCCCTACGACTGGCTAAAGGACCGAAGGGCGCACGGCTGAAGAAGGCCGAGGGCGACTGTCCTAACCCGCTGTTTGCCCCTGCCGCCATCCGTGAGCCGCTGCACTCAAAGGAGCTGAAAGACTTCAAGCTGCAGACACTCCGCAAGGTCTATGAATACGACGTTGAGACGGTTGCAGGGCAGAATTACCGCCTTGTCAGCGAGTAAATGAAACATACAGAAAAGAACGCGACACATACGAAACGATATGTGTCGCGTTCTTTTTGTACCTTTGCAGCCGAATATTGCCATCTAACAAAACCGTTATAACCAATGAAACAAACTAAAAGACTCGCCCTGGCTGCCGTGCTCGCTTTGAGCACATGCGCTACGTGGGCACAAGGACTAAAAGACGCCTACAAGGACTACTTCATGATTGGCGTCGCCGTAAACCAACGTAATGTGTCGAACGCACAGCAACAGGATCTCATCCGAAAGGAGTTCAACTCTATCACGGCTGAGAACGACATGAAACCAGAACCTACCGAACCAAGGGAAGGACAGTTTAACTGGGAGAATGCTGACCGCATTGCCAACTTTGCCCGCCAGAATGGTATCAAACTGCGTGGCCACTGCCTGATGTGGCATTCGCAGATAGGCCGCTGGATGCTTGGCGACAACCCCACGAAGGAGGTGTTCTACGAGCGTATGAAGAAGCACATCCAGGCCATTGTCACCCGTTATAAGGACGTCATCTACTGTTGGGACGTGGTGAACGAGGCTATCGAGGACAATGCCAACGCTACCGACCCCTATCGCCAGAGCGCTATGTATAAGCTCTGCGGCGACGAGTTCATTGAGAAGGCTTTCCAGTTTGCCCGCGAGGCCGACCCCAATGCCCTGCTGTTCTATAACGACTATAGCACCGTTGACCCCCACAAGCGCGACCGTATCTATAATATGGTGAAGAAGATGAAGGACAAGGGCGTGCCCATCGACGGTATCGGTATGCAGGCTCACTACAATATTTACTTCCCCTCAGAAGATCTGCTTGACCAGGCTATCTCGAAGTTCAAGACCATAGTGAAGCATATCCACATCACTGAGTTCGACATCCGTGTGAACGAGGAGATGGGTGGTGGCCTGCAGTTCAGCCGCGACGGCGCTGCGGTGACCGACTCCGTGAAGCAGCACCTTGCCGACCAGTATGCCCGCTGCTTCCGCGTGTTCCGCAAGCACAAGGACGTCATCGACTGTGTGACCTTCTGGAATCTCGGCGACCGCGACTCCTGGCTCGGCGCAGCTAACTATCCGCTGCCGTTTGACACGGAGTACAAGCCCAAGTTGGCTTATCAGTATATTAAGGAGATGAAGGATCCCGCATGGAACCTGCCTCCACGTCCGGCACGCAAGCCCCGTCCTCAGGGTCAGCAGGGCCGTCGCCGTGGCGGTCAGCAGGCTCAGCGCCCGGCCTTCAATCCCGATATGGCCTTCCCCGAAGACCCGAACGTGAAGGAGGACTTCAAGCCTTCTACCAAGAACCAGCCGGGTCAGCAGTTCCCGATGGTCAACTCGCAGGGCATCGTCCGCTTCCGCGTGGAGATTCCCGATGCTCAGGCCGTCAGCGTCAGCCTTGGACTGGGCGGTCAGGGTGGCACCCCGCTGCACCGTGCCTACGACAACTCATGGGTAGGCCAGACGGCAGGCCCGATGGACGAAGGTTTCCACTACTATCATCTGACGGTCGACGGTGGTACACTGAACGACCCGGGCGCACAGAATTACTATGGCTCCTGCCGTTGGGAGAGCGGTATCGAAATCCCTGCCCACGACCAGGACTTCTATGCAGAGAAGAACGTTGCTCACGGTCAGGTCAGCGAGGTCCGCTTCTGGAGCGAGAGCACGAAGAGCCTGAAGCGTGCCTTCGTCTATCTGCCGCCGACGTACGGTCAGAATAAGAAGGAGAAGTTCCCCGTGCTCTACCTGCAGCACGGCTGGGGCGAGAATGAATACGCCTGGAGCAACCAGGGTCACGCCAACCTTATTATGGACAACCTGCTCGCTGAGGGCAAGTGCAAGCCGTTTATCATCGTGATGACCTACGGCATGACCAATGACGTGCGCTTCGGCGGTATCGGCCAGTTCACGGCCAAGGAGTTCGAGACCGTCCTTGTCGACGAACTCGTTCCCTATATCGACAGCCACTTCCAGACGATAGCCAAGAAAGAGGGCCGTGCCATGGCAGGCCTGTCAATGGGCGGCATCGAGACCAAGCTCATCACCCTGCGCCGCCCCGAGGTCTTCGGCTACTACGGACTGCTGAGTGGCGGAACCTACCAGCCCGAGGACATCAAGGACCCGAAGCAGGTGAAGTTTATCTTCGAGAGCTGTGGTTCGAAGGAGAATCCCGACGGCATCAACAAGAGCGTCGAGGCACTGAAGGCTGCCGGCTACAATGCTAAGGGCTATGTCTCCGAAGGTACGGCACATGAGTTCCTGACATGGCGTAGAAGCCTGAAGGAAATGGCTCCATTGCTTTTCCGTTAAGCCTTTGCGACATATTGAAAAGTATACGAAACAAGAGATGCGGCCCTGTGCCGCATCTTTTTTGTATCTTTGCACCCGAAAACCTAAAATAGTATTTAATGATAAGAAAACTACTCCTTTCCTCACTCTGGATGTTGTCAGCCGTTGGCGTGGCGCAGCCGCAGTTCAGCAAGCCCCATGGACTTTATGATGGGGGTAGCCTGACGGTGGCCATTAGCGGTGATGCCGCTGCCAAGATTTTCTATACTACCGACGGCAGTACACCAACAACGGCAAGTACCAAGTACACATCGCCGTTGACTATCCAAAAAACAACTATCTTGCGCGCTATCGAGCAGATTGGCGACTCGCTGTCGCCCGTGGGCACGGCTTCCTACATCTTCGTCAACTCGGTACTGAGTCAGCCCAATAATCCTGCAGGCTACCCGGCGGAGTGGGGGTACTATACCGATGTGAACAGATGGGAAAGAGCCATTGCCGACTACGAGATGGACCAGGAGATGACGAGTAACCCGACGTTGCGACCGAAGATTATCGAGGGCCTGAAACAGCTGCCCATCCTGAGCATCGTCTCTGACAAGGATAACTTCTTCAGCCATGAGAACGACCCCGACCGTGGCGGCATCTATATCTTCACGGGACCTCCGGTGGGCGACGCCACGGGGCATGGTTGGACGCGCCCTACCAGTGTGGAACTCTTTGGCGGTCCGCAACAGCACGACCTAAGCACCTCCTGCGGCATCCGTCTCCACGGAGGACACGGCCGTCTGGCAGAGAAGAATCCCAAGCACTCCTTCCGTCTGGTATTTAAGGAGCAGTATGGCCCGAAGACGCTGAGATATCCGCTCTATGGCGAAGACCAGCCGTCGAAGTTCGACCAGTTGGTGCTGCGCTGCCACTTCGGCAATGCCTGGCAGCACTGGGGCGAGGGCAACCGCGAGAAGGCGCAGTACACCCGTGACGTCTGGGTACGACGGATGCAGCGCCGCATTGGCCGCACGAGTGTCAACGCCATCTATGCCCACCTCTTTCTTAACGGCATGTATTGGGGCATCTATAATATCGCAGAGCGTGTCGACGATCAGTTTGGCAAGGATCATCTTGGCGGTAAAAAGGAGGACATTGACGTGGTGAAGATTGAAGAGGACGGCGGCAACCATATCGAGGCCGCAGAGGGAACGCTCGATGTCTGGGAGCAGATGACCAGTGCCGTTGCCAAGGCTGGCAGCGAAGAGGGGTATGCCAAGCTCGACTCTCTGTTAGACATCGACAACTTCATCGACTACATGCTGATTAACCAGTATGCCGGCAACACCGACTGGGATCACCATAACTGGTACGCCATACGCCGTCATAATTCTGACGAGAAGACCAGCACGGGCTTCCAGTTCCTCTGCTGGGACTCGGAGATTGTCTTTGAGAATGTCCGTGAGAACAACCTGACTAAGAATAACGGAGGAAGTTACCCCACAGGAATGTTCCACAGTCTGCTGCAGAATCCGACTTTCGCCAAGAAATACCAGCGTCGCGCCAAGGAACTTCTGGCCGATGACGGCTTCCTCGGCCAGCAGTCGGTGGTCAATTTGTGGGACAGCCTCTATCATACCATCGACAAAGCCATCTACTGCGAGGCCGCACGTTGGGGTGACTTCCGTCGCGACGTACAGCCGCAGCCGTCGTATTACGGATCAAACCGCGTGTTTACCGTCGACGATGCTTATATGCAGGAGCGCAACCGTCTGCTCACCAGCTATTTCCCCTATCGCTCGGGCATCGTCTTGGACAATATCCTGGCCTTCGTACAGGTTGACGACTTCGAAGCACCCGAGGAATGGGTTCCGATGGCAGCCTCTATGTTCCACCGTTGGAATGGTACAGGGGCAGATGCACAGGTGACGGAACAGAATCCCGGGGCTGAACTGAACTTGAATAACGGTGCCGAACTCGTTGCCGGATTTAGTTCCGTCAGCTATGACCTCTTCGCCGACCTTACCGGCTACGACTGCCTCGTCATCCGCGGAACGGGTGGTAACCTGCGCATCTTGGGTAACCGTCTGACGGATCATGGAGACTTCAAAGAGGTGGTTGTTGCGCTTAACAGCAGTGACAGGCATTGGGATGCTGACTACGGCGTCGTCATCGTGCCGCTGTCGGAATTGCGGTTGTGTAACACCCAGCGTGACGGCTCTGTCCGCCACGATGAGTTTGCCCACCTGAATGCTATCAAGGTGCAGGGTGGATCCAATGCCACAGTCTCCGGACTCTGGCTCATCCCCGCTACTCCGTCATCAGTCAGCGCCGTCAGCGTATTGCCTATCGACGGTCAGTATTATAACCTGAACGGCCAGAAGGTGACACGTCCCGTCCGTGGTGGAATCTATATCTTAAACGGCAAAAAGATAATTAAGAAATAAAAAACGATATGAAAACAATGAAACATTTATTCTTAACCATGCTCCTGCTGCTGACGGCAGGACAGGTATCTGTTAGGGCAGACAATATCACTGTAGGGGGACAGTCCCGGTCGTATATTGTCTACGCTCCCCAGAACTTGGGTGAGAAGCGGCCGTTGTTTATCTTTTGTCATGGCCGCGACCAAGATGCGAACTATATGATAAACACGCAATTTAAGGATAGTGAACATCCTGAAAGAAAAATAAGTATTCAGGCCGTGTGCGATACTGCCAAGTTTGTCATAGTGTTCCCCAATGGTATCAACAGAAGTTGGGATATAGGCGGAGACAGTGACATCAACTTCCTTAAAGCCATTATTGATAAGATGGCGTCGCAGTACAATATTGATCGCAATCGCGTCTATCTTGGCGGCTTCTCTATGGGCGGTATGCTCACCTACCACGCCATGAACAGAATTCCCAACTTGATTGCCGCATTCGTTCCTTGCAGCGGTTATCCTATGGGGGGGACTACGGCTAATGCCAATGTGCGCCCGCTGCCTATCCTACACATCCACGGTACGGCTGACGATTTGGTTGGCTTCAGTGGCGTGCAGCCGGCTCTGAACGTGTGGATCAACCATAACGGCTGTCCTACGACGGACAAAGTCAAGAATAACTACAACGGTTTCAGTGGTGCCAAGATGCACAGCTGGGGTCCCGGCAACGATGGCGTCTATGTGAAAATGCTGGAGTTGCCGAACAAAGGCCATTGGATATGTAAGGAGCCGCAGGTGTATACGGGCAGGGAGATGTGGAATTTCTGCAGGGACTATTCGCTGAACAAGACATCCCCCAGCGTGACTATCACTTCGCCGAAGGCTGGGCTTCTCTATAACAGCTTTGCGCCGCAAGGCACAGCTACGTTTCCCGATATCACGATAACGGCTAATGCCGACGATCCGAACGGCACGGTCAGTAAGGTGCAGTTTTACGATGGCAGTACCCTGTTGGCTACCTGTACGTCAAAGCCCTATAAGGCCACATTGACGGGTGCCAAGTCGGGAACCCATACACTGAAGGTGGTGGCTACCGACAACGACGGCGAGACGGCATCGGTCACTACCAGCGTGACGCTGACGGCATCACAGACGCTGAGTCTGTCGCAGAGGTTCACAGAGGATGCCTGTACTCCTGCTGGTTGGATCAGCTACGACGGTTCTGAGAAGCGTATCGGTTACGTCGGTGGTCACGGCAATGGCAGCCGTGTGATGCAGCTGACGGGCAGCCCACGTGCCTTCAACTACGGGTACTATTTCCGCAATATCAACGGTAACAGGCATGATGGCTGGATTAAATACGGTTTGCCGGAGTCCAGTGCTACACTCAGTCTCGCTACTGGTCATTATGTACTGAAGTTCAAGGCCTGCAACTGGAATATGGCAAGTTTCGGAGAACTGGAATTCGCTGTTGAGAAAGCTGCCGATGGTCAGGCTGTTGCCAGCACCACCTATAAGCCGACCGTCAATATCGGTAATAATGCCGGCAACGGCTTCAGCGGCGTCACCCAGCAGACGTTCGAGTTCGACGTCACTGAGCAGGGCAACTACGTCCTAGCAGTCTATTCTGCCGCCTCGGGCTGGAGCGATGGTATGGTGGGTGAACTTATCCTCACTGCCAACGGCTACGAAACAACGGGCGTCAAGACGACAAGTCGCGCAGAAACGCCAACAGCTATTTTCGACTTGCAAGGACACCGTCTGGCCCAAGCTCCACGAAAGGGCATCTATATTCAGAATGGTCAAAAAATCGTGAAATGAATAAGAAAGCACTTATTGCAATCATCACTTGTTGCCTGCTTGCCCCTAAGGGTATGCAGGCGCAACTGTCTACCAACCCCGACAAGTTCCTTGGTAACATCACCACCGACTGGCCCGGTAGCATGAACTATGATGGTTTCATCTATTCCGACTATTGGAATCAAGTGACACCCGAGAACGGTACTAAGTGGAGCACCGTCGAGGGCAACCGGAACTCCTACTATTGGGGAGGCGCCGATCCGGCTTTTAACTACGCTAAGCAAAAAGGCTTCCTGTTTAAGTTCCACTGTCTGATATGGGGTTCGCAGTATCCTGAATGGCTGAAGAACCTCTCGGCTGCCGATAAGTACAAGGCGGTGGTGAAGTGGATGGATACCGTCAAGAAGAAGTACCCCAATCTTGAGCTGATAGATGTGGTCAACGAGGCCGTGGAGGGACATCAGCCCGATACCTACGTCATGCGCGAAGCCTTGGGAGGCAACGGCAAGACGGGCTACGACTGGATTATCAAGGCGTTCGAGATGGCGCACGAACGCTGGCCTAATGCTATCCTCATCTATAACGACTTCAATACATTCCGTCATAATACTGACCAGTTTATCGAATTGGTACGTACGTTGCGCGATGCCGGTGCGCCTATCGATGCATACGGCTGTCAGAGCCATGACCTCGGAGGCATGAATCAGGCAGATTTCAGAACGGTGATGACGAAAATCCAGAATGCGCTGAAGATGCCGATGTATATTACGGAGTATGATATCGGCGATACCAATGACGGCAACCAGAACTGGAACTATCAGCAGCATTTCCCCGTGATGTGGGAGGCTGACTATTGCGCCGGCGTTACGCTGTGGGGTTGGTTCTATGGCAAGACATGGATTCACGGTGATAATCCCAATGAGAAAGGCATATCAGGCTTGATAAAGAACAAGCAGGAACGCTCGGCCTTGAAGTGGCTCCGCACGTATATGCAGAGCGACAAGGCTAAGCAGGCCAAGAGTCCTTTCCCCGGTATGAAGAAGGAAGCCTCCGTCTACGTGAAGCCGCAGGCCCTGTTGGTTAATACGAATAAGGAGATGACCGTCGACGTGACCGCCAAGATGCGTACCAAGAGCGTGCAGAGCGTGGCTCTCTACGTCAACAACGTGCTCTATCAGACGCTGACCGAAGCTCCCTATACCTTTACTTATACACCAACGAAAGCGGCGAAGTTCAACTTGAAGGCTGTGGTCACCACTACCGACAACACGAAGTACGAGCGTCTGTCTGCCTTCACCGCTACCAACAATTACATTCCGCAGGAGGGCGACGTGCTGACGGTGACAGGCCGCTTGACCAGCATCTCTGCTGGCAAGACCTTTGCCATTGTCAACGAAGCCGAGGGCAAGGCTTTGTATGGTATCAACGACCAGCACTTAGGCTACGATACCTACGACAAGGCTTTCGCTGAGTCGAACAGCGGCTATCTCTTCAAGGCGGTCAACAGCTCGGTCTCTGGCAAGTACCTGCTCCGACTGATGACACCTCAGAATGGAGAGTATAACATTTGGGGAAATCCTGGCTATCTGAACTCACAGCCCGTCTCTGGCGATTGTTGCTTTATCCTGGGCAATACCCAGCACAGCAATGGTCAGGATATTGACAATGGTGCTGTCTGGGAAATCAAGTACGTCTCTGGCAAGGGCTTCTCGCTGAAGAATGTCGGCACGGGCAAGTATCTCAAGACCAACGATACCGCCAAGTACGACGACCCCGCATACTTCACCTTCGCCACGCTGGGCTATCAGCCGACAGGCATTGTCGAGACACCACTGCCAGCCATCGTCAATGGCAACAGCTCGGCTGTCTACAACCTGCACGGTATGAAGGTCGGCACACTGTCACAGTGGCAGCTGTTGCCTTGTGGCTTGTATATCATCAACGGAAAGAAAATTCAAAAACGATAATCGATATGATGCATAGATTGGTTCTAAGATACTATTTCTTGATTGCCATGACTGTCAGTTTGGCTACGGTCATGGCCCAGGGCGTGAAACCGCTGCCGAGCCTCCATGTCGAAGGGCGGTGGCTGGTTGATACGCATGGTAACCACGTCGTACTCCACGGCGTGATGGACACACCGAGTGCGTGGTTCAATGGCGGTCGGTGGGGCTGGAGCTACGACGATGCCGGTCGCCAGCGATGCCTGAACTATTTCGAAAAGCTCTTTACGGGTTTTGAAAAGGCTAACTGTACGGTGTTCCGTCTGCACCTGGAACCAGCTTGGACGAATGACAACAGCTATACCTATGTCCATGGTAAGGACCAGCCGGCAAGCGAAGCCCAAGGCGAGGCAGATATCAGGCATTTCAATCCTAACCGTCTGAAGACCTACCTTGGCTCGCTCTACTTCCCGCTGATGCAGAAGGCAATGAACCACCGTCAGTATGTCGTGGTACGCCCGCCAGGTGTATGTCCTCATAATCTGAAGGTGGGCGACTACTACCAGAAGTATCTTTTAGACGTCTGGGACATCGTCAGTCAGAATGCTAATATCAAGAAGTATGCCGGCCAGATAAGCTTGGAGTTGGCCAATGAGCCTGTCAACTTGAGGAATGCCAACAACCAGGACGATGCCAAGGCTTTGCACGACTACTTCCAACCCATCGTCGATAAGATTCGTGCCAATGGCTTCACGGGTATCATCTGGATTCCCGGTACGGGCTACCAGTCTAACTATCGCAGCTATGCCTCTTGGCCCATCCAGGGCTACAACATCGGCTATGCTGTTCATGACTACCCCGGCTGGTATGATAACTCCAGCGACGATAACCCTAATCCAACCCACAAGATCAATGCCTTCCATGAGGCTGTCCCCGTCGTTGACACTAACCCTATCTTCATCACCGAAGTAGACTGGAGTCCGCTGAAGGAACCCAAGACGCCTAAGACAAACCAGGATGGCTCCATCCAGTATAACGAGATGGGACAGATTGTGTATCAGAATCTTGGCACGTGGGCTACGGCTTCCACGTCGAAATGGGGTAAGGCCTTCAAGGCTGTGCTCGACAAGTTTGGCAACATTTCCATGACGCTGACACATCCTCATGACTTCCTCGAGATTGATACCTTGTTGGAAAAGAATAAGGTCATTCCCGCCTTTAACGGTAATCCGGAGGCATGTGCCAAGGCTTGTATGGACTGGTATGCCGACTACTATACAAGAGACTGGCCTCACGCCGACTTCAAGAATGTCTACGTCAGTGACCAGGCTAACGGCAAGTACAGGAACCCCGTTATCTATGCCGACTTCCCTGATCCCGACGTCATCCGTGTCGATGATACTTACTATATGGTGTCTACCACGATGCACCACTTCCCCGGTGCCACCATTGTTAAGTCGAAGGATCTGATTAACTGGGAGTACTGCGCACAGCCGCTCGCTGAGCTGGCCGCCACGTCTAACTACAACTTGGAGAACGGTCAGGATGCATACGGTAAGGGCATGTGGGCCTGTTCTATGAAGTACCACGACGGGCTGTTCTATCTGCTTATTAACGGCAATGATGCCGGCGGCTGGCTGTTGACAGCGACGGATCCTGAGGGCAAGTGGGAAAAGAAGAAGTTGTCACGTATCTACTATGATCCAGGTATGCTTTTCGATAATGGCAAGGTCTACGTCGCCTGTGGCATTACCAATATTCAGATGTGTGAGCTCGACGAGGACTTCAACTTCATCCGTGAGCAGAACGTTATCAGCAATGTCGACGGTCTGGAGGGCAGCCATCTCTATAAGATTGGCGACTATTATTATATCTACGCCACCAATGGCGGTTGGCCTTCGGGACAGTCTGCCTATCGTTCGAAGAATATCTTCGGTCCCTATGAAGGGAAGGTGCTTCTTGAGAAGACTATTAATAATAAGGTGAACACTGTCCATCAGGGAGCGCTCGTCGATACCCCCGACGGCCAGTGGTGGACCATCCTTCAGGAGGATATCGGCGCACTGGGCCGTGTGCCCAACCTGCAGCCAGTGACATGGGTCGACGGCTGGCCTGTCATCGGCAACAACGGCGTACCTGTCGCTGCCACCGGTTCTTCTACCACATATACTAAACCGGCGCTGCCCGCCCAGCCTCGCATGGCACTGCCTACAAGCGACAACTTCCGCAGCTATCCGTTGGGTATGCAGTGGGAGTGGAACCACAATCCCGACAATGGCGCATGGACGCTGTTCGAGCGTCCGGGATGGCTACGCCTGAAGACAACAGGTAAGGTCGACCGACTGACGCAGAACCGCAATATGCTCACTCAGCGCATCTTTGTCGTCCATGGCAAGGAGGCATCGCTGACGAAGGGCACCGTCTGTATGGATGTCAGCCAGTTGGCAGAGGGCGACCGGGCCGGTATCTGCATCTTCCAGGACCCTTACGCTTACGTAGCTGTGGAGAAGAAGAATGGCAGTTTGCGGTTTGTCTGGCGTCAGGATCAGCTTCGCACGAATGATGGCTTTACACCCGACGAGCAGGTTGTCGAGACGGTAGCTATTCAGGATACGGTTTACCTCCGTGCTTCCATTTTCAAGGGTTCTGGCAAAGCCCGTTTTGAATATTCGCTTGATAATACGACGTTCACACGAATTGGTGATGAAACCACGTTCGGCTTTAACCTCACCGTCTTCGTCGGCGCCCGTTATGGCTTGTTCTGCATGGCCACCAAGGATGGTAGCGACGGTTATGCCGATTTCGACTGGTTCTCTACCGAGGATAGTTACGATGAGGCTAATTACTATCCTGCCGAATTCGTAGGCTTCAGCGAGGATATGCTCACCGTTGAGTCGTTGACACTTTCCGACGTGGCTTCCGAAGTGATGGTTGGCAATAGTGGCAGTCTCGATGTCAACGCCACATACCGTGACGGCCATTCAGAGAACGTGGCAGCGCAGTGCCGCTATGAGACTGACGGCAATGGCGTTATCGAGATACGTAATGGCCGTATCTTCAGCGTTGCCGAAGGCTCTGCCAATGTCCGCGTCTACTATACCGACCCCTTGGGGCATGAGAAGACTGCGGAGTTCACAGTCCGCTCGACCTTCTTCCCCTTTGGCAAGCAGTATATCAAGACCAACATCTTCTCGAATGGCACCTATACCGAAAGTACCCATACTTTCCAGCCAGGACAGTGGGGACAGATGGGCTGGGAGTATCCCAATGGTGCTGATATGTCGGCCTATAAGTATCTGGTCATTAAGTTAGGGGCTACGAGCAGTGACTCCCACCTTAATATATTTACGGAGAATAGCATCTGGTCGGCTTGTTGCAGTACACCCGACTTTGGCTCGAAGAAGCAGATTGTACTCGACCTTAGTACGGCGAAATATACCAGCGACAGCAATAAGAAAGGTCAGCCACTCGACACGAAGAACATTCGTATCGTCAGCTTCTGGGGTACAGGTTCCAAGTCCATCAAGGTCGACGATATCTACCTCACCAATAACAGTGACTATTCAAAGCCTACAGGCATCGAATCTATTTCGGCTCCGCACGTAGGCAACTGTTCCCCGGCAGTCTACGACCTGATGGGACGTCAGGTGGACAATGGCCGTAACGGTCTCGTCATTGTCCGTACCTCCGATGGTAAAGTATATAAAATCTTAAAGAAATAATAGATATGAAGAAAACATTGATTTTTTCAATAATGCTGTGCCTCAGTTCGCTGACGATGGCACAGACGCATGCACGTGGGTTCAATATGCCTGAAACCGCACCGACGTTCAAGAACGTGAACTATGCTGGTGACAAACTGGAGGCTCACAATCTCGACATCTATCTGCCCGATACCGGCAAGCCCCGCTATAAGGTTGTGGTGATTATCTACGGCAGTGCCTGGTTCTCCAACAACGCCAAGCAGATGGCCTTTATGTCTGTCGGAAAGCCACTGTTAGACGCCGGTTTTGCTGTTGTCAGCATCAACCACCGTTCCAGCGGCGATGCTAAGTTCCCGGCACAAATCAATGACGTGAAGGGTGCTCTGCGCTTCATTCGTGCCAATGCTGCGAAGTACAAGCTCGACACGTCGTTCATCGGTATTACCGGCTTCTCCTCCGGTGGCCACCTGTCGTCATTGGCTGGTGTTACCAATGGTTTGAAGAAGCGTACCGTGGGCAATACTACCGTTGACCTTGAAGGAACGGTCGGTGGCAACCTCGATTTCTCCAGCTGTGTGGATGCCGTCGTCGACTGGTTCGGCCCCGTCGATATGGCTCACATGGAGAACTGCAAGACGGTGAAGGACGAGAAGTCGCCCGAGGCGGCACTCATCGGTGGCGCCCCTGCCCAGAACCCCGACCTCGTGGCACTCATCAGTCCTATCACTTACGTCTGCGACCATAACCCCCGCTTCCTCGTCTTCCACGGCGATGCCGACAACGTGGTGCCTCACTGCCAGAGCGAGTTCTTCTCCGCTGCCTTGAAGAAGGCTGGCTGTCTTGAGAACTTCGTCACCGTGGCTGGAGGACAGCATGGTCCGAAGACCTTCAACGAACAGACCTTCAAGCAGATGACCGATTTCTTCCTGAAAGAGTCTGCCCTGTCAAAGGTCGTCGAGGATGGCGGTACAGGCGCTTTCAAGGCTGTCATGAAGGAGGAGCCGACACTGCCTGCCCATACCGTCTTCGTACCGCAGGACCTCACGAAGTTCAACGCCCAGAATCCGTTGCCCGTTCTCGTCTGGGGCAATGGCGCCTGCACCGATTCGCCTTGGGAGCATTTCAAGTTCCTCAACGAGATAGCCTCGCATGGCTTCGTCGTACTGGCAACTGGCTATATTCCCATGGAGGAGAAACTCTATCAGGGCCCGATGTCGAAGACCGAGCAGCAGATAGAGAGCCTCGACTGGATTATCGCCCAGAACGCTAATCCGGCTTCACCTTATTATAATAAGATAGACACTAAGCACATCTGTCTCTCTGGTATGTCATGTGGCGGCCTGCAGACGCTCTACAACTGCGCTGATCCCCGTGTCTCGACCCTGATGATTTGCAACAGCGGTCTCTTCAACCAAATGAATGCCAATCAGGCTGTCGGTGGTATGCCGATGCCTCAGAAGACGAAGCTGAAGGAGATTCATACTCCCGTTCTCTACCTGCTCGGTGGCAAGGAGGATATCGCCTACGAGAACGGTATGGACGATTTCTACCGCATCAAGCACGTGCCGGCAGCTGCCGCCAACTTCCCCGTCGGTCACGGCGGCACCTACCGTCAGCCTCATGGCGGCGAGTTCAGTGTGGTGGCTCTGGCCTGGCTGCAGTGGCAGCTCAAGGGCGACCAGCAGGCCGCCAAGATGTTCGTCGGCAAGAACAACCTCCTGTCGAAGCGTGAGGGATGGACATTGGAGAAAAATAAGAAAATGAAATAAGCAGAGTAACATGAAACATTTTGGTTTTATCCTCATGGCCTCCCTCTTGGCCGCTGCCACTGCTACGGGACGCCCCGTTCTGAAAGTTACTAACGTCGCACCCAGTGCCGTGCGCATACAGTATAGTGAACCGGGAACGACCAGCGACCTGCCCGACTGGCTTTATGTCCGGCACGACGTCGTCACCAAGTCCGACCTGCGCGTCACCGTCAAGGGCACGCGCGTCACCGTGAAGAACAAGGCCGGCAAGACCGTGTTCAGCGCCACAGCCCATGACCTGCAGAACGGTGTGTCGACGCTCTCCTTCGCTTCGCCCAAGGATGAGCATCTCTATGGCCTCGGCCAGTTCCAGGATGGCTATAGCAACGTGCGCGGACTGTCGCGCCGGCTGACGCAGGTGAACACGCAGATTAGTCTGCCCATGCTCATCTCCAGCAAGGGCTATGGCATCTTGTGGAACAACTACGGCCTGACGGAGTTCAACCCCTGCAGCAAGAGCGTCACCCTGACGAAGCGTCAGGGGGCAGGTGCCCGCGAGGAGGTGGACGTCACCTCTACCGAGGGCAACAAGCGTGAGGTACGCGAGCGCCATATCTTCGAGGCTACCATAGACGTTGCCGAGGCCGGCGACTACAGCCTCCTGCTCGATGTCGGTCAGAAGATGGCCCGCCGCCATAACCTCTGCATCGACGGCCAGCCGGTGATAGAGATGCAGAACGTCTGGTTGCCGCCGACAACCTCCAAGATTGTGCATTTGGAGAAAGGACGTCACACGCTGACGGCCGAGCTGACAAGGGATGACAAACCCGTGCTCTATTATGACAAGGTGCAGGACCGGACGATGTTCCGCTCACCCGTGTCAAAGGCCGTCGACTATACGGTGTTCGTCGGCTCCCCCGACGAAATCATCGCTACTTACCGCCATCTCACGGGTGAGTGCCCCATGATGCCGAAATGGGCGCTGGGCTACATCCATTGCCGTGAGCGTTTCCACAGCTCGAAGGAAATCCTGGAGACGGCACGCCGCTTCAAACAGGAGGATATGCCCGTCAGCATGATTGTCCAGGACTGGCAGTACTGGGGAAAGTACGGCTGGAATTCCATGCAGTTCGACGAGACCCACTATCCCGACCCGAAGGCACTCACCGATACGCTCCACCAGATGGGCATCCGGCTGATGCTCAGCGTCTGGTCGAAGATTGACAAGCGCTCGGAGGTAGGTCGACAGATGGTTGCCGACAATTACTACATCCCCGGCACCGACTGGATAGACTTCTTCAACCCCGACGCTGCCGCCTCTTACTGGAAGAGCTTCCGCGAGCGCCTGCTGCCTCTCGGTATCGATGCGTGGTGGCAGGATGCTACCGAACCTGAGAACGACGACCTCCTCGGACGCCGCGTCAACAATGGCAAGTGGAGTGGGGAAGAGGTGCGCAACGTCTACCCCCTGCTCGTCAACAAGACCGTCTACGAAGGACTCGTCGAGGCCGGTCGTGAACCGATGATTCTCACGCGCTGCGGCTTCCCCGGTATCCAGCGCTACGGCTCTGCCCTGTGGAGCGGCGATGTGGGTAACGACTGGGAGACCTTCCGCCGTCAGCTGACGGCAGGCCTCGGCGTGCAGGCTGCCGGTGTGCCCTGGTGGACCTACGATGCCGGCGGCTTCTTCCGCCCTGGCGACCAGTACCGTAACCAAGACTATATCGAGCGTATGCTCCGCTGGATAGAGACCAGCGTCTATCTGCCCCTGATGCGCGTCCATGGCTATATGAGCAACACCGAGCCGTGGAACTACGGCGACGAGGCGAAGCAGATTATTGCCCAGTGCCTGAAAGAGCGCGAAGCCCTGCGCCCCTATATCGAGAAGTGTGCCGAGCGTGTCGCCAAGGAGGGCTATACGCTGATGCGCCCCTTGGTGTTCGACTTTGCCGACGACCCCGTAGCCCTCGACCAGAAGTACGAGTATATGTTTGGTCCCGACCTCCTTGTCAGTCCCGTCACCGAGCCCGGCGTCAGCGAGTGGAAGACCTATCTGCCACGTAATGCCAAGGGCTGGCGCGACCGCCTGACGGGCCGTCACTACGACGGTGGACAGACCGTCACCACCGCTGTCGACAAGGCGCACATACCCGTCTTCGAGCGTATCCGTTAAAATGATATCTTAACGCCTGAAAGCCATGAACAGACTCCTGCACCTGACAGTCCTCTTATTGACATGTATCGTCGTCCCTGCTGCCAGCCACCTGGCGGTCAGCAGCGAGAGTGGCTCTTTTGTCCTTGCCGCCGGTCAGCAAGTGGCTGCCATCGTCGTGTCCGACAAAGAACCGCTGGTGGTGCAGAAGTCGGCGGCACTGCTGGCTGACGACGTTCAGCGCGTCACGGGCGTCAAGCCTGTGCTGCGCCATGCTGAAGGTTCACGGCAGAAGGGTGCCGTCATCATCGCTACCCTCGGCCATAATGCCTATGTCGACCAGCTTGTCAAGAAGGGCAAGCTCGACGTGTCGGCCATCCGTGGTGCATGGGAGCGTTTCGTCATCAGGGTCGTCGACGGCCAGCTGCTGATTGTCGGCAGTGACCGGCGAGGCGCGGCCTACGGCGTCTTCACGTTGAGCGAGGAGATGGGCGTGTCGCCCTGGTACTGGTGGGCCGACGTCCCTGTGCGCCGCCAGTCGTCGCTCTTCGTCGATGCCGACTATGTGTCGAAGGCACCGACGGTGAAGTACCGTGGCATCTTCATCAACGACGAGGACTGGGGATTGAAGCCCTGGGCAGCCACAAATTTTGAGCGCGAGCTCGGCGACATCGGTCCGCGAACCTACAGCCGTGTCTGCGAACTGCTACTGCGCCTGAAGGCCAATATGCTGGCTCCCGCCATGCACTCGTGTACCGGTGCCTTCTACAGCCATCCTGAGAGCAAGGTGGTGTGCGACTCCTTTGGCATCATCATCACCACCTCCCACTGCGAGCCTCTGCTGTTCAACAATGCCGCCCTCAGTGAGTGGGACAAGCAGCGCGACGGTGAGTGGAACTACGAGACCAACAGCAAGACGATTCTCCAGAAGCTCAACAGCCGCGTGAAGGAAGCTGCCGGCTATGAAAACATCTACACCATGGGACTTCGCGGTCTCCACGACGAGGCCATGAAAGGCAGCACCAATCCTAAGCATCGTGCACGGACGCTGGAGAAGGTGTTTGACCAGCAGCGCGCCATCCTCCTGAAACATACCGGCAAGGAGGGCGGAGAACTGCCACAGATTTTCGTTCCTTACAAGGAAACCCTCGACATCTACGATGCCGGCTTGCGCGTCCCCGATGACATCACGCTCGTATGGCCCGACGACAATTATGGCTATATGAAGCGGGTGAGCAACAGCAGCGAGCAGCGGCGTAGCGGCGGCAGTGGTGTCTACTATCACCTCTCTTATTTAGGCACGCCTCACGACAATCTGTGGTTAGCCACGACGCCTCCCATGCTGATGTACGAGGAATTGCTCAAGGCATACACCGCCGGTGCCGACCGCTATTGGCTGCTGAACGTTGGCGACATCAAACCTATGGAGATGGAGATGCAGCACTTCTTCGATATGGCCTACGACTTCCCGTCGTTCTCCTACGACATTGTGAACGGCTACCAGGCCCGCTGGTTGGCAAGTCTCTTCGGCGTGCCGTCTCTCACCACACAGTTCCAGTTCATCCTCGACCACTATTACCGCTTGGCCTGGGACCGTAAGCCCGAGTTCATGGGCTACGAGTATGAGTGGGACAGCGAGGAGTACAACCGGCTGCACGACACCGATTTCTCCTTTGAGACGGGAACGGCCCAGAAGCGTCTGTTGGACTACGAGCATATCTGCCGTGTCTACGATGGCGTCGAGCGCACCCTGCGTCCCGAGCAGCGCCCGGCACTTTTCGAGCTGTTGGGCTATGCCGTGCGCTCCGCCTGCCAGATGAACCGCAAGTTCCTCTATGCCCAGGCCAACCACGAGACCGGCAGCAGCATCTATGCCGCCATGTCTCAGGATGCCAACGAGCAGATTGAACAGCTGCGCCAGCAGTATAACTCGCTGTTCGACGGCAAGTGGGACCAGATGATTTCAACCATACCTCCCGGCTATACTGCCAAATACCACCTGATGCCTGCCCTTGTCGATAAGCCCACCGATGCCTACCGCCTGCCCGATGGTCAGCTCCATCCGCAGCTACGCTGTAAGATAGACCTTGCCAAGTTGGCATTGAAGTCTCCCTTCCGTCTGCTCGAAGGCATCGGCACCGACTGGCAAGTCCTTCAGCTCGGCCAGCCTCTCGACTTCTCCACCAAGGGCAGTATCGACATTCCCCTCCCGTCGGCCTGTGCCGACTCCGTGTCGCTATGCATCTCCGTGGTTCCCCTATGGCCGGTGGCCCGCGACCGCAGTAACCGGTTTGCCGTCAGTGTCGACCACGGCCCGGCTGTCGTCTGTGAGAACCAGTTTCAGGAGTGGGGACCGAAGTGGAAACTGCAGGTCCTTGAAAACCGCAAGGAGTTTGTCCTGACGTTGCCGCTCGACGCGTCACGGCGCGAGCATTTCATGACGCTCACCATCGTCGACCCAGGACAGATGATACAGAAGATAACCTACCAGTAAATTAAGAAACAATAACAAATAAGCCTTAAGATTATGAAGAAATTTCTTTTCGCAGCCTGTGCGCTCTTCGCTGTTTCGTCAGCATCAGCACAAAACCCCTACCTGCCGTTGTGGGAACATCTGCCCGACGGCGAACCCCGTGTGTTTGAAGACCCCGACCAGCCGGGTAAGTTGCGTGCCTACATCATCGGTTCGCACGACGTGACGTATTCGGCCTATTGCGGTCCCGACATCCGTATGTGGTCAGCTCCCGTCGAGGACCTCAGCCAGTGGCGCGACGAAGGCCCCATCTTCTCGTGGTATGTCAATGGACAGTGGGACACGATGTTTGCCCCCGACCTCGTCGAGACCGTCGACCGTGCCACCGGCAAGAAGACCTACTGGCTCTATCCCCACAGCCGCGGCTGGCGACGCATCGCCATGGTCTGTAAGGGCGATCGCCCCAATGGTCCCTTCACACCGGTGAACCTCACCGAGGACGGCACGCAGTGCCTGCCCGGTTCGCTCATCGACTTCGACCCCTCGGTGTTCATCGAGAAGATTACCGACAAGAAGGACAAAGACTACAACATCGGCTACCGTGCCTACGTGTTCTACGGTTTCCAGCACTCTACAGCCTGTGAGCTCGACCAGAAGACGATGTACTCGCAGCGTCCCGGTACGGAGCTTATCGACCCGTTCATCCCTGCCAGCAGTCACGACGGACGTCTGCTCGACAAGGCCGGCTCTGAGTACAAGGCACTCTACAAGGGCCAGAACCCGCTCGACTTCAACTTCTTCGAGGCTTCCAGCATCCGTCAGGTGGGCAACAAGTACGTCATGGTGTTCTCTGGCTACTCCGGCAAGGAGTATGGTCTGGGCAACACCAACTCCGCCCTGCGCTATGCCTTCGGCGACACGCCCCTCGGCCCTTGGCGTTCAGGTGGCGTGCTGGTCGACTCGCGTGGCGTGGTGACCGGCGAGGACGGCGGCAAGCTCATCACAACCAATGGCGGCCATAACACGCACGGTTCGCTGCAGGAGATTAACGGCCAGTGGTACGTGTTCTACCACCGTCCGCCCCGTGGTTTCGGCAATGCCCGTCAGGCTATGGTGGCTCCCGTGAAGATTACGTGGGACAAGAAGCCTGTGGCCAAGGGTGGTAAGGTGACCATCACCGGCTACGACCCCTTTGCCAAGGACAACGTGTGGACGGCTAAGGCTTCCGACGGCAACACCTATACTGGTGCCGAGGTCACCAGCGAGGGTTTCCAGATTTTCGGTCTGCCGCCCTATGCCTATTATTCTGCCGGACTGGCCTGCTTCATGTATGGCCCGGGCAGCAACCAGTGGATGCAGGACAACCACGACGTGTGGAACAACTCCATGGACCTGGCAGGCATCCAGAACGGCGGCATCGTCGGCTTCAAGTACTTCGGCTTCGGCGGTCTGGCTAAGGACACCAAGGGCTGCAAGGCTTTCGAGGGTGCTAAGAAGGGCGATAACACCACGCTCGGTCTCTATCTGACACCCAGCGGCAAGGGTGCCTTCAAGATTCATGTCAAGCTCGACGACCCCTGGAAGGGTCAGGAAATCGGTGTCATCGATGTTGCCGCTGACGCCGTCAGACAGGCATGGATGTTCTATGCTCCCGTTCCTGCTGTCGAGGGTCTCACGGGCAAGCACGCCATCTATCTCGTGGCCGAAGGTCCCGAGGTGCGTCAGCCCGAACAGCCACAGCGCGGTCAGGCAGGCCGTCGTCCGCAGCAGCCCCAGCGTCCGCAGGGCTTGTTCGACCTCCACGGCATCAGTTTCACGAAGGGTGCCGACAGCAAGGCTCCCGTTGTGCCGCAGGTCACCATCACCGCCGACGGCAAGAAGCTCAACATTCCCGATACGCCCATCCGCTCATCTAACCAGAATGGTCTGATGGATGCCACGACCTATCAGGTCTACGGTCCGCTCACTGCCGGCACGAAGCTGAAGGCTACGTCCGACGTCAGCGACGTCCGCTTCTCTGTCAGTCCCGTCGTCGAGGGTCGCGCCACGGTGACGGCAACCTATAAGGGCAAGACCAAGACCTTCCGTATCAACTAACCTGCTTATGAAACGATTACTGCTATTGCTGGCGCTCAGCCCCGTCTTCGGCGGTTTTGCTGCCGAGAAGGCACCCTATCAGAATCCCGCCCTGTCGGCCCGTGAGCGTGCCATCGACCTCTGCTCGCGCCTGACGCTCGACGAGAAGGCGCAGCTGATGCTCGACGAGAGTCCCGCCATACCGCGCTTAGGCATCAAGAAGTTCTTCTGGTGGAGCGAGGCTCTGCATGGGGCGGCCAATATGGACAACGTCACCGTCTTCCCCGAACCCGTGGCCATGGCTGCATCGTGGAACCCCGACTTGTTATATAAGGTGTTCGACGTGGCCAGCACGGAGTTCCGTGCCCAGTACAACCAGCGTATGCTCAATGGCGGCGAGGACCAGAAGTTCCACAGCCTCTCCGTCTGGACGCCGAATGTCAATATCTTCCGCGACCCGCGATGGGGTAGGGGACAGGAGACCTACGGCGAAGACCCCTACCTGACCTCCGTCATGGGTGTGCAGGTGGTGCGCGGTCTGCAGGGTCCCGAGACATCGAAGTACCGCAAGCTGTGGGCCTGTGCCAAGCACTATGCCGTACACAGCGGTCCGGAGTACACGCGCCACACGGCCAACCTCAACGACGTGTCGCCCCGCGATATGTGGGAGACCTATATGCCGGCCTTCAAGACGCTGGTGCAGGATGCTAAGGTGCGCGAGGTGATGTGTGCTTACCAGCGGTTGGACGACGACCCCTGCTGCGGTTCACAGCGCCTGTTGCAGCAGATTCTGCGCGACGAGTGGGGATTCCAGTACCTGGTGGTCAGCGACTGCGGTGCCGTCTCCGACTTCTATGAGTCTCACAAGTCGTCATCGTCGCCCGTCCACGCCTCGGCCAAGGCCACTATTGCCGGCACCGATGTGGAGTGCGGCTATGGCTACGCCTACCGTAGCATCCCGGAGGCTGTGCGTCGAGGCTTCATCACCGAGGCCGAAGTCGACAAGCACGTCATCCGTCTGCTCGAAGGCCGCTTCGACCTGGGCGAGATGGACGACCCGTCGCTGGTGGAGTGGTCACGCATCCCCTATTCGGCCATGTCTACCAAAGCCTCCGCCCAGCTGTCGCTCAATATGGCGCGTCAGACCATCGTCCTGCTGCAGAACAAGAACGACGTGCTGCCCCTGAAGAAGGGTGCTGAGAAGATTGCCGTCATCGGACCCAATGCCGACAACGCCCCGATGATGTGGGGCAACTACAACGGTATGCCTAACCACACCGTCACCATTCTCGACGGCATCCGTGCCAAGCAGAAGAAACTGTTCTATGCCCCCGGCTGCGACCTCACCTACGACCGCGTCATGGACTGCCTCATGGCGTCGCAGTGCAGCTTCGGCGGCAAGAAGGGCCTGAAGGGCACCTTCTGGAACAACCGCGAGATGGAGGGCAAGCCCGTCACCACGCAGTACTACACCACACCCCTGGCCGTGACGACTGCCGGTATGCACAACTTCGCCCCCGGCGTCAACCTCGAAGCCTTCTCGGCCAAGTACGAGACCGTCTTCACACCGAAGGAGGCCGGCGAATACGTGGTCAACGTAGAAGGCTGCGGTCATTTCGAACTCTACATCGACGGCGAGCAGAAGTTCCGCCACCACACCTGGCGCACGACGCCCAACCGCGTGGCCATCCAGGCCGAGAAGGGCAAGAGCTACAACATCGAGGTGCGCTTCTCGCATATCCATACCTACAACGCCAACCTGAAGATTAACGTGGCCAAGGAACAACCCATAGACTACCAGACCGTCATCCGTCAGCTGAAGGGTATCGACAAGGTGGTCTTCGTCGGTGGCATTTCGCCAGCCCTTGAGGGCGAGGAGATGCCCGTCGACATCGAGGGCTTCCGGGGTGGCGACCGCACGAGCATCGAACTGCCGCGTGTGCAGCGCGACTTCCTCCGTGCCCTGAAGGAGGCTGGCAAGACCGTCATCTTCGTCAACTGCTCCGGCTCGTGCATCGCCCTGCAGCCCGAGACGGAGACCTGCGATGCCATCGTTCAGGCATGGTATGCCGGACAGGAGGGCGGAACGGCCATTGCCGACGTGCTCTTCGGCGACTACAACCCCGGCGGCAAACTGGCGGTGACGTTCTATAAGAACGATGCCCAGTTGCCCGGCTATGAGGACTACTCGATGAAGGGTCGCACCTATCGCTACTTCAACGACGCTCTCTTCCCCTTCGGCTATGGCCTGAGCTACACGACCTTCCGCGTCGACGGCGGCTCATGGCAGGCTGCCGCTGATGGGGGCACCCTGACGGTGAACGTCAGCAATACGGGGCGTCGCGATGGTTCGGAGGTGGTGCAACTCTACATCCGCAACCTGCAGGACCCCGACGGCCCCATGAAGTCGCTGCGCGCCTTCAAACGGGTCGACGTGAAGGCGGGACAGACCGCTACCGTGGCCCTGAAGCTCGACAAGAAGAGCTTCGAGTTCTGGGATGCTGAGACGAACACCATGCGCACGAAGGCCGGACAGTATGAACTGTTCTATGGCAACAGCTCGCGCGACGCCGACCTGCAGAAAACGACCGTGACTATTCAATAATCAACTAACCCGCAACCCAATGAAGAAAATACTGTTATTCATCGCTGTACTGATACAGCTCTCGGCCGTCCAGGCTGCCGACCGCTTCGTCACGTTCAAGCCTGTTGCCGACGCGCTGCCGCTGGCCACTGCCACCGTCAGCTTCAGCGACCAGGACTATGAGGCGGTCAAGATTGCCGTCGCCAACCTGCAGGCCGACTTCCAGCGTGTAGGACTCAGCCTCACGGCAGGCACGTCAGCCGAAGGAACCAGCATCCTCATCGGCACCCTCGGCAAGAACCCCGCCATAGACCGCCTGAAACTGAAGGACCTGAAGGGCAAGCGCGAGAAGTTTATTATCACCAATGTCGGCAACCAGATTGTCATTGCCGGCAGCGACCGCCGAGGCACCGTCTACGGCATCTACGAACTGAGCAGCCAGTTGGGCGTCTCGCCCTGGTACTGGTGGGCTGATGCCCCCGTCACCAAGCGCGAGAATGCCTGGTTCATGAAGGGCACCTACACCGACGGCGAACCGGCTGTCGACTTCCGTGGCCTCTTCCTCAACGACGAGGCACCCTGTCTGACGTCGTGGGTGAAGAACACCTTTGGTACAGGCTATGGCGACCACCGCTTCTACGAGAAGGTCTTCGAGCTTATCCTGCGTCTGAAGGGAAATATGCTCTGGCCTGCCATGTGGGGCTGGGCGTTCTATGCCGACGACCCCGAGAACGGCAAGACCGCCGACCGCATGGGCGTCATCATGGGCACCAGCCACCACGAGCCGATGGCGCGCAACCACCAGGAGTATGCCCGCCGCCGCAAGGAGTGGGGCGCCTGGAACTACAGGACGAACAAGGAGAACCTCGACCGGTTCTTTCGCGAGGGTATCGAGCGCATGAAGGATACCGAGGACATGGTGACCATCGGCATGCGTGGCGACGGCGATGAGGCGATGAGCGACAAGACCGACGTCGACCTGATGCGGAGCATCGTCGACAACCAGCGCCGCATCATCAAGGAGGTGACGGGGCGTCCGGCTAACAAGACGACACAGGTGTGGGCGCTCTATAAGGAGGTGCAGGACTACTACGACGCCGGCTTCCGCGTGCCCGACGATGTCATCATGCTCGTCTGCGACGACAACTGGGGCAACATCCGCCGCGTGCCTGTCACACCGCAGGAGAAGAAGCACCCCGGCGGCTGGGGCATCTACTACCACGTCGACTACGTGGGCGCTCCCCGCAACACGAAGTGGATTAACGTCACACAGACGCAGCAGATGTTCGAGCAGCTGTCGCTGGCCTACGACCACGGCATACAGCGCATGTGGATTCTGAATGTCGGCGACCTCAAGCCGATGGAGTACCCCATACAGCTGTTTATGGACATGGCATGGAATCCGAAGACGTTCACAATGCAGGACGTCACCCGCCATACCACCCTCTTCTTCCGCCGCACCCTGGGCTGCAAGCAGGCTAAGGAGGTGGCCGACATCTACAACCGCAACTGCCAGTATATGGCCCGCGTCACGCCCGAGATGCTCGATGCCTCGACCTATAACGTCGAGACGGGAGAGTGGCGACAGGTGGCCGACGACTATGCCCGTCTGGAGCGCCGCGCCCTGCGCCTCTACGACAGCATCCCTGCCGAAGGACGCGACTTCTACCGGCAGCTCGTCCTCTTCCCCGTGCAGGCTATGGCCAACCTCTACGATATGTACTATGCCCAGGCCATGAACCAGTATCTGGTCAAGGCTGGCAGTCCCGATGCAAACGAATGGGCCGCCGAGGTCAGCCGCTGCTTCAAGCGCGACTCGCTGCTCTGCCTGCATTATAACAAGGTGATGAGTGGCGGCAAGTGGGATGGCTTCATGACGCAGAAGCACATCGGCTATCGCTCGTGGAACGACAACTTCCGCCACGATATGCTTCCCCGTACCACGACCGTCGCTGCCGACGCTCCTGCGGGCTACACCTTTGCAGCCTCTGCCGGCTACGTCTCCATCGAGGCCGAGCACTACTACAGTGCGAAGGCTTCGGCAGGCACCCAGTGGAGCGTCTATCCCTACTACGGCCGCACACGCAGTGCCGTGGCACTGACACCCTACACCCAGCCCGTCGGCGATGCTGCGCTGACCTACCGCTTCACGATGCCCGCCGGTGTCAAGAAGGCTACCGTACACGTCGTCACGAAGTCAACGCTCGACTTCCTCAATGTCGGCGGACATGAGTACACCGTCAGCCTCGACGGCAGCGAACCGCAGACCGTCAACATGAACAAGACGCTGGTCGACCGTCAGCCCTATATGTACTCCGACTATTATCCCGCTGTCGCCCGCCGCGTCATAGAGAAGACCGTCGACGTCAGCGTCGACAAGGACGGCGACCACGAGCTGACCATCCGCCCCCGTCATCCCGGCATCGTCTTCGAGAAGATTGTCGTCGACTTCGGTGGCTACAAGCCTTCCTACCTCTGGATGGACGAATCACCCTATAAACGATAAGACAATGAAACAGAAAACAGATTTCTTGGTTAGAATAGCCTTGGTCGTACTGTTGCTGCTTGGCGTTAGCGTTCAGGCTAACGCCGGCAGCGACCAGACGCTGCGTAAGAACGGTTCGGTTGTCGGACGCATTGAGTCTAACGGCGATGTCCGCATCGGCGGCACCATCAAGGGAAAGTTCGAATCCAACGGCGACATCCGCGTCAACGGTTCCGTCGAAGGAAAGATTGAGTCTAATGGCGACATCCGTAAGCGCGGCTCCGTCGTCGGCAAGGTGGAGTCGAACGGCGACGTCCGCATCAGCGGCAGCATTGTCGGCAAGGTAGAGTCTAACGGCGACATCCGCAAGAACGGCTCTATCATCGGTAAGGTCGAGAACCTCACCGACAAGTATCAGGCCGCCGTCATGTACTTCTTCGACTTCTTCGCGTTATAACAGCCTTAAAAGTCGTCTGCATCCTTGATGGCATCGTATTCGGCTATTGCCTCAGCCATACGGGCATCAAGGTCGGCCAGACGGTAAAGCCCGTCACTATTGACCGTCAGGCCGTCAATGGTGACGGGCTGTATGATTGGCGGCTCTTCAAACGAGAGTAACGCGCGGGCATGCTTCTGCCTGTATTTCGCATAGACCAGGTTAATGGCGACATAGTCTTCGCTGCCGTCGCTCCATTTCTCGAAGACGAGCTTCGAACCGATGGGCGTGCGCAATTCTAACGCCTGTTCTGTCTCCGGAAGGTTCAAGCGCAAAGCCGCGCTGATGCTGGCTAAGTTGCTGTCGTGGCCACAGAGGAACGTGAATTTGCGACCGTCATGGTGCAGTTCCTCGCGGATGCGGCTCACTAACGGATAGGCTAGGTTGACGGCAGCACTGTGGGCGGTGAAGAGCAGACCGTCGTACACCTCTTTGATGCTGCAGATAGCCCGCCACTGTTCCTCGGTCAGCTCATGGCCGAAGGCCGTCATGCTCTCGCTCTCGTAGCACTGCAGCACCAACGCGTCGGCCACGCTGTTGGCTAACTTATAGCCGCCACTCATCTTCGGTTCGTCGCCCTTCTCTATTTTGAACTTCGTATCGTCGTACCAGAAGTGCGTCGTGTCGTTCTGCGCTGCCGGCGAGTGTGCCATATCGATGACATCCTCTATCAGTTCTCCCGCAGGAACACCCTCCTTTCCCGCGCGCGAGTGAACGTTAATCTATCTGAATTGTTTGTCTGTTAAAGGGATTATTTGTAACTTTGCGGGCAAAATCGAATTTTAACGTTAAAAAAGATCTTTTTTAGGATGAAACAATTTAGAATCGTGGACAACGTCTGCGGCTGGTTAGCGTTTCTGATAGCCGCTTTCGTGTATTGCTCCACCATTGAACCGACGGCCTCGTTCTGGGACTGTCCGGAGTTTATTACCACCGGCTACAGGCTGGAAGTAGGACACCCACCGGGGGCACCGTTCTTCATGCTGACGGCCAACCTCTTCTCGCAGTTTGCCAGCGACCCGACACAGGTAGCCTACTGGGTGAACACGATGAGCGCCCTGCTCTCGGCGACGTGTATCCTGTTCCTCTTCTGGTCAATCACGCATCTGACGCGACGACTGCTCATCGACAAGTGGGACGAGCTGACCACCGCCAAACTCATAGCCATCGAGGCTGCCGGTATGGTGGGTGCTCTGATCTACACGTTCAGCGACACGTTCTGGTTCTCGGCCGTCGAGGGCGAGGTGTATGCCTACTCATCGGCCTTCACGGCTGTCGTTTTCTGGCTGATACTGAAGTGGGAAGACCATGCTGACGAGCCTCACGCCGACCGCTGGTTGGTGCTGATTATGTACATGACGGGCCTGTCCATCGGCGTTCACCTGCTGAACCTGCTCTGTCTGCCCGCTATCGTGCTCGTGTGGTACTACAAGCGTTACCCCAACGCCAACGCCAAAGGTTCGTTGGTGGCACTGTTAGTGTCGTTCGCCTTGGTGGCCGTCGTGCTCTATGGCGTCGTGCCGGGCATCATCACCGTTGGCGGCTGGTTCGAACTGCTGTTCGTCAACACGCTCGGTATGTCGTTCAATACGGGACTCTACGTCTATATCCTCTGCTTGGCCGCAGCTACTATCTGGGCTATCTATGAGACGCAGAACGCTACCGATTCGAACTGGAAACGTCAGAATATCGCCTTCATGCTGTCGGTAGCCCTGTTGGGTATACCTTTCTACGGCTACGGCTGGTCGGCTTTCTTCATCGGTGTCGTCGTGCTGGTTGCGCTGTGGTTCGTGCTGAACCGCCGCATATTGCCTTCGGGCGAGACGAAGCGCGTGGCCGTGGTATCACCGCGCCTGAAGAACACCGCCCTGCTCTGTATGCTGATGCTGATGATAGGCTACTCCACGTATGCCGTCATCGTCATACGCTCGGATGCCAACCCGCCGATGGACCAGAACTCGCCAGAGGACATCTTCACCCTGGGCGACTACTTAGGCCGCGACCAGTATGGCCAGCGCCCGCTGTTCTACGGTCAGGCTTACACCTCACAGGTCGCCTTGGAGCAGGATGGCAACGTCTGCCGCCCCGTCATGTCGACGGGCAAACCCGTCTGGCAGCGTAAGGAGAAGGCTTCGAAGGACGAGAAGGACTCTTACTTCGTTGTCCGCACGAAGGATGAATATAAGTACGCACAGAATATGCTGTTCCCGCGTATGTACGATGCCGGTCATACCCGCGACTACGAGTCGTGGATGGGCGACATCAGCGGAACAGAAGTCCCCTACGACCGCTGTGGTGAGTCGATGATGGTGAAAGTGCCGTCGCAGTGGGAGAACCTGCGCTTCTTCTTCAGCTACCAGTGCAACTGGATGTACTGGCGCTATTTCATGTGGAACTTCGCTGGCCGTCAGAACGACATCCAGGGCCACGGCGAACTGGAGCACGGCAACTGGCTGACAGGCATACCGTTCATCGACAATGCCCGCTTGGGCGACCAGTCGATGCTGCCCGACGAGCTGAAGGAGAACAAGGGTCACAACGTGTTCTACTGTCTGCCGCTGCTGCTCGGTCTTATCGGCCTGTTCTGGCAGTCGATGCGCAAGGGTCAGAAGGGTATCCAGCAGTTCTGGGTCGTCTTCTTCCTGTTCTTCATGACGGGTCTGGCCATCGTCGTCTACCTGAACCAGACGCCCGTCCAGCCGCGTGAGCGCGACTACGCCTACGCCGGCTCGTTCTATGCCTTCGCCATCTGGTGCGGCATGGGTGTGGCAGCACTGTGGGAGACCCTCCTCCGACTCCTCCCTGGAGGGCGGAGAGTAAATACTTCTGCAGCAGAACAATCTACTCCCCTCCATCAAAGGGAGGGGCTGGGGGTGGGTCTCTCCATCTTGGTTGGCCTCGCCTGTCTCCTGGTTCCCATCCAGATGGCCTCGCAGACCTGGGACGACCACGATCGCTCAGGGCGTTACACCTGCCGCGACTTCGGTCAGAACTACCTTATGACGCTGCAAGAAAAGGGTAACCCCATCATCTTCACCAACGGCGACAACGACACCTTCCCCCTGTGGTACAATCAGGACACCGAGGGTGTGCGTACCGACGCCCGCGTCTGCAACCTCTCGTACCTGCAGACCGACTGGTATATCGACCAGATGAAGCGTCCGGCCTACGACTCGCCTTCAGTGCCCATCTCGTGGGAGCGTATTGAATACTGCGCCGGCACGAACGAGTACGTCCAGGTGGATCCCTCGCTGAAGCAGCAGGTGCTGCAGCTCTACGAGGAACAGCCCGAGGAGGCACGCAAGATGTGGGGCGACGAACCCTTCGAACTGAAGAACGTGCTGAAATACTGGGTGCGCTCAACGAACAAGGACTTCCACGTCATCCCCACCGACACCGTCTACATGACCATCGACAAGGAGGCCGTGCGTCGCTCGGGCATGATGCTGCAGGGTGACTCCATCCCCGACCGCATGGTCATCTCGCTCAAGGGCAAGAGCGCCCTGTACAAAGGCGACCTGATGATGCTCGAGATGATTGACCAGTGCAACTGGGAGCGTCCTATCTACGTGGCACTCACCGTCGGTTCTGAGAACTACATGAACCTCGGCGACAACTTCGTGCAGGAGGGACTGGCCAACCGCATCACGCCGTTCACCACGAAGGGCACGGGCCTGAAGACCTTCGACACGGAGAAGACCTATGAGAACGTCACCAAGCGCTATAAGTTCGGCAATGTATCGCAGAAGGGCATCTACCTCGACGAGACCGTCATGCGTATGTGCTACACCCACCGCCGTCTGCTGTCGCAGTTGGCTGCCAACCTGGCCGGCGAAGGCAAGAAAGACAAGGCTGCAGAGGTGCTGGCACTGGCCGAGAAGGAGATTCCCACCTATAACGTTCCTGCCGACTTTGCCAGCGGTTCGCTCGACATGGTGCGCACCTACCTTACCATCGGCCAGAAGGATAAGGCTAAGCAGCTGCTTGGCCAGCTCTGGACGAAGTCAGAACAGTATATGCGCTGGTATTGCTCGCTCGACGGCCTGCGCTTTGCCGGTGTGCAGCAGGACTGCCAGATGCATCTGTATATTCTGGAGGTGTTGGCACAGATGGCTGGCGAGATTGACGAGAAGACAACAGCAAAGTACGAACAACAACTTGAAACCATCTTCCGCCACTATCAGAGCAAAGGCGGAAATCTGGGAATGTAAATGATTATAGAGCAACCAGGAGTCTACCTCCGCTGGCTCTATCCGAGGGCTCTTTGGAGAATGGACCGTCACGAGAAGGCAGTGTACCTGACCTTCGACGACGGTCCCATTCCAGAAGCCACCCCCTACATTCTCGAAATACTAAGGAAATATCAGGTTCGCGCCACATTCTTTATGGTGGGCGACAACGTGCGGAAACATCCTGACCTCTACAAGGCCATCGTGGCCGACGGCCATCAGGTGGGCAACCACTCGCACAACCACATCAGCGGTCTGCGCCGCACCTTCCACGAGTATTCCTACAACGTGGAGCATGCCAACGCCTACATCCACAGCCACCTCTTCCGTCCGCCTCATGGTTGGATGCGTATTATTCAGTATTTCCTGATTATGCGCCGTTACAAGGTGGTCATGTGGGATGTCGTCACCCGCGACTATTCCAAGTGGACGACTGCCGAGGACGTCTTTGCCAACGTGCGTCGCTACGCCCGTCCGGGCAGCATCATCACCTTCCACGACTCGATGAAGTCTATCGAGAAACTGAAGATAGCCTTGCCCAAGAGCATCGAGTGGCTCCGCGCCCAAGGCTATGCCTTTAAGATTATTGACTAATCAATTGTTTAAACTGTAATCTCACCACTGCCGTAACAACGGTGGTGGCGTTCGTCGTAAATGACGCAGAACTGTCCTGGTGCCACACCGTGGATAGGGGCATCGGCGTGAACCATATAACGGCCGTCGCCCTGCTGCTCCAAGCGGGCGGGCAGGTACTCGGGCGTATGGCGAATCTTCAGCGTGACACGCTCTGGCGGCAACTGACCGTTGATGCTGTGGAAGTCGTGGATGGGGAAGTCCTGCTTGTAGGCCGTCTGCGGGTCGTAGCCGTGGCTGACGTAGAGCACGTTCTGAGCCACGTCCTTCTTGACGACGAACCACGGACCGCCGCTGAAGCCCATACCCTTGCGCTGGCCGATGGTGTGGAACCACAGTCCCTTGTGCTCACCGATGTGCTTGCCGGTCTCCAGCTCGACGACGTCGCCGGGCTGTTCGCCAAGATAGCGACGGATGTATTCGTTATAGTTGATCTTTCCCAAGAAACAGATGCCCTGCGAGTCCTTGCGGCGGGCACTCACCAAGTGTTCGCGCTCAGCAATCACGCGCACCTCGTCCTTCATGTAGTGACCGATGGGGAACAGCGCCTTCTCCAACTGCCAGTCGTAGATCTGGGCTAAGAAGTCCGTCTGGTCTTTCACGGGGTCGGGGCTGGTGCAGAGCCATTTCAATTTACTATTTGACAATTTACTATTTACGATTTCTTCTTCCGTCGTAGCATAATGCCCCGTGGCAATGAGGTCGTAGTCGTGGCCACGCTTCTCGTGGAAGGCGCCGAACTTGATGAGGCGATTGCACATTACGTCGGGGTTGGGCGTCAGTCCCGCGCGTACCTTATCCATAGTGTACTTTGTCACCTGGTCCCAATACTCGCGGTGACAGTCGACGACTTCGAGCCGACAGCCGTATTTCGCTGCCACCGCCGTCGCCATCTCCAGGTCCTCCTCCGAGGAGCAGTCCCACTCCTCTTCCTCTTCCGGCCCTATCTTGATATAGAAGCAGTTGGGATGCAGTCCCAACCGCGCCAGCTCATAGACTACGACCGACGAGTCAACGCCGCCCGACAACAGCACAGCAATACGCTTATTTTCCAGTTCCTTTACGTTCATGGGTGCAAAGTTACTAACTTTTTTCGTAATTCTTGTTAAAAAACAGGAGAAATCCATTGCCATTCCAAAAATAGTTCATATCTTTGCGATATCAAAATGATATTACTTTAAAAACTTATGATTATGGAAACAAAGGAGTTTAACTTCAACGGAATGGTACTGAACGGCTTCCTGATGCTGTTCGTCAACTTCGCCGTACTGGCATTGTCAATCTATGGTATCGTCTACAGCATCATCATGCTCGACGGCAGCAACGGTGCACAGGGCGGCTGGCTGCTTGGCGGCAGCATCCTGCTCTTGATTGTGAACATCATCATGTGGTGCGGACTCATGCAGTTAGAGCCCAACGAGGCCCGCGTCACCACATGGTTCGGTAAGTACGGCGGCACGTTCAGCGAGACGGGCTTCTACTGGATCAACCCGTTCTATGGCACGAAGAAGGTGAGCCTGCGCGCACGTAACCTCGACGCCGAACCCATCAAGGTGAACGACAAGACGGGCAACCCCGTGATGATTGGTCTGGTGCTGGTGTGGAAACTGAAGGACACCTACAAGGCTCTGTTCGAGGTTGACTCGCAGACGATGGCCAACGCCCCGCAGGGCCAGATAGGCACCGACGTGCGCTCCATCATGAACGCCCTCGAGAACTTTGTCCGCGTACAGAGCGACGCTGCCCTGCGCCAGGTGGCCGGACAGTATGCCTACGACGACGAGGACAACAGAACGAACGAGCTGACGCTGCGTAGCGGTGGCGAGGAGATCAACGACCAGTTAGAGCAGAAGCTGAACGAGCGTCTGGCACTCGCCGGCATCGAGGTGGTCGAGGCCCGCATCAACTACTTGGCCTACGCCCCGGAGATTGCCGCCGTCATGCTGCGCAGACAGCAGGCCTCGGCCATCATCACTGCCCGCGAGAAGATTGTCGAGGGTGCTGTGTCGATGGTGAAGATGGCGCTCGACAAGCTGTCGACAGAAGAGATTGTCGAGCTCGACGACGACAAGAAGGCCGCCATGGTCTCGAACCTCCTCGTCGTGCTCTGTGGTGACGACTCGGCGCAGCCAGTAGTGAACACGGGTACCCTGAATCACTAAGAGGTGAGAATTGAGAATGGCAAAGAAAGAGACGAAGAACTTCATCCTGCGCGTCGACGCCGATACGATGGACGCGATAGAGGCCTGGGCTGCTGACGAGTTCCGCAGCACCAATGGTCAGCTGCAGTGGATCATCACCGAGGCACTGCGGAAGGCGAAGCGTCTGCCAAAAAAGAAAAATCAACCCTCAAACGACAACAATCATGAATAGAAAGAAAGCTTTAATGTTGATCATGGTATTGCAGTTGCTGTTCTTAGGCATACTGGCATTACTGTTCGTTAATGGAATGATGGGCATCACGGCCTTTATTGCCACGTTTGTCGTCATTGCCTTTGTCTCCACTGCCCTCACCCTTGTCGCTGTCCGTAAACTACCGCAATAGTCATGAAACTAATCAAACAGAAAGAGAAGCAGAAGATTCAGGTACACCGCACGACGGAGGGCACCATCTTCGAGATGGTGTTCGCGGTATTAGCGGTTGTTGTGTGGGCATTTGTCATCTTGATGGTCTGTCGGGCACCAGACGTCATCGCCACTCACTTCGACGCCCACGGGCATCCTAACGGCTATGGTTCGCCGTGGGGGCTGCTCGTCCCCAGTATCATCATGACGGTGGCGGGCATCGGCCTGCTGGTCTGTGCCTACTATCCGCACCTCATCAACATGCCGGTGGAGATAAAGACGACGCGGCAGTTTGAGCTGGCCATCCGTATGACGCGCATCACGGCTTTGATTATGCTCTTGGTGACGCTGGCCATCCCCATGACGCTGTTAGCCTTCGCCACCCCGCAGCCGTGGCCCGTCCTCGGCACCCTCGCCCTGATGCTTGTCGTCATCGTCTACTACAGCGTGCGAATCCACAGGGCAAAAGCCTCGTAAAAAAACGATAGGTGTTAGATTACACATTTTGTGTAGTCAAAAAGATTTCGTATCTTTGCAGCGAACTTTTCGAATAATTGAATGCAAATATGAGAAATAGTTTCAGAACTCCCTTTTTGTTCATCAGGTCTACAAGGTCTTCAACGATGTATTCACGTGAGAACGTATGCAACACATCGTAGCAGGGGACAATATAGTCGGAGATGATTCCACCCTTGGACATCCGATGATAAACGTCCTTGGCACTCATCTTCAAAGCATCAGCTACGCTGCCCACGCAGAAGATAACGAAGTTCAGAATCTTATAGTCCATAATCTTCTATTTGGCGGCAAAGATACAAATAATATTTGAAATAGCAAGCAAAACGAAGAAAAAAACACCATTTCCCAATTCCTAATATTTTTTAGGAAAAATCGGACATCGGTGGTTGTCGAAATTTCGCTACCTTTGCAGCCGAAAAGTTACTATTCAAACATTATGGCTGTCAAAATAATGATTCCGAGACGCGATAACGACACACTTCGCAGCTACGGCCGCGTGCGCCGCGTCGACGAGTTTGCCCGCCAGTTCACTGTCACGCCCAAATACCTGTCGCGCCTGCTCAAGGACACCATCGACCGCAACCCCAGCGACATCATCGAGCTCTTCACCATGAAAGCCATTGAGCGCCGTTTGCGCTTCACTGACATGACGATGCAGCAGATAGCCAACGACCTGAACTTCGCCAACCCCTCCTTCTTCGGCTAGTACTTCAAGGACCACGCCGGCATGACGCCCATGGCATTCCGCATGAAATATCAGAAAACGTAGAATATAAGAAACCTGTTAGACGATGAAAAAGACAGTATTATGGATGATTGCCGCCATCCTCATCTGCGGCACAACCGTGACGACGCTCACCTCGTGTAAGGACGACGACGAGACAACGGTACAAGTGAACAACCCCGTGGGCACAGACCTCTACAAGACGTGGCTCACCTACAAGGAGTTGGTAGGCCCCGTCAGCGGCCACGACTACGGCTACTACGTCGGTCAGGCAGCCACGTTCCGCGAGGACGGCACCGGCACCTGGTACTTCTTCCTGCTCAACAGCGAGAAAAAGCCCGTCTACGTCATGGGCGGCAAGAACCGCGAGTTAGGCGCCTTCCACTACAGCGTGAACAACGCCGGCGAGATCAGCCTCAAGCTCGACAACGCCCCCGACTACGACTGGACGCTCAACTACCGCGACGGCAAGCTCATTGCCCCCGAGACGCCGCTCATCGTGAAGCTGCAGGCAGGCATCGACCTGATTGAGAAGGCCGTCAACGGCACCACCCGCGCCGGCGAAGGCGAGGGCACCGTGACCCTGAACCCCGCCAACGAGTGGGACAGCTACATACTCGAGCAGCTCGACCTCTACGGCGAGGAGACCACCTACAACGTCAACGACCGCATATTCAACGCCACGAACTGGCGCCAGCAGGACGCTATCGTCCTCTTCGACGCCAAGGGTAAGGTGAAGGACGAGCGCGGCTACGAGGGCTACACCATCGTCCCCCTGCCCTGGGCCAAGAGCCGCGTGCAGAGCAACCTGCCGCTCGACTTCTGTGATGACATCATCCCCGAGAACGGCTGGGAGCTGGTCATGAACATGTTCGGCGACCGCACCTATGCCAACGACAACTACTTCGCCCTCTACAACAAGTACACGGGCACGCTGCGTTACTTCTTCTATATGCCTCAGGAGTTCTCCGCCGGTAACGACCACGTCTGGCAGATTGCCATGTCCGACGGACTGGCTAACCGCTACGATATGCGCTACGGCGTGCCCAACGACAAGACGGTTGCCGACAAGGAGCCCTTCGGCATGACCCCGAGCGGCAACGGATGGATAGACTACGTGACGCCCTACGTGGCCGACATGCAGGACGGACTGATCGTGCCTGCACCGGGTTGGTGGTCCTTCGACGTTGACCTCTCGCTCTACCGCACCGACGGCCTCGACCTGAGCGACGAGATGATTGGCACCCAGATGCGCTCATGGAACACCCAGCACATCTCGCTGCAGAGTGCCCTCATCGCCAGCACCGACGGTAAGATGGACGCCCAGTTCGACCTGACCAAGACCTGCGTCAAGAAGTCGAAGGGATTCTTCGGAAAGATCGGCTCCGTCGTCAAGGCGGGCAGCAACCTCGTCAAGACCGTCAAGAGCGTGACCTCGGGCGACGTGATAGGCTCGGTGAAGAACGGCGTGGCGTTCGGTAAGAGTGCTGCCAACGTGAAGACCACCTTCACCGAGAAAGACAATACTTACACCGACACGCTGGCCAACGGTAAACTCACGGGCACCATCAGCCTCAACACCACTGGCAACATCGACACCGAAGGCATCATCAAGGGAGCCTTCCCCACCACGGGCATCATCGGTCCGCGACTCTTCATCGGCAACGACTTCCACAGTGGAACACACGTCGGACAGGGCGTGTGGAACCTCAAGAAAAGCCCCGTGGTGTACCAGACGAATGTTATATTTAATAATGAATATAATACCAATACGATATTACCAGTTTCTCAGCAATATACCTCTCACTATAATCTCTCGTTCCTCGACCCGAGCAGTGTAGAAGTGGAACTGAATCCTGAAGTATTCCCTGAAGACCAGATAGAATGGGTGCAAGTGGAAGCCCTCAATGGTGTGCGCAAAGAACTCAACTGGAATGGTACTGATGACTGCCGTAATGCACTCGGACTGGCCAATAGAGGTAATCGCGGTATTTATAACGGCCTTACCGTTGAAATGGGTATGATGGAGAAATTAGGAGACTTCCTACAGTGGAGTGACGACAAGTATGGTCAGTACCCTGTTGCCTTTGGGTGGACTGAACCTGATGCTGGAGGTAAGAGTGGCATATCAATTGCGACGTATGGTCGTGGTGAAGAGGATTATGTCTTAGAGCCGCAAGCTGCCGCCGCATGGAACTATAACACAAATTATTATAGTTTGCCTGCTTGTGAAGTCAATGTAACTGTGGTCGTCAAGCTGAGGGGCTTCAACGCTCCCTTTGTCTACAACCGTATTTATTTGCCCGAGATAGTGAAACTGGATCTCAATCAAGAAAGTAATCTTCAAACCATCTATGACAGGTATGATAGTATGTTGAAAGCTCCCCGGACTCGCGTCACCGATTATAACCGGTATCAGTTGTTGCGCCTGAAGAAAATGTCCGAGGAAATATCAGGCACTCAATACTCCGTCACCGTCACGTCTGCCAGCGGGGGCAACTATTGGGCCGAAAAACTCTTCGACAATAATATAAATTCGTGGTGGGATCTCCAAAGTAGTCAAAAAGAGGGCGGTAAATGGTTCGTAGAGTTTGAAACAAGCAAACCTATCAAGCCGGAAACATACAGCCTGAGGTTCCCCAGTAGTGGCACTTTAGAAGGGGGCCTGCCAAAGAGCTGGAGGCTGACTGCGAGAAGACAAGGTGAAAACAATTGGTATCTCATTGACGAACGCACCAACGACAGCTCGGCGAAAATGGATGGCCAAGCTCATATATTCACTTTCAACAAATGGGGAGGCCAGACGTGGAAGTACTTCCGTCTCGAAGTGAGCGAAAGCCGAGGCAACAGCCGACTGATTATATCCGACTTCTGGTTCAACTTCTATTAACAGAGGAGCACGCTGTTACCCAAAGACCTTACAGATGTTTCTTACGATAAAGGGCGCCCCATGGGGCGCCCTTTTTATGTGTCGTTCGTCCTAACCCATTTCCTCCTTCAATATAACCCATTTCACTCTTCAATATAAGCCATTTCGCCCTTCGATATAACCCATTTCATCCTTCGATATAACCAGACGTGGAAGTACTTCCGTCTCGAAGTGTCCGAAAGCCAAGGCAACGGAGAACTGCAGATAGGCGACTTCTGGTTCAACTTCGAGTAATCAGGAGAACCATGACCGAGAAATTTCACGGCCTCTCAGAAAATTTTCGCGCCGCGAAAATTTTCTGAGAGGCCGTGAAATTTTTGTGCTGCGGTTGGGACGACGACCGTTGATTCGGCCTGCGCTCGACCTTTGGTCGCTCTTACCTTTGCATCGGATTATAGATAATGTTCTAAATGTCCGATGTTAAACATCGTATAAATTTAGTTCATGCGGCAACAATATTGTAGTTTCGCTAG
>Ga0310695_10001996_pt1 | contig 44915 bp, 37 predicted proteins | sample RumenRJG_04DNA_FD_203882 | JGI IMG/M metagenome (GOLD analysis project Ga0310695, IMG submission 203882) | Bovine rumen microbial communities from Lethbridge, Alberta, Canada - RJG_04 (v2) (version 2) | ecosystem: Host-associated > Mammals > Digestive system > Stomach > Rumen | place: Canada... | reverse complement strand
AACATAAAAGAAATCCAAACTGCTGATAATCAGCGGTTTGGATTTTCTTTCTGTCGGGATTACTGGACTCGAACCAGCGACCTCGCGCCCCCCAGACGTGTGCGCTACCAACTGCGCTAAATCCCGAACACTTTCAGCTTAGCACCGACTCTTTCGTCGAATGCGGGTGCAAAAGTACATAGAAATTTTGATATGAGCAAATTTTCCACGTACTTTTTTAGTTATTCAACGATTTTTAGCACTTGATTTTTGCTCATGCGAATAATAATGTGTAATTTTGCACGTTGGTATAAGTAAAAGCATAAAAAAGAAACATGACGCAATATAAAATTACTGCTCCAAAGAAGCTCGATGCCACAGTGACACTCCCTGCTTCTAAGAGCATTTCAAACCGTGCCCTCATCATCTACGCCCTTAGTGGCGGACATATCATGCCACAGAATCTTAGTGACTGTGATGATACAGAAGTGATTATCAATGCCATCCGCCACATGCCAGAGGTAATAGATATCAAGGCTGCCGGAACTGCCATGCGTTTTATGACGGCATACCTCTCCGTAATGCGAGGCACCCACACGCTGACAGGCACTGAGAGAATGAAAAAACGTCCGATAAAGATTCTTGTCGAGGCACTTCGATCATTAGGTGCAGAGATTAACTATCTGGGCGAAGAAGGATACCCTCCCTTGGAGATTACTGGTACAAAACTTACAGGAGGTGTACTGGAGATGTCAGGAAGTGTCAGTTCACAGTATATCTCGGCAGTGCTGATGATTGGCCCTATACTCTACAAAGGTCTTGAGCTGCGTCTTACAGGCGACATCATCTCTCGTCCATATATCGATCTTACCCTATATATGATGAATGAGTTTGGTGCCGATGCAGAATGGACGTCGGCAGATACCATCACCATAAAACCCGTGCCATATAAGAGCAGGGAGTATCTCATTGAAAACGACTGGAGCGGAGCTTCATACTGGTATGAGATGATGGCACTCATAGACGATCCTGATGCAAAACTGCTGTTAACAGGTCTGAAGGACGGTTCTAAGCAGGGCGACTCTGTAGCACGATATATCTTCAGTATGCTTGGAGTAAAGACCACCTTTGAATCAAAGTCATCGAGGAAGCCACAGACAGTGACTATAAAAGCCAATGGCCGTTGTCTGCCAAAACTGGAGTACGATTTCATAAACTCACCAGACCTTGCACAGACATTCGTTGTAACATGTGCTGCAAAAGGTGTGAGATTCCATTTCAAGGGTCTCTCAACACTGAAGATAAAAGAGACAGACCGCATTGAGGCCCTGAAGAAAGAAATGCGAAAGTTAGGCTATGTGATAGAGAGTCGCAATGACAGCGAGCTGATATGGGATGGAGAGACCTGTGAGCCTCAGATGGAAAAAGGCATCGACACCTACGAGGATCATCGTATGGCTCTCGCCTTTGCTCCTTACGCTCTGAAATCAGGTGAGATAATCATCAACAATCCTCAGGTGGTTACAAAGTCATATCCGCATTTCTGGGAGAGTCTGGCTGAAGCCGGATTCACAATAGAAGAGAGAGAGACGTTATAAATGGAGTTTGCTGTTGTCTGCATAGGAATGATTGTGCTTCTGGGCATCATTGCCGCAGTAGCCAATAGGTTTGACAAGGGCGAGGACAAAATCGAGACCGGTCATGACTGTTCTACATGCACAGAAGCAGATGAAGGCAACTGCAAGATCCATGAACTGATGAAGAACTGCAAGAAGAAAGAGGATAGCCACCTACCGCTGTCCACTCTTCTCTTCCCGCTTACAACGTTTTTACTTATATCCTGCTCTACACAGAAGAACACCCCCGAGTCAAGATGGTGGCATGCCTTCAATGCACGATACAATATATATTATAACGGCAAACAAGCCTTTATCGATGGAAACTTAGAGAAAGAGCAAGGCCATCAAGACAACTTCACTGAGATGCTGCCTCTCTACCCAGTTGGCAACAAGAACAGCAGGGACCTGGGAAAGAGCCATTACAACCGTGCGATAGAAAAGGCAGAGAAAGCCATCAAGATGCACAGCATAAAGGTAAAGCCCGAATGGAAGAGTAATAAGCCAAAGACAGCCAAGGACAAAGAGTGGCTAGGACGGAAGGAATATAATCCCTTTATCTGGAAAGCATGGTTATTGCTTGGAAAGTCACAATTCCAGAAAGGAGATTTCGACGAGGCTGCAGCAACCTTCAGTTATATGAGCAGGCTGTATCAGACACAGCCCCTGCAAAATGGTCTGGCACGTGCCTGGCTCGCAAAATGCTATGCCCAGCTTGACTGGCTCTATGATGTAGAAGATGTTATCCGCAACATGAACCGTGACTCTGTGGATTACCGTACAGTAAAAGACTGGGACTATACTTACGCCGATTATTACCTGAAGACGGGCGATTTCCAGAAAGCAGCAGTATATCTACGTAAGGTGATACGACATGAACGCCGCAGCAAACAAAGGGCACGAGAGTGGTATCTCTTAGGACAGGTACATAAACAACTGGGAAATAATGCTGAGGCAGAGAAGGCATTCAGGAAGGTTATCGGTTGTCATCCGCCTTATAGGATGGAGTTCAATGCCAGGATAGCACAGACGGAAGTCCTCGCCGGAGGAAATGCCAGGGGGATGATCAGCAGACTGAAGCGGATGGCATCCAACGACAATAACAAGGACTATCTCGACCAGGTATATTATGCTATGGGAAACATCTATCTCGCAGAGAAAGATACCGCAAACGCCATCGCTGCATACGAGAAAGGCAATAAGAAATCCACTCGAGGAGGCATAGAGAAAGGAGTATTGTTACTTACTCTCGGCAACCTCTACTGGAATCTTGAGAAATACAACGATGCCCAACGATGCTATGGTGAGGCTATAGGTCTGTTGGATAAGGACAGGGATGATTACCAGGAGCTATCGCAGCGTTCTAAGGTGCTTGACGAACTGGTGCCATATACCGATGCAATACATCTTCAGGATTCGCTTCTGGAACTGTCGGCCATGCCTGAAGCAGAGCAATTTAGGATTATTGACCGTATCATCAGCGACCTTAAGAAGAAAGAGAAAGAAGAGCGTCGTAAGATGGAGGAGGCAGAATCAGAACAGATCCAGCAACAGAACTCTATGATGGCTGGTAACATGAACCGTAACAATACTCCCAAGACACCATCTGTAAATCAGCAGGGCAACGGACAATGGTATTTCTATAATCCCGTGGCAGTAAGTCAGGGAAAGACCACCTTCCAGCAGCAATGGGGAAAGAGAGAGAACACCGACAACTGGCAGCGCATGAACCGTACTGTGGTAAATCTCAACCCAGAGGATGGAAATCAAGGAGATACTGGAAAGACGAAAGATGCGGAAAATCAGGATATACAGACTGACTCTCTCTCAGCAGCTACCGATACTCTTGCCAACGATCCACATAACCGCGAATACTACCTTGCCCAGATACCTCATACAGAAGAACAGAAAGCCGCATGTCATGAGATAATCAAAGACGGGCTATTACATTCAGGTATCATCTTCAAGGACAAACTTGAGAATATGAGCCTCAGCGAGAAACAACTCGTAAGAATCACCAAAGACTACCCCGACTTTGAGTCGATGGATCTGGTATGGTATCACCTCTTCCTGCTCTACTCCAGACAAGGAAAGACTGATAAGGCAGGGTTATGTCTGAATCACCTGAAAGCAGATTACCCCGAGAGTGAATACACCACATTGCTCTCCGACCCCTACTTTGCAGAAAATGCACGTTTCGGAGAACATCTTGAAGACTCGCTCTATGCTGTGACATATCAGGCTTTCAAAGACGACAGACATGAGACGATACGCAACAACGTGAAAATATCCGAGGAACGTTTCCCATTGGGAGAGCATCGTGCAAAATTTATCTTCATCGATGGTCTGAGCCGTCTGAATGATGGAGATGGCGACGGATGTATCGAACGACTGAAGACTGTTGTTGAGAAATATCCACAAAGTGAGGTTAGCGAACTGGCAGGAATGATTGTAAAAGGAGTACAGGAGGGAAGAAAACTGCACGGAGGAAAGTTTGATATCGGCAACCTGTGGTCTCGCAGAGATATCACCCTTACAGCAGACTCCACACAGACAGACACCCTAAGCACCGAACGTAATCAGGACTTCCTCTTTGTTCTCACCTACCCCACTGACTCTGTCAATGAGAACCAGCTGCTCTATGAGATGGCAAGATATAACTTCACCAACTTCCTCGTACGCAACTTCGAGATACAGATCAGCAACGCCCCATCGCCAGAAGAAAGCGACCCCTCGCCAGAACGCTGGCACAGGATGCTCTTCAGAGGTTTCACAAATTACGACGAGGCCCTGCAGTACGCCCGTATGCTTTATGGCGAGAAACAGATGGTTGAGAAGCTTCATGGCTGTTTCAGCATGATTATCAGCAGTCAGAACCTCGAACTGCTTGGTACAAAGTTCAGCTACGAGGAATATGACCGGTTCTACGAAGATACCTTCGTTCCGATGAAGATCAGCGATGAGAAACTCCTGATACGTCCTGAGGAGATAGACATCAAAGATCCTGAGGATATCGGTACGGAGCAGACTGGAACGGAAAAGAAAGAGGTTAAGGAAGCAAAGACCCCTCAGAAGAAGAAAGTAGAGGATTTTGATTTTGGAGATGATTTCTGGTAAGATATGACAAACGGTACATTATTATGGGTTGACGATGAGATAGAGCAACTGAAAGCCCAGATACTCTTTCTCGAGAAGAAAGGCTATGAGATAAAGACAGTCACTAATGGCAATGATGCCATAGAATTCTGTCAGAACCAGAGCTTCGACCTGGTATTGCTTGATGAGCAGATGCCAGGCATAAGCGGTTTGGAAACCCTTCAACACATAAAACAGTTACACCCTTCCATGCCTGTGGTGATGATTACAAAGAGTGAGGAGGAACAGATTATGGAACAGGCCATCGGACAGAAGATTGCCGACTATCTTATCAAGCCCGTCAACCCGAATCAGGTACTGCTGAGTCTGAAGAAGAACATCCACCGTAAGGAGATAGAGACAGAAGTCACCCAGACACAGTATCAGCAGAGTTTCCAGAAGATTGCAATGCAGATAATGGACTGTCGCACATGGGAAGATTGGGTGGATGTCTATAAGCGTCTCGTCCATTGGGAACTGGAACTTAGCGCCACCGACAGCAGCATGACAGAGATGTTGCAGATGCAGAAGGAAGATGCCAATTCAGGCTTTACAAAGTTTATCAAACAGAACTACCTGGATTGGATAGAGAAGAAAGACAATTCTCAAAAGAGACCAATCATGTCGCCGGAGATTTTCAAATCACAGATATTCCCTCTGCTCAACGAAGGTCAGAAGGTATTCCTCGTGGTGCTCGATAATTTCCGTTACGACCAGTGGCGGATACTTGCCCCTGAACTCAATACCTACTTTGAGATCGACGAAAACCTCTACTGCAGCATCCTGCCTACAGCGACACAATATGCCCGTAATGCCATCTTCTCTGGTCTGATGCCGGATAAGATAGCAGAGATGTTTCCCGACCTCTGGGTGGATGAAGACGAGGAAGAAGGCAAGAACCTCAATGAAGAACCACTCATCCAGACCCAGCTCGACAGATATCGCAGGAAGAACACCTTCAGCTATCATAAGGTAAATAACTCTGCCGATGCCGAAAAACTGATTCAGCAGCTGAACACCCTGGAGAAGAACGACCTCAACGTAGTGGTATTCAACTTCATCGACATGCTCAGCCATGCCCGTACAGAGTCGAGGATGGTAAGAGAACTGGCGAATAATGAGAGTGCCTACCGTTCTATCACCCTCTCCTGGTTCCGCCATTCTGTCATATCCGACTTCTTCCGTAAGTTATCACAGACAGACTACAAGGTGATAGTTACAACCGATCACGGCAGTATACGATGCACCCAGCCAGTAAAGATTATCGGCGACAGGAACACCAACACCAACCTGCGTTATAAACTTGGAAAGAATCTTGCCTACGAAGACAAGAGTCTCTTTACCATCAAAGACCCTCGTAAGGCACTCCTTCCTGCGCCCAACCTCTCTACGAGCTATGTCTTTGCCACAGGCGATGCCTTCCTCGCCTACCCTAACAACTACAACTATTACGTATCCTACTATCGCGACACATTCCAGCATGGAGGAATATCCATGGAGGAGATGATCATTCCGCTGATAACAATGAAGGGAAAGAAGAAATAAATAATAAAAAAATATTCAGATGGAGATAAAGATTGAGAGTTTGGATAAGATCCGTGAGGCGGCACATAAGTTTGTTGCCAGTCTCGGAGAGAGCAGCGTTTATGCTTTCTATGGTAAAATGGGAGCCGGTAAGACCACGTTTATCAAGGCTATATGTGAAGAACTGGGAGTAAGCGATGTCATCACCTCGCCAACCTTTGCTATCGTCAATGAGTATCGCTCTGATACCTCAGGTGAGATAATCTATCACTTCGATTTCTATCGTATAAAGAAACTCGAGGAAGTCTACGATATGGGCTTCGAGGACTATTTCTACTCAGGTGCCCTCTGTTTCATTGAGTGGCCCGAGCTGATAGAAGAGGTACTGCCCGAAGATGCCGTAAAGGTAAGCATCTCGGAGAATGCCGATGGCAGCCGTACTGTCAGTTTCTGAACACAATAATCCCCAGCCTGCAAAAGAGACTGGGGATTAATAGTTATTACAGGTTCTGCTCCTGATAGTCGAGGTCAGCCTGTACTATGAAGAGCACATACTCCGGAACAAAATTAGTGACACCGTCCTCCTTGGCTTTGCGACAAACGTAATTTGCCACTTCTTCCATATCGATGTCTATCTCTTCCTCATTGCTCTCCAAGATGCCACTCTCATAGTAGTAGTCTACTATCAGATCCAACATATACAAGATGCTCTCGTCGCTATAATGCTTCTTGGCATCAAAGGGAATCTGCTCACGTATAAACGCCAGTTCGCGCAGATTGTCTTCTTCGTCGAGCCTGAGCTCTTCTTCGAAACTTGCCATAGATTAGAGCAGAGTCTGGAATTTCTCGTCTAACTTAGCCTCACTCTGAGCACCTACAACCTTATCAACTACATCACCGCCCTTAAAGAACAGGATAGTAGGAATATTGCGGATACCGAACTCAGAAGCGAGATCCTCATTATCCTCAACGTCACACTTGCCTACAACAATCTTACCGTCGTATTTCTCTGCGAGTTTAGAGATAACAGGACCCACCATACGGCAAGGACCACACCATGTAGCCCAGAAATCCACTACTAAAGGCTCATTGCCATTCTTCAAGCTCTCGAAATTCTCACTTGTGATTGTTACTTCCATAATCGTTTCTTTTTTTGTGAATATTAAAAATGTCTCAATTTAAACAATGCAAATACCATGCCACTAATTTATCTTATAGTCCATCGACTCCTGACTGTCGATGAAATCTATGAGTGTGTGCCGCACATCAACCCTCTTGTTTCCCGAGCGCAACAGCACATGTTTCTTTCCGGAAGAGTCGCGCAACTGGAAGAAGAGTTTTGTGTTGCCGGGATTCTCATCTATCAGTTCTCCCAACTCTGCCACTAATTTTGTATCCAGGAGGTCTGACACAAGGGTGATGGTGATACTGTCGATAGCCTTTTCCTTGACGGTCTGCAGCAGCTCTACATTTGTCACCTTCAGCTCCTTCGAATCACTATTATAGAATCGCGATGCCATCTTTCCCGTTACATATACAGCTGCTCCCTCGATGAATTTACCGTTCAGATTAAGCCAGTCCTCGCCAAAGAGCACGAGTTCGCCTGAACCCTCGAAGTCCTCAAGGGTGATGATACCCCAAGGCTTGTTGTTCTTGCCAAACCTTGATTGTATTCCTGTCACTATTCCTCCTAAGGTGATATCCTCACGGTCTTTAAGAGCTGCACCTCTGTCTGCCAATTCGGCACAACGTGCATTACAAAGGTTGTCCAGGATTATCCTGTATTCATCGAGCGGATGTGCAGAGAGATAGATACCCACCAGATCACGTTCCTTGTTGAGGCGCTCGATATCACTCCAACGGATATCATTCTTAGGAGGCTGAGGACGGGCTATCTCTATACCGTCACCAAAAGCTCCGAAGAGTGAGTTCTGAGCCTCTGCCTGTGCCTGCTGGTACATCTGTCCGTAGCGCACGAGTATGTCAAGGAACTGCTCACCCTTGTTATTCTGTGCGAAATAGTCCTCACGACGTATTCCGAAGCTGTCAAAACCTCCGCTGAGAGCCAGACTCTCAAAGGCCTTACGGTTAACAGACGAGAAGCTCACACGCTGTGCAAAGTCATAGATATCTTTATAAGGGCCGTTTTTTTCTCTCTCCTCTATTATCGCCGAGGCAGCAGAGTCGCCCATACCCTTGATGGCACCTAAGCCGAAACGTATCTCACCATGATGGTTCACACCAAACTTTTCGTACGACTCGTTGACATCAGGTCCGAGCGTGGCGATACCCATCGACTTACACTCGTCCATCAGTTTGGTGATTTCCGTTATCTGGTCTCTACGGCGACTCATGATGGCTGCCATAAACTCAGCAGGATAGTTGGCCTTGAGATATGCCGTCTGGTATGCCACCCACGAGTAACATGCGGCATGTGACTTATTGAAGGCGTAGGATGCGAACTTCTCCCAGTCGGCCCATATCTTCTCCAGTATCTCAGGATTATGGCCGTTTTTCTTTCCGCCTTCGATAAACTTTGGCTTCATCGCGTCGACGATATCCTTCTTCTTCTTACCCATCGCCTTACGCAGTGCATCACTCTCACCACGGGTGAAGTCAGCCAACTGGCGTGAGAGAAGCATCACCTGCTCCTGATAGACCGTGATTCCGTAGGTATCCTTAAGATACTTCTCCATACATGCTATCGGATAGGTGATAGGCTCCAGACCGTTCTTTCGCTTGATGAAGTCAGGGATATAGTCCATAGGTCCCGGACGATACAGGGCGTTCATCGCGATGAGGTCCTCAAAGACGGTAGGATGCAGCTCACGAAGATATTTCTGCATACCGGCCGACTCAAACTGGAACGTTCCGATGGTCTGTCCCTTCTGATAGAGTTCGTATGTCTTCGGGTCATCGATAGGAATGGTATCCAGATCGACGTCGATGCCTCGTGTCCTTTTGATATTGGCACATGCCTCCTTCAACTCCGAGAGTGTCTTCAGGCCGAGGAAGTCCATCTTGATAAGTCCTGTCGACTCGATGACATGTCCGTCATACTGGGTACAGTTGGTCTTCACCCCCTTGAAATCCGGGTCATCGGCAGTAGATACCGGCACATGATCGCTTATAGGATCACGGCAGATGATGAATCCACAGGCATGGATACCCGTTCCTCTCACCGTTCCCTCAAGCATCTTCGCATATTTGATGGTATTTGCGAGAGCAGGGTCTGTCGAAGCCTCTGCCTCCTGGAGTTCCCGGGTACACTTGATGGCATTGGGGAGATTCATCTTCAGGTCACCACCGGTCTGGGGGTCTTTCAGTCTGTCGGGGATAGCCTTACACAGGGCATTTGTCAGTCCCAGGGGCACCTTCTCCACACGGGCCACATCCTTGATGGAGTTCTTCGTAGCCATAGTGGCATAGGTGATGATATGTGCACAGTTCTCATGGCCGTACTTATCCTCCACCCATTTCAATACCTTTCCTCGTCCGTCGTCATCGAAGTCGGTATCGATATCAGGCAGCGAGATACGGTCTGGGTTAAGGAAACGCTCAAACAGCAGGTCGTATTTCAGGGGGTCGATCTTCGTGATTCCCAGACAATAAGCCACCACAGAGCCTGCAGCCGAGCCACGTCCGGGACCTACCATCACTCCCAGTTCATCGCGGGCAGAGTTGATAAAGTCCTGCACGATAAGGAAGTAGCCGGGGAATCCCATCGTCTTCATGATGTGCAGTTCGAACTTCACTCGTTCTACCACATCCTCTGGTATAGGTTTGCCATATCTGCGCTCTGCTCCTTCATAGGCGAGTTTAGCCAGATAGTCGGCCTCGAACTTTATGCGGTATATCTTGTCGTAGCCTCCCAGTTTCTTGATTTTCTTCTCGGCATCTTCCTTTGGCAGTGGGTTCTGGCCGTTCTCGTCGGTAGTAAACTCCTCATAGAGCTGCTCCTCGGTGAACTTCTTCCTCCACTCTTCCTCGGTACCGAACTCCTCCGGAATGGGGAAGAAAGGCATGATAGGGTCATTGTCGAGACTGTAGATCTCCACCTTATCTAATATCTCAAGAGTATTGGATAGCGCCTCGGGCACATCGCTGAAGATATCATTCATCTCCTGACGGGTCTTAAACCACTCCTGCTTGGAGTAGAGCATTCGGGTAGGGTCGTCAAGGTCCTTACCTGTGGAGAGACAGAGCAGATGATCGTGTGCCTCGGCATTCTCCTTATCCACAAAGTGGGCATCGTTGGTACAGATAAGTTTTATACCGTATTCCTTAGCCAGTTCGATAAGCACCTTGTTGGCCTGTTGCTGCAGGGGGAAGGTCTCTCTGTTTGCTCTCTGGGTAGGGTCTGTCACCTCATGGCGCTGCAGCTCCAGATAGTAGTCATCGCCCCAGAGTCTCTTGTGCCACTCGATAGACTCACGTGCTCCTGCGATATCTCCCTTAAGGATCTTGGCCGGCACCTCTCCGGCGATACATGCCGAGCAGACGATAAGGTCCTCGTGGTATTTCTCGAGCTGCTTATGGTCGGTACGCGGACGGTTATAGAATCCGTCAACCCATGAGTTGCTCACCAGCTTAATCAGGTTCTTATATCCGTTGGCATTCTTAGCGAGCACGATGAGGTGATATCCTCCGAGGTCTTCCTTATGATCCTTCAGCATCATGTCACCTCTTCTGGCAACATACATCTCACATCCGAAGATGGGTTTGAATGGTTCCAGACCTTCTTTTTTCCTGCCTTTATTTATTCCGTTACAGATATCGTGAAATTCTTTGATGCCAAACATATCGCCATGGTCGGTAATGGCCATGCCTTTCATCCCGTCGTCGATGGCTTTGTTGACAAGACGTTTGATACTCGACTGTCCATCGAGTATAGAATAGTATGTATGTACGTGCAGATGTATGAAATCTTCCATCTAAATGCTCTGTTTTTTGAAATTGTGGGTCAAAGTTACTGCTAAAACCCGAGAATACCAAAAGAAAAACGTGAAAAGTTTGTAACATACGAAAAAAATCAGTACCTTTGCAGCAAAATTAAAACGATTGACTATTTACTAATGGGAGAAAGAATAAAAAAACTTAAGAAGATCAGGATTCATCGTGAGGGAACTCACGAGCTCACATGGAGTGCCCTGGCGATAGGCATCATCGGCTATATCCTGTGGCGCTTCCTGAATACGACAATACCTTTCTGGATCTTCATCGTTATCTTCGGAGCCGCCTGGCTTATGGCGCTCAATTTCTACCGCTGTCCTATACGCTATTATAATGGTGACACCGACAAACTCGTTGTGGCCCCTGCCGACGGAAAGATCGTGGTATTGGAGGAAGCCGAGGAGAATGAGTATTTCCACGACAAGCGACTAATGATATCCATCTTCATGAGTCCTCTTAACGTTCATGCCAACTGGTTCCCTGTGGATGGAAAAGTAAAGTTCGTGCATCATCAGAATGGTAACTACCACAAGGCCTGGCTCCCTAAGGCCAGCGAGGAGAATGAGCATTCCGACATCATGATTACCACTCCTGATGGTGAGGATATCCTCGTTCGTCAGATAGCAGGAGCTTTGGCTCGCAGAATCGTTACTTACGCCAAGGAAGGCGAGGAGTGCTATATCGACGAGCACATGGGATTCATCAAGCTCGGTTCCCGTGTGGATGTCTATCTGCCTCTCACGGCAAAGGCTTGTGTCACAATGGGGCAGCCTACCACCGGCGACCAGACGGTTATAGCAAAATTAGCCTAAGCGATGAGTATCAAGAAGCATATCCCCAATACTATCACCTGCTGCAACCTCATCTCCGGCTGCATAGCCACATGGTTCGCATTCGAGGGCTATTTCTCTATGGCTCTGCTTTTTATCGTGATTGGTGCGGTATTCGACTTCTTCGACGGTATGATGGCACGTCTGCTGCATGTCAGCTCTCCCATCGGTAAGGAACTCGACTCCCTGGCAGATGATATCACTTTCGGATTTGCTCCATCGGCGATAGTTTTCAGTTATCTCTGTACGTTCCATATCCACCTGCCGTTTATCCCGTTCCTGGCTTTCATCATGGCAGCCTTCTCGGCTCTGCGACTGGCGAAGTTCAACCTCGACGAGCGTCAGGCCCTGGGATTCATCGGCCTGCCTACTCCTGCCAATGCCCTCTTCTGGGGATCATTAGTGCTGGGACTTCAGGAGTATAACATCTCTTTCGAGGGTATGGAATGGGCTGTGCTCGCAGGAACATTCATCAGCAGTTATCTTCTTATTGCCGAAATCCCTATGTTCGCACTGAAGTTCAAGACATGGGGATGGAAGGGCAATGAGATAAAGTATATCTTCATACTATCATGTATTCCTCTGCTGCTCCTTCTCAGAGTGAGCGGTTTCGCTGCCATCATCGCATGGTATGTCATCTTATCTGTAGCTACTAATAAAAAATAACTGAAAAACAATATCTATTATGCTAAAAGGACTTGTAGGTATCATCGTTTTCATCATTCTCTTCATAGCATTTATTGCTGCGGTAGTTCTATACCTGATGTACAAGGGTATAAGGAATATCCGTGATGTACAGGAGAAGTTCATCAATCAGAGCGAGAGAAGATACAGCCGCACGGAATATATGCGCTACCAGAATGAGCAGCGCGACAAGAACCCCTTTGGCAAGGACTACTTCAAGAGCAGCGGAAGCAGCAAGAAGGAGAAGACTAAGTCGCAGGCACAAAAGGAAACCACTACCCGTAGGGAAACGACTACGAATAGTGGTGTAACAATCATCGACGATCGCGAGACTGAGGAGAAGAAGAAGATCTTCGACAACAGCGACGGCGAATACGTCGAGTACGAAGAGGTGAAATAATCAATTGTGTACTAACGTACCAATCTCCTCACCATCCATAACTTTCTTCAGATTACCGACTACGTCCATATTAAACACGTAGATAGGCAGGTTATTGTCCTGACACATGCAGATGGCAGTCAGGTCCATCACCTTCAGTCCTCTCGCGAGTACCTCTTTATATGTAATAGCGTCGAACTTTGTGGCAGTAGGGTCTTTCTCCGGGTCGGCAGTATACACACCGTCCACACGGGTACCCTTCAGCATCACGTCGGCCTCGATCTCGATACCACGCAGACTTGAACCTGTGTCGGTAGTGAAGTAAGGCGAACCTGTACCGGCAGAGAAGATGCAGACATATCCTGCCTCCATTGCCTCGATAGCCTTCCACTTGGTGTAGAACTCACCGATAGGTTCCATACGGATGGCGGTGAGCACCTTGTTCTTTACGCCTACAGCTCCGAGGGCAGAACTAAGTGCCAGCGAGTTGATTACTGTGGCGCACATTCCCATCTGGTCGCCTTTCACACGGTCGAATCCCTTCTGTGAACCAGAGAGTCCACGGAAGATGTTTCCACCACCGATAACGATACCGATCTGAACACCCATCTCACTCACTTCCTTAATCTGACGCGCGTAGTCGCTCAGACGCTCAGGGTCGATACCGTAACCCTGTTTACCCATCAAACTCTCACCTGAGAGCTTCAACAGAATTCTCTTAAATCTTGCCATAATCTATAGTGTTTATATAATGAATTGTACTTCCTTGAAAGCATAGAGCCTTTCCTGTCCGTTCGTATCCTGCAATACCAGCCGCCCGTCGGGTGTAACATCCGTCAGGGTGGCAGTAAAATCGCCAGTATCATCTCTATAGCCGCTCTCTTTTCCTCGTCTGAAAAGCCTTTCCCTGTATGCTGAGCTTATTGTTTTGCGGTAATAGGCCTCTTCAAACGCAGAGAGGAAGCGGCTGAGCAGCTCTTTGCGATCAGTCTCCTTGCCTGTAAGCTGTAATATCGATACGGGATTGGGGGCGTCGCTCAGAAACTGCTGCTGGTTTACATTGAGTCCGATACCGATGATACAGCTTTTTATCTTACTGCCCTGTAACTGGTTCTCTATCAGCATCCCGCATATCTTCTTATCGCCCACGTAGATATCGTTAGGCCATTTTATCCCTGCCTTCTCATCGAGATACCTCTCCAGCGTCTCGCACAGTGCCACAGAGGTAATCTCCGTGATACGGAACTGCTCATTAGCCGGTATCTCCTCAGGATGTATCAGCAACGAGAACGTCAGGTTCTTCCCCCTCTCGCTCTCCCAGCTGTTACTCCCGCAGCCCTTTCCTGCCGTCTGATACTCCGCCCATGCCACAATAGGGTCAACCCCTTTGTGACATTCCTTCAGCCAGCGGTTAGTGGAGTCGGTCTCTTCGATATGGATAATATCAAAATTCATATTCTGCCCGCAAAGTTACTAAATAATTATCATTTATCATTTATCATTTATCATTTTTTTCGTACCTTTGCACCATGACAGCAGAAGAACAACAAAAAAAAGATGAATTCTACATGCAGCGTGCCCTCGACGAGGCCCGCAAGGCATATAGTAAAGGTGAGATTCCCATCGGGGCGGTAGTGGTTTGCAAGGACCGTATCATCTCCCGTGCCCATAACCTTACTGAGACCCTCTGCGATGTTACCGCCCATGCCGAGATGCAGGCGATAACCTCTGCGGCCAACCTCCTGGGAGGGAAATACCTCACCGACTGCACCCTCTATGTCACCGTAGAGCCCTGTGTGATGTGTGCCGGAGCCATCGGCTGGGCACAGATACCGCGCATCGTCTATGGCTGCCTCGATGAGAAACGGGGTTATCACGAGTATGCTCCTCATGCCATGCATCCCAAATCAACGATTACTGGCGGCATACTCGAGGATGAGTGCCGCCAGCTGATGCAGGATTTCTTCCGCAGTAAGAGATAGCCTATCGCCATATTATCCTCGGCGGAGCAGGGCGCCATATTTCTCCCCCACTCTGTCTCGTTCTGTCACGATACTTCCATGTCGTGGGCTTATGGGCCTTGTCAAACTCCACGAAGTCCTCGTAGGTAGGAGTCTTGTCGAGCGCCATCTTCATCACCTTATTATATATAGCCTGACGGCTGGGAGCATTAAACGGAGCATCATTACTCCTCATCATACTCTCCTCCGACGGACGGTAAACGCCCTTAAAGAAGGTATATCCGCCCTCGTAGGTGCCAATCTTCTCGTTGGCAAACTCCGCGTCGTAGATAAACTTCGTCCAGAGCACCTTCGTAGAGTCTTTCTCCGAGTCGACATTCAGGAACCAGCCGTATTTCTCATGCCGTTCCTTCAGTTTCTTGATGTCATCATCCGTAGCTGAGCCCTCAGTAGAGCGCACATACTCGTCGGCAAGCTTTGCAAAGCCATGACCCACAGCCTCATGCACCAGCACCGAACGGAACATCTCACTCTTCAGACTGTCGATAACCGGGCAGAGTGCGATGGCATAGCTATAGTCTGTTTTTTTCTTACTGGCCATCATATAAGTCACGCCCTTGTTGATGTTCAAGTTCATAATCACCACGGCGAGGGCATGTATCGAGTCTATACCCTCCACCTTCTTCACGTATTTCATCACCTGCGAGGCATCCACGTCTATACCCATCGTCTGATGGTCGGGCACGGTACCGAAGACTGTAGATGACGTTCCTTCAAAGGTGTTACGATCTGACACCGCTGTCACCTGATAGACATTAAAATACTCTCTCAGCGATTTTATCGGCTCCTCGCTGAACAGATGCTCCATTGCCTGGTTGATGGTACGCGAGTAGCTGCCGTCAGCAATCTCCTTATCCACAAATCCGTCGCCCATAATCACGATGGGGATGCCCTTGCCCTCTGTAGCTCTATTTATCAGTTCCACTTTTCCGTCCTGGGAATAGTCGGTAGAGTGATAGCCGTCAGTGGCACCTTCCTGATAGATGAAGAGTGTGTCCAGCGGCAGCAAGTTTCCTGAATTGTCCTTCATCGTGAGGAAGAACGCTCCGGTGCGGGGGTCCTTCGATGTGTTGGGCAGCACATGCATGTTCTTAAACCTATACTTGTATTCCTGACGTGTCTGGGCACCACTCTCTTTGGTGGTTATCCATTCATTAAGGCTGTTAGTGGCATATACCCCAAAGGAAAGTGTATCGACATTAGTCACGAAAGTCTCATTCAGAGGACCACCTTCTGACGTAAAGTTCAACTCATCGTGTTCGAATAATGCATACTCTCCGCGCTGTTTTATCGTCACGGTCCTCGTTGAGCCGCCTGATTCTATCATTAGCTGGGTGGTACGGGTGTTCTTAGTGCGGTTGGTAGATGTAGTGGCCACCGTTATCACCTGGTTTCCCTTCTCACCGCTCTTTGGCGAGAAGGTTATCCAGTTTGCGCTGCAACTGGCCTTCCAACTGCTCTCGGCCTTAAACTTTATCTCGCTGCTCTGGTTCACCACCGGATACATCTCCGTAGTTCCACTAAAGCTACTGTCCCACGTAATCCCCGACGAAGATGTCCCATCCTCAGAGCATCCCGCCATCACCAGGCTGATAACCGCCAAGCCCAAACTCAAAAGTATATTCTTTTTATTTATCATTGAAATAAAAGTTTTATCAATTAATAATTAGCTGCAGTATCCAGACGTTTGTTAATTAGCTCCTTGAACTGAATCTTTTGCGACTCGGAGATAAAGGATTCATCTATGCACGCAAACCATTTATCACGTAAAGATATGAATCGAGATATGATTCTCAGTGCCATCTGCTCTGTGAGTCCGGTTGCCTCCATTGCCTGTACAAAGTCCATAGCAAGCAGCTTCTTCTGAAAGCCATTCAACGGCAGAGCCATTTCATCGGTATCTTCAGGCATCACTATGGCAGTAGATACTTGGTCGTAAGTTGGCGTAAGTATGTATTTGCCAGGCTTTTGGCTGTAAAGCGAGAAATTCTTAAGGTGCATATCCGCATTTCCTACTATCCATGAGAAAACAACCTGTTCCCAATAGTTAATAATATCGAGCTTTGACACACTGGAATATCGCTCTATCAACTTTGCTATCATCTCATAGCTGCCTTGATATTTCTGTTCTGTGAGGCGACCCGCTATTTGGCACATATCTTCCATTGGCAACCTTCGCCCATCATCGGTACGATCTATTCGACGAGTGATGTAATTAAGCTCACCATCCTCGAAGCGAATCAATGCATGAGGCACAGTTGGTATACGGGCGATATCAGCAAGATGCATCGTGAGATCCTCCATCTCCGGAAGGTGCTCAAAAAGTTCCGTCTGAGGCTTAAGAATGTATCTACCCATAACTCCCACAATGGTAAGCCTCTGAGCCCTACCGTATGCATCATGCTCCAAATCCATAGATAGTTTCGCCTGTACTCCGGTGACCGTTGTACGACTCTCTACTACCAGCTGTGCCAACTTATTAATGTCCTTACGGGTATATGGAAGAGCTGGAGCTGATGTTTGTCCAAAGAGACGTTTTGCACATCGGGGATGGAAATCATTCTCTCCCTCACGGAGCGGCTTATAACAGCAGAGACATCGCTTAATATCGTTCATACTCGCTCCTCCTTAATACTGATGGGTAGTATACTAACATTACCTATACAATCACGACAACATGTCAGCAGCAACCCCATACGATCGCGCCGGTTTATCTTCCAGTTACGCTCAGCGATATTCAGCATCCAACCCTCGGGTATCAATCCGTCAAAGAAAGAGAACATCACATTATTTGTATATGGCTCGTTGCGTAAAGGAAATGTAAGGCTTATAGCTTGAGCATCATTCTGAGCAAGATATGCCTTATCATATTCAAAGGTATACCCGTTTTCATCTTCGGTAATAACACCAGCTACTATTCCATTACAATATACTTGTCCTTGCCTCATTCGTCATTCCCGGTTTTAATAGGCACTGGGCCTAACTGAAGATTAAACAGCTCAAGCACCTGGTTAACCTTGTCCATACGGACGGTAGGTTTGCCTTGTTCCAATTCACGTACAAAACGAAGACCTACACCCGACTTAAAGGCAAGATCTTGCTGCGTAAGATGATACTCCTCACGCAGCTGCTTGATGGTAGTAGAAAGCAACGACTCTGTCATGTCAATTATACCTTATCGGGTACAATTATAGGCAAAAATTCCGAAATATGCAAGTAAATAACCCCGAAAGGGTATATTTTTAACAATAATTACCTAAATCATACCCGATAGGGTACAAAATAATGCTCAGAAATTAACTCCCAGCGTGGCAAAGAGCGAACCTGTGCGTGAGGTGTCGAAGCTGTCGCGGCTGATGTTAGCCAGGCCGATGTCGTAACCCACTTCGGCATAGAGGTGGGCATACTGCAGTCCGCAGCCCAGACGGATACCGCCGTCGAAACGCTTAAACCCGTCGCTGCTGAAAGAGCTGAAAGCCTGACGATGGCCGAAATCCCTGATCTTACCTCCAACCCCGGCAGAGAGGAAACCTCCGATAAACGGCTGAACGCTCAGATCTCGGTCTACGACACCTTTATACTTCAGCAGCAGTGGCACCTCAAGGTAGTTGAGCGAATAGGTGAACTTCGACCCCTGGTATTTCCCCTCACCGCCTTTCTCCACATACATCAGACCTGTCTCGAAGTAAAGCGGCGTGCTGGGAACCATCTGGAATCCTGCAACAACACCGACATTCACTCCCGCACGCATTGAACCGCCATCGAGCAACGGGTCGTCGGAACTTACTGTCGAGAAACTTCCTCCGCCACGCAGTCCGAAATACATGTCGAGTGGCGAGTAGCTGGAAGGTCTGGCATAATGGCCACGATAACGGGGACTGTGTCCGTATTGTGCCATCATCGGCACAGTGAGCATAAGGCTCAGCATTGCAATCATAATTCTTTTCATAATCTTATCCTTTTGAGATTAAACCATACTTAACTCTGCGAACGCTATTTCCGTCCGACGCTGCAAAATTACTTTGTTTAATCTCTCCAGGCAAGGGGATAACCCTAAACCTCAGCGGGGAAATCCCTAAAAAAGACGGCTGGTCCGTGATGAACCAGCCGTCTTGAAAAGAGGATTTTTATTTTAGAGAGAGAGAGTTCTTTAGTCTATATCGTTGTTGTAGTCGGTCTCCTTCTCAGGAATAGCCCAAGTCCAGCTATTACCATCCTCAGGTTTGATTGTAACAGCGAATGTAGTGTGGAAACTACCACCATTACTTATGCTCTTACGAACGATAGACTCACCCCAGCGCTTATAGTCGAACCAGTCGTTACCCTCGCCCCAGAGGTCGAAGCGACGATAGAGCTTCACCTCTGTCAGCAGGTCTGCACCAGTCTTTGTTGACTTTGTATAAGCCTCATCACGTGGGCTTACAACCTGGTAAAGCAGATCCTGGGCCTTAGACTCCTGATTGAGATGGCAATAAGCCTCAGCCTCGGTGTAATACATCTCAGCAGCACGGATCAGTGGGAAAGAACCACCACCAGGATAGAAGTCAACAGTAAACTTATACTGCTGGTAACCATATACCAGAGAGGTGCTGTACAGACGATCTGCATACTCCTTGAAAGCACGCGTATAAAGAGTCTTAGTACTACGTCCAGCAGTATTACACTCTTTCCACTCAGCTTCTGTAGGAACGAGATACAGCCAGCGGCGTGCATCAGTCTCAGGAATCTGATCGATGAGCTCCTTACTGATAGCTACAGGATAGGTACGGCATGCACCGGCGCTTGAGTTAGAGCCGATGTAAGCATAGAAGCTGTAGTAGTACAGTGTCTGGTCGGAAGCCTCATATACACCCCATATCCACTCATTGTTTGGTGTGTGGAAGCCGTCGAGATACTGAGCTGTAGACATCAGAGGATAACCTTCACGGGCCAGAGCAGCATACTTAGCCGCATTCTGCCAGTCCTCACGAGTAAGGGCAGCCTTGGCATAAATTGCATAGGCTACATTGAGGTTTGGCTTATAAAACTCTTCGCTACCACGATCCTGATTACTCTTTCCATAGAGTGAGATAGCCTCGTCGAGATCTTTGTAGATCTGAGCGTAGGTCTCTGCCAGTGTAGAGAGAGGGATATCACCAGTGCTCTGGTCTATACGGAGCACGATACCAGGTGTGTTACCCTGAGTATCCTTCCAGCGGAAGCTATACAGCTGAGCCAGGCGGAAGAATGAATATGCACGGAAAGTGAGAGCCTGAGCCTTCAGGAAAGCCTTGTCGGCCTCAGAACCTGTAGCATTGTCGATATTACAGATAACAGCGTTAGCGTTACTGATCAACTTGTAATAGTAGAACCAAGGATAATACAGATAAATGCTACTCGTACGCAGATGATATGTAGAGTTCCAAAGTGCAGCCCAACCTGTCTGGTTACACTTCTGGGCATCGTTACCGGTAAAGGTACCGTACCAGTTCAGGATTGTACCCTCACCGTTCATACCTTGTGTACCAAGATACTGGTTAGTCATAGCCCTACAGATACCGTTGACAGCCATCTCTGCCGCATCAGTCGTACCGAGGATGGTGGATGTACTTGCCTGATCCTCTGGTGCCGTTTCCAAATAATCCTTCTGGCAGGCGGTGAAGCCGAGAGCGGCAATGCTCAATAAATATATATATTTCTTCATAATTCTATAGTCTTTAACTTCTTAACTACTTAACTTCTTAACTACTTAACTACTTCTCATCAGAACTTAACATTCAGTCCAACGGTGAATACTCGTGGAGTAACGAATGTATTCGACTGTGTACCAGAGAAGTTCTGCTGTGGGTTCATACCCTTGCGGGCAGTCACTGTGAAGAGGTTCTCGCATGCGAGTGTCACAGCCACACCATCAAGATTTACCTTACGAACAAGATTCCTTGGCAGATTGTAAGTGAGGTTGAGGTTCTTCAGGATGAGGTAGCTTGCGCTTGTCAGCCAGCGTGAAGAAGTAGAGTTCAAGTCAGCCTCGACAGCTGTACCAGGAATTGTAGGTGCATTGTTCAGCTGTGGAATACCGTTTGGATCAACAGCATCTATAGCTGTAGCATTCTCAACAGTCCATCCGCTTGCTGCATCAGCGTGGAGTGAATAAGGTGTACCAGATGCTGACATCAAGGAAGCGTAGTTGCTGTCCATAACCTTTCCACCAAGCTGATATGTGAACAGAGTATAGAGGCTCAAGCCCTTCCAGCCAACTGTGAAGTGGAAACCTCCGTAAGCCTTAGGAATAGCTGATCCGTGGAACTCTTTCTTTGCATAAGTGGTAACATAGCTATAAGGCACACCATTGATAACAACCACCGTGTTCAAGTTGTCACCTGTAACCTCAGTACCATTCTCGGTATCACCGAAAGTCTGACCGTCGGCTGTAAAGTAATACTTCTCGTCGTCGAACTTATAGAGTGAGAAACCGTTCTTGGTATTGACACCTTCCCATGTGTAAACGAAGAACTCATAGCGGCTCTTGCCCTCAACAATCTTCTTTGTTCCATCAATGATACCATTCTTGTTCTGTTCAGGCAGTGTGATAATCTCGTTCTTCAGGAATGTAATATCGGCACCTACGTTAACCTTCCAGTCGCGATTCTTGAATACATCCACGTCGAATGAGAACTCAACACCCTTATTGGAGATGGTACCCAGGTTCTTTGTGATAACCGACTCTGCAGAAGATGTGCTGGTAGCACCTGCTGACAATGGGTTGTAAACGTCGAAGAGCAGGTCCTTATTACGCTTGTCGAAGTACTCGATACTGAAGTTCAGGCGGTTGAACAGGCGACCGTCGATACCGATACCCCAAGACTGACCTGTCTCCCACTTCAGATCCTCGTTAGGAAGCTGACCAATCCAGTATCCTCCCTTGTTGGCGTTCTGTGTAGAGTTGTAAAGAGCCATATAGCCATAGTAGCCTGATCCGGCATCGTTACCTACCTCACCATAGTCGGCACGCAACTTCAGGTAGTTCACCCAGTCAAACTTCTTCATGAAGTCCTCGTTAGAGATTACCCAGTTGGCACCGAGTGACCAGAAGTTACCCCAACGTGAATCCTTAGAGAAACGTGAAGAACCGTCACGACGGAACGAAGCCTCAACGTTATACTTGCTGTCGTAGCCATAACGTAAACGACCAAGATAAGACTCTGTACGATATGTATCATTATAGTCATACAGACTGGTGATATCGGTGAAGTTATTAAGGTTGTTCACTCCAGCGAATACCTGAGTAGTCTTGTAACCATATAAATAATTATAGGTGTAATGATAGTTCTCGTGACCGATCAAAGCGTCAACAGAGTGTACACCGAACTCATGGCTCCAGTGCAGTTGCTGCTGGAATGCCCAGTTCTTATAACGATAATCAACACGCTTTCCACGTCCACTATTACCCTTACCATCACCAACAATAGCATTGTTATACTCGTTCTGCTCTGAGTGACGGGTGTTCAGATTACCCTTCAAAGTGAATGTGAAGTTGTAAGGCAGATAGATGTCAGCGTAAGCGATGGCGTTCATCGTGTTACGGATAGTATTAATCCTATTCAGCTCATTCTCCCAGATGAGGTGACGGTCCTGGAACTGGTTACGTGTAACCTGAACCTGTCCGTTAGCATCGATATACGAACCACTATCATACTGCGTGTTGCCAAAATCGTCAAGGATATACTGACCGGTATTCACATCATGCAGGTGAACAGGATAGATAGGAGCAATGTTACGGCAGTACATGAATGGGTTGGTATAACCACCATCGCTTGTACCGTAGGTTGAGTTGAATGTCTGATGGGTAACATTTACATTGAAACCGCTCTTAAACCATTTCACAGGCTGTACGTTTACGGCAGCACGGCCAGAAAGACGGTCGAAGCCAGAGGTCTTCAGGTAACCATTCTCATTCAGATATCCTACTGAGAAGAGGTAGTCGGCCTTGTCAGTAGCACCGTTAGCATTGATGTTGTACTCCTCACGGAATCCGTTGTGGATAGCCTGGTCATACCAGTCGAGGTCCTCTGCATAGGTACCCTTGATGGCACCACCGATGAAATTACCATTGCTGTCGAACAGAGCATCGTCGGCCCCCTGGAAGATGTTCAGGTACAGACGGTCTGATATGAGGTTCTTTGAAGCGTATTCAGAAGCCTTGCCAGGAATACTGGCTATCCACTGCTCCTGAGTCATGCCTTCGGGAACTGCTTCGTTCATCATAGCTGAAATACGGTTGTTCTTCATGTTCAGCCACTGAGCCTCCATCCACTGAGTTGCGCCCATACGCTCGTACTCTGGGATACCACGGCTGTAGGTACCAAGCTTGATGTCGGCAGACACGTTGAGCTTACCCTGCTTACCCTTCTTGGTAGTGATAAGGATTACACCGTTAGAAGCGCGGTTACCATACAGAGCAGCAGAAGCAGCGTCCTTCAACACAGACATTGACTCGATATCCTGAGGGTTCAAGTCAGAGATGTTACCGCCAAACGGAACACCGTCAAGAATGTAAAGAGGTGAAGAAGAACCGTTTACGGTACCGATACCACGGATACGGATTGACGGGTCCTCACCAGGCACACCATATGTGCTGTTAACCTGTACACCAGTTACCGTTCCCTCGAGTGCAGAAGCAACAGATGAGGTAGGACGGAGCAGGATCTCCTCGCTCTTTACCTCCTGGATAGCACCTGTCAGCGAGGTCTTCTTCTGAGTACCATAGGCAACTACCACAACCTCGTCGAGGTTGTTGGCGTCGTTGCGGAGCTGGATGCGGAGAGGTTTGTTTGAAACTGCAACCTCCAGGGGCTCCATACCTACATAAGTAATCTTCAAGGTGTTCTTGCCGGCAGGAACCTGCAAGGTAAACTGTCCATTCACGTCAGTAATAGTACCGATGTTAGAGGCACCTACCACCTGGATGCTGGCACCGATAATCGGCTCGTTGTCCTCATAAGTAACAACAGTACCCTTTACTGTAGTCTGAGAAACTGCCCCCCCCACTAGGAGGAACAGGCTCATAAGAATCATACTGAGTCTTTTCATCTTTTAATTAGTTACGTTAAATATTTAATTAGTTAATAATAATCTTAGCAATTTTGAGCAAAACGTTGCTTATCGGTTGCAAATTTAATAAAAATAAAGTAAAACGCCAAGCTATTTCACGGATTTTTTAAAAAAAAATGCAAAATTTCTGTCAGAATGACAAGAAACAATAAAAAAAAGCGACTGCCTTTGATTGACAGACGTTTTTTCTTGTTAAAAATTTGGTTGTTTGCGCAAAACTTAGTATCTTTGCAGCGTTGATTAAAAATTTAAGTGACTATGGAGAATAACAAGAACAAAACAAAGAAGGGAGTAAAGATGTGTGACAACAAGTACATTAGGTTTGACTGGGCTGCGAAGAACATACTTCGCAACAAGGCAGACTTTGTGGTGTTTGAGGGCCTCATCTCAGTATTGGTAAAGGAAAAAGTAAGCATCGTAGAACTTCTCGAAAGCGAATCCAACCAGGAACAGGGAAGCGACAAGTACAACCGCGTGGACATAAAGGCAAAGAACTCAAAGGGAGAGATTATCCTCGTTGAGATCCAGCAGACGCGTGAGGCCGACTACCTGCAACGCATGCTGTACGGAGTGGCAAAGGCTATCACCGAACACATGGGGCGCGGCAAGAAGTACGAGAATGTCAAGAAGGTGTTTAGCATCAACATACTCTATTTTAAGTTGGGAGAGGGCAAAGACTATCTCTACCATGGCCAGACCACGCTCACAGGTGTACATGATGGTGACATGCTTGCCCTCACAGAGCATGAACGCGAGGACCTCAAGGTTGTATCACCAGAAGACGTGTTCCCAGAGTATTATGTTATCCGTGTGAATGAGTTCGACAAACTCGCCACAGACCCTCTGGAGGAATGGATTAGGTATCTGAAAGACGAATATATCAGCCCTGACACCACAGCTCCTGGACTCAAGGAGGCCAAAGAACGTTTGGAGTATCTACGAATGACTCCCGAACAGCAGCGTGCCTATGACTATTATATCGACACTATGGTTAGGGATGCCGATGTATACAGGACACAGATGTTGGAGATAAAGATAGCTCGTGAGAAAGTGCTTGCCGAAGGACGAGCTGAAGGACGAGCTGAAGGACGAGCTGAAGGAAGGGCTGAAGAGCGCTTAGCCAATGCACGGAGTTTAAAGGAAAATGGAGTTCCACTAGACGTAATAGCCAAGAGCCTGTCGCTTACCGACGAAGAAATAGCACAAATAAGTCGATAACATAAGATTCGGGGAGAGCTCCACACGAGCCCTAATTATTGTATCTATTGGTATATTCAAACCTTATAACGCCATTTATAGTGCAGTAAACGCTATCGTCCTGACGAGTATGGCGACGAGCATATATTACACGCGAGGTGGTGCAGCATCAGTAGCACCATAGTAGCACCATTTTCAAGTATCCTGCACCGAGCAAACAGCTGAATATAAATAAGTTACACGCCTCAGTAGCACGAGTAGCTCGATATTTTTGTTGTTCATTTGTGTAGTGGTCGTTATGAGCGCACAGCGTGCCTGGCCCCGTGTGACCGTGAATTTAGAAGTGTGCAGCGTATCTGGTTCCTCGAGTGAAGATAATCAAATAAACAGTCTAAGTTTATTTGGGTCCTGTTTCATATCCCATACTGCAAAAATCAGGATATTATCTTCGTCTACAATTCTGTAAATCAGTTTAAAGCGATCATTAATTAATCTGAACCGATAAAAGTAATCAGCCATTTCGATAGCATCAGACGACCATACTATTTTCATATAACGAAACGCTTGAAATGCTGCATTGCCTGATCAGAAGGAATGCATTTACCTTCTTGGAATTCTATCATTGCCCTTCCTGCCAGAGTCTTTAATGCCCTTTTCTCCAGCATCTCATATTCAGAAGTTCGCTCATGTCCCTCCACAAAAGAAACCTCTGCAATAGGCTCTGACACAGAACCTAAACGCATGCTTTCTTCTAATTTCTTATCCTTTTCCTCCATATACTAACATTATTGTTCCACGGTGCAAAGATACGGATTTATTTCCATACTACAAACAATTTATAGCATTTTTATAAATGAAGTCTGAAGTTTTTGGCAGAAAATCTGTCATAATGACAAGAAACAATAAAAAAAGCGACTGCCTTTGACTGACAGTCGCCTTGAATTAGAATCCCAGACAGGATGTTGCTCCGAGGGCAGTGAGAACTGCTGTTCCGATAGAAACGATGATCTGAACGATCCACTTAAAGGTTTCCTTCTTGGTCATGATAAGCCTCCTTCCGTTACGTTTATCATTTATCCTTTATCATTTATCCTTTATTAATTGCCCGTCTCGAAACCGCCGCTGCCTACGTTGCTACCGTTCTTGGTGAAGACCTTAGTGGCTTCCTCGCTGCTTACACCGTTCTTGATGGCGATAGCCTTAACGGTTGCAGTGTCACTCAGAGTGATAGCCTCGCTGTAAAGGCTGCTCTGTGCATTAGGAGCGGTACCGTCTGTGGTGTAACGGATCTCTGCGCCATCAGGACCGCTGATCGTCACCTGGGTACTCTCGTCGAACGGAGTATCACCGTCGATAACCGGTGCCTCTACGGTCTCTGAGCTGCCCTGCTCATTTCCTGAGCCTGAGCCCTGCTCTGAACCGCTTCCGTTCTGAGAACCACTCTCCTCGCCCTGGGCCTGGATGATACCCCATGCTGAGAGAGGCGTACGGAGCGTATAACTCCTTTCCTTGCCGGAGATGACCTTCTTCACGCTCTCCACGAGATAAGCGAACTGCAGCGAGCACTGTTCCTTGAACTTCTTCGAGGTGAGTTCCTCGCCCTGAGCGTTCTCGGGGATAAACACGAAATTGACACCCTCTACCAGATTGTTGACACCCATACGGAGTGCCTCCTCGATACTGGCAGCACCGAACTTGACAGAGGTAACAGTAGGACGGAACGTGCCCAGACCGTCGAGCTTCACAGGCTGGCCCTGTGACATCATCTCCTTGAGACACTTCACGATGGCTGCCAACACGAGCTGCATGAACTCGTAGGTTACCATGTTACCGCCGTGATCGGAGACATGCTTGGCGAAACCCTTGGTAGTGAGAGTCTCTTTCGACTCGGCCTCGGGATAGTAACGACCGTACATGTCGGACTCAGGAACGAGGTTCTTACGCAGGTTCACCAGAAATGCAATGTTTTCTTTTGCCATAGCTGAAATAATTTTAAATGTTAAACAAAAAGTGAATTATAAAACCTATTGAAGATTTGTACTGCAAAGATACTCATTTTTGCCGATATTTGCAAGAATTCCAGTGCCACGAAACCACTTACCGATACTTACGTAAACTTAATGCCACTTATGGCTACTTTTCCTGACAAAACATTTGGTTATATCGCAGAATTTTTGTATCTTTGCACTATGGAAACAACATCTCGTACATATGGTCGTATGGAGCTGGCGCAGGCATATTTTCCCGCCATCACTCCCCGTGCAGCTTGGAAGAAACTCAAGTCTCTCCTTGCCGATATCCCTTCAGTCTCTCACCTGGCAACCCTCTCCCGCCGCAGCTTCCTCCCCGCCGAAGTCACCGCCATCTTCGATGCCCTCGGCCGCCCGTAGCCCCAACCTCACACCGTGCCTGGCCCCCTGTGAGGTCCGCCCAAGCCGGACTATCATTCTGCCCAAGGCGGACTCGATGATGGGAGAAAAACTTCAAACTTCAAACTTCATTTGATATATTTTGCATGGAAGGGCAGAAGGTCGTAATTGAATTATATATTTATTATAATAATTATAATTATTATAATAAATATATAATTATAAAGCATAGAAAATTGATCCCCTCATCACACTATCACCCAAGCTTCAAACGGAAAAGTAAAATGAAGTTTGAAGTTTGAAGTTTTCTCGAAGCGGACGCATTATAGACGTTCTACCGTGCTCACAGTTTTTTTATTCGTTTTTATATAGATTAACAATTCACATAAGATAAGATTGCAGGTTTTTTATTATCTTTGCAGCTGTTTTCGCCACAAAAAAAATAGAGGAGGAACATATGACAAAAGACGCGACTAATGAATATAAATTACTCAATGGACTGAAGCAGAAAATCGACACGATGGGCTCCTGCTCCTGTCTGCTCTCGCTGAACGTGATGACGCTTAGCATAGCCATCGACACTTGCAGGTTGGCCAAGCATTTTGACAATCTCTTGAAGCAATGGCAGGAATGTCTGCCCTTGGGCGATGCCCATGATGTAAATTTCCAGTCATGGGTAACGGAGATAGAAGGCATGATCGATCATGTCAAAGAAGCATTCTTTACCTATAGAATATACATAAGTACTATAGATGACGAACCGGAATGCTTCGTCAAATTCAGAGAGCTCCAGAGCAACCTGCCTGAAGATGACGGGCGTTTAGAGACACTAATGGGAATAGCCACTCAAGATTATGCCGTGGTGCTGGTATACACCCTCCGCGAACTCAGCGGCGTGATAACGGATATCATAGAGTATCTGAACTCCCCGACAGAGGAACTGATTACCCGCTCTTATGATCAGTGGGAAGCAGGCTACAGGAGACAATACAAGAAGAGTTTCGACAAGGACTATGATAATTGGCGACTGCAGTTCTCACCGCGTACACGTAAGAAACATATTCTGACCCGCAGACATGAGGAGGTGGAGAAGTTTAAGACCATCTTCAATGGCGACGAGGAGTTTGAGCTGGTTTACGACACAGAGCGCATGGTCATCGACCTCGATGGTCTTACCCGTTTCCTTTTCACCCATGCCAGCCGTTTCGGGGTGTCGCATCTCGGAAAGCGCCCGGTATATAGCAAGGAGCTCCAGGCAGTATTCAACTTCATCGAGCTGTCACGACTGATGGATGCCGACCTTCAGCCTCAGAAGAAGACTCAGGAGAAGACTCAGGAGAAAGGTCAGGAGAAGATCACGACAGTTCAGGAGAATTGCATCGAGAGCAAAGTCAGTCAGCTGATAGCCAAGGTTCAGCATCTGGTAGCCAATGAGTGGGAAGATAAGATTGCCGCTTTGTGGAAGAAGATCTACAAGGAATTCAAGATTGAGATAGAGAATGCCGGAAGCCGTGAGAAATTCAAGGAGTTCAGCAAGAAGACTCTCTATTGCATCCTGGGACATCTTAAAGCCAAGGGAGTTTACCACGGAGTAAACAACAAAGAGTTTACCAAGTTGCTTGAAGGCAGCGACAACAGCCTTCGCAAATATATTAATAACGGTCTTGCAGAGCTTGACCATTCGCTTAGAAAACGCCTAGAACGATTGCTCGAAGAAGAGCTAAAGCCTAAGGCTGCTTAAAAGTCTGCGGAATTGTAAAAGATAGTTACGAGATAGTTGCGTGGTAGTTAATGACAGTTAACTGCCACGCTTCGTATTTTACTGATTATCAACGTGGTAGATAAAGGTAGTATCTATCCGCAAGACAGTTAACTCACACAGCAATTTGTCCGTACCTTTGCCGTCGCAAACCAATTAAAGAATTGTGAATTATGACGAACAAATTGAAGAAAAAGTTTTTGGACTACCTGCAGTCGAAGAGTGCGTTTTACATCTATATCAAGACGTACCGCGACCGCCATCTGAGCATCAATCCTAAGGAATTTACGGATTACCTCTGTCAGACCGACCCCCGATTGGTTATCACCGGGGCCTTCACCTTCCCTGATTCCCAGCTCAGCTATTACGACCGTAAGTACTGGATGAAAATCCATGAGGGTTGGATGGCTCTTCTTGAGAAAGACAGCCAGGAGGCAGAGCTTCAGGAGATAATCGCCGACGTGGATTTTATCGACGTTGAGAAGCGTGACATCTCCAGGGGCCTTGGCAAAGACACCGTCTCGCTGAACATGCGCCACTCCTACAAGCTGACCTTCAACCAAGACCAGAGTAAGACGATCATCGACAGCGGCCTCACTCTCGCCGCCCTCGGACAGTCGAAGACCACCGGCGACATCCTCCTGATGATCAACGGCCATCGTGGCATCAGCATCAATGTGACCGAAACCACCAAGACCCGCACGTCGAAGAATGTGGTGATCGGTTCGAAGGACTTCTGCTCAAAGCTCTCAAAGCTCCTCGGCATCAAGACCGACTACACCCTACTCGACTGCCGCATCTTCTCGCAGTCAGCTAACATCATCGTATTTTCAATTAACACAAAACTTTAAGCATATGAAAACGAAAGCAACAAAGACATCAGAACTCATCGAAGTGGAAGATCATTTCGCCAACCGTCCTCAGACCAAGCCCTCAGAGCGTATCTCAGGCCGACTTCTTAAGTGGAAAGACTCCGACTATGTGGCCTTCGAGCCCCAGAAACCCCGTGACACACCCGCAAGAACCATCCTCAAGGAAGGTAAGGGCTGTCAGTACTACCACAACGAGGGCGAGAAAGACAACTCCTACTCCCTCCACGTGAATGTCGACGGTTCGGAGAAAGACCCTGCAGGAGCACTTCTCGAAAAGGCATCGGCCGTACTCAGGCAATATCTCAAGGACGAACCAAAGATTGACACCCGTAATTTCATCGAAGACAGTCCTGAGCTGCAGATATGGCACCGCAAGGGCAAGCACCAGCTCTGTGCCTTCATCACCATCGACAGCCATCTGCCAAGAGAGCAGATGTCAGGACGACTCTTCCGTCTATGCTCAGAAATAAACAAAATAATCGACTCTAAAAAATTCTAACAAATTATGCCATTCAGTTATCAGAAATCAATTTTCGAAGCTACGGAGAACGTTACTTCTCCCCTGCTCCACCAGTTGCTCAGAGAAAAGGAATCAGCCGAGAAGGTAGACCTAATCAGAAAGATCAAGACCCGTCCAGAAGACTCATCCTGGGCTTCCCACTGGCGATACCAGGACTGGCAGCGACATCTCAGCGCCGACCAGCTCAAGGCTCTCGAGGGCAAATCGTCCTCAGAGCTGGCCCTGGTCTGGGCCGACAGCCTGAAGAGATCTCTGCCTCTTGTGATCTTCATCGCCAACTTCGACGAGACACTCCGTGAATACAGGCAGAAGCCCGGCCAGCCTAAGAAAGAGCCTAAGATGGGCCGTTGGCGCAAGAAGGAAGGTCTGCGATTGAACGGACTCTGTGTGATGGACCTCGACCACGTGGTAGAGAGCCACAATCCTGAGGATGTGCGCCGCTGGTGGGAGATGGTATCAGCCCATCTCGACATGAAGGAGCTCGGTATCCTCTTTGTGTATGTCTCTGCCTCGGGCGATGGAGCCAAGGTGGTGTTCAAGGCCCGTATGGAATGGGGCAACCTCATCGACAACCAGATGAAGATGGCCCAGTTCTTAGGCGTATCCCAGTATGTGGACGAGAAGTGTAAGGACGGTTCCCGCGGACACTTCATCACCACCGAGGACGATGTGATTTATCTTGACGAATCAGAAATCTATGCTTACTACAATGAAACATTTTTTGAGAGATATAATGCTCTATATAGAGACGGTCGTACACAGGCTACGAAAGAGACTGTAACCACTCCGACAAAAGTAACCTCACAGGCAGCCGCACAGCGTGCCTGTCCCCCTTTGACGGATGAGTCTCCGTTGGTTTACAATGGTGTGGCAGTAGAGAAAATCATCGAGGCCCTGTTGGGTGGGGTTGCACCACAAGACGGTACACGTCATGACACCATGCGCGACCTGGCCATGCAGCTCAGATACATCTGTGACAACACCCCCAAGAAGATCCTCGAAGCCCTCGAGACCCAGCAATGGGTTCGTGACCTCATCGCCGAAGGTGACCCCGTGGAGGCTACTGTCGACGGAGCATGTCGCCTGCGTTACTATCTCAACAAGCCCCAGCGTCTGCAACAGGCCCTGCTCGCCACCGGAGCCTTAAAGCCCATGGCACTTCAGAACGCTGACGATGATATGGAGAACATGTTTGCCGAGCTGCCTCTTGGTGAATGGGGAGAGAAGATATCCTCGCTCTTCAATATCTATCCCTGCCTGCGAGAGATATGCCGTGGTCTGCCTCTTGAGGACTATGCCGCTGCCACCTTCACAGCAGCTGCCTTCCTCGGTACCGACATGACCCGAACATGGTATCACTTCTACCATCGTCCGGAAGAAGAGCGCCGGCTGAACTACTGCATATACATCATCGGCGACCCAGGCAACGGAAAGTCGTTTGCTGGCCGACTGAAGCGACTCCTGGCAGCACCTATCGTGGCCAACGACCAGCTGGGCAATGATGCCATCAACCGCTATAAGAAAGCCCTTAAGGAGCGTGAGACGAGCACCAAGGAACAGAAGAAAGACGCCCTCAAGGAGCCTGAGGTGATGATACGCATCCACGGTACAAGAACGGCCAACGGTGTGTTTATCGAGGACATGAAGAAGGCTGTAGACTATGTTGGCGACAAGCCCATCAACCTGCATCTGCTGACCTTCGACGCAGAGCTTGACTCGAGCAAGGATGCAGCCAGCGGAGGACAGTGGATCAACAAGAACACCATGGAACTCAAGGCCTTCCACAACGAGGAGGACTCGCAGCAGTATAAGAACCGTGACTCGGTGACTGGTCCGTTCAATGTGTATTGGAACTATATCTTCACCGGCACTCCCCTGTCGCTGAGAAACAAGATCACAGAACGTAACTTCGGCAGCGGACTGGCTACACGACTGGCTTGTATCCCCCTCCCTCCGGATTACGACATGATGCCCTATTCAGAGTATGAGGAGGCAGATAAGGTGAGCGACGACCTGCTTGTGTCATGGGCCTACCGTCTGGACAAGGTGAGCGGTGAACTGCCCATCTGGCCTCTGGTAAGAAAGACCTGGGAGTGTACCAACTACTATTTCTCGCTGGCCAAGGTCAACGGCAACTTCAAGGCCGACCGCATGCTGGCACTCCGAGTGGCTTACTACGGGATAGCCATCACCGTGCCATTCATCCTCATGCGACACTGGGAGGAGTGGAACACCAGCAGGACACTGAGCATCGACGATACCGACCTCGACTTCTGCGAACTGGTGATGGATATACAGTACACCTGTCAGCAGTTCTTCTTCGGGGAATATGCACGCAACTACTTCGCCAACCAGAAGAGAGACGTAGGCAACATGGCCAAGCATGGGGAGAAGATGCGCAACAGGTTTAACAAGCTTGGGAACGAGTTCAGCCAGAAGGATATCATGGAGCTCTTCAGCATGTCAGAGAAGACTGCATCGCCCATACTGTTACGCTGGGTCAAGGAGGGGCTCATAGAGCGAACCGCCCGAGGAATATACAAGAAGCTGGTATCATCGATATAGCGGGGTATCCTCGACACGGTGAAAACTTCAAACTTCAAACTTCATTTAGGTATTTTATGGATAAGGTTACATTCGACAAGAACATGAAACTCTCCGAGCATTTTAAGCTCGGAGAGATGACCAAGACAAGTCACAAAACTGCAGATGGTAACATCCCATCATCTGAGGTCATCGAGAACCTCAAGCGCCTTTGCCTTTGGCTGGAGATGCTACGAAGCCAGTATAACAATTGTTATGGCGAGGGGAATGACCCAGTCATCATCAACTCTGCCTATCGCTCCTGGGCGGTAAACAAGGCTGCCGGCGGGTCACCGACCTCCAATCACCTCATGGGGTGTGCAGCCGACATCCGATGTCTCGGCAAGGAACAGGCCCTGCGCTACGCTACCATCCTACTCGACATCGCCGACAGCGCACGTGAAGACTTTGACGAACTTATCATCGAGCAGCGCTCCACCACCCTCTGGCTCCACTTTGCCGTCCGCCCCAAATCCAACCGCCGCAAGATCCTCTTCGACATCAAATAGCAGTTCGGGAGAGCTCCACACGAGCCCTCCCGAATTTATACCATGCCTCCTCCACCGCATAAGCAGCAAAGCGAAAACTTCAAACTTCAAACTTCATTTACTCCGCACAGCGTGCCTGGCCCCATGTGACCTAAGATCTCTCAAACTGGAAATAGACAAGTTTGGATCTTTTTATCAAATAAATAAGCGGGCGATTAAACACCCGCTTTATTTATCTAACAATTTTCTTTCCTCCGATGATATAAATTCCTTTATTAAGAGAATTCATGTCCTTTCCTTGGTTGCGACCTTGAAGATCAAAAATGTAAGGATTTACTGTATCATTAGGTTTGATGGTTACAGACGATATACCTGTTGTTGTAGATGTCCATCTATCATCTCTACTTTCAGTCCATGTCACATCGGTACCATTTTTAACGACAGTATAACTACTGATTTCACCTTCCTTTGGACGCACTAGCTGCCATCTGGTATCTTCTGCTGTTTTGGAGCCTACAAAAAGTCGATATGTTCCATCAGGAATTGATGATAGGTTATTGCTCAGCAAAGAAATATTTGTATTATACCACATGCCTCCTGTAATAGCCTGAAGTGTCAAATCCTCTTGTTTCTTAAGTACTATGGTGTTTTCGCTGTTCTCGAGGACACAAGCAATAGTACCAACAAATTTCTCAGCACCAGCATTGTGAATAACACCGCTTATTGTAACTCTCTTTGTATTCGTCCCAGAGAAAATGAATCCTAATTCAGTTGCTACAACCTGAGACTCATAGGGTATGTCTACATCAGGCTTACACATTCCAAGTATCATACCCTGAGCTTTAGAATAACTGCTTCCTGGTGGATTAAGCAATGCGATATCAAAGAATCCATTGGAATTTCCGCCCCATCCCCAATTTACATGAACAAAGCCGTCTTTATCATATCCGTCAATGATAAAAGCATGACCACCACCTCCTTCACTCAAGCCATCATAATATATTGGGCGCTTGAGATTTAGTTCTTTGAAAATCATCTCCATCCACAATTCAGCGGTATAATAATCACGAGTATAAAGACGAGCATTTTTGTTGTAACCAAAAAATTTCTTTATACCGAGACAGGCTTCTTGACCATATGCTCCACTTCCTGAAGCAGTATATCCCATTTCTACAGCAACACCGCAATGTAGCATTAGTGTAGCAACAGCGTTTGCTTGTTCGTCTGTATATCCTTTCGAATAGTCATCCAACATGTTTGTCCAGTCATAATGGGTCTCACCAAAATTAGCAGAGATTATCCTTCCCACGCCAGATTCTGGTTGGAAGGAATATTGATGTTCTCCAATACCAACCTCAGGGTATTTGTGGTAATACATTATCTGTGATAATGCCGTTGCTACGCAACCTGTAGGATAAAGTCTAGTAGAAGAGCCATTGCCTCCAGGACATAATATATTATAAGGTTTACCCTGATCCCAAGTAGACTTCAGCAATGGTTCAACTGACTCTGGGAATTCCGTTGATGGTGGTATAGGCGCGTATAAGACACCAGATTTGGTCATTTCCTGCATATTATTATCTACAGTATTAATGAACCATTCCATTGCAGGTGGTATTACTGAAAACGACTCTTTTGAATAGCCTACAATATCAGTAACGGAATCATCATTTGAAACGACAACGAATCCAAGACCTTCTCCGCCGACAATAGTCAGCATCTCTTTCTCAGCTATGATTGCCAAGTTTGTTGACCCCGCACGTGTATTAGTTGTCCCAAGGTACTGCTCAGCAATATTCAATATTTCTGCTGATGATCTCTTCTTTGCTGAAGAACTTAAGGTTATAAGAAAAAATAAAAATAAAAAAGTTGCTTTCAGTTTCATAAAAAGCTAAGATGATAATTAACGGAAAGAAGCCGTGCCGATGAAATAGTATCGGCACGGCCTATAATTCATAATGTTTCCTTATTCAGGAAGTTCAAGAGAGTCATATTTTGCACCGAAAGAACCTGCAGAAACAGTGTACTTCATCGGCAAATATATGACATTGTCCTCACGCTTGATGTCATCAGCTGCACCCTCTACAGAAACCATTCCGTAACTAGGATGAACATATCCTGTCTCCTGCTTAGCAATTGCCTTTGCAAGGTGCTGATCGTCATCTGTAAGTTCAAACTCAATATCATATCCTTCTGCAATGCAGTCGGGGAGTTTATAGAGGTGTGTACCCTCACCGCGGTAAACGGGCTGTGGCCAACTTTCACCGAACAACCAACATGTATAAACTCCATCACCCAGATACTCCCAAACAAAGTCACGTGTGATTGTGAATGTCATTTCACCTACACCATAAACAGTTGCACTCTGAGGAGCTACTGCAATTGTTACTTCTTCTGTTGTACCGCCAAGGATGCTGAATGGAACAGAAACCTCCTTCTTAGCCTCTCCAGCAGCAAAACTTACAGATGCAGGAACCTGGAACTTGCTATTGCTACATGTAAGAGCAACATCCTCAGCTGTTTCTGGATTTGTACGCTGAAGAGTAAATTTCAGAATCTGAGCATCTTCTGCAGCATACTTAATCTCTGTGGCCGCAGCAGAGATGAAAGCACCTGGATCTGCTTCACCAACACCATCATATTCATATTTGTCTGTGCAGGAAGTCAATGATATTGCCATCATACCTGCCAGAGCAATGTATGCATATTTGAATATTTTCTTCATATTGCTTATTTTTTTTGATGTTATTACTTACCTGTCCATACTTTGTAAACATCTGAAGGATCAGGATTGTTCCAACCGTCTACAGCAGGATTATTATTCTTCTCAGTACGTACCATAACGAGATTCATCCATGCAGGACGAGTAGTAGTATTGAAACGAGCTGTTGCAACAAAGTTTGTACCTGCATAGCCACGTTTAACAGGATAGTTCAGACGCTTAATGTCAAAGAATGACTGACCCTCACCAACCAACTCAACACGCTTCTGGAATACAATCTCCTCAACAAGTTCATCACCTGAAAGTGTAGTGTTATAGTTTGGATCACGATACTTTGTCATAAACTCGTTGATGAGCTGCTGACCCTGTGAAGCATTCTGATGAGCTGCAGCCTCAGCCTCGATGAAATACATCTCCTCAACACGCATGATAGGATAAGCTGTAGCAGAACCTGTCATATAGTCATCAGCATTACCATTACCTGGACGGAACTTAACCATAGTGTAGTCAGCCATATTAGCTGAGTAAACCTTGTTTACATAAGAAACCTTATCTGCCAGAGGAGATCCCTCAGGTGCCTTGAACTCCAACTTACGGAAGTCCGTGTTACTGATACGGTTGTAGAAATTAACGTCAGCTACATTGTAAAGCTCTGTAGATGGACCACAATAACCGAATGTGCTCTCATCGCTAACATGTGAAGTCCAGTTGATGATACCAGTCTGTACAACATCATCCTCTGTAGTCTGCTGAGCACCCCACATCCAAGGATCTGTTACATTAAATCCTGTAGTTGTGTTCAAGCACTGCTCCTGAGTCATAGGACCTACAGTAGCTGCGTTGATGGCCTTACGAGCATACTCCTGAGCTTTTGCATAATCCTCAAGCCACATATAAAGACGAGCCTTCAGACCATATACACATGCCAAATCAGGAAGAGTCTTACCATTAGTATTCTTAAGCTTATCAATATACTTCTCAGCATTGTTCAGATCTTCCTCAATGAATTTCTTCATATCGTCACGGGTTGCGCGTGGGTTGTTACGTGCATCGTCCTGAGTCATTTCGGCCTTTACAATAGGTACTGTCAGACCTGTAACGTCATTGCCATTGGCATTAATATTTGATGTTCCGTCGTTAGGAAGGAACTCATACATACGAGCCATATCAAGATAAAGTAATGCTCGGAAAGCAAAGCCTGTGCCTAAATAGCCAAGCTGATCTTCTGTTGCAGACTCTGGATTGATATTACCAATCACGTTGTTGGCTGCCAAAACGAATCCATAGTAGTAGTTCCATATGAACTGTCCGAAGATATAACCATCACCCTGATACTGATTCTGTAGCCAATAGCGCCATTGGTTGTAACTCGTGGTGCTCTTTGTGATATCGCTTGCCATAAGATCACGGATATGCATCATAGCACCATATCCAAAAGAGTAATGACGGTCATTATCCCAAAGATGATTAAAGTAAGCAGGCTGTGCCATCAACAGGGCTTCTGTTGCTGATGAAGACTCGGCAATCTGCTTGGTCGTAGCAACTGATGTCGGCTCTGTCTCCTCGATACAGCTGTTCAGCGATATAAGGCTGACAGCAGCTGCTGCAAGGGCAAATATTGTTTTATTCAGTCTTTTCATATTCTTATATATTTTTTATATTCTTACAACTATTACAAATTACCTTAGAATGTAACGGAGATACCACCAGAAATGGTGCGGATAGCACTATAATACTGAGCACCAGAAGCACCAGTAATGCTACGACGTGGGTCAAGACCCTGACGCTTTGACCAAAGCCAAACATTGTCAGCTACACCATAAATACGGATCTTCTGTACGCCAACCTTAGTAGACCAAGACTTAGGCAGTGTATAACCCAGCGTGATGTTCTGCAATGAAAGGTAAGAGGCACTTGTAATGAAACGATCTGAAGTACCATTTGAATATGTATCCTGTGACTGATAACGTGGAATATCAGTATTAGTATTTGTAGGAGTCCAAGAGTTAAGAATATCCACATGCATACCAAAACCACGTGTATTACCCATCAGACTTGAGTACTCACTGTCATAAACATTACCACCTATCTGATACTGGAAATCGACAGAGAAGTCAAAGCCCTTCCAAGCCAGAGAAGTACCAAAACCACCATATACGTCTGGCATCATGTCACCAATGATGTAATCGTCAGATTCACTATAATTGCTGGTTTTTTCTTCACCAATCTTCTTACGACGCTTCTCACCTACATAACTGTCAGGATTATCAATCTTCTGCCAGTTCGTATCATAGTAAATTTCCTTACCATCAGCATCCTTCTCATAAGTATTCTTCCACCACTGTGAAAGACCAGTTTCTGGATCTACACCAGCGAAACGGCGAGTATAATATGAGTAACGTGACTCACCCTCCATATAGAAGTATGAACCTGAAGAGTAGCCCTTGCCTTGGAGATTGTCCTGCCAAGTCTTACGAGCCTCAGCCAGCTCAGTAATCTCATTATGGTTTGAAGTCAAGTTAGCATAAGCTGACCATGTAAAGTCGTTGTTACGAATAATATCAGCATGGAGATCAATCTCGATACCTCTGTTAATCATGTTACCTACGTTAGCATAGTAACCAGTGTAACCAAATGATGCTGGAAGAGGATACCAAGAAAGCATATCGTTTGTCTTGTTTGAGTAATACTCAATGCTACCAGACAAACGTCCCTTCAGCATTGTGAAGTCAAAGCCAATATTAAACTTACCAGCCTTCTCCCAAGAAATATCCTCATTACCAAGTGCAGAAGGAACAAGTGACACAGCATTGTTTGAGTTGTTAATGCTGTAGTAATTGATATAGCGGTATGAACCGATCTGGTCGTTACCATTCTCACCATAAGAAGCTTTGAACTTCAACTCGTCAATCCACTTTACCTTGAAGAACTTCTCCTTAGAGATCAACCAAGCAGCACCAAGTGACCAGAAGTTACCCCAACGATTCTCGGGAGCAAAGTGTGAAGAAGCCTCATGAGTGAATGAAGTATGGAGATAGTACTTATCGTCGAAACTATACTGAGCACGGCCTACCCAACGTTCATCATTGTATTCTCCCATGGTTGAACTTGCACTACCCAAGATAACTGCACCAGCAAGCTCTTTATTGAATACAGAGAACATATTCTGCTTACCTGCCCACAGATCATAGTCATAGTTGCGTGTGTACTCATGAGCTACCATCGCCTCAATACCATGTTTACCATAATCACCACGCCAGTTCAGACGCTGCTGATAGTTGTAGTTCCACCAACGCATGTGCTCCTTAGAAACGATACCGTTAGATGATGCATACTGACCGAAGAATGGGTTAGTTGTACTTGTATAACGATACTCACGCATGTAAGCAGTGTTGATAGAAGTAAATGTGAATCCGTAAGGCAGACGAATCTCAATAGTACCAGTTACATTAACAGTATTACCATCACGTTCACGGGTATCCAAAGCATTTGCAGAAAGAGGGTTAGATTGGCTCAGGTACGGACGATACTGGCCGTTGATTGCACGATCACCATAATCATAGAAAATCATACGTGACTTCTCATCATAAATAAACTGACCATTTGCATCACGAATATATACAGGATAGATTGGTGCAATATTTATCAGTGAGAATGCGTTACCAGAGCTACCACTAGAACCATCATCACCCAGATAATTCTGCTTAAAGTGAGAGTAGCTTGCATTTGCACCAACCTTCAACCAAGACTTCAGCTGATAATCAGCTTTCAGACGACCAGTAAAACGTGAATAATCAGATCCAGTTGTAATACCTTCATTGCTGAGGTAATTGGCTGAAACGTAGAAGCTTGAACGATCTGTAGCACCATTTGCGCTTACTGTATACTCCTGGCGGAGACCTTTGTGATAAACCTCATCTTCCCATGTATCAGGAGTCAGCATATAGCTAGAACCTTTATAGTCTATGATGCGACCTAAAGTAGCATTAGGATTCAGCTTACCATTAGAACCAATCAAAAGCTGTCCTTCAGGAACGTTGTAAACATTATAACCAAGAGTAAAGTCACCACTGTTTGCAATCATTGCTGCGTTTGCCCACTGCCAAGCCTCATTTGCATTATAACCCAGCTGATTTTGTGCATAAAGGTTCAGTCCACTATAATACTTCTCATAGTACTTGGCAGGGCTGCTTATAACCTCATAGTTAGGAGTAGCCTGCATGTTAGAACCCCATTTTGCATCAAATGTGATTGTAGCGTCCTTGCCACGCTTACCATTTTTTGTAGTAATAAGGATAACTCCGTTACCGCCACGAGCACCATAAAGTGAAGTTGAGGCAGCATCCTTCAATACTGTCATTGACTCTACGTCTGCAGGGTTGATGTCATTCAAGCTTCCATCATAAGGAGCACCGTCTACTACGAGCAGAGGATCGCTATCAGCGTTGATTGAGTTCACACCACGAATACGGATTGTTGGTGTTGTACCAGGCTGACCTGTAGCACTGTAAATCTGCACACCAGCTGCCTTACCCTTAAGAGCGTCAACAGCGTTGGTAACCTGTACTTTACCAATTTCCTCTGATCCAACTACAGAAGCAGAACCTGTGAATGAAGACTTCTTCTGTGTACCATAAGCAACAACGATAACCTCGTCAACAACTTTGGCATCAGTCTTCAAGAACACGCGCATACCGTTCTTTGCCTTTACAGTCTGAGTCTCATAGCCCAGATAAGTAATCTCCAGCTGATCTTTACCAGCAGGAAGAGAAACGGTAAACTGACCGTTTACGTTAGTGAGAATACCAGTGCTAGTACCCACAACCTTAACGGCAGCACCAATGATTGGCTGGCCATCTTCCTGTGAGTAGACAGTACCGGAAACTTTTGTCTGTGCGAACGCACTTCCCAAGAAAAGGAAGAGGCTACACATCAACATCGTTAGTCTTTTTTCCATAAATCTCTCTCTTTTTTGTTAATTATTAAATGATTATACTTGTTTTTTATTGTATTCTCACGAACGTTAGTTAATTAATATAGTATGTACACGTACATTATTATATAATAACAAGAATGCCTTTGCGGACATGAGTAATGGTATATTTTGCCCTTTTTTGACACTTCTAGCTTGCAAAAATAATGCATAAGTTTATAAAAAACGAATAATTTTATAAAAAAGTCACATTTCTGCACTATTTTTTAACAGTTCTACACGCTCAATTGATTTAAATCAACCCAAAAGATTAATAATTGTTTATTTGACACAATGACCATTTATGCATAAAATAAGGAGCAAACCGCAACTTTTTACGGCCTGCCCCTTACATATTGATTTCTATGACGTCTACGGCTTACTTCACAAGGATAACCAGATACTTGCTGGTGCTCCAGAAGAGCTGTGGATCGGTGATGCGAAGAACATACTGCTTATTAGCATCACGCTGCAGAGTATATGAGCTTGATGGGTGAGAAGTAAGCATCTTGGCAGACTTGCTGTAGAGCTTGATCTCCTTGTCGATACGGATATCGATCTTTGTGAAATACTCTTTGTTGAAGTTTGAACGGAGCACCTCACCGTCGGCAAGGATATTCTGCTCCTTGAGCTCCTTCTTAGTACCGAACACGAACCATGCGGTGTGGAGTTCCTTATCCTGCTGACTGATGGTCTGAGTCTTCTGATTGGTCTCCTCAGTAAGGTTCTCAACATTTGTGTTCAGGTCGGCCACGCGCTCGTCGAGTTCAGCGATATGGATATCCTTCTTGTCGAGCTCCTCGCGCAGAGACTGAAGCTGACGGTCTTTCTCCTCCATCTGCTCTGTGAGGTTGTCAATGATCTTCTTAAGCTGGTCGTTCTTAATACTGCCCTCACGAACCTGCTGCTTCAGCTTGTTGATGAGCTCCTTGTTCTGCTTCATCGCCTGCTGGATGAACTGCATGTTCTCGCGGATACGCTGTGCGCTGTTGGTGCCCTCACCCTGCTTGGCGAGAGTAACACGGCTCTGAGCCTCGGTAATCTCACGGAATCCCTCCTCGATGTCGCTCAAGGTGGTCATCATGTCGGTAATCTCACTCTCCTTCTGGGCGATGATAGAATTCAGGGAGTCACGCTGAGCCTCAGCTGCGAGGTTCGCCTGTTTAACACCATCGGTACAACTGGCGATTGCCAGTGCACATACTGCAAAAATTGCTAATTTCTTCATACCTTATATATTTTTAAAATTATTGTTTTCCTGCAAGGATAATCACTATCTCTCCCTTGGGCTCATGCTCCTTGAAATGGGCTATCACCTCCTCAAGAGTACCACGAACGCTCTCCTCATGGACCTTGGATATCTCACGGCACACACTCACCTGACGGTCGGCACCGTAAACCTCGGCAAACTGCTGGAGAGTCTTGACCAGACGGTAGGGCGACTCGTAGAAGATCATCGTGCGCTCCTCGTCTACGAGCGACTGCAGTTTCGTCTGACGGCCTTTCTTCTGAGGAAGGAATCCCTCGAAGGCAAACCGGTCGCAGGGAAGACCACTAGACACCAGTGCCGGAACGAAGGCTGTGGCACCAGGCAGACACTGTACCTCGATGCCAGCCCTTACGGCCTCACGAACAAGAAAGAATCCGGGATCGCTGATGCCAGGAGTACCGGCATCGCTGATCAGGGCCACATTCTCACCAGCAAGCAGACGACTGACGATACCTGCCGACGTGCCGTGCTCATTAAACTTATGATGAGACATCAGCTGGTTGCGGATCTCGTAATGCTTCAGCAGGATGCCCGACGTACGGGTATCTTCTGCCAGCACCAGATCGACCTCCTTCAGGATGCGTACGGCACGGAATGTCATATCCTCCATATTCCCGACAGGAGTCGGAACAATATACAATATGCCCATAATCAGTGCGCAAATATACGAAAAAGTTAAGAATTAAGAGTTAAGAATTAAGAATTTTTGCCGCTGCCATGCATTTTTTCTTAATTCTTAACTCTTAACTCTCATTTATTTTATATCTTTGCAGACAGATATGACAAGAAATATATCAGGAGAGGCGCACCGTCCTGGAAGAATAGAAGTGGTGTGCGGCTCGATGTTCTCGGGCAAGACGGAAGAACTGATAAGGCGTATGAGAAGGGCTCAGTTTGCCAAACAGAAGGTGGAGATTTTCAAACCAGCCATCGACGTGAGGTATTCCGAGGAGGATGTAGTGAGTCACGACCAGAAGCATATACAGTCGACACCCATCGACTCGTCGGCAAGCATCCTGCTGCTGTCGTCGGATATCGATGTGGTGGGTATCGACGAGGCTCAGTTCTTCGACATGGGACTGGTGGATGTGTGTAACGAACTGGCTAACCGCGGGGTTCGGGTCATCATAGCCGGACTCGACATGGACTATAAGGGTATCCCCTTCGGACCGATGCCTGCGCTGTGTGCTATTGCCGACGATGTTACTAAGGTGCATGCCATCTGTGTGAAGTGCGGCAACCTGGCTTATGTCAGTCACCGCAAGGTACAGAACGACAAGCGGGTATTGCTCGGAGAAACTCAGGAATATGAGCCATTATGCCGGGAATGCTACCAAAAAGCACTCGAAAATGAAAAATCATCGGAATAAATTTGGTCAATTCAAAAATTATTCCTACCTTTGCACCCGCTTTCGAAAGATTGCACTATAAGGGAGATCCGTTAGCTCAGTCGGTAGAGCACAACACTTTTAATGTTGGGGTCTTGGGTTCGAGCCCCAAACGGATCACCTTTAAAAATCGGCAAATGATTGATTATCAATCGTTTGCCGTTTTTCTTTTATCTCAAATGCACCACTTTTGCACCACTTAACCCCTACAACAAGGTTTTACAAACTGGCCTAACTTCTCCGAGAGCCTCGTGTCACTATAATACGCCATTTACCAGATTCTGGCTCGTTTCTCAGGAGCGAGATAGAGTTTGTCGCCAGCTTTGACGTCGAAGAGATCATACCAGTCGTCAGTGTTGGATACGATACCGTTGACGCGCTCGCGGAACAGGGAGTGGACATCTTTTTCTTCAGGTCTTGACGCATCTCCAGTACGCTTGAGGGCATAATCGGCTGTCCACTTGCCTCCCCAGATATAGCCGCATGCCTCGTAGAATCGCTGCATCTGTAAACGACGCTGCTCACCCTTGAATCCCTGCTTGTCCAAGTACTTGATGTAACTGT
>Ga0310695_10001995_pt1 | contig 44924 bp, 30 predicted proteins | sample RumenRJG_04DNA_FD_203882 | JGI IMG/M metagenome (GOLD analysis project Ga0310695, IMG submission 203882) | Bovine rumen microbial communities from Lethbridge, Alberta, Canada - RJG_04 (v2) (version 2) | ecosystem: Host-associated > Mammals > Digestive system > Stomach > Rumen | place: Canada... | reverse complement strand
GTTTCCTCCAGATTATTTGATTATTACCTTCTTACCGTTGTGGATATAGATGCCTGCTGCGGGCTTGCCGGCATAGCGAACGCCCTGCAGTGAGTAGTAGGGAGCGTTGTCGTCGGCTGTGGCTGCGGTCTCAACAGCATCGATAGCCGTTGGGGTGTCGTCGTCAAAGAAGATAGCGAAGCCCTGGGCATCGTTGGTAACGTCGTAGCGCGAGTACAGATAAGCCGAGTTGGCTGGCAGGTCGCTTCCCTTAGGCTTGAAGAAGCCCAGAGTGACCTTTCCGCTCGGTGTGGTGTTGAGTGTGCGGTAGCCGAAGATATAGTTGTAGCCGTTATCACTTGTGCTGCCGATGGTGCCCTTGATGAGGTGTGGAACCAGGTCGTTCCTTTGGTTTACCACTATGGTTTCCCACGGATTGGTAGCTGTAGTGAAGTCAATCTCCTGTGCGGCACTGGTTGTGCCTGGCATACTGGTTGCCAGCAGCACGCCGGTGTTGGCAGGAATGAGGTTGTTCGTACTCGTAAGCTCGGTGATGGTTACTGTCTTGCCCTCGGTGCCTTCCTTAACAGCTGCGGTGTACATGGTAACGCCTTCGGGCTTTTTCATGGTGTGGGCTGAGCTGAAAGCCTTGAAGTGAGAGAACTGTTTGAGGTTCGCGTTGTTTAAGCCTACGGGTGCGTGGAAGGTGAACTTGGGCTCTATCACGTAGTAGGTGCGGGCAAAGTCGTTGGCTACTGCCGTTCCGTCGTTCTCGGCCTGGGCATAGAACTTGATGGTGTAGGTGCCTTTGGGCAGCCAGAACTGTATGTCGCGTTGCTCCATATCGGCATTGTGGGCAGCTGAAGACTCGCTGTAGTAGTTCACCTTATTTACATACTGTGTCTCTGCCTCATTGAGGTTATCATATACTACGCCTGCCTGTTCGTTGTCGGGTTCCAATGGTGCTGCCTCGTTCTCACCGAAGCTGCTGCTCATCTTCATGTCGTTGGCAAAGCGGAAGAAGCCTCTTTGCTGCATATTCACTTCTGTTTGCCAGCAGCCCAGGTTTTCATTGTACTTCATTTTCTTTGCCTTGGCCCCGGTCCAGTAGGTTGAGGCATCGTCGCCATCCTGCACTGCTTCGCCAACGATGTAGAAGTCGTGAACGTAGTCGATGCGGTAGGTAGCGGTGGTGATGTTCATAGAGAAGATGAACGACTCCACGTCGTCGGCAATTGGCGGGTTGAGCGAAGAATAGTCGTACTTCCAGTTGCCGCTACCCGGAACAGCCAGACCGCCGTGGGGCGCAACGCCGTCCTTGGAGCCGATATTACTACTACTAATTACGGGGTCGATCTGCGGGCGATAGATGTGCTGCCAGTCCCAGTCGTTGAATTTACCGTCTTCAATGAGATAATAGGGGCAAACACCCATATATATGTCCTTCCAACCGTTGGCAGGGCGCTTCACGGTGGCAGTATATACAATAGAATCATTATACACCTTGCGCTGCATAAGAATACGTTCGGTGTTGCTGAGAGGTGACCAGTTGTCGCCGGCTACTGCGCTGTTGATGTTTCCAATCAGATAGTATTTTTTGTAGGTGTCTTCGGTGAAGCTCTTGTTGATGTTCATGGTCAGTGGGCGGGTGCCCTCCATGTCAAGGAACAAAGTAAACGACTTGCCCCACGCTGTGCTCATCTGGAAAGTGTTGTTGCCGCCGGCTTTTGTCTTGGTGTCGTTGTAGGTTTCATACTGTACGTGTCCCTGACTTGTAACGTCATTATCCTGTTTAGTGTCGCAATACTTGTATAGGTTTGAGTGACCTCCAAGTGCATAGTTGTTGTCCCATGGGCGGCAAACAGCATTGCCGTTCTGGTCAACGATGCAGTAGTTGAATGTTTCGGGAGCGTTCGGGTCAATCTTCTTGATGTCGTCGTACTTGAAGTTCAGTGTCCAGTAGCGGTATTCGGTTTCTCCGTGGTAGCCGTCCTTGGTGCGGTTGCGCGAGGGATAGAACTTCAGGTACTCGCACTTCTGGCCGTTGTTGATGCTCGGGCTTACGAGATAGTAGGCCTCGTCGCTGGTGCCTCTTGTCATGATGTTCCCACCAGTTGTACTGGCGTTCCAGTTTTTGTCAATTGTAGAGCGGAAAGCCACGGCATTCCATGCTTTCACCTCTACAGTGGTCGTTAGCATTGTCGCAAGGACAATGAAAGAAGTTAATAGTCTTCTCATTGTAGTGATTTTTATTAGTTGATTTATAGCATTTGTCAGGTTTAAATATTCTCATGGCGAGTGGCCGAAAACCACTCCGAGATAGGTTTACAGATTGTTGAAGAACTCAACATAAACATATATATGCGCTGCAAATGTATGCCTTTTTTTGTTTTTTTAAGAACTTTTGCAGATTTACAATAATCGTTTTCTGCGCAAAGGATTGCGCAAACGGCGCTCTTCTACATCTTCCACAGTATGTCCCACACGGCCACGATGTGGCATACCGAGCCTGCGAGTACGAAGAAGTGGAACACGGAGTGCATATATCGGCGCTTGTTGAACGAGTAGAAGAGGGCTCCCGTGATGTAGCACACCCCTTCGGCCACTATCCAAGCCACAGCTGCTGGCGACACGCTGTCGATGAGCGGCTTGAAAGCCACGAGCACGCTCATTCCCATTCCCACGAAGCACAGTGTCTCGAGGTTGCTGTGGTCCTTCAGACGGACAAACGACATCACCGTGCCCACTATGGCGCAGAGCCACACGAAGGCGAAGAGCGTCCATCCCCAGTAGCCTTGCTCGCGCAGTGCCACGAGCGTTATGGGCGAGTAGGAGCCTGCAATGTGCCAGTAGATGGCTGCGTGGTCCCACTTGCGCAGCCTTTCCTTCCATTTCGACCATGCCGACAGTGCGTGATACCACGTCGATGCCACGTAGGACATCAGCATCCCGAACAGGTAGAGCGACACTCCGAAGGTGGCCCAGGGGTTCTCCTTGCCCACGCACCATATAATAAATAAGGTGCCCACGACCGCAGCCATCGCTATGCCGCCAGCGTGCGACCACGAGTTCCACAGCTCCTCTTTGTGGTTGAAGTGTATTTTCATGGTCTGTAGGCGGCTATTTCGGCTATCAGTCCCTCAACGTCGTTCTGGTAACGCTTGGGATAAGCAATCTGTATGGTTATGAAAGTGTCGCCTCGGAGCACGCACTTCTCATAGTAGATCTCGCCCGACTGCATGGTTCCTGATGCAATGTAGTAGTTCGGTTTCACCACTTTGTATGTGGGATGGAAGGCTTGCTGTCGGCAAGCCTCGGCTGTGGTCCAGTTCATGGCGTTGTGGCTGGCATACATCGAGAGCACCACCTCCTCGCACTGCACCACCTGTCCGTCGCCGTTCTGCGAGCGGCTGACGGTGCGGAAGCAGCTGGGGTAGCTGTATGAGTAGCCGAAGCGGTCGTTGCGATAGCGTTTGCCGTGGGCGTGAGCCATCTGCTGCCGGAAGTCCACCACGTCGTGGGGCGTGCCGGCATAGCGCTTGTAGGGGTCGGGTTCGTCCATCACTCCGTCGCCTCTGCCCGGTTGCTCCTCGTCAAGGCCCTGGCCCACGTCGTCTATGCCCTGGTCGTCCATGCCCTTGGCTGAAGGCTCGTCGTTGTCGAAGTCAGGCTGGCGCATCGTTGCGGTGGAGTCGCCTGCCGTGGCCGTCATCGAGCCGCTGACGATGGCCGTGGTAGTGTCTTTTTGTGGTTTGTTGTCGTCGCCGTGGTGGCCGAACACCCATTTTATTACCTGGAAACAGCTCGTCAGAGTGAGCGTGAGGCCGATGGCTAAGGCAGCGTTAAGTAAGTGTTTCATTCTACAAGTATGAAGTTAAGTTGTCGTTTTTCCACGTTGGCACGCGCCACCTTGATGGTCACTTCGTCGCCCAGCTGGTAGCGGTGGTGGCGCCGCCGTCCCACGAGACAGTAGTTCTTCTCGTCGAACTCATAGTAGTCGCGTCCGAGGTCGTGTATCGAGACGAGTCCTTCGCAGTGGTTCTCGTCAATCTCGCAGTAGAGACCGAACGACTGTATGCCGCTGATGTGTGCCTTGAACACCTCGCCCAGCTTGTCGGCCATGAACTCCACCATCTTGTATTTCACGCTGTCGCGCTCGGCATTGGCTGCTATCTGCTCCATGTCCGAGCAGTGCTCGCACAGCTCCTCGTACTTTTCGCGGTTGGCCGACTTGGCTCCCTGCTGGTATCGGGTGAGCAGCCGGTGTACCATAGTGTCGGGATAGCGGCGTATGGGCGACGTGAAGTGCGTGTAGTAGTCGAACGCCAGTCCGAAGTGGCCTATGTTGTGGGTGGAGTACTTGGCTTTCATCATAGCCCTGAGTGCCACCATCTGTATGAGCTTCTGCTCCTTGTGTCCCTCGCTCTCGGCCATCAGCTTGTTCAGGCTGCGCGATGTAGCGCCCTTGGTGCTTGCCGAGCTCAGCCGGTAGCCGAACTTGGCCACGAACTCGCGCAGTGTTTCGAGCTTCTGCGGGTCGGGATTGTCGTGTATTCGGTAGGGCAGAGTCTTTGCCGAAGGCTGCTCCTTGCCCTTTGCCCCCTGCTTCTTGCCTTTCTGAGTCTTCACTTTTCCAACGCTCTCAGCCACCGTGCGGTTGGCAAGGAGCATGAATTCCTCAATCAGCTGCGTGGCATCGGTAGAATGTTTGAAGTAGCAGCGCAGCGGCTTTCCCTTCTCGTCGACATCGAACTTCATCTCTTCCGAGTCGAAGTTGACGGCTCCCTGTGCGAACCTCTGCTCCCTGAGCTTCTTTGCCAGCAGGTCGAGAGCCGGTATGTAGAGCTGTCCCCACTCGTCGGCGGTGCGCTCGCTGCCGTCCTGCTGTGCCTGTTCTATGGCGGGTATCATCTGTTCCACGGTGCGCTTGTCAGCCGGAGTGGGATATGATACTATCACGTTCTGCGCCTCCTCGTAGGCATAGCGGCGGTTGCTGCGTATGACGGTGTGAACTATTCGGAAGCTCTTCACCTGTGCGTCGTTGTCCATGAGGAACACCACGCTGTAGCAGAGCTTCTCCTCGTCGGGCCTGAGCGAGCACACGAAGTTGCACAGGTGCTCGGGCAGCATGGGTATGGTGCGGTCAACGAGGTACACCGATGTGGCCCTCTGGCGTGCTTCCTTGTCGATGGGCGACCCCTCGGTGACGTAGTGGCTCACGTCGGCAATGTGTACTCCCACCTCCCACAGGCCGTCCTTGCGCCTCATGGAGAGTGCGTCGTCGAAGTCCTTGGCATCCTGCGGGTCGATGGTGCAGGTCCATACGGGGCGGAAGTCGTCGCGCTCGGCATAGTCCTCGGCTGTTATCTCGCCCGTAATCTTGTCGGCCTCGCGCTCCAAAGCCTCCGGGTAACGGTAGGGCAGGCCGTACTGTGCGAGTATGGCGTGCATCTCGGCGTTGTTCTCTCCCGATGGTCCGAGCACGTCAATGACCTCGCCCACGATGTTCTTCGACTCACGCGAGGGCCACTGCGTCACCTTCACCACAGCCTTGTCGCCCGTGGTTCCGCCCTTGAGCTTGCGCTTGGGTATGATGATGTCGTTCACGTAGATATTGGTGTCGGTGACGAGGAAAGCCATGTCTTCCTCCACCACAATCCTTCCAACGAATGTGTCGCGTGCATGCGAGATGATTTCCGTCACCATGGCTTCCCTGATATGGAAGCGGCGGCGTGCCAGCATCGTCACCCTCACGCGGTCGCCGTTGAGCGCGAACATCGAGTTGCGCTCCGAAACGAAGATGGGTTTCTCGTTGCCGTCGGGCAGAAACGAGTTCTTGCCGTTGGGCTTGCGTATGAAGGTGCCTTCGAGTATCTGTCCCTTGTTGTTGAGTCGGTAGCTGTTGTCGCTCACCTTGGTGAGCACGTCGTCCCACGCCATCTCCTCCATCAGGTCTATGGCCAGCATCTTCAGTGGGTGAGTGTTGAGTTTGAGTGCCTTGAAAATCTGCTTGAAGCTGAACACTTCGTTAGGACTCGACTTGAAAAAGTCTATCAGCAGCTCTGCCACCTGGCGCTTGTTGAGCCGCTTTCCGCCTTTCTTTTCCTTTGCCATGATGCAATACTTTTGTGATAATGCTACAAAGTAAACGCTTTTTTCGTACATTTGCAAGCGAAAATAAGAAAAGATGACCTCTCAAACGCCATCTCACACTATGCAAAAGATACTTATCACGGGTGCCAGCGGCTTCATAGGCAGCTTTATCGTTGAGGAAGCGCTGCGCCGTGGAATGGAAACATGGGCGGCTGTTCGCCCGAGCAGCTCGCGCCGATACCTTCAGGACGAGCGCATACACTTCATTGAGCTCAACCTGAGCTCGCCCGAGGAGCTGCGCCGGCAGCTTTCCGGCCACCAGTTCCAGTATGTTGTCCATGCTGCCGGGGCAACGAAATGCCTTCACAAACAGGATTTCTTCCGCGTGAACACCGACGGAACGCGCAATCTCGTCAATGCTCTGCTCAGCCTGCAGATGCCGGTAGAGCGTTTTGTCTACCTCAGCAGCCTCAGTGTTTTCGGAGCTGTCAGGGAGCAGCAGCCCTACGAGGAGATATGCGCCACCGACCAGCCGCAGCCCAACACGGCCTACGGCCAGAGCAAGCTGCGTGCCGAGGAGTTTCTCGATGGCGTCAGCCGCGAGCATCCCGAGTTCCATTGCGTCACGCTGCGGCCCACCGGCGTCTACGGCCCGCGCGAGAAAGACTATTTCCTCATGGCGCGAAGCATACGCTCCCACGTTGATTTCTCGGTGGGATACAAGCGCCAGGACATCACGTTCATATATGTACTCGACCTCGTGAAAGCCATTTTCCTGGCCATCGAGCGTGCGCCCAAGGGTGCCAAATACTTCCTGAGCGACGGCAAGGTCTACCAGAGCAGCACCTTCAGCCGCCTTATCCACAAGGAGCTGGGCAGCCCATGGTGGGTGCGCATCAAGGCTCCCGTGTGGGTGCTGAGGGTTATCACCTTCTTCGGAGAGTACATAGGCCGCATCACGGGCAAGCTCTCGGCACTGAACAACGACAAGTACAACATCCTGCGTCAGCGCAACTGGCGGTGCGACATCAGCCCGGCCATCGAACAGCTGGGCTACTCGCCCGACTACGACCTTGAGCGCGGCACCCACGAGACGATAGCCTGGTATCTCAAGGAGGGCTGGCTGTAGGCCGGCAGACGGCAAACGGCAGTCGGCAAGCAGGCAAACATCATGCAGACTGCGGCAAGCGCGCAGCCCAAAGAACAGAAAAACATCAACAGAACAATGAGAAAACAGAACAAAGGCAAATCCGGCAAGGGCATAGGATGGCTCTTCCGCCTCGATAAGAACCCCCGCAAGGGCCTGCTGGCAGTGGAATGGGTGGCTATGGGCTATCTGCTGCTGACCACTGTGCTGGTGCTGCTGCTATACACAAAGATGGAGAACCCCACCGCTCTGCTTATGGGGCGCGCCCGCGTAGTGGCCATGACCGCCGCGCTGTGGCTTGTCTACAGGCTGGTGCCGTGCCCCCTGACGCGCTTCGCACGCATAGGGGCGCAGATACTGCTGCTGGCCTGGTGGTATCCTGACACCTACGAGCTGAACCGCACTTTCCAGAACCTGGACCACATCTTTGCCCAGATCGAGCAGTCGTGGTTCGGTTGCCAGCCGGCACTGCTGTTCTGCCAGAAGGTGACATCGCCCATTGTCAGTGAGCTTTTCGACTTCGGCTACGGTGCCTACTACCCCATGATAGCCTTGGTGATGCTCTACTACTTCTTCTGGCGGTACCACGAGTTCGAGCGTGCCGCGTTTATCCTCCTGGCATCGTTCTTCCTCTTCTACGTGATATTCGTCTTTGTGCCTGTCGTCGGACCTACGTTCTACTACAAGGCCGTGGGTCTGAAGAAGATAGCCGCTGCCGTCTTCCCACCCATGCACGACTACTTCAACTACCATCAGGACTGTCTGCCCTCGCCGGGCTACGTCGACGGCGTGTGCTACCAGTTCGTCGAGGGAGCCAAGGAAGCCGGCGAGCGCCCCACGGCAGCCTTTCCCAGCTCGCACGTGGGAGTGTCTACGGTGCTGATGTGGCTGCTCTGGCACGCGCGTAACCGTGGGTTGCTGTTCGCGCTGCTGCCTGTCTATGTGCTGCTGTGCTGTGCCACGGTCTACATACAGGCTCATTACCTCATCGATGCTATCTTCGGCTTCATCGCCGGAACGCTCTTCTTCTTTGTTTTCCTGCGGCTGTCGAGGAACTTCAAGTAAGGTTTATGGGGCTTATAGGGCTTATAGGGCTTATAGGGCTTATGAGCCCTATAAGCCCTATTGCTCTCGCCTGCAAAGATAATAAAATCTTGTAAGACATGTGCTGCTTGTTGGCTATAGTTAGCCCGCAGCAAAGTAATATGGCCCATATTACCTACCAATATGGCCCATATTACTGACCAATATGGCCCATATTACTATGCAATAAACCTTAAAAAGGGTAGCTCGGAATGTTTATTTTATATAATAAAGAATAGAAAACGCGCGCTTTTTAATGAAATCTGACTAAATTTGCAGCCAAATATCTTTAAATTACAGTAGAAAGTGGAAATACGCAAGCAAGTTGGAGCTACGGCAGCAATCGTGGCAGCGATGCTAACGGCAGTGGCCTGTAACAGCAAATCGGACAGCGATATCAATTACAACTACGACGACGACACAGCAATAACGGCCTTCACGCTCGGCACGGTGGCTCAGAAAGTACACACCACGGGCTCGAAAGGTCAGGACAGCGTATATACTGTCAACATAACAGGAAGCAACTACAAGTTCTTCATCGACCAGCAGAAGAGGCTTATCTGGAATCCCGACTCGCTGCCATACGGCTGCGATGCTACGAAAATACTTGCTACTATCTCTGCCATGAACGGTGCGTCGATACGTATCATCAACCTCGACGATGCCAACGCATACAAGGTATATTCGTCTACCGACTCGATAGACTTCTCACAGGACCGCAAGCTCAGGGTGGTAGCCCAGAGCGGTCGGAGCCACCGCGACTACACGGTGCGCGTGGGAGTGAGAAAGGTGAAGGAAGGCACCCTTGCATGGGAGCAGTGTGCGCCTACCGACCTCTTTGCCTCGGCCAGTCACCTGAAAGGTCTGGTAGCTGGCGGCAAGGTGTACGTCTTTGCCGGCTTTGCCGACAAGACCCTGATGTGCGTGGCCGATGCCGCCACGGGCAGCGATTGGACAGAGGTGAACCAGGAGTTTGCGGCTGATGCCTGGGACAATGTTGCCGCCACAGACAACGATGTGTGGATGATGGACGGCAACACGCTCAGGAAAGTGACCGTAGGTCGGGGGCAGATCATTGGCAAGAACCTTGCCGTAGTGCGGCTGATAGGTGCCGTGGGCAACACGCTCTACGGCCTCGACGCGCAGGGCACACTCATGTCGTCGGCCAACGACGGTACCACATGGCAGCCCGAAGCTCTCGACGACGACGAGTCGCTCATTCCCACCAGCCGCATCAGCCTCGTCAGCAAGCCTCTCGACACGAATGGCAAGGTGAAGCGCCTGCTGCTGGCAGGCTATCGCGACTTCAGCAGCCCCGCAGCAGTGTGGACGCGCCTGAGCGGAACGGGCTTCGACCAGCTCGAGAGCCGTTGGTCGTTTACCAATCTGGCAGGCGACCTGCGCTATGCGCTGCCCAACTGGGAGCAGCTGTCGGTGGTAGTGGTCGAGGGCAACTTCGTGGCTGTGGGCATCTCAGGCTCCGGCGCGCTCGCCCCGATGCTCGTGAGCAAGGACCAGGGCATCACATGGAAGCACTACGACGGCTATGCCTATCCCTCGCAGCTCAGTGCCATCCCCAACGTGCTCACCGCCTTTGCCGACGAAAACGACAAACTGTGGATAGTGACCGACAAGAACGTGCTGCGACAGGTGATGAAGTGACCGACAGCAGGCACCGCCTGACAACGCACACAATAATATAAAATAAAGCAAAATAGCAATGCTTATCAAGCGCACACTACTGCTCGCCATAGCCGCACTGACAACTGCTGTTGCCAACGTGCGCGCACAGGAACTGCCCGAGTATCTCATGGAGATAGGAGCCGGCGGAGGAGTGGTGGGCTATCTGGGCGACTTCAACGGCAGCATCACCAAGAACCTGCAGCCGGCAGCCACCATCGTGGGCCGATACAACATCAACAGCTACATGGCTGTGAAGCTACAGCTGGCCTACGGCAAGATGAAAGGCTCGTCGGAAAAGGTGAAGACCTACTATCCCGACTATTCCGACAAGGTATACACCTTCTCCAATCCGATAGGCGCACTGGTGGCTGCCTACGAGTACAACCTCGTTCCCTACGGCACGGGACGGGAGTATCGCGGCGCAAAGCGTCTGGCACCATACCTGAGCCTGGGGCTTGAGGCCAACTACATCAGGGTGAATGGCGAGCAGAAGAGCAACGTGTTCACCATGAGCATACCGCTCGGAATAGGACTGAAGTACAAGCTTGGCGAACGCGCCAACATTGGGCTGGAGTGGGCCATGCACTTCTCGCTGAGCGACAAGCTCGACGGAGTGAAAGACCCCTACGGCATAAAGTCGTCGGGGCTGTTCAAGAACACCGACTGCTACAGCTCGCTGATGATAACGGCAACCTACAGCTTCAACGCCAAGTGCCGCACGTGCCACAACGAAGACGAATGAAACAACAAAAATATGTCGGGGCCATCCCGAACATGAACTACAAGATATGAATCAGGAACAGAACGCAATACCCCGCCACATTGCCATCATCATGGATGGCAACGGACGATGGGCCACAGAGCGCGGACAAGAGCGCACCTACGGCCACAAGGCGGGAGTGGACACCGTCAGACGCATCACTGCAGAGTGTGTGAGGATGGGAGTGAAATACCTTACGCTCTACACTTTCTCTACCGAGAACTGGAACCGACCCGACGACGAGGTGTCGGCACTCATGGGGCTGGTGCTCAGCTCGCTCGAAGACGAGATATTCATGAAGCACAACGTGCGCTTCAGGATGATAGGCGACTCGTCGCGCCTGCCCGTCGAGGTGAAGCAGAAGCTCTGGCAGACCGAACAGCGCACCGCCCACAACTCGGCCATGACGATGGTCGTGGCACTGAGCTACAGCTCGCGGTGGGAGATCACGCAGGCCGTGCGCGACATTGCCGAGGAGGCACAGAAGGGGCTGATACGCTCCGTGGCCGACATCGACGAGGACTATGTGGCACGCCACATGGCTACCAGCTTCATGCCCGACCCCGACCTGCTCATACGCACAGGCGGAGAGTGCCGCATAAGCAACTACCTGCTATGGCAGATAGCCTACTCAGAGCTATATTTCTGCGACACATACTGGCCCGACTTTGCCGAGGAGCATCTGCACAAGGCCATAGAGTCGTATCAGCAGAGGCAGAGGCGCTTCGGAAAGACAGAGGCACAGGTAGAGCAGCAGCAACAGTAAAGAACACAATCACTCAAACAATCCGACATGTATATATATAATAAGGTGTATGTGGCACTCGCGGCGATGGTTGCCTTTTGCCTTCAGGCCACAGCACAGCAGAAGATAGAGAACCCGAAGATTGACTACAGCGGCGCGCCGATGGAGGTGCGCATCGGCGGCATTGCCGTTTCGGGAGTGCAGGGCTACGACGACTTCGTGCTGACAAGCATCTCGGGGCTGAGCGTGGGGCAGACCATAACACTGCCGGGAAGCGAGGTGACTAACGCCGTGAAGCGATACTGGAAGCACGGAATGTTCTCCGAAGTGTCGATTGCCGTCGACTCCATCGTCGGCAACGAGGCTTTCCTGCACATCCATCTGAATATGCGTCCGCGAATATCGGTTATCAACTACGTCGGAATGAAGAAGAGCGAGCGCGAGGACTTGGAGAAGAAAATCGGAATAATGAAGGGTGGCCAGCTCACTCCGCATATGCTCGACCGCGCCAAGCTCGTGGTGAAGCGCTATTTCGACGACAAGGGATTCAAGAACGCCGACATAGAAATCAACCGCCGCGACGATGTGGCTAACAAGAACCAGCTTATCCTCGACGTCATAGTTGACAAGAAGGAGAAGATAAAGGTGCGCAACATCATCATCGAAGGCAACAACAACATCAGCGACAAGAAGCTCAAGGGAAACCTTTTCAAGAAAGGAGCCTTCGCAAAGACACACGAAGCCGGAAAGCTGTCAAACCTCTTCAAGTCAAAGAAGTTCACTCCCGAGAACTGGGAGTCGGACAAGAAGAACCTCATAGACAAGTACAACGAATACGGCTACCGCGACGCCGTGATACTGAAGGACAGCGTGTGGAACGTCGACGACAAGCACGTGAACGTCTACGTGAAGGTTGACGAAGGCAAGAAATACTATGTGCGCAACATCACATGGGTGGGCAACACCGTCTACAGCACCGACTACCTGAGCCGCCTGCTCGACTTCAAGAAGGGCGACGTATATAACCAGAAGCTGCTGAGCAAGCGACTCACCGAAGACGAGGATGCCGTGGGCAACGTGTATTGGAACAACGGATACCTGTTCTACAACCTGCAGCCTACCGAGGTGAACATCGTTGGCGACTCGATAGACCTCGAGATGCGTATCTTCGAGGGACAGCAGGCACATATCAACCACGTGCGCATCAACGGTAACGACCGCCTCTATGAGAACGTAGTGCGCCGAGAGCTGCGCACCAAGCCCGGCGACCTGTTCTCGAAGGAAGCCCTGCAGCGTTCGGCACGCGAGCTGGCATCGATGGGTCACTTCGACCCTGAGGCAGTGTCGCCCGACGTCAAGCCCAACTACGAGGACGGAACAGTGGACATCAACTGGAATCTGAAGCAGAAATCCAACGACCAGGTGGAGCTCTCGTTAGGCTGGGGACAGACCGGTATCATCGGTCGCGTGGGACTGAAGTTCACCAACTGGTCGATGCGCAACCTCTTCCGCAAGAACAAGGAGCACCGAGGCATACTGCCTATCGGTGACGGCGAGACACTCTCGCTCGGCGTGCAGACCAACGGTCGCTACTATCAGTCGTACAACGTGTCGTATTCTACGGCGTGGTTCGGTGGCAAACGACCCATACAGTTCTCCGTGGGAGCATACTACAGCAAGTACACCTCGCTCTCGGACAACTACTACAACAGTGGTATGATGAACAACTACTGGAGCAACTACTATGGCAACGGCAGCAGCTACTATAACAACTACGAGAGCTACTACGACCCCGACAAGTATATCCGTATGCTCGGACTGAGCGTGGGATGGGGAAAGCGCCTGCGCTGGCCCGACGACTACTTCACACTCTCGCTGCAGCTGGGCTACACGCGATACATGATGAAGAACTGGAACTATCTGATGATTACCAACGGAGCATCGAACAACCTCAACCTGAGCATCTCGCTGAACCGTATGTCGAGCGACAACCAGCTCTTCCCGCGCCGCGGTTCGGAGTTCTCGGTATCGCTGACGCTCACTCCACCATGGTCGAAGTGGGACGGAAAGGACTACGAGCATCTGGCCACCGACCCCAACTCGGTAAACTATCAGAAAGAGATGAAAGAGAAGTTCCGCTGGGTGGAGTACCACAAGTGGAAGTTCCGCTCGAAGACCTACACCGCGCTCACCAGCGGACAGCACTGTCTGGTGCTGATGACGCGTGTGGAGTTCGGACTCCTCGGCTCGTACAACAAGTACAAGAAGTCGCCTTTCGAGACCTTCTATGTGGGTGGCGACGGCATGAGCGGCACCTCCTACGGCTACTCTGAGGAAACTATCGGACTGCGCGGATACGAGAACGGAAGCATCTCCTACAACGGTTCGTCGTCGTACTCGGCCTATGCCTACGACCGTCTGACCCTCGAGCTGCGCTATCCGTTCCTGCTCGGCAACACCACCATCTACGGACTGGCTTTCGTGGAGGCCGGTAACGCCTGGTACGACACCAACAAGTTCAATCCCTTCGACATGAAACGCTCTGCCGGAGTGGGTGTGCGCATCTTCCTGCCGATGGTCGGACTGATGGGTATCGACTGGGCATACGGTTTCGACAAGGTCTACAACGGCGGCTCGTACAAGAAGGGCGGCAGCCAGTTCCACTTCATCCTGGGACAGGAGTTCTAAGGAAACGGCAGGCGACAGTTAGGCGGACTAAATGTTAAAAATATAAAAGCAGCTATAACTTTGCACCGAAGCGTGCGTCAAAGAACCGTAAACAGTAATAAATAAGACTATGAAGAAAGTATTTATCACTTGCTTGCTCGCCATCGTAGCGGTGGCTGCCAGCGCACAGAAGTTTGCACTTATCGATATGGAATATGTCCTGAAGAATGTTCCGGCCTATGAGCGCGCCAACGAACAGCTCAACCAAGTGTCGAAGAAATGGCAGGCTGAGGTGGAAGCTCTCAATACAGAGGCAAGCACTCTATATAAGAACTACCAGAACGAAAGCGTGTTCCTCTCGCAGGAAGCAAAGAAAAAGAAGCAGGAAGCCATAATGCAGAAGGAGAAGGAAGCCAGCGACCTCAAGCGCAAATACTTCGGACCGGAGGGCGAACTCTTCAAGAAGCGCACGTCGCTGCTGTCGCCTATCCAGGAGGAAATATACAATGCTGTGAAGGATATATCCGAGTTGCGTGGCTACTCGCTCGTTGTCGACCGTGCATCAAACGCCGGCATAATTTTCGGTTCGCCAAAGATAGACATCAGCAACGAAGTGCTCCAGAAGCTGGGATATGCCAACTAATAATCCGACAAAACAATAACAATAATAATAAAAACACGAAAGAAAATGAAAAAGTTAGTTTTAATGTTGATGCTCTGTGCCCCTATGACAATGTTCGCACAGAAGTTTGGACACCTTGACTCGCAGGCTCTGATTTCATCTTTGCCCGAGGCTATTAAGGTTCAGGGCGAGCTTGAGGCTCAGGGAAAGATCTTCGAGAACGGCCTGAAGGAGATGCAGGACGAGCTCCAGCGCAAGGCTGAGGCCTACGACAAGAAGAAGAGCGGAATGTCGGCTACCGACCAGGCTAAGGAAGAGCAGGCTCTGCAGGATATGTATCAGAAGATTCAGCAGACCGCACAGGACAACCAGCAGCAGTTCAACAAGCTGCAGCAGGAGAAGCTCGGCCCGATTCTCGCAAAGGTGCGCACTGCCATCGAGCATGTTGCTAAGAACGGAGGCTACACCTACATAATGGAGAAAGCAGCCGGACAACCTCTCTATATCAACGAAGCACTGAGCAAGGACGTTACTGCGGAAGTGAAGGTTGAGCTCAACAAGATAAAGTAAACCCACAGAAACACCGTTTATGGGAGAATACCGAGCCTTAACAGGTTGCGGTTATTCTCCCGCAATTTTATGAAAACCACGATGAGAACCTCTATGAAGCGCCTTGTGCTGTCGGCTGTGCTTGCTGTTTTCTGTATGCTGTCGGCTCAGGCCCAGACTGTGCGCTATGCTTTCTTCAGCTCCGAGCGTGTGTGGAACGCTCTGCCACAGGCTCAGCAGGCCCGCCAGAAGGTAGAGGAACTGCGCAGACAGTATGCAGATGAGGCCGAGCGGACTGCCCAGGAGTTCAACGAGAAGTATGAGGACTTCCTTGAGGGGCAGCGTTCCTTTGCTCCGGCAATATACAAAAAGCGCCAGATGGAGCTACAGGAGATGATGGACCGCAACGTGGCTTTCCGCAAGGAATGTGAGCAACAGCTTGCCCAGCAGCAAGACAGCCTGATGCAGAAGGTAGCTGCAAGGATTGATGCAGCTGTCAAGGCAATCGGTAATGAACGGCAATATGCGTTCGTGCTCAATGCCGACGGCGATGCCCTTCCATACACCGACCCGGCTCTCTGCGACGATATTACCGAACTGATAATTGAGAAACTGAAGAAGTGACAGCATTTCCAGCCACACAAGGACCGATAGGCGTGTTCGATTCCGGCTACGGCGGACTTACTATCCTGCACGGAATACGACAGCTGTTGCCCGAATATGACTACATATATCTGGGCGACAATGCGCGTGCTCCATACGGTTCGCGCTCGTTCGAGGTGGTCTATCAGTTCACGCGACAGGCTGTGCTGAAGCTCTTCGAGCTGGGTTGCCAGCTCGTTATCCTCGGTTGCAACACCGCCTCGGCCAAGGCTCTGCGCACCATTCAGCAGCGCGACCTGCCCCGTCTGGCTCCCGACCGCCGCGTGCTCGGTGTCATACGCCCTACGGCAGAGGTCATCGGCGACCTCACGCAGACGCGCCATGTGGGTCTGCTGGCCACCGAAGGCACCGTCAAGAGCGACAGCTACCGGCTCGAGATACAGAAGCTGCACCCCGACATCAGCGTGACGGGAGTGGCGTGCCCCCTCTGGGTGCCCATAATAGAGAACAACGAGGCCGACTCGCCGGGTGCCGACTACTTCGTTAAGAAGCGCCTCGACCACCTCATGCGGCTCGACCCGCTCATTGACACCGTCATCTTGGGATGCACGCACTATCCCATTCTCATGCCCAAGATACTGAAATATATCCGTCCAGGAGTGCGCATCGTGCCCCAAGGCGAGTATGTGGCCGAGAGCTTGCAGAACTATCTGCACCGCCACCCTGCCATCGACAGCCTGCTGACGAAGTCGGCGCGGTGCCAGTACTACACCACTGAAAACCCAGACAAGTTCAAGGAGTCGGCGCGCATCTTCCTCCACGAGGACATCAACGTGCGCCATATTGACTTGGAATAGCCTTGCTTCGGCCTATTTCCGGGAAAGCAAGTCTTCGTAGATGCCCAATACCTGACGGGCAACACCCGTATTCTCAAACCTTTTCACATAGTTGCGGCTGCGTTCCACGCGCATCTGCCGTTCGTCTATGCTTCTTACGACAGCCGCAGCAAGGGCTTCGGCATCGTCGGGCGATACGTACAGGCTGTCGGGACCGCCTGCCTCTTCAAGGCATGAGCCCGTGGCAGCCACTACGGGAAGACCGCTTTGTATGGCCTCAATAATCGGAATACCGAACCCTTCGTAGCGTGAGGGATATACGAAGCAGTCGGCCTTTCGGTAGATGGCAGCCAGATGGTCGTTGGCCACGCCGTGGAGGAAATGGAGGCGGTCGGCTACGCCAAGGCGCATAGCCTCGTTCTTAACCACCTTTTTATATTTAGTGGGCCGTCCGAGCACCACCAGATGCAGCTCGCGCGGCAGCAGGGGCAGAGCCTTCACCGCCAGTGCAGCGTTCTTGCGCTCCTCGATGGTTCCCACGCACAGCATATAGTGTTCGGGCAGATGGTAGCGGCGTGCGGCTTCCTGCAGTTCATCCTTGGGCACGGGAGCACCGAACCGCGTTCCGCAACTCTGGTAGATAACGCTGATTTTGTCCTCGGCAAACTCGCCGTAGTGAAGTATGTCGCGCTTGGTACACTCGCTTATGGCTATTATCCTGTCGGCTTCGGCAAGGGTGCGAAGGAACTTCCGGCGGTAGATAGCCACGTCGATGGGATTATAGAACTCTGGATGGCGTAGGAAGATAAGGTCGTGTATGGTGACAACCGATGCCGTTCCGCTGGCTTTGAGGCCCTTTGGCAGCTCGCCCGACAGACCGTGGAACAAGGCCACGTTGTGCTTTGTAAGGTCGTCGACCATGCCTGCCGACCGCCACCGCGACCCCGCCAGCTTGTGCCACAGGCGGTTGTCGAACAGATAATGAGGATAAACAAATTCCACATTCTCGCGCTCTGCAATCTGCCGGCGCAGTTCCGTGTTTCCGCTCGTGGGTGCAAAGAGCAGCAGTCGTGCTTCTGTGGCAGCAGCAAGGTCGTTGACCAGGGTGCGGCTGTAGCTCCCCAGTCCCGTGTTGTTGCTCACAATGCGCTTTGCATCGAAGCCTATTATCGTGTTGCGGTCAATCATCAAGCTCTGGAAATGGCATCAGGTGTAACAAATCTCAATCCTTGTCTACTGCTTTCAGTATGAATTCCCTGAACGTGACGAACTCCTCGCCTTCTTCTTTCAGCATCTTGATGAGGCTGTCGAGGCGTTGCTGCATCTTTCTGCCGCTGTTGTGGCGGATGATATAGGGGATGTTGAACTCCGGGTGGTCGTTCAGCTCAAAGAATTCCCAGGGGTGGAAGTAGGTGACGAAGTAGCCGTCGTGGTGCAGTGTGCGGCGCACGAGCCAGTGGTAGAGCCGTTGCGGCAGGTTGTGCAGCGAGAGCCAGAACAGCGGGAAGCGCACCGTCGGTGTCACGCTGGCAGGAATATGCAGCAGTCCGTCGCGTCGGAACCATGTCCGCGGTTCGCTGAGGTGCATATAGCGGCCCGGTATGAACGCAGGGTTGAGCGACGAGTTGTATTCATATCCGGCCCGGCGCAGCACGTCGTTGCTCACCGGGAACATCCTCGGTTGGCGGTAGCCGTAGACCGTCTGGCCTGTGATGCGCTCTATAATCTGTTTCGAGCGTGGCACGTCGCTCTCCTTTGGCTGCCAGTGGTCTACGCCGTGGCTCGCCACTTCGTGCCCTCCGTCGACAATGCGGCGCATTATCTCCGGCGCATTATCTGCGAAGTTGCCGGTGCAGAAGAAGGTTGCCTTCACGCCATTGGCCTCTAAGCAGTCGAGTATCTGGTTGGTGCCATAGCGCGAAACCTTCATCCCCTCTTCGAGGGTGATGCTGGTGTGATGCTCGCGAGGCACCTCAAATTCTTCAGTATCGAAACTAAGAAGTATCATGCAGACAATAGTTTACAGATGCAAAGGTAGCTATAACTTCCCGATTGTGCTCGTATTGTAGTCCAATTCTTTGGCTGGCTCGGCCTTCAAGTCATTCGGCTCAGCTTCCACCTCTGCTGCATCATATTTCCTGACGGCCATCTCGTAGCAGAGCTTGAACCATATTATTGCTATCGGCAGGGCTTTCAGTGCGTATGGGCGTATGATGTTGTCGCGCAGCGAGTGCGGAAAGAGGTCGCTGTGGGCAAAGCTACAGCCGATGAGAGCATACACCATCAGTGCCACATCCCATCGTGAGCGCTTCCACGGGGCGGCAACATACCATATCACCACTCCCACAAGGGCTATCACGTAGCCGCTGTTCTCCGTTCCGGTGCTGAAGAGCACCACGAACATCAGCACCGAGGCCAGCAATGTCTGCCTGAAGCCCAGGTGGCGGTACTGGCTCAGGCGCAGCAAGGGAAGCGCAAACAGCACCATTCCCGGCACTATGAGCCACAGGTCGGAGTAGGTAGCCACGCCGCTGATCTTCCTCACCATGCCTAAAAGCGATATGTTCTGCGCCGAGGCGAACATATTGCCTTGGTTCTTCGTCACCAGATTGTCGTACCATTCGGCATATTGCCCCACCACATACTCAGGACTGCTTATCAGCATTGGGGCTGCAAACATCACGGCAGCCCATATAGCGAGCCACATCACGAGCTTGCCTCTATGTTTCGAGAACAGGAAGAAGGCCAGACCGACGATGCCGTAGAGCTTCACCATCGTGCCGAGCATGATGCAGAACGCCGCCCAGGGTTCCTTCTCGCTCTCTATGGCCCAGAACGCCATCAGGAGCAAGGCCACGATGGCTATGTTGAACTGCTGCATGAACAGTGCAGCCAGCAGCTCATGGGCGCAGAACCACCCAACGAACACCCGTTGGCCGGTGCTCAGCGTGGAGTGCTTCACGGCAAAGAACAGCAGCCATGCCAGTGCCACGAGCCACAGAAGCATACCCAACCACACCGGTTCCCATGCAAAGGGAGCCACTACCAACGAGAACACCGGCCCGTAGTGGTTGATGTCGAAGTATTCGGGATATTCGGCATAGAGCGACTGGCCGTTTATGGTGTGCCAGAACACGTAGCGGAACACCAGGAAGTTGTTGTTGTGGCCGTGGCGCAGCTTCGTCATTGCCACCAGCGCAAGCAGTGTCCACAGCCAGAAGATTGTGGTGTTGCTGTGGAAGAAAGGCTTCGCAAGCAACGTTTTTATTTTCTTCAACATGATTGCAAAGTTACGATTAAGTGCGCGAAAAGCAAAATTGATTTTGATTTTCCGAGCGCGAGTAGGTTATGTAATATAGTTTTTTGTACTTTTGTGTTCTGAGATGCTGCTGCCAGTAATCGTTTAGGCGGTCAGCAGGCAAGAAAAGAAGCTATGCAAGAGGACAAAGACTTTCTTTGGCAGGGCAACGACTACCGTTCGTTGAAGGCTTTCCGTAAGGCGGAATGTATCTACGACGTTACCTACTATTTCGCTCATAAGTATCTGAAGCCCGGCGATCGCACCATAGACCAGATGGTGCAGGCTGCCCGTTCTGGCAAGCAGAACCTTGCAGAAGGAAATATCGATGGCAACACATCGCGCGAGATGGAGCTGAAGCTGACCAATGTGAACCGAGCATCGCTCCATGAGCTGTTGTTAGACTATGAGGACTACTTGCGCGTCCGCGGATTGGAGCAATGGAAGTACGACGATGCCCGTTGCATAAAGACCCGTGCCTTCTGCAAAGCCCATCTGGAGTCCTCGGTTTACCGCGAGAAAATCAAAGAGCGTTCAGACGAGACGATAGCCAACATAGCCATCACCCTTATCCACCAGTGTGATGTGCTTATCCGTGGGCTCATAGAATGGAAGAAGCGTGCCTTCAAAGAGAAAGGCGGCATCAAGGAAGAGATGTACCGCGCGCGAAAAGAGTGGCTGCGGAGGAATGGCTATGGGGGGAGGAATGGGCGAGATGGGAGGAATGGGCAAGATGGGCGGAATGGGCGGAATGGGCGGTGTGGGGACTATGGGCAGGATGGGCGGAATGGGCAAGATGGGCAAGGCTGATAATTTGCTGATAATCCCAAGCAACCCATATCTTCCATTCCGCCCATCTTGCCCATCTCGCCCATTCCGCCCATTCTGCCCAGAGCCCCATCCTGCCCATCACCGCCCATCACTAAAACCAAAAACAACAACAAATAGTTATGACCAACAGCAATAAGATCACCGTTGTAATCAATACCTATAACGCGGCGAAGCACTTAGAGGCGGTGCTTCGGGCGGTGAAAGGCTTCGACGAGGTGCTGGTGTGCGACATGGAGAGCACCGACGACACGGTGGAAATAGCCCGCCGCAACGGTTGCCGCGTGGTGACGTTCCCCAAGGAGGGGCACACCATAGTGGAGCCGGCACGCGACTTTGCCATACGGCAGGCCACGACAGAGTGGGTGCTCGTGGTTGATGCCGACGAGATTGTCACCGACGAGCTGCGCCGGTATCTCTACCGCCGCATCACCGAGCCCGACTGCCCCGACGGAATAGCCATTCCGCGTCGCAACTATTTCATGGGCCGCTTCATGCACAGCGCCTATCCCGACTACATACTGCGCTTCTTCCGCCGCTCAAAGACCACGTGGCCCCCGGTGATACACTGCTCGCCCGAGGTCGACGGACGTGTGGAGCGGTTGCCGCGCGGGCGAAAGGAGCTGGCTTTCGAGCATCTTGCCAACGACACCGTGGCCGACATCCTGCGCAAGAACAACACCTACAGCGACTACGAGGTGCCGCGGCGACGCAGCCGTGGCTATGGCGTGGGCGCGCTGCTGACGCGTCCCGCTTTCAGGTTCATCAAGTCGTATGTGCTGAAAAAGGGATTTCTCGACGGGCTGCCCGGCTTTATCCATGCCGTGCTCGATGCCCACTATCAGTTCACCATCGTGGCAAAGCTGCTCGAAGAGCGCATCACCGGGCAAAAGCATTGACCGCAGCCACCACGCTGCGAGCCTCCTCGTGCGTCATCACTTGCGAGATGGGCAGGCTCAGCTCCTCGCGGTGCAGCCTCTCGGTTATGGGCAGGCTGATGTTGCCCCATTCGCTATAGCATTTCTGCCGATGGGGCGGGATAGGGTAGTGGATAAGTGTCTGCACGCCGCTATCCGCCAGATGCTGTTGCAGGCTGTCGCGCTCAGGGCTGAGCACCGGAAACAGATGATAAACGTTCTGCCCGTCGGCCATCACACGCGGCATGGCAACCATTTTGTTGTCGATGCCTTCCTCATAGATGCGTGCTATCTCGCGGCGATGGCGGTTGTCGTCGTCCAGATGGCGCAGCTTAGTCCTCAGCACGGCAGCCTGTATCTCGTCAAGGCGGCTGTTGCGCCCCTTGAGGTCGAAAACGTATTTCTCCTTAGAACCATAGTTGCCCAGTGTCCTCACCACGTCGGCCAGCTGCGCGTCGTTGGTGGTTACGGCACCGCCGTCGCCCAGTGCCCCGAGGTTCTTGCCGGGGTAGAAGCTGTGGCCTGCGGCATGACCCAATGACCCTGTGCGCCTGCCGTCGTCGCAGCGGCAGCCATGTGCCTGAGCATTGTCCTCGACGAGCAAAAGACCATGTCTGGTGCAAAAATCGCCGATTTCATCGCTGTAAGCACAGCGGCCATATAGGTGAACTATCATCAGTGAGCGCGTTCTGGGCGAGAGCAGTGGCTCCAGGCAGGCAGGGTCAATCTCCATAGTGTCGGCGCGAGGCTCGGCAAGCACCGGCTTGAGCCCATTCTCCGTGACTGCCAGTATCGAGGCAATGTATGTGTTGGCAGGCACTATCACCTCGTCGCCTTCGCTGAGCAGCCCCATCTCCTTGTAGGCGCGGTAGATAAGCGACAGCGCATCGAGCCCGTTGCCACAGCCCACGCAGTGCTCAGTGCCCGTGTATCGGGCATATTCCTCCTCAAAAAGGCGAGTCTGCTCGCCCTTGAGAAACCATCCCGAGGCCACCACGCCCCCCACGGCCTGCGCTATCTCTTCGCCATGCCGGGCAGTAATCTTCTGCAAGTCAAGAAATTGTATCATAAATGGCAGTTTTTAGGTGCCGAAGGCAACAGCCGTTCGCCAGCTACAAAGTTACACTTTCTTTTCCGAACACCCGAATTTCTCAAGCGAGAAAGATGCCTTATGCGCTATCCGGACCGTAGCAAATACGCCATAACAAGGGGGTTTGCCCCTTGCTGAAAATGGCGGGAAAGCTTTGTGCAACCAAAACAACTTGTTTTGGTCTCTCGTTAGTACCAAATTGCAATGCAAAAACGGCCTAATTGGAGACCAAAACAAGTTGTTTTGGTAGAAGGGACGGCTGCTGCCGGAAGCCGCAGGGCTGTTGCGGCTTCTTTCTGACTGATATATAGCAAGATAGGGAGGGCCTTCAGGAGGTGGCGCGAGGCGCGGATGGCATGGAGAATCCGCCCCTCGCCCCTTGCTTTCATGCTTCGCGCTGCTTCACTCTCATGCGTGCCTCGACGACGTTCACCACGTAGTCGCCCAGCTTCTCGCACTCGTTGATGATGTCCATATACATCGTGCCGATGGCGTAGGTGTACTTGCCGTCCTCGATGTTGTTGATGTTCTGCGACTTCAGCTGGTTACGGTAGTTGTTTATCTCGTTCTCTATGTTGAACGTGCGGTTCACGTCGTTGTTCTCGCGGTAGCCCACGAGCGTCGAGTTCATCTGCGTGAGCGACGAGCTTGTCAGTTCCATCATCTGGTGCATCTGGTCGTACTGCTCTGCGGTGAAGTCCTCCTTGCCCTTGATGCGTCGGTTCAGCGTGCGTGCAATGTTATAGCACGAGTCTCCGATGCTCTCCAGCTCGCTTATCTCACGCAGCATGGCGCGTATCTTGGCCTTGGTGTCGTCGGAGAGGTGGGCATCGCTGACCTCGTCGAGGTACTTGGCTATCTCTATCTCCATGTTGTCGGAGATGCCCTCGTACTTCTCTATTCTCGAGAAAGCCTTTACGAACTTTGCCTCGTCCTTCTCGTGTACCAGGTCGCGCACCAGGTCGAACATCCGCTGTATGCGCACGCCAAACTGGTGTATCTCCTTCTGTGCCTCCAGCACGGAGAGTTCCGGGGTCTTCATGATGCCGGTGGTGATGAAGCGCAGGCGGAAGTCCTCCTCCTCGCCCTCGGCTTTCTTGGGCTTGATGATGCGGCACACGAACTTCTCTATCTGCGGAATAAACCAGATGAGGATGGTGGTGTTGGCCACGTTGAAGCAGGTGTGGAAGGCAGCGAGCACGAACGACAGCTTGGCGGCGTTCTCGAGGAAGCCCGGCTGGCCTTTCATTATGGTGTTGTCATAGCCCACGAGCGTGCATACCATGTCGACGAAGGGACGGAACACCAGCAGTATCCACACCACTCCGAAGACATTGAAGAACATATGGGCGAAGGCAGCGCGGCGCGCCTGCGTGTTGGCTGTCATGGCAGCGAGGTTCGAGGTTACGGTGGTGCCTATGTTCTCGCCCATGACGAGGGCAATGCCCTGATAGATGGGGAGCACGCCGCTGGAGCAGAGTATCATGGTGATGGCCATGACGGCAGCCGACGACTGCACGCAGAGCGTGAGCAGTCCTCCGAGCAGCAGGAAGCTGATGGTCGTCAGGAAGCTGTCTGGGTCGAACGAGCTGAAGAAGTCGAGCACGGCCTGGTTGTCTCCGAGGTGCATGTCAATGCCCGTCTGGCGCAGCGTGCCCAGTCCGAGGAACATGAAAGATATTCCGAAGAGGAAGTCGCCTATGTATCGCTTCTTCTTACTGTAGATAAGTATGATTGCAATGAAGAATGCCGGGTAGACAAAATCGGTGATGTTGAACGAGAATCCCGCCGACATGATCCATGCGGTGAGGGTCGTTCCGATGTTTGCTCCCATGATTACTGAGATGGCCTGGGCCAGAGTGAGCAGGCCGGCGTTGACAAACGAGACGGTCATCACGGTCGTGGCGGTCGACGACTGCACGGCTGCGGTGACGAACATTCCCGTCAGCATACCCGTGAAGCGGTTGGTGGTCATGGCCTGGAGCACGTGGCGGAGCTGCGAACCGGCCATCTTCTGGAGGCTTTCGCTCATCGACTTCATACCAAACATGAGAAGTGCGAGCGAGCCTATAAGCTTAAATAGAATCCATACTGACATAAGGATTGTTAGTATTAAGGTTAATATTCGATAATTCTTGCGAGAGTTATTTTATTTTTATTACTTTTACCGATGATTTAATCAAAAGGATATTTCACTAAAAACCTCTCTTTGTTATGATAAAGAATGAAAAGAATTCGGTTGAAATCCGTTGCAAAAATAATGAAAAAACTATAAAAGTCGACATCGGAAGCACACTTTATGATGTTTTTCAGCAATTAAATTTGCAGATGGACTACGGTCCGGTGAGCGCAAAGGTGAACAACAAGGTCGAGGGACTGCACTACCGAGTCTATAATCCCAAGCTTGTAGAGTATCTCTCGCTCAGCTCTGAAAGCGGCTTGAGGGCCTACACGCGCACCCTTTTCTTTGTTCTTGCAATGGCCGTGCGCGACCTCTATCCCGAGGGAAGGCTGGTGATAGGTGTTCCCGTGAGCAATGGCTACTACTGCGAGCTGGTCTTGGGCTGCGAGGTTACGCCCTCGGTGGTGGCCGACATAGAGCAGCGCATGAGACAGATAGTGGCTGCTGCGCTGCCCATCCACCGCCACGAGGTGCCCACCGAGCAAGCCATCGACCTGTTCAGCCGCATGGGGAGCACCTCGAAAGTGAAGCTGCTGAAGACCCTTGGCCGTCTCTACACCTTATATTATGAGATTGACGGCTACGTGGACTACTTCTACGGCACGATGCTCACCAACACGTCGCAGCTCACGCTGTTTGCCCTTGAGCCGTTCCGGGGCGGCTTGCTGCTGCGCACTCCGTCGAGGCAAGACCCCTCGCAGCTCGGAAAGGCAGTGGCTCAGGACAAGATGTTCGACGTGTTTCAGGAGCACCACCGCCTGCAGCGGCTGCTGGGCGTGAGCACCGTGGGCGACTTCAACGAATTGGTGCAGCGCGGAGCCGCCGTCGACGTGGTCAACGTGAGCGAGGCTTTGCAGGAGAAGAAGCTGGCACTGATAGCCGAGCAGATAGTGGCACGCAAGACGGTGAGGATGGTTCTGATAGCCGGTCCGTCGTCGAGCGGCAAGACCACCACCTGCAAGCGCCTCTCGGTGCAGCTGCTCTCAAGCGGCATCAAGCCCATTCCCATCTCGCTCGACGACTATTTCCTCGACCGCGAGCTGTCGCCCGTCGACGAACGGGGCGAATACGACTTCGAGAGCCTCTATGCCCTGAACCTCCCGCTGCTCAACGAGCAGATGAACAGCCTGTTCCGGGGCGAGGAGGTGGAGCTGCCGCGCTACGACTTCACTACGGGCAAGAGCCTCAGAAGCGGTCGCCGACTGCGCCTTCACGACAATGAAGTGCTGGTGGTGGAGGGCATCCACGCCCTGAACCCCGAGCTCACGAGCCGCCTGCCCGGCGAGCAGCTGTTCAAGGTGTATGCCTCTGCGCTGACAACCATCATGCTCGACGACCACAACTACATCCCCACGACCGACAACCGACTGCTGCGGCGCATCATACGCGACTGCAAGTACCGCGGAATGTCGGCTCGCGAAACGCTGCGCCGCTGGCCGTCGGTGCGCGAGGGCGAGAACAAATGGATATTCCCCTATCAGGAAAATGCCGACGTGATGTTCAACTCTGCCATGATCTACGAGCTGGCAGTGATACGCACGCAGGCCGAGTCGGTGCTCGACAAGGTGCCGGAGAACTGCGACGAGTATGCCGAAGCCTACCGCCTGCTGAAGTTCCTGAGGTATTTCGAGCCGCTCGAACCCGGTGCGCTGCCCCCCACATCGCTGCTCAGGGAGTTCCTCGGAGGGTCTACGTTTAGGTATTAGTGGTATGAGTGCTGATTGTTGTATAAGTCGTATGGGGCCTATAAGTCCTATAGGTCGTATAAGTCCTATAGGTCGTATAAGTCCTATAAGCCCTATTAGTCCCATTAAGTTCTTGCTCTCAGGCTTGCTGCTCCTCCTGCTGAGCGGCTGCAACAAGGCTGGCAAGCCCGCCGGCGATGGCGACACGCTCCGTTTCACCAACGACATTGTGCTGCGCACCACCCCGGTGAAGGACCAGGGAGCCAGTTCGCTGTGCTGGGTCTACGCAATGCTGGCCACCATTGAGACCGAACACCTGATGCAGGGCGACTCGGTGAACCTGTCTGCCGACTATGTGGCACGCAACTTCCTGCGCGAACAGGTGCTTCGCAGCATCGTCGTCAGCCATAATGCCCACTCACAGGGCGGGCAGAGAGACCTTTCTTCCCCCCTTGGGGGGACTGAGGGGGGCTTTACCACTCGCGGCACGATGCCCATGCTGCTGCGCCTCATAGAGTGCTACGGGCTGACCCACTATGATGCCTACCACGCACGCCAGGGATGCAACTACAATGTACTTTGCCGCCGTCTGACGCAGCAGGCGCGCGTCGTTAGCAGCCCGTTGCGCATGATTCACGATGCCGACAGCCTGCTTGACAGTCACATAGGCCCCAAGCCGCTCCATGTCTATATGCTCGGCTGCGAGTACACCCCGCGCCAGTTTGCCCACAGCGTGTGCCGCCGCGACGAGTATCAGATGCTTACGAGCTATGCCCACCACCCCTTCGGCGAGGCGTTTCCGCTCGAGCTTGCCGACAACCGCTACCACGACACCTTCCTCAACCTGCCCATCGACTCGCTCATGGCGCGCCTCGACCGCTCCCTGCGTCTGGGGCATCCCGTATGCTGGGAGGGCGACGTGAGCGAGAAAGGCTTCTCGCAGCAGCGTGGCACGGCACACCTTCAGGACGACCGTCACGCGGCCAGCGACGCAGAACGCCTGCGGTCGATGCTCAGCGGCAAGACCACCGACGACCACTGCATGGCTATCGTGGGGCTCGCACACGACCAGCATGGCCGCAAATACTACTTGATGAAGAATTCCTGGGGCACCACTGGCCGCTACCGAGGCTACGTCTATGTATCAGAAAACTATCTGCGGTTGAAAACCGTGGCATTGGCAATAAGGCAAGAAGATGCCTGAAATGTGGAAAAAAAGTTAGAAAACAAACGTTTTTCTTTGTCAGTTTGCCGTAAAAATCTATTTTTGCAGTTAATAAACGGCATCCCGCTGGCCTGAAAGACCTACGCTGCCGCTACATCGTGGAGATTATCCTATAGGGAGTTGCCAATGATTTCGTACCCAAACTGCGACCCAGGAACGAAACAGAACAGAACCAGAGGCACCGCCACAAGAAAAGTGTGGGCAGTTGTTCCGTCTGTTCTGAGGTTGTCGCAGACCTGGGGAGAGCAGGGCAACGTGTCCACACCTTATTTATATATATATATACGTCTACACGATTCAATCTACAAAAACAAAATAACTGAAAGCCTAATATCACACAGTGCAAAGGTAATGCATATAAACGCGATAGAGTTGAAAAAATCGTTCAAAAGCTGCAAAGAATGTTTCTACATCCCTTATACGCTTATAGGAAAGTGTAGTTCAAAACACATTCTGCGTGCCTGAGCCAATGTTGTGAGGCCAACTAAAACGAACATTAACTTGATGAAACGGACTTACATTCTAACTCTGCTTGTCGCAATGCTGTTGTGTAGCTGCAATAATGACAAGGACAAACTGCTTATCGGCGTGTCGCAGTGTTCGGAAGACATCTGGCGCAACAAACTTAACGACGAACTGCGCATCGGAACATTCTTCCATGACGAGATAGAGCTGGTATTAACATCGGCCAATGACAACGATGCCACGCAGATAGCCCAGATCGACAGCCTCGTTGCGCTCGGTATCGACCTGCTCATCGTGTCGCCAAACCAGATGGCAACCATCACTCCGGCCATCGACAGGGCCTACGACAAGGGCATACCGGTGATAGTGTTCGACCGAAAAACCAATTCCAAGAAGTTCACTGCCTACATCGGAGCCGACAATCAGCTCATGGGACGCGAGATAGGCGAGTACATAGCCACGCAGCTCAAGGACACAGGCACCGTCATCGAGATAAAAGGTCTCGAGGGAAGCTCGCCGTCGATAGAGCGCAGCAAGGGCTTTGCCGAGGCCATGAGCCGCGCTCCCGGCATCGAGGTGGCGGCCCGTCTGCAAGGCGACTGGACCGAGGAGAGCGGCTACAATGCCGTGAAAGCCTACCTCAAGGCACATCCCGAAACCGTCACAAAGCCAATAGACTACGTCTTCGGACAGAACGACCGCATGGCGATGGGCGCGCGCCGGGCTTTCGAGGAGATGAAGAAGACCAACCCGGCCATGAAGCTGCCGCAGTATTGCGGCATCGACGGACTGCCCGGTCCCAACGGGGGCATCGCTCAGGTTGAAAACGGACTGCTCGAGGTGTCGTATATCTATCCCACCCACGGCGACAAGGTGTTGGAGCTGGCATTGCAGATACTCGAAAAGAAACCCTACAAGAAAGAGACTCTTCTGCAATCGGCCCTCGTCACGCGCGACAATGCCCACGTGCTGATAATGCAGGGCGAGGAGGCACAGCGTCAGGGAGAATATCTCAACGACCTTCACAACAAGACCATCGAGACCCTGAATATGCTCGACACGCAGAAGACGTTCCTCATTACGATAGTCATCATTGCTGTGCTGCTCATCGCGGCCTTCGTCTATGCCTACTATGCCTACCTCACCAAGGCACGCCTGAGCGACGAGCTGCGCCGCCTCTACGAGAGCGAGCGCCAGATGAAGCAGCAGATGGAGGCTCTGAAGGATGCGCAGATGGACCTCTACACCAACGTTGCCCACCAGCTGCGCACGCCGCTGTCGCTCATCGCCGGCCCGCTGAGCAAGCTGCGCGACTCCGACGAGCTGCGCAATGCCTCCGAAGACACGGCAACGCTGCTCGACGTGATGACCAGAAACACCGACCTGCTCACCTCGCTCGTGGGCAAGGTGCTCGATGCCGAGGCTAAGAAGGACTCTTCGGAGATACTCAAGATGATGGATACGGGAACAATCATCCCCCCCGATACCGCGTCCGACATCGAACAGTCGCTACAGCTCGAACAATTCCAGGCCACCGACACCACTCCGCAGATACTCATAGTCGACGACAATGCCGACATACGCATCTTCCTGCGCTCCATTCTGTCGGCCAAGTACGTCATCTACGAGGCTGAGGACGGCAAGAAGGGCCTCGACATAGCCAACGAGATAGTGCCCGACCTGATTATCTCCGACGTGATGATGCCCGTGATGAACGGCTTGCAGTTCTGCCAGCACGTGAAGCGGAACCTCGTGACGAGCCACATACCCGTCATACTGCTCACCGCACGTGCCATGAGCGCGCAGCAGATAGAGGGTTATCAGCACGGAGCCGATGCCTATATCACCAAGCCCTTCGACCACAATATGCTGCTCGTGAGGGTCGAGAACCTTCTGCTCAACCGCGAGAGGCTCAAGAAGTCGTGGCAGGCACCGATTGCCAGCAGCATTGCGCCCGTCGACGAGAAGGAAGACGGCCACGCAGTGGAGCTGAAGGTGGATATAGACAATGTCGATGAAATCGGCAAAAACGCTGATGAGGTTGCCACACCGCGCGAGGATGCGTTCCTTGACCGTCTCTACGCCGTCATCGACAGCCATATGCACAACAGCGATATCAGCGTAGAGGATATAGGACTGGAGATTGGGCTCTCTCGCGTGCAGCTCTATCGTAAGGTGAAAGCATTGACCGGCCTATCGCCAGTGGAGCTGATGCGCAAGATACGCCTGAACAAAGCCCGCGAGATGTTGCTCACCACCGAAAAGAACATCAGCGAAGTGGCCTACGAGGTGGGTTTCTCGGCTCCCAGCTACTTCACCAAGTGTTTCAAGGAAGAGTTCGGCCAGCTCCCCAACGAGTTGTTGAGGTGATACCCACCCCCCAACCCCATTCTTCGACAAGCGAAGCGACTTCGTCGATTACCCCAAGGGAGGGGGGATAGCGCGCCCCTGATACCTGGCTCCTTTTGTTCAGGCGGATATGCTATCCGCCTGAGCCGAATATCAGGATTTTTAATCCGCAATACCCTGCGGAGCAACCTTGCTTGAAGCCAGCTATAGGTAGTCGGTTGTTGTTTCTCGGATAATATAACCTTATACTCCAAGCAGGCGGATAACATATCCGCCTGAACGGGAAGGGTAACACGGCCTGAAAGGCCAACAATAACTCAGCCCAAGGCAACGCCTTGGGGGAACCGATGTATTAAGGTTACGCCCCGCTGGGGCAAAATCATTTAGTCTCCCCTCACTTGGTTTGTGTGCAGTTATTCTTTTGCCCCTTCAGGGCGTTTTTACTGTTGCACCTTTGTCCGCAGGGCGTTGCCCTGGGCTGACATATCACTGCCCCTTCGGGGCGCAAACTGTTCAGGGGATAACATATCGGCCTGAACTGCTCCCCCCCAACCGTCTAACCTTCTAAACTGCATAGCAGCAAGAAAAAATTGTTCTTTTGTCCTTCTGTCTAATTCAAAAGAAGGAGCGTGGTGGACCCTTGATAACGCAACAGAGGCATATTGTTATCACAACGATATGCCTCTGTCTTCTTTTTCAAGAGATGTTTCCTGATACAATCTCTCATTTAAAATAATCTAAACAAAACAAAAACGATGAAAAGACTACCTGATTTACATTAACTTTCAACTATTTCAAAAACAAACTATTAACTATTCAAAACAAAACTATTTATTTCTTTTTCTGATGCAAAAGTAATACGAAACACCCCACACCTATGTAAAAAATCGTTCTTTTTATGCTACAGATGTTACCATGAAACAAATTTGCACGTAAATGAAACATTCGTTGCAATCCCCTTTTTGCATTAATTATACTTTTGCAACAGAAATAACAAATTCATTTATTTACTAACCAATAAAAACAAACTCAATGGAAAACATTAGAAGACTGTTTTTTTGCCGCTGAAAGGCTCCTTAGGTGCTAGCCCCCTAAGGATAAAGGAATAAGAAATAGAGCCTTGACACAGTTCAATTTACACTACCTACCATTCCACTTCACCAAGTATTCCTCACCCCCTCACCCTTCAACCCTCATCCTTTATCCTTAAAAAAAGGGCACAGACGATAAAAACTGTGGTTTTTTTATGTGTAATGATACATAAGTACAAGTAAACGAACGTTTTTTTTCAGTCCGTTTGATAATTGTCCACTACCTTTGCGGCATAAAACCATGTACTAACCAAACGTAATTTCGTTACAAATGAAAAACGTATTAACAGCTGTCGCTGCCCTGCTTACTTTCGTAGGTGCCTACGCACAGGAACCCTCCGTGCTGAGCGACAACCATGCAATGCTCAGGCTTGATGCCAGCGCACGCTATCTGCTGCTGCCAGTGCAGGAGTCAGAGGAAAATGCCCATGTCAGGGTAATAGTTAATAATAGAGAGGTGAAAACCTTCAACGCACGTCTTGCTGTCAGCAAGGGCGACTACCGCGTGCCACTCGACCTGAGTGAGCTCAGCGGCAAGTCGGTACTGCTCGACATCACCTTCAACGGCAACCGTCACCAGAAGGGTGCCCTCAAGGATTACGTGTGCTGGAAGGAAATGCAGCTCACCGATACCTTCGACGACACCAACGTCGAGGCTTTCCGCCCTGCCTACCACCACACTCCGCGCTACGGATGGATGAACGATCCTAACGGAATGTTCTACAAGGACGGCACGTGGCACCTTTACTACCAGTGGAACCCCTACGGTTCGCAGTGGGAGAACATGACATGGGGCCACAGCACCTCAACTGATCTCGTTCACTGGACACCGCAGCCCACAGCTATCGAAGCCGATGCCATAGGTACTATCTTCAGTGGCTCGTGTGTGGTAGACAAGAACAACACCGCCGGCTTTGGTGCCGGAGCGGTGGTGGCTTTCTACACTTCTGCTGCTGCCAACCAGACACAGAGCATGGCCTACAGCACCGATGGCGGCAAGACGTTCGTGAAATACGACAAGAACCCCATCCTCACGGCTGACATCCCCGACTTCCGCGACCCCAACGTGTTCTGGCATGAGCCTACTGGCCGCTGGATACTTATCCTTGCTGCCGGTCAGGAAATGAACATCTACTCTTCGGCCAACCTGAAGGATTGGAAATACGAGAGTTCGTTCGGCAAGGAGTATGGCAACCACGGCGGCGTATGGGAATGTCCCGACTTGTTCGCCCTTGACGTAGAGGGTGATAACGGCTCTACAGCCGACAAGAAGTGGGTGCTGCTCTGCAACATCAACCCTGGTGGACCCTTTGGAGGCTCAGCCACGCAGTACTTCGTGGGCAGCTTCGACGGTCACAAGTTCACCTGCGAGAGTTCGCCCAAGGTGACTAAGTGGATGGACTACGGCAAGGACCACTATGCCACCGTCAGCTTCAGCAATGCTCCCGACGGACGCGTCGTTGTGCTGCCCTGGATGTCGAACTGGCAGTATGCCAACCAGGTTCCCACCCACCAGTTCCGTTCGGCCAACGGCATAGCCCGCGAGATGGGGCTGTTCACCTATAACGGCGAGACCTATGTCAGCAGCACGCCCGTCAAGGAGATGGCTGCTGCCCGCGGCAAGAAGCTCAGCAAGCCTTCATCGGCCTGCGAGATTGTAGTAGACGTGAAGTCATCGGCACAGATAGTGCTCAGCAATAGCAAGGGCGAGCAGGTCACTATGAACTATGATGCACCTGCCAACACCTTCACCATGGACCGCACCAAGAGTGGCGACAGCTCGTTCAGCGATGCTTTTGCTGCTAAGACGGTCGCTCCTACCTACGGCAAGGTGAGCCAGCTGCGCATCTTTGTAGACAAGTGCAGCATCGAGGCCTTCGATGCCAAGGGCAAGATGGCCATGACAAACCTTGTATTCCCCTCAGAGCCGTACACTACACTCAAGGTGAAAGGCGGCAAAGCAACAATCTACGAACTTAAATAACCAATACAGATATGAGCAAGACAAGTAAATTAACTCTCATCCCCGTGATGCTCTGCTTCTTTGCAATGGGCTTCGTTGACCTTGTGGGCATCGCTTCAAACTACGTGAAAGAAGACCTCGGCCTTAACGACGCAACGGCCAACATCTTTCCGTCATTAGTATTCTTCTGGTTCCTAATCTTCTCAGTGCCTACGGGTATGCTGATGAACAAGATTGGCCGCAAGAAGACAGTTCTGCTGTCGCTTGTTGTCACCGTGGTATCGCTGCTGCTGCCAATCTTCGGCGAGACATTCGAGATTATGCTCGTGGCTTTCTCGCTGCTGGGTATCGGCAACGCACTGATGCAGACCTCTCTCAATCCGCTCGTTTCGTCGGTGCTCAAGGGTGGCAACCTCGCTTCTACTCTCACCTTCGGACAGTTTGTCAAGGCTATCGCTTCGTTCATGGCTCCCTACATCGCCATGTGGGGCGCATCGGCCACTATCCCCAGCTTCGGCCTTGAGTGGCGTGTGCTGTTCCCCATCTACATGATTATCGGTGTTGCAGCAACGCTGCTGCTCGGAGTGACTCCCATCGACGAGCCGCAGATGGAGGGCAAGGCTTCTTCCTTTGCCGACTGCTTCCGCCTTCTGGGCAAGCCCATCGTGCTGCTGTCGTTCCTCGGCATCATGTGCCACGTGGGTATCGACGTGGGTACTAACACCACAGCCCCCAAAATCCTCATGGAGCGTCTGGGCATGACTCTCAACGATGCCGCTTTCGCAACGTCGCTCTACTTCATCTTCCGTACCGTAGGCTGTCTCACGGGTTCGTTCTTCCTCCGCATAATGAACAACCGCACGTTCTTCGTTATCAGCGTGGTGATGATGACCTTGTCGATGGCAGGTCTTGCCGTAGGCACTGAGAAGTGGATGCTTTACGCCGCCATTGCCCTCGTCGGCTACGGCAACTCAAACATCTTCTCGCTCGTCTTCGCTCAGGCACTCACCTCTATGCCCAACAAGCAGAACGAGGTATCGGGACTGATGATCATGGGTCTCTTCGGCGGAACGGTGTTCCCCTTGCTCATGGGCTTCGCCAGCGATGCAATGGGTCAGCTTGGTGCGGTTATCGTGATGACCGTAGGCGTACTCTACCTCTACACCTATATTAAGCGCATCAGACACTAAAGCAAACACCTCTTCCCACGCCCTCACGGGGTGGGGAGAGGCTTCTTATTTATACAGAAACATCAAACCTTTAAGAAATAATCAAAAACAATTTAAGCTATGGAAAATAAGAGAATGATAGTAGGACTGGGCGAAGCACTGTGGGACGTGCTGCCAGAGGGTAAGAAACTGGGTGGCGCACCTGCCAACTTTGCCTATCACACGGGTCAGTTCGGACTCGACACACTGGCCATCAGTGCCCTGGGCGAAGACCGCCTCGGCGACGAGACCATTGCAGCCATCGAGGAACAAGGACTCAACTACATGATGCCGCGCGTACCCTATCCAACAGGCACGGTGCAGGTGACACTCGACGACGAGGGCATACCAGCCTACGACATCAAGGAGAACGTGGCATGGGACAACATCCCCTTCACCGACGAGATGAAGGCTGTGGCTCAGAATTGCCGTGCCGTGTGCTTCGGCTCGCTCGCCCAACGCAACGTTGTCAGCCGCGGAACCATCAAGAAGTTCCTCAGTACCACTCCCGACGACTGCATGAAGATATTTGACATCAACCTCCGCCAGAGCTTCTACACCAAGGAAGTTATCGACGACTCGCTGCATCTGTGCAACGTGCTCAAGATCAACGACGAAGAGCTTGTCGTGATAGGCCGTATGTTCGGTTATCCCGGCCTCGATATGCAGGACAAGTGCTGGTTGCTGCTTGGCAAGTACAACCTCGACATCCTCGTGCTCACTTGCGGTGTCAACGGCAGCTACGTGTTCACTCCGGGTTCAATGTCGTTCTATGAGACTCCGAAGGTTGAGGTGGCCGACACTGTCGGTGCCGGTGACTCTTTCACGGGTACGTTCTGCGCCTGCATACTCAAGGGCAAGAGCGTGGCCGATGCTCACCGCATTGCCGTTGATGCCAGTGCGTTCGTATGCACCCAGAAAGGTGCCATGCCTAAGCTTCCTGACACCATACTCAACGCTTGAAACAGATAAGCTAAAGTTTCCAAACAACTCGATAGAAAGGGGATATGCCGTCGCTGGCATATCCCTTTATTGTATGCCCCCTCAGGCCACCATGAAGCCCCCTCGGTCCCCCCATGAGGGGAAGTGCTGCTGAAGGGGGGAGTTTGTGCTCTCCTACCAAGGGAGGGGTTGGGGTTGGGCCTGCAATGTGGGCCACATTACTTTGCGAGTGCTATGCAGATGATTTTCTCCAGATAGTTGTCTGTCAGCAGTGGCCACTTTGTCTGCGACTGGCTGGCGTGCTTGGCTGTGGTTTCCGGCAGGCTGTGGCTTTGTTCGAGGAGCATCATCAGCGGCAGAAGAGCCTCGTGGCGGACAGGATTTTTCAGCGAAAGGGTCAGATTTTTACCGAATTCATCGGCAGTAACGGGGGCGAGGGCACTGCCTGAAGCACCGAAGCAGATAGCGAGCTGCCCTAACCTTGGTGGCTGCTGATGGCATATCACCGCACGGTGGGGCAGCGGCTCTGCCGTGGCGAGCTGCCCGACGGCTTCGGCAACGAGGTCCACTGGCGACAGGTCTATTGCCGTCTGTGCCGCCTCACGAGGATAGCAACCCATCATGGCGAGTGCTCTCAGGAGCATGAAGAAACCGTTTTCGGTGCTGTCGGGCACGAACAGGCCGTCGCTGATGCGCGGCATGAGGTTGCCTACACGGGCTATGCAGGCTTGCAGACTACGTCCGGCTGCGTTGCCCACCACTTCCTCAGACTCTATCTTCGATGCCACGTACTGCGAGAGAGCCGTGCCGCCGCTGCCTGCACTCGTTGTCGATATGTGGATAAGCCTTGCACCCGTTTCGATGCAGTAGTCTGCCACGGCTTGCGTACCGTCCACGTTCGTTGTGCGTATGCTGTTGCCCGTGGCATACTGCCTTATGTCGGCGGCGCAGTGTATCACCGTACCCACACGTGGCAGGTTTCCGGCTGATGGCAGCTGGCGAATGTCGCCCACGACGACTCTCAGCCTGTCTGCCGTGAGGCTGTCGCTGTCGGTGGCGAAGTAGTGTGTCATGGTCTGCCGCAGGCGTTGCTGTGGATCGATAGAGCCTTTGTTCCTCACCAGGCAATACACGGTCTGGTCGGTGTTGCGCAGCAGCCAGTGTGCCACATGAGCCCCCAGCAGTCCTGTCGCGCCCGTGACGAGATAGCCTTCGCCACTCGGCGCAGATGCTGTTGCGGTCTTTTTGCAGGCAGGTTGCATGTCGGCAGGCGGCCCGTTGGTGGGCGTGACGGGTTGTGGGCTGCTTTCTGGCAGAGTGAGCAGAGCCATCTGCCGTGGTGTGGGATGGCTGAACAGCTGTGCATAGCTGAGCTTTCTGCCCCTGCGTGCCGCCTCTATCTGCACATCAACCACCTTCAGCGACGTGCCGCCGCTGAGGAAGAAGTCGTCGGTGGCACCTATGCGAGAGCCTCCGAGCACACTTTGCATGATGTCGCACCACAGTCGTTCCTCGTCGTTTGCTGGCTCCACGTAGTCCGTCAGCGGTGGCGGAGCGGTGGTGGGAAGCCTCTTGCGGTCTACCTTACCGCTGCTGCTCAGTGGCAGCGTGTCCATCTGTTGCCATGCCGACGGCACCATGAATGTAGGCAGATGGGCCTGCACATGGCGCATGAGCATAGGTGGTGGCAGCTGGCTGTCGGCACTGTAGAAAGCGCAGAGCACACTGTCGTCACCCCTTGCGGCCAGTGCGACGACCACGTTTGTCACCTGCGGCACCTGCATTATAACCCGCTCCACCTCGGTGGGCTCTATGCGGTAGCCGCGGAGCTTCAGCTGCTGGTCGCGCCGACCCATGAACTCCAGTTCGCCGCGTGCGTTCCATCGGGCCATGTCGCCGGTGCGATAGACCGTCAGGTCGGCGAAAGGCACCCCGACGAACTTCCGTGCCGTCAGTTGCGCGTCGCCAAGATAGCCCGATGCCATCTGCGGCCCTGCGAGGCACAGCTCTCCCACGGCTCCACGAGGCAGCAGCTGCAGGTCGCAGTCCACGACATAGGCCGCACAGCCTGCCACAGGACGGCCTATGGGTACCTCGTCGTAGCGGTGCGAGGGGCTGAGGCGGTGCCAGGTGGCATCTACAGTGAACTCAGTAGGGCCATAGGTGTTATATATAATAGGTATGGTGGTGCGGGGGCAGCGTGTCAGTTTCTCTCCGCCCAGACACAGATAGTCGGGACTTATGCGTCCTCTCTCGGCGAGCATGAGGCCGAGCGAGGTGGTGAAGCAGCCGCCGGTGATGCGGTGCCGGTTGATAAACTGCTCCAGACGGGGCAGGTCGCGCCTTGCCTCCTCCGGCACGATGTATAGCGTTCCGCCCACGGTGAGCACGGGGAACAGGTCCTCCACCGATGCGTCTAAGGCAAACGACGAGTGGCAGGCTATGCGGCTGCGATCTGACAGGTGCCATTCGTGGCGGATGAAGCATACGAGGTTGAGCAGTGCGCAGTGCGAAACGACCACCCCCTTCGGCTTACCCGTGGAGCCGGATGTGTAGATTACGTATGCTGCATCAGCCGTTTTTCCGTCGGCTTCGGCCATCATCTGCCGTCGGCGCGGCTCTGGTTCGTCGGGTGCGACGGGCATATATGCCGCTCCCAGCAGCCATAGGGCAAGGACGTCGGCCACGAACGAGCGGTTGCGCACAGCCGTCAGTGGTACCACCATGCCCTTTCCTATGCCTCGTGCAGCCAGCTCCGAAGCCCTCTCCCGGGCAAGGGCAGTCAGCTCGCGGTAGCTTACGGTGCCTTCGCTGTCGCTTACTGCCGGGCTGTCGGGGGTGCTGTCGGCTTGTCGAAGTATCATCTTCAGGGTGCTGTCCGTCGGGTCGTAGTCCGTCGGAGCACTCTGCGAGAGTTCCATTATCTGTCTCTGCTCGTCGGTCGAGGTCAGTGCAAGGTCTGCAAGGGTGGCGTTTCTGCCGTTGCAGATGCCCTTCACGCAGGTGGCAAATGCGCGTGCCAGCATCTGCAGGCGTGCCATGCTGTAGTAGGCTTCGCTTGAGTCTAAGCGCAGCTCGTAGGCTCCCGGCACCACATAGACCATGCATCCGAGCGAGTTTTTCACCCTTCCCTGATGCAGCTGAACACCTGTCGACAGCTCGCCGTCCAGTTCGGTGTGCTCGCTTATCTGGCTGCTCTGGAAGCCGAAAGTGACATTAGGCACCACCCCGAGGTCGCGGCAGAAGTGGCTGAAGGGGTAGCAGTGGTGGCGCACGCTGGCTGTCAGCTGGCTGCGGAAGCTGCCCACGAATTGCCTGATGGCTGTCTGCGGCATGACATCGGCCACTATCGGCACCGAGCGCACAAACATTCCGTAGGCATCGGCCACGCGTCGGGTGAAGCGTCCGTGGTTCAGACAGAAGAAAGCCACGCGCCTCTGGTCCGACAGCCGGGAGAGCATCAGGCTGAAGGCAGCCATGAAGAGCTCGTTGGCGGTGGTGCCGTTGCTTGCGCACCACTCGTCGACTATGTTGGCATCCACCTGTTCCGAGGCGTTGACCCACTGTCCCCAGGGCTCAGAAACCTCCGCTGCCAGACTGGTGAACGCCACTCCGCTGAAGTGTTCGGCATAGTAGGCTTTTGCCCGCCGATAGGCTTCCGAGCCGAAAGCAGCCTCTTCTTCCAGCGCATAATCGTACATGGAGAGCCCTGGCAGCTTCTTTCTGTCGATGGAATCGGGCTTTTTGCCCTGCCTCATCAGCCTCTGCCGATGATAGGCAGCAGGCAAGTCGCGCCCCATGAAGTTGCGTGCTATGGTTATTCCGTCGGCAATGGTGTGGCTGAAATCGCAGAGAAGATAGGTGTGGATAGGTGTTTCGACAATCTCGAAACGGCATAGTGGTGAGTCGCCGTAGGGCTCGAAGGGTCGCACAAAATCGTGGGCAATGTAGTGCTGGGCCTGCTGCTCGCTCATCTTCCGGCGCACTATGGGTATTGTCAGCGCCTTGTCGCAGAACTGTCGCGGCTCGCCGTGTGGTCCAGGAGTGAAGCGCGTGCGTAGCTCCGGGTGGTCGTCGATGACCTCGCGGAGGGCATCGGCCAGCACGTCGCCGCTGATATGCTGCGAGAAAGGCATGTAGGAAGGCAGGTTGTAACCCGTTGTCGACGGTTCGGTTTCCCATGCCAGAAATATCCCCAACTGGGATTGCAACAGGGGAAAGGTGGTCATTGCTTAACTACTTTCTTGCCATTCACGATATACACGCCAGCTGGCAGCAGCTCGTAGTCGTGCTTGTTGTGGCCCACGGCCACACCCTGCAGGTTGTAGATGGTGGTGTCTGGTGTTTTTCTGGAGTGGTTGATGGTGTCTATTGCCGTGCTTGCCGTTACCTCGATTGGCAGCAGTGTGGCGAGCTGAAGGGCTTCGCCGCCCACTGCATCAGCCTTATAGCTGAGCGTAGCCTTGTCGAGAGCAATGGTGTGGGCACCCGTAGGGCAGTCGGCAGCAGCCTCGAGAGCTATCGTCAGCAGGTCGGTGGTGGTGGGAGCAGCCGGGCTGAGGCTTATGGCATAGCTGTTGTCCGACAGCTTGCGGCACGATGGCGAGCCGTCGCCCGTGGTCTGTGCCACGATATAGTTGCCCTGCTCGTCGGTGGCTATGGCTATTCCTTCGGGAAAGGTCAGCTGCAATTCGTTGGCGGCAAGCATCAGCGACCCTGTCTGGCCCACGGTCAGCGTCTGGCGGCAGCCTTGCTCTATCGTCAGGGCATGGCTTTGCAGACCATATTCCTCGGCATTGACGAAACCGCCCCAGCCCGTGCTGCCCATGTAGGCAGCCTTCTGGCCTATGGGCACCAAGAGGCGCGCTGTGGCTTGCTGCTCGGTGAGGAAGTTGGTGCCCTCGGGCGGAGCACCGCCACATACCACCTGCTGCAGGTTGCGGCATCCGGCGAACGCCTCGCGGCCAATGGCGGCAATGCTGTGGGGCAGGCTTATCTCGCTCAGACCAGTGCAGTCGAGGAATGTCCATGGGTCTATCTCAGTGAGCGTTGCGGGCAGCGAAAGCTGGCTGAGCCCCTCCGAGCGCAGAAAGGAGCCGTGGCCGATGGCGGTGATGCCCTCGGGCATGAAGTAGTGGCCGCTGCGCGCATTGGGATAGTAGAGCAGCTGCGTGCAGTCATGGCTCAGCAGCACTCCGTCGCGCGAGCTGAGCGAGCCGTTGGCGTGGTCGACGAGTATTTCCTCCAGACCGTCGCAGAACACGAAGGGGTTGCTTGCCACTCGCGAAAGGTTCTCGGGAAGGGTCACTGAGCGCAGCTTGTTGCTGCCGTAGAACGCCTGCAAGCCTATCGAGTCGACCGTCGACGGCAGCCGGTAGCTGCCCTCTCTGCCGCCCGGGAAAGCCACCACGCGCGTGCCGTCGGCTGTGAGCAGCACGCCGTCGACTGACTTGAAGCGGCTGTTTCCCGCTTCCACGTAGATACCTTCCATAGCCTCGCAGAAGCTGAACGCCCCTTCGCCCAGCTCCTCTAAAGAGGCGGGGAGGGTCACTTGGCGCAGCGAGCCACACTCGCTGAAGGCCCACAGCCCTATCGCCGACAGTCCGGCAGGCAGGCGAATGGCCGAGAGCTTCTTGCAGCCGTAGAACGATGCCTGGCCGATGCGGCGCACGCTGCTGGGCAGGCTCACCTGTTCCAGGTTGGCGCAGTGGCAGAACGCCCACGGCCCGATGGTGGTGATGCCCGACGGAATGGAGTAGATGTCGTCGCAGCCGGCAGGGTAGGCCAGCAGCGTGAGGCGGTCTTTGCTGAACAGCACGCCCGAAAGGCTTGAATAGTTGCTGTTGTCTTGAGCCACGCTGATGGCCTTCATGCTGCTGCACGCCACGAACGCCTCGTCGCCAATCGACGTTACCGAGGCTGGGATAGTTATCTCCGTGAGCGACCGGCAACCGTAGAATGCAGCATCGCCGATGGTCTGCAGTCCTTCGGCGAGGCTGATGCTCAAGAGCCTGGGACACGAGGCAAAAGCCTGCTGGCCTATGGTGCGCAGCGTGCCGGGCAGCTTCACTCCCGAGAGCGACAGGCAGGCGTTGAACGCTTTTTGCCCGATGGCAGTCACGCTGAGCTGCTGGCCGTCGACTTCTACGCTCTTTGGTATGACGATGTAGCCCGTGTAGGGTTCGTCGCCCTGCACCACTGTAAGCTCACCGCCGTCGATGTCGTAGCAGAGTTGCCCCTCCTTGACGTCGTAGGCCCGTGAAAGCATGGCGAAAAGTATGCAAAGGAGTGTCGTTGCTGTTCGTCTCATTTCGGTTAGATAGGTTTAGGTGGGGGGAGAATCCCCCCTCAGTCCCCCTTGAAGCCCCCCTCTGTCCCCCCGTTGGGGGGAAGAAAAACCTCTCTCCCCTCCCTTGGGGAAAGGCTACGGGTTCTTGCTCATGCAAGCGAACAAAGTTCGAGCGGGCGAGCTTTGCTCGGGTAATCGACGAAGTCGCTTCGCTTGTCGAAGAATGGGGTAGGGGGTGGGTGCTTTACTTATTCAGCTTCCATGTGGCACCGTCCTTGGTGTCCTTCACCTCGAAGCCGGCCTGAGCCAGTTCGTCGCGTATGTGGTCGCTCGTTGCCCAGTCCTTGGCGGCCTTGGCCTTGGCCCTCAGTTCGAGCACCATGTCGACCACTTTGCCGAACGCTTCCTCGCGTGCCTCGCTGCCAGAGTTCTGCGAGCCTTGCAGACCAAGCAGGTCGTGGGCAAAGAGGCGCATCGTTTCGGCAAGCTCGCTGAGGTCGTCGCTGCTGATGGTAGCCTTGTGGTCGACAAGCTTGTTCACCACCGAGCAAGCCTCGAACAGGTGGCTTATCACCTGCGGAGTGGCCAGGTCGTCGTTCATGGCATCGTAGCACTTCTGCCGCAGCTCGGTGGCTGTCTTGTGGGTCTCGCCGTCGGAGCTGGCCGAAGGCTGTATGCGGTCGAGGTCGTGCAGTGCGGTGAGCAGGCGGTCGAGTCCCCGCTCGCTGGCCGAGAGTGCTTCGTCGGAGAAGTCAACGGTGCCGCGGTAGTGGGCCGAGAGTATGAAGAAGCGTATCGTCATGGGCGAGTAGGGCTTCGAGAGCAGCTTGTGGTCGCCTGTGAAGAACTGTTCCAGGGTGATGAAGTTGCCGAGCGACTTGCCCATCTTCTGTCCGCCGATGGTAATCATGTTGTTGTGCATCCAGTATTTCACCATCGGTTCGCCCTGCGAAGCCACGGCCTGTGCTATCTCGCACTCGTGGTGGGGGAAGACGAGGTCCATTCCGCCGCCGTGGATGTCGAAGCGGCGGCCCAGATACTTGCGTCCCATGGCCGTACACTCGCAGTGCCAGCCCGGGAAACCGTCGCTCCAGGGCGACGGCCAGCGCATGATGTGCTCGGGCGAAGCCTTCTTCCACAGTGCGAAGTCGGCCTGATGGCGTTTCTCGCCCACGCCGTCGAGCTCGCGCGAGGCATCCTTTATGTTCTCGAGCGTGCGTCCAGAGAGCACTCCGTAGCGGTATTTCTTGTTGTAAGCCTCAATGTCGAAGTAGATGCTTCCGTTCGACTCGTAGGCAAATCCGTTGTCCATGATCTGCTTCACCAGTTCTTCCTGCTCAATGATGTGCCCCGTGGCATGGGGCTCTATGCTTGGGCGCAGCACGCCGAGGGCATCCATTGCCTGGTGGTAGCGGTTGGTGTAGTACTGTGCTATCTCCATCGGCTCGAGCTGTTCGAGGCGTGCCTTCTTGGCTATCTTGTCCTCGCCCTCGTCGGCATCGTGCTCCAGATGGCCCACGTCGGTGATGTTCCGCACATAGCGCACCTTGTAGCCCAGGTGGCGGAGGTAGCGGAAGAGCACGTCGAAGGTGATTGCCGGGCGCGCATGGCCCAGATGGGGGTCGCCATAGACGGTGGGACCACACACGTACATACCCACGTGGGGCGGATTGATGGGCTCGAAACGCTCCTTCGAGCGGCTAAGGGTGTTGTATATCAATAGCGGTTGCTGCATCATTGTATTATTATAATGTTTCACTTACGTTTAGTTTATCGCTCGCAAAGTTACGACTAAGCGAAGACAGAGCAAAAAATAATAACCAAAAGTTGTTGTTTTTTTGCTTTGTTGAGCGAAAGTAACTTATCTAAAGTTACGACTAAGCGAGCGTAAAACAAAGAAAAATGGTTTCTTTGTTTATCAGAGAGTGAGTAAAAAGGGCTTATAGGGCTTATAGGGCTTATAGGACTTATGAGGCTTATAGGGCCTATGAGGCTTATAGGACTTATGGGCCTTATAAGCCCTATAAGCCCTATAGCAAGGTGATATGGCTCATATTACTTTGCCTCGTGGTGCTTTTTATCTGCTTTATTGCCAATATATTGGAAAAAAAACGTACCTTTGCGCACTGTAATTCTATCAACACACAATGGCTTACTCACGGATAACTGCCGCCGAAGCTGCGGCAATGATTAACGACAAAGACACTCTTGCTCTCTCGGGCTTCACTCCCAGTGGGTGCCCGAAGGCCACTTTCCGGGAACTTTCTAAGCGTGCCAGGCTGCTCCACGACCGTGGAGAGGAGTTTGGCGTGGGCATACTCACCGGCGCTTCCACCTGCCAGAGCATCGAAGGCGACATGGCTGCGGCGGGCGCACTGCGCTTCCGCGCTCCCTTCAGCACCAACAAGGACTTCCGCCAGCACACCAACCTGGGCGAGATAGAGTATGAGGACATGCACCTGGGCCACATGGCCGAGCGGCTGAGGCGCAATTTCTACGGCGAAATAGACTGGGCCATCATCGAAGTGAGCGACATGGTCGAGGGACAGGACATCTGCAAGGCTTACCTGACCTCTGCCGGAGGCATCGCCGCCACCATAGTGCGGCTCGCCAAGCGCATCATCA
>Ga0310695_10001994_pt1 | contig 44946 bp, 42 predicted proteins | sample RumenRJG_04DNA_FD_203882 | JGI IMG/M metagenome (GOLD analysis project Ga0310695, IMG submission 203882) | Bovine rumen microbial communities from Lethbridge, Alberta, Canada - RJG_04 (v2) (version 2) | ecosystem: Host-associated > Mammals > Digestive system > Stomach > Rumen | place: Canada... | reverse complement strand
CACGGTCTCGAGGGTGATGAGGTAGTCGGAGGCGAGCTCCTGGAACTGCATCAGGATGGTCTCGATCTGGATCGGGAAGATGTTGACGCCCTTGAGGATGATCATGTCGTCGCTGCGGCCCTTCATGCGGTCGAGGCGGATATGGTGGCGTCCGCAGGGGCACTCGCCCGGCAGGATGCGGGTCAGGTCGCGCGTGCGGTAGCGCAGCAGCGGCATGGCCTCGCGCTTGAGCGTGGTGAGCACGAGCTCACCGACCTGGCCGTCAGGAACGGGCTCGAGAGTGTCGGGATCGACTATCTCGACGATGTAGTAGTCCTCCCAGATGTGCATGCCGTTCTGCTCGGGGCACTCGAAGGCAACGCCCGGGCCGCACATCTCCGACATTCCGAAGGAGTTGTAGGCCTTGACGCCGAGCATGTCCTCGATGCGCTTGCGCGTATCCTCGGAATGTGGCTCAGCGCCGATCACGAGTGTGCGGAGCTTCGTGTCCTTGCGCGGATCTATGCCCCTCTCGACCATCACCTCATGCAGGCGGGAAGCATACGAAGGGATGGCGTGCACCACGGTCGTACCGAAATCCGTGAAGAACTTGAGCTGGCGCAGAGTGTTGCCGGCAGCCGCCGGGACGGTCAGCATGCCGACTTTCTCGGCACCGTACTGGAAGCCGAGACCGCCGGTGAACATGCCGTAGCCGGAGGTGTTCTGGAACACGTCCTCGGGGCGGCAGCCCACCATCCAGAGGCAGCGGGCGACGGCGTTGGCCCACTCGTCAAGGTCCTTCTGCGTATGCAGGATGACCGTGGGATTGCCGGTGGTGCCGCTGGAGGAGTGCAGGCGTACGCATTTGTCAAGCGGAACCGAAGCCAAACCGAAAGGATAGGTATCGCGAAGGTCCTGCTTGGTGGTGAAAGGAATCTTCTTGAGGTCATCAAGCGTACGGATGTCCGAAGGCGACAGCCCCGCTTTGCGGAAACGCTCCTTGTAGAAAGGTGAATCCATGCAATGCTTGACCGTGGCCTGCAGCCTCTCAAGCTGCAAGGCCTCTATCTCGGAACGGGAGTATCCTTCCTCCGGATTGAAGAACTTCTGGTAGGACATAACTTTTGTTTATTGTAGTTTTCTGTTGTCTATGACGAATTTGCTCTTGCCCTGGCTGCGCTCGATGGTGTTCGGAGCCTTGATCTGGACCTTGACGCCGATGCTGAGGACGCTCCTGATCTTCTCGGCGATCTTCTTCTCGAGGTCGGTGATCGGGGTGAGGGTGTCGAACCCGGCATCGAAGTATTCCTGGCGGACCTCCACCTGGATAGTAAGGGTGTCGAGATTGTTGACGCGGTCCACGATGAGCAGGAAGCGGGGTGCGCACTCGGGCATACTGAGGATGACGCTTTCCACCTGGGACGGGAACACGTTGATACCGCGGATGATGAGCATGTCGTCGCTGCGGCCCATGATGCGGCCCATGCGCACGGAAGTGCGGCCGCATTCGCACTCGCCTTCCATCAGCGAACAGAGGTCGCGCGTGCGGTAACGCAACAGCGGCATTCCCTCCTTGGTAAGGGTGGTGAACACCAGCTCTCCGACCTGGCCGTTGGGGAGCGACTCAAGTGTAGCAGGATCGACGATTTCGGGGAAATAATGGTCCTCGCAGATGTGGGAGCCGTTCTGGCATTCGCATTCGTAGCTGACGCAGGGACCCATGATCTCGCTGAGGCCGTAGAGGTTGTAGCCCTTGAGCCCGAGACGGCTCTCAATCTCCTGGCGCATATTCTCCGTCCAGGGCTCGGCACCGAAAGCGCCGACCTTGAGTTTGATCATATCCTTGGTGACGCCCATCCTCTCCATGGTCTCGGCAAGATATAGGGCATAGGAAGGGGTACAGGCAATGCCCGTGACCCCAAGGTCGCGGAGAAGGCGAACATGCTTCTCGGTATTGCCGGTAGAAGTAGGCAGCACTGCCGCACCCATGCGCTCGACTCCATAGTGGACGCCGAGGCCGCCGGTGAAGAGTCCGTAGCCGTAGGCGACGCTGAACACGTCGTCACGGGTGACACCGTAAGCCGTAAGGCAACGGGCCATGCATTCGCTCCATATCTCGACATCCTTGCGGGTATAACCGACGATAGTGGGATTGCCGGTGGTACCGGAAGAAGCGTGGAAACGGATGACCTCGCTCATCGGAGCAGCCTGGAGGCCGGTCGGATAATTGTCCCTGAGGTCCTGCTTGGTAGTGAAAGGAAGCTTGACGATATCGTCGATGGAAGTGATGTCCTCCGGGGTGAGGTCCATCTCCTGCAGCTTGTGACGATAGAACGGGACGTTGTGGTAAACATAGTCCACAACCTTGTGCAAGCGCTTGCCCTGAAGCTCGCGCATCTGCTCCCGCGGCATCGATTCTTTGTTGGGATTCCAGATCATATATAAGTTCGTTTATTCTGTACTATTTAAGTCCGGCCTCGAGGCCGATATCGAAAGCCTTGCGGTTGGCGGCGACGATGGCTTCGCCCTTGCGGGCGAACACGCGGCCGATGGCCGCCCTGAGGGCATCGGCATCCAGGATGCCGATGGCAGGAGCCGCCATGCCGAGCAGCACCATGTTGGCGCCCTTGGGGTTGCCGCAGGCACGGGCAGCCTCCTCGATGTCGAGCATGACGACATCCGGAAGGGATGAGAGCTCTGCCATGAGGGCTTCCTCCGACGGATAGTTCGGTATGTTCACGAAAGGCTTGGCCGAAGTGACGACACGGCCGTCAGCGGCCAGATAAGGGAGGTAGCGCAACGCCTCCATGGGCTCCATGGAGATGATGAGGTCGGCCGATCCGCACGGGATGAGGTCGCTGTAGATCACTTCCGAGGAAAGCCTGAGGTTGGACTGTACGTCGCCTCCGCGCTGACTCATTCCATGGACTTCCGCCTGTTTGAGGAAAAGTCCCGCCGCAGTTGCGGCCTCACCGATGACGGTGGCGATGGAGAGGATGCCTTGGCCTCCCACGCCTGAGAGTATTATATCCTTTTTCATTTCTTGTGGCGTCTGAGGGTCTGCATGCATTCGCGGCGCGGGATGATCACGGACACGCCGTCGTATTCGATCTCCTCGCGGATGATACGGGTGATCTCCGGCATGTTGGCCGGAAGAGGGACGACTACCCGCACGTGCTCGGGCTCTACTCCAAGGCCGAGGCAGATGGCCTCGAACTTGTTGGTTCCGGCGGAATCCTGGCCGCCGGTCATGGCCGTCGTGAGGTTGTCGGAGATGATGACCGTGATGCGGGAATGGTCGTTGACCGCATCCAAAAGGCCTGTCATGCCGCTATGGGTGAAGGTGGAGTCGCCGATAACTGCTATGGCGGGGAACACGCCGGCGTCGGCGGCACCCTTGGCCATGGTGATGGATGCGCCCATGTCGACGCAGCTCGCGAGGGCACTGAACGGAGGCAGCGCACCCAAGGTGTAGCAGCCGATGTCGCCGAAGATCCGGGCGTCCGGATACTCGGCGGCGACCTGGTTCAGCGCGGCGTATACGTCGCGGTGACCGCAACCGGGGCAGAGCTGGGGCGGACGCGGAGCGAGGTTCTGCGCATTGCCGAAGGAACGGCCGGCGGGGACGCCGAGCGCAGCCGCGACGTTGTCGGGCGTGAGCTCGCCGGTCCTCGGCAGCCGGCCGGTCAGGCGGCCTTCGACGGAGAAGCCGGCTCCGAGCAGGGCCTTCACACCCTGCTCCACGACCGGCTGGCCGTCCTCCACCACGAGGATGGAGTCACAGCGCGCGGCCATGGCCTTGATCTGGGCCTCGGGCAGAGGATACTGCGAGACCTTGAGGAGCGTAATGTCCTGGACACCGGACTCCTTGACATAATTGTAGCCGATACCGCAGGCTATCACTCCGTGCGTTCCGGCGCCTTCAAGGCTGTTGTGCGGAGTCTGCTCCGAAGCGGCCAGCAGCAGGGGCTGCTTGTCGATGAGCTTGATGTACTGCCTCCTGGCAATAGCCGGAAGGAGCACCCAGCCGCGGTCAGAGGAAGGATTGAGGGCATTCTGCTCATTCTGCTCCCCGGTGATGACCGCCGCGCGCGAATGCGACAGGCGCGTCACCACGCGGAACACCACCGGAAGCTTCACCTGCTCCGAGAAAGCGAATGCCTCGCGTATCATATCGTATGCTTCCTGCTGGTCCGAAGGCTCGAAAGTCGGAACCATCGCGAACTGGGCATAGAAGCGTGAATCCTGTTCGTTCTGGGACGAATGCATGGAGGGGTCGTCGGCGGCAAGGACGACAATTCCGCCATTGACTCCGGTCACGGCGGAATTGACGAAGGCGTCGGCGCATACGTTCATGCCTACGTGCTTCATGCACACGAGGGAGCGTTTTCCGGCATAGGACATGCCCAGTGCTGCCTCCATGGCAGTCTTTTCATTGGTACACCAGCGGCTCCGGACTTCCGGGGCATGGGTCTGGATGAACTCGGTGACTTCGGTGGAAGGCGTTCCGGGGTAGGAGTACACGCCGGACAATCCGGCATGCAGCGCTCCAAGGGCGACCGCCTCGTCTCCGAGCAGCAATTTCTTTTCTGACATATTATGACTGTTTGATTTCAAAACTCTCTGCATCGTCCAGGACCGGGAACTTGGCACGGAGAGCCTCGAGGACTTCCATGTCCAGTCTGACGATCACTGTCTCCTCGCGGCCGGAGGCACAGGCCGCCATAGTCGCCCCGTAGGGGTCGACCGCGGCCGTCCCTCCCGCGTACTCGCACGAGGGATCCTTCCCCACCCTGTTGACTCCCAGCACATAGCACTGGTTCTCGATGGCACGGGCCCTCAGGAGCGTGTCCCAGGGGAACTGGCGGACTGACGGCCAGGATGCTACATATATCGCAGCGTCGTAATCCTTGCGGTTGCGGCTCCAAACGGGAAAACGCAGGTCATAGCAGACATTCAGGAGGAAACGGAATCCCCTCCACTCCACTACGACACGGTCTTCGCCGCGCGTAAACCTATGATGTTCACCGCTATAAGTAAAGAGGTGATGCTTATCGTAAACCGTAACCTCTCCGTCAGGCTTCACGAACCAGAAACGGTTGTGATAGCCTTCGGCATCATGGAGAGCCACGCTTCCTGCAATGGCGCAATCCATCTTCCGCGCTTTCTCCTTCATCCATTCAAGCGTCGCGGAAGGGGCCTCCTCCGCAATGCCTTCCGGCTGGGTGGCGAATCCGGTGGAGAACATCTCCGGCAGGACGACGAGGTCAACTGCAGGCATGCTGTCCAACACACTGTCAAGCCGACGCCGGTTTGCGGCAGGGTCGGCCCACACGATATCATATTGTACCAGGGCGGTCTTCATACAAATACACTACTGATAAACGCCTCCTTAGTATCACTTACCGGAGAGGTAGTCGTTGATGGCGGCGGCGGCTTTGCGGCCGGCGCCCATGGCGAGGATGACGGTCGCGGCGCCGGTGACGGCGTCGCCGCCGGCGAACACGCCGGGACGCGTCGTCGCGCCGCTCTCGTCTGCGACGAGGCAGCCGCGCCTTGTGACCTCCAGCCCGTCCGTAGTCTTGGCGATCAACGGGTTAGGCGAGGTACCAAGGGCCATGATGACGGTGTCGCAAGGGATCTCGAACTCGGAGCCCTCCACCGGAACGGGGGAACGGCGGCCGCTGGCATCGGGCTCGCCAAGCTCCATCTGGATGCACTTGACGGCGCGGACCCAGCCTTTCTCGTCGGCAAGGATCTCGACGGGGTTGGTCAGCATCTTGAACTCGACTCCCTCCTCATGGGCGTGATGTACCTCCTCCTTACGTGCAGGAAGCTCCACTTCAGTACGGCGGTAGACGATGGTGGTGTCGGCGCCGAGACGCAGCGCGGTACGCGCAGCGTCCATGGCGACGTTGCCGCCGCCGACCACTATGGCTTTCTTGCCGGCGTGGATCGGGGTGAGATAATCGTTGCGATAAGCCTTCATGAGGTTGTTCCTGGTGAGGAACTCGTTGGCGGAGAATACACCGTTGGCGTTCTCGCCAGGGATGCCCATGAAACGGGGCAGACCGGCGCCGGAGCCTACGAAAACGGCCTCGAAACCTTCCTCGTCCATCAACGAGTCGATGGTGACGGTGCGGCCGATGATGACATCGAGTTCGATCTTGACGCCGAGGGCCTTGACGGCATTGATCTCGGCGGCAACGACCTTGTCCTTGGGAAGACGGAACTCGGGGATACCGTACTCCAGCACTCCGCCGGGGCGGTGCAGCGCCTCGAAGATGGTCACGTCATAGCCGAGCTTCGCAAGGTCGGCGGCGCAGGCCAGGCCCGAAGGGCCGGAGCCGATGATGGCGACCTTGCGGCCGTTGGAAGCGGCGGCGGGAGCCGCAGGGGCCTTGCCCTGCTCCCGCGTCCAATCGGCTACGAAGCGCTCGAGCTTGCCGATGGCAACGCTCTCGCCCTTGACGCCGAGCACGCAGCTGCCCTCGCACTGGGTCTCCTGCGGGCATACGCGGCCGCAGATTGCCGGCAGCGAGGAGTCCTCGGCGATGACCGCCGCGGCAGCGGAGAAATCTCCGTCCTTTACTTTCTCGATGAAATCGGGTATCTTGATGCCGACGGGGCAGGCGCCCACGCAGCGGGGATTCTTGCAATGCAGGCAACGGGTGGCCTCAAGCATCGCTTCTTCGACATTGTAACCGTAGCAGACCTCCTCGAAATTGGCCGCCCTGACTTTCGGATCCTGTTCCCTTACAGGAACCCTGGGTATTCTGTTTGCCATAGCTATTTTCCTCTACCGATTCTACATACATGATTCTCGCGGGCCTCGGCCTCTTCGGTGCGGTACTGGCCCTGACGGCGCATGGCTTCGTCGAAATCGACCTCATAACCGTCGAATTCGGGGCCCTCTACGCATGCGAAGCGCGTCTTGCCGGCCACGGTGACGCGGCAGGCGCCGCACATGCCCGTGCCGTCCACCATCAGCGTATTGAGGCTGACTACGATGGGCAGGCCAAGCTTCCTGGCCGTGAGGGTAGTGAACTTCATCATGATCATAGGGCCGATAGCGACGGCCTGGGTGTATTTGTTGCCGTCGTTCACGAGCTTCTCTAGCAGGGCGGTCACCATGCCGTGGAAGCCCTCCGAGCCGTCATCGGTGCAGATGTGGAGATTGTCGCAGACTGCGGCCATCTCCTCCTTGTAGATAAGGAGGCCGGCGGTCTTGGCGCCGATGATGACGTCGACCTTGGCGCCGTGCTCATGCAGCCATTTGGCCTGTGGATAGACGGGAGCGGTACCTACGCCGCCGGCGATGAAGATGAAATGGCTGGCGGCAAGCTCCTCGGGAGACTTTTCGATGAAATCGGAAGGATTGCCGAGAGGACCTACGACATCGGCGAAAGCCTCGCCTTCCTCGAAGGCAACGATATCCGTGGTGGAGGCGCCGATGGGCTGGGTCACGATCGTGACAGTTCCCTTAGTGGTATCGAAATCGCTGATGGTCAGCGGGATGCGTTCTCCCTTCTCGTCTGCCCTGACGATCAGGAACTGTCCGGGCTTGGCGGCTGCCGCCAATCTCGGAGCCTCCACCTCCATCCTGCAGATGGTCGGTGTCAGCATTTCCTTCTTGATAATCTTGTACATATACCTGGTAAATACACTATTTCTTCAAAGTTAAGAAAATATTCTTAAAAAATCTTAAAAAACTGATGAAAACCACATTATCGCCCTCAATTGCCCCTCAGCACGGCGAAACGCATTCCTTTATCGGAGAGACCGACGGTCGAAAAAGCACAGAACAGGCCTTTTTGTGCTTATTTCCCCATTGGTGCAACAAAAAAAGCACAAAACACGAAGTCTTGTGCTTTTTTCAGCTTCAATCCTGCAAAACAGGCACAAATCAGTTAGATCTGTGCTTCGGGCTGCGGCTACGGGTCGATCTGGGAGTCCTTGAGGCCGAGGAAATAGAGGATGCCGTCGAGACCGATGCTGGAGATGGACTGGCGGGCGCCGGCACGGACCTTGGGCTTCGCGTGATACGCGATGCCGAGGCCCGCGAGGCCCAGCATCGGCAGGTCGTTTGCGCCGTCACCGACGGCCACGGCCTGCTCGAGGTTGATGTGCTCCACCTGGCATAGCAGGCGGAGCAGCTCGGCCTTGCGGCGGCCGTCCACGACGTCGCCGAGATAACGGCCGGTGAGCTTGCCGTCCACTATCTCCAGCTCGTTGGCATAAACATAGTCGAAGCCGAACTTCTGCTGGAGATATTTGCCGAAATAGGTGAAACCTCCGGAAAGGATCGCGGTCTTGTAGCCTACGCGCTTGAGTATCATCATCATGCGCTCGAGTCCTTCGTTGAAGGGAAGCTTGCGGGCGATGTCCTCCATCACCGACTCGTCAAGGCCCTTGAGCAGGGCTACGCGGCGTGTAAAGCTCTCTGTGAAGTCGATCTCGCCGCGCATCGCGCTGGCCGTGATCGCCTTCACCTCGTCACCCACGCCAGCCCGCTCGGCCAGCTGGTCGATGCACTCGGTGTGGATGAGGGTGGAGTCCATGTCGAAGCAGATCAGGCGCCTGCTGCGGCGGTAGATATCGTCCTTCTGGAACGAGAAGTCCAACCCTTCGGAACAAGTCTGCACCAGGTCAGCCTGGAATGCCGCCCTGTCCTCATGCGTCAGCATTCCACGGATCGAGAACTCAATCGACGAACGGGTCTTGTCGTTGTCACCGACAAGCGGTACCCGGCCCGTCAGACGCTTGATGGCGTCAATGTTGAGTCCGTGGCGGAAAATGACCGAAGTGACGTCTGAGATCTGCCGGGCCGAGATAGTACGGCCCAGCAGAGTCACTATATAGCGGTTCTTGCCCTGACGTCCCACCCACTGCTCGTAATCGTAAGGGTCGATGGCCTTGAAGCCTATCTGCACCCCAAGCTCCGACGCCTTGAACAGCAGGTCCTTCATGATGAACCCGGACTTGTCCCGTTCGGTACTGAACAGGATGCCCATAGTGAGCGTCTGGTGGATATTGGCCTGTCCGATATCCAGGATGAAGGCATCGTACTTCGCGAGGATATCGGTCAAGGCGGTGGTCAGGCCCGGCTTGTCATAGCCGGTAATGTTGACCTGGATGATCTCGTTGTCTGTCAGGTCCATGACGGGGGATTAAAGTCCTATGGTCTTGAAGAAGTCGTTGCCCTTGTCGTCCACGAGGATGAAGGCCGGGAAGTCCACTACCTTGATCTTCCAGATGGCTTCCATTCCAAGTTCGGGATACTCGACGCACTCGATGCTCTTGATGTTGTTCTGGGCGAGGATAGCGGCAGGACCGCCGATGGAACCGAGGTAGAAGCCGCCATGCTTCTTGCAGGCATCGGTGACGGCCTGGCTGCGGTTGCCCTTGGCAAGCATGATCATGGAGCCGCCATGGTCCTGGAACTCATCGACATACGGGTCCATGCGGCCGGCCGTGGTCGGGCCCATCGAGCCGCAAGGCATTCCGGCCGGAGTCTTGGCCGGTCCGGCGTAGTAGATCGGGTGATCCTTGAGGTACTGCGGCATGCCCTCGCCTGCGTCGAGGCGCGCCTTGATCTTGGCGTGGGCGATGTCGCGTCCGACGATGATGGTGCCGTTGAGGCTGAGGCGGGTGCTGACAGGATATTTCGAGAGGATCTTGCAGACCTCGCTCATCGGCTGGTCGAGGTCGATCTTCACGGCCTCGCCTTCGCCTGCCTTGCGATACTCCTCGGGGATGAGCTCATAGGGCTTGTCGTCCATCTTCTCGATCCAGATACCGTCGGCGTTGATCTTTGCCTTGATGTTGCGGTCGGCTGAGCAGCTGACGCCGAGGCCGATAGGGCAGCTGGCGCCGTGGCGCGGCAGGCGCACGACACGGATGTCGTGAGCCATGTACTTGCCGCCGAACTGGGCGCCGAGGCCGATCTTGCGGGTCTCCTCGAGGAGTTCCTTCTCCAGGGCGAGATCGCGGAACGCGCGTCCCGTCTCATCTCCGGTGGTCGGCAGGCCGTCATAGTAGTGCGTCGAGGCAAGCTTCACGGTGAGGAGATTCTTCTCGGCGGAGGTGCCGCCGACGACAATGGCGATATGGTACGGAGGGCAGGCAGCCGTTCCGAGGGTCTTCATCTTCGATACGAGGAAAGGCACCAGCGTTCCGGGATTCTGGATGCGGGCCTTGGTCTCCTGATAGAGGTAGGTCTTGTTGGCGGAACCGCCGCCCTTGGTCACGCAGAGGAAACGATACTCCATGCCCTCGGCGGCTTCGATATCGATCTGTGCCGGGAGATTGCACTTGGTGTTGACCTCGTTGTACATGTCGAGCGGAGCATTCTGCGAGTAGCGGAGATTCTCCTCGGTATAAGTCTTGAATACACCGCGCGAGAGGGCTTCCTCGTCACAGAAGCCGGTCCAGACCTGCTGGCCCTTCTCTCCGTGGACGATGGCGGTGCCGGTGTCCTGGCAGAGCGGGAGCTTGCCCTTGGCTGCAACCTCGGCGTTGCGGAGGAAGGTCAGGGCCACGTACTTGTCATTCTCGGAAGCCTCTGGATCCTTGAGGATGGCGGCAACCTGCTCGTTGTGTGAACGGCGGAGCAGGAAGCTGACGTCGCGGAAGGCGGTATTGGCCATCACGGTGAGAGCCTCGGGGCTGACCTTGAGGATGGGATGGCCCTCGAACTCACTCGTTGAGACGAGCTTCTCGGAATCCGGAATCTTGTAATACTCTGTGGTGTCTGCTCCAAGCTGGAACATCGGTGCATATTTGAACTCTGCCATATCGATATTTAGTTAATGATTATTCATCATCGTCAGCGACCGGGGTGAAGTTGCCGCTCCCCTGCTGCATCAGGAAGGTCTTCATGAATTCGTTCAGGTCACCGTCCAGCACGCCCTGGGTGTCGGCCGTGGAATAACCGGTCCTGAGGTCCTTGACCATCTTGTAGGGATGAAGGACATACGAGCGGATCTGCGAGCCCCACTCGATCCGGCGCTTCTGGCCTTCGAGCTCTGCCTGCTTCTCCTGACGTTTCTTGAGCTCCAGGTCATAGAGGCGTGACTTGAGGATGCGGAGAGCGTTCTCCTTGTTGCCGATCTGGGTACGGCCCTCGGTATTCTCCACGACTATGCCAGTCGGAATGTGGCGGACACGGACGCCGGTCTCGACCTTGTTGACGTTCTGCCCGCCGTGGCCGCCGCTGCGGAAGGTATCCCACTCCAGGTCGGAGTCCTTGATCTCGATATTGATGGTGTCGTCGACCAAAGGATAGACGAAAACCGAGGAGAATGTCGTCTGGCGCTTGCCCTGTGCGTTGAAAGGCGATATGCGAACGAGGCGGTGGACGCCGTTTTCGGCCTTGAGATAGCCGTAGGCGAAGTCGCCCTCGATCTCGACGGTGACGGACTTGATGCCCGCCTCGTCGCCGTCGACAAGGCCGGTGACCTCGGTGCGGTAACCGTTGCGCTCGGCCCAGCGGAGGTACATCCTCATCAACATGGCCGACCAGTCATTGGCTTCGGTGCCGCCGGCACCGGAATTGATGGTCAGCACGGCCCCGAGGTTGTCGCCCTCGGCGCCGAGCATGTTGCGCAGTTCGAGGGCCTCGATCTGCGCCAGGGCTCCGGCATACGCCGCGTCAAGCTCCTTGACCTCAGGCGTTTCGACCATCTCCTCGCCTTCGAGCGAAGTGCTCTCACGGGCGAACTCATACAATACTTCAAGGTCGTCGACCGCGGTCGAGGCCTTGTCGAATCCGACAACCCAGAACTTCAGGGCGGAGAGTTCCTTGAGGAACTTCTCGGCTTCCTTGGGATCGTTCCAGAAATCCGGGGCAAGCGTCTTCTCCGTCTGCCTGGCCACCTCCGCACGCCTTCCGGACATGTTGAGACACTGGTCAAGTGTCTCCAGCCTGTCCCTCAACTCCTTTATCTGGTCTGTCGTCGTCATATAAAAAGAATTAACTTACAAATATACTAAAAATACCGGTCTATACCAGCTCGATGCCGGCGGCGGCGCAAGCGATGCGCATGTCGTCCGGCCAGAGGCTGGACTGGATCTCGCCGATGTGGGCCTTGCGGAGCAGGTACATGCAGAGGCGGGACTGGCCGATACCGCCGCCGATGCATGCGGGAAGCATGCCGGCGAGCAGGCGCTTGTGGAAGAAGAGGTCCTTCTTCCACTCCTGGCCGCGGATTGTGAGCTGACGCTCCAGCGACTCGGGGCTCACGCGGATGCCCATGCTGGAGACCTCGAAGGCGCTCTCGAGGATGGGATTCCAGAGCAGTATGTCACCGTTCAGGCCGTTGAAGCCGTCGGAGTTGGGGGTACTCCAGTCGTCGTAGTCCGCGGCGCGTCCGTCATGGACGGAGCCGTCGGAAAGCTCGCCGCCGATACCGATGATGAACACCGCACCGTACCTGCGGACGATCTCGTTCTCCCTCTCCTTGGGTGTCAGGCCGGGATACATCTGCAGAAGCTCCTCAGAATGGATGAAATAGATGTCCTCGGGAAGCGAAGGGGTGATCTGCGGGAACTCCACATAGAGCTTGTTCTCGGTGACCTTGATGGCTTCGTAGATACGACGGACCATCTTCTTGAGGAAATCGAGGTTGCGGTCCTCGGGGCGGATGACGCGCTCCCAGTCCCACTGGTCAACGTAGATGGAGTGGATATTATCCAACTCCTCGTCGGGACGAAGGGCGTTCATGTCGGTATAGATGCCCCTTCCGGGGGCGGTGCCAAGCTCGGCGAGCTTGAGCCTCTTCCACTTCGCAAGCGAATGGACTACCTCGGCCTGGCGCTCGCCCATGTCCTTGACGGGGAATCTGACAGGGCGTTCCACGCCGTTGAGGTCGTCATTGATACCGGTTCCGGTCATGACGACCATCGGCGCCGTGACGCGCAGGAGCGCGAGTTGGGCGGAGAGGTTGTCCTGGAACATGTTCTTGACGGCCTTGATGGCTTTCTCGGTGTTCTCGACGCTACCCAGGATGTTGCGGTAGCCTGCAGGGATGTACAAAGACATACGCGTAGTTCGTTTTATGTTCAATCCTTCAAATTTACTGAAAAAATGCGTATTTTTGTATGACATGATAGGTATTTTTGACTCGGGCGCGGGCGGACTGTCCGTATACAGGGAGATCGTCAAGGTCCTCCCCGAGGAGAAATACGTCTATTACTCCGACAATGCCCACTGTCCATACGGCGAGAAAAGCCGTGAATACGTCATTGACAGGGCACGCAGGATCACCGATTTCCTCATCGGGCAGGGCTGCGACGTCATCGTCGTCGCCTGCAACACCGCCACGGCCGCAGCCATCTCCACTTTGCGCGCCGAGTATCCCATGCCCTTCATCGGGATGGAGCCGGCGGTCAAGCAGGGCGCCCTGCGCACGCGCAGCGGCGTCGTGGGCGTCCTCGCCACCGCCGGCACCCTCAAGGCCGAGAAGTATCACGACACCCGCGACCGCTTCGCCGACGGCGTCACCGTCGCCGAGCGCACCGGCGAGGGCTTCGTCGAGCTCGTCGAGAACGGTATCCTCGACGGTCCCGAGGCCGAAGCCGTCGTGAGCCGCAGCCTCCAGCCGCTGCTGGACGCCGGGGCCGACATGATCGTGCTCGGCTGCACCCACTACCCCTTCCTCCAGCCTCTCATCGAGCGCCTTGCCGGCCCCGGCGTCACCGTCATCGACCCGGCCCCCGCCGCCGCCCGCCATCTCCTCCACGTCATGGAGGACCGCGGCCTCATCCGCCGCGACGGACAGCCCACGAAAATCGGCGACCCGAAGGCCGCCGACATAAGGCTGTTCTCCAGCGGCCCCAGGGCCGCGCTCGAACGTATCTTCAGCATCCTCTAGGAGGACTTTTTTCCTAATAGTAGTAGTTGTACTTCCTGGCCATGTTGCCGTACATCTGTCCGAGGACCTCGAGGGCGGGGATGCCGTCGACGAGTACCAGACGATAGACGGTGTCATCGACCTTGTAGTACTCGACTCCGTTGAGTACGATCGTGTCGTAGTCATCCGGAAGTTCGTTGACCAGAGCTCCTGCAGGAGGTACGATGACCTCGTAGCGGTTCTTCTTGGTGGCGACATAGAAGACGCCGTCCTCATAGAAGTACTCGGTGTTGATGTTCGCGAAGCTCTGGACAAGTCCGAGGGCGGAAGCGATCTCATAGGCCGAGAGGGCTCTGTTGGAGTTCAGCGCGAGCGCCGAATTCTGTCTTGCGAGCAGGGCGTTGTTCCGGGCGATCTCCCGGTTCTGCTCCAGGATGGTCCTGTAGTTGCTGTCAATGATATCGAACGTGCGATATACATTGTGGTAGTACGAGAACCTCACGGAAGCGAAGGCCATGTCGCGCAGTGCGATGTCGATCATCACTCCGAAGGGAGGACGTGTGATCACGTACCAGTTGCCGTAGCGGAGGTAATAGACATTGTTGTAGAAGTAGTAGTCCCTGCCCCAGTGGGAGATCCTGCGGTATCTCGGAGGAAGGGTCTGCACCCTGTATCCGAAGAAGTGAGGATCGTGTCCGAAGAAGGCTCCGGGCCTGTCGTGCACGATGAAGTCGCGCTCGCGGGGAGGGATGCGGTTCAGGTTCCTGCCTTCATCCATCCGGATGCCGCCGCGGTCATCGTGACCGGTGCTGTAGTTGACATTGGGAACGGCGCCCCTGTTGCTGGTGGCAGCCCCGCCGCGGCTGACGTTGGCCCTGGCCTCCGGAGCGGAGGTCAGACCGTTGCTGGAAGTCGCATTGGCGTTGGAACGTACTGTCCTCACAGGAGTGGTGTTCTGGGTGGCGGGAGCTTCGGCCGCGCCGGTATTGGCGGAGCGGGAAGTAGTCACCCTTCTGGAAGGAGTCTCAGGAGTCGTCGCAGCGGCGTTGCCCGCGGAGCGGGTGGTACCGTTGTCCCGCCTTGCGGCAGTGCTGCCGGAAGTGGTGTTGGCATTGCTGCGGCGGGTGGCGGTAGTACCGGTGTTGCCGGTATTGCCGTTGCTGCCGGTGTTGCGGTTCACCTGGCTTCCGGTAGTGGTGGTACCGGTATTGTTGCTGCGGCGGTTAACCTGGGTGGAAGTGCTGCCCGAAGGGGCTGCGGTATTCCTGGTGGCTGTGCTGCCCTGACGGGCGGCAGCCGAAGTGGAAGTGCTCTGACGATTGGCAGTAGTACCGGCGCTGCGCGTTGCAGTGGCCGTGCTTCTGGAAGCAGTGGAGCTGGAAGAAGCGGCGCTTCTGCTGGCGGTGGTGGCGGACTTGTTATCGGAAGAGCTCGAATTGGAAGTCGTAGTGGTGCTACGTCTTGCCTGAGCGTTCAGCTCGGGCGCTGCAGCGGCGAGGGTGAAAACCAGGACGCTGGCAAGTGCGATTTTGAATGTGGTTCTCATGGCTCTAAATTTTTAATGGTTAGTGACTCATCAGTACATGTAGTACTTCTTCGAAAGATCCTTGAAAGCTTCGACATCCTTGAACCATACGGTCCTGAAGTCTTGGGCTTTGAAGCTCTTCTCAAAAGCCACCCTTGCACAATCCGTACCACAAACGCGGTCGAAGGTGGAAATCTTGTCGCGCGCGAAAGGATTCCGGTCCGGATAGAGCTCATAAAGGGCCTGTAACACAAAAAATTGCACCATTGTCAGCTCCGCTTTGGCGTAGTCTGTAAAATAGTACTGCACTCCGTGCAGAAGCTTTCCGGAATCGGCTCCGGAGGTGGGTTTGTAATGGATGGTCCGGAAAGAAACGCCCGGAACATCATAGCTGTCGAGCCTGGCCTTGAGCGCGTCGGCGTCGATCCATCCGGCAGCGAAGCAGCCGAACGGGAGCGTGTAGCCGACGCCGATGTTCACGAAGCCCAGTTCGCCGAGTATCCCGGCGGCAGGGTATCCCTGCGCGCTCTGGGGATACGGGATGTTGGGTGAAGGGAGCACCCATGGAAGGCCGGTATCGGCGAAAGTCATGTCACGTGTCCACCCCTCCATGGGGACGACCGTGAGTTTGCAGGTCTTGTGGGGAAGGTTCCCCTTCTCGCCGCGGTTCAGTCCCTCCCCGTTGATAAGTGTCGCGAGCTCCCCTACCGTGAGTCCATAGACATAAGGGATGTGGAACTGACTGATAAAGGAATAATACCCGTCTTCGACGGGGCAGCCCTCGACCTTCTCCCCGCCGAGTGGGTTGGGGCGGTCGAGGACGACGACCTCGACGCCCTGCTCCGCGCAGGCGCGCATCAGCAGGCCGAGCGAGCTGATGAAGGTATACGACCTCGTACCGACGTCCTGGATGTCGTAGACCACGGCGTCGAGGCCCTTCAGCATCTCAGGAGTAGGCGTACGCGTGCTGCCGTAAAGCGACCGTACAGGGAGGCCGGTGGCCTCGTCGACCGTGTCTGACAGGCAGCCGCCGGCATAGACGTCGCCTCGGACGCCGTGCTCAGGGGCAAACAGCACCTTGAGTTCGACTTCCGGAGCGGAAAAAAGGATATCGACCGTAGACCGGAGGTTACGGTCGATACCGCTTGGGTTGGTGAGCAGGCCGACCTTCTTGCCCCGGAGACATTCAAAGCCCGAGCGTTCGAGCACCTCGACTCCCGGGATTACCTCCCGGGAGTCTTCCATGGCGGCTTCCGGGGTATTCCCCGGAGCCGGCGAGGGTGTGCTCGAAACGCCCCGGGCGCAAGCGCCCAGGGCTAATAGAAGTACGGCTAGGCCAATGGTCAGCCTTTTCATTGTATCAATCCTTCAACTAGTAGCCGAGTTCGGTGACAGGCTGGCCCATTGCGGAAGCCTCCTTGTCGTCCTTATCGAGCTTGAAGATCATGAAGTTGTTGTTCTCCTTGGTGCAAGGGGTCCACTCGCCGCCGTTAGGGCCGTTGGGATCGCTGTACTTAGCGAAGTTGGTCCATGCTGTCAGCATCTTCTCGGAGAGATCCCAGTCACCCTGAGTCCAGGGACGCCAGCCGTGCTGGAGGGACTTGAAGACATACCAGAGATCGGAGGAGTGGAATGCACCCTTCAGGCGGACAGTGACCTCCGGGTGGGAGCCGTCGTCCGGGAGCGGACGGGCGAACTCGTAAGCCCAGGCCTTGTTGCCCTTCTCCTGACGGTTCTCGCAGAATGCGACGACGCCGGCGGCCATATTGCCCATATCGTTCATGGTATAGCCGATCATGTAAGGGACGTCGGCGAGGGTGCCGTCAAGGGCGGCAGCGTCGAAGCTTTCCTTGGAGACATAGCCGTCCACGAGAGGACTGCCGCTGAGGCTCTCACGGTTGCCGGTGGCGGAAGCATAGATGGCGCTGATGGAGTGGATGACCTCGGTATCGGCAGCACGCATCTTCTCAAGGGTGTTGTAGCCACCCCAGTCGAGGACGACCTTGCTGTTGAACTCGGCACGCTCGAAAGCGCTCAGGCCTTCAGGAGCGACAGGAGCCTTGTAGGGAGCGAGCTTGGGCTCGGGCTGTGCGCCGGGGAATCCCATCATCGGGAAACCGCCGCGGCCGCCACGGCCTGCTGCAGCATTGGCGTTGGGGACGGTGAGGCCGCCGGCGCTCATGATGACAGCCTTGTGGAAGAGGCCGCGGGCGAGAGGAGACTCGCAGAGGGTGCGGACTGCACCGCCGCCGGCGCTCTGGCCGAAGATCATCACGTTGTTCGGGTCACCGCCGAACTGCTCGACATTCTTCTGGATCCACTTGAGGGCCTGGATCATGTCGAGGATACCATAGTTTCCGGAGACGCCGTTGGGGCTCTCAGCGGAGAGGAGCGGATGGGCCATGAAGCCGTAAACGCCGAGACGGTAGTTGATGGAGACGAGGACGACGTCTTTGCCTGCCCACTCCTGGGCGTCAAACTCGGGCTCGGTACCGAAACCTTCACGGTAGCCGCCGCCATGGATCCAAAGAGCGACAGGGAGTTTAGCACTGGTGTTGCCCGGCTTCTTGGTCCAGACATTCACATAGAGGCAGTCCTCGCTGAAAGGAGCCTCGTCGCCATATCCCCACTCAGTGTAGTAGCCACCCTTGTACTGGATGTGCTGGTAGCTCGGGTTGCCGAAGCGCTTGGCGAGATACACACCGTCCCAAGGAACTACCGGCTGGGGAGCTTTCCAGCGGTTCTCCCTGATCGGAGGTGCGGCATAAGGGATACCGCGGAATACGAACACGTCCTTGACATTGTCAGCCAAGACGCCCTGAACCTGGCCGCCTTCGATGGTGAGGACGGGGCTCAGCTTCTCCTGGGTCCGGCAGCCGGCCAGCAGGGCCAGCATTCCGGCAAGCAACAATAACTTTTTCATAACTTTTTTGTGTTTTGATTTATGGGGTTGAAATTGGTTTCAGGAAGTATCTTGCTGCGGGCGATGGCGGCGGCGAGGAAGGTTCCGAGGCACGATACCATCACGAGGGTGAAGAAGCCGGTGTATCCCAGCCATTGCTGGAGATATCCGGCCACGAGGGCGGGAAGCTTCATGGACAGCCACATGAAAGCCGTGCAGATCGCATAGTGCGAAGTCTTGAGCGGACCGTCCACGAACTGCATCATGAACAAGGTATATGCGGTGAATCCGAACCCGTAGCCGAACTGGTCGAGGACGATCAGCGAGCCTATCGTCCACACACTTGACGGCCGGAATATCGCCATCAGGAGGTAGACGGCGCAGGGCAACGCCAGCGACAGGGCCATCGGCCACATGGCGCGGCGCAGCCCGCGGCGCGAGGCGTAAACGCCGCCGAGGATGCCGCCGAGCAGCAGCGCCACGACACCGAAGGTGCCGTATACCAGGCCGTACATCTCGGTGCCGGCACCGAGGCCCCCGACCTCCGCCCCGTCCTTGAAGAACGGGTATAACAGATTGAGGGACAATGCCTCCGGCAAACGGAACAGGAGCATGAAAGCTATGGCCCACCATACGCCCTTCTTGAGGAAGAACGAACGGAAGGATTCGGCGAACTCGGCCCAGATCTGCGCTGAAGTGCGCGCATCGCGCCGGTCCGCGTCCTCATCAGCTTTCGGGAGCTTGAAGGTATGGTAGACGGCGATAAGCGCCAGGAGTCCGGCCGAGATCAGCAGGACGGTCCCCCATGCGCGCGGAATGTCGCCGGAGCGTTTCTGGAGTATGCCTCCCAGCATGACGAGCAGGCCCTGTCCCAGGACGAGGCCGCCACGATAGAAGGTGTTGCGGATGCCGACGAATGACGACTGCCGCTGCCTGTCAAGGGCAAGCATGTAATAGCCGTCGGCGGATATGTCATGCGTAGCTGACGCAAACGCCACCAGCACGAACAGTATGAGCAGCACGGTCATGGTGCAGAACGGCAGGCAGAAGGCGATCAGTGCCAGCAGGACGGTCATCGTGAACTGCGTAATGAGTATCCACCACCGCTTGCTGCGGAATATGTCCATGAACGGACTCCAGAGCGGCTTGATCAGCCAGGGAAGGCTGATGAGCGTGGTGAGCGGGCCCAGCGTGCCATTGTCCACTCCCATATCCTTGAACACCGCCAACGCTATGGTGTTGACGATGGCATAGGGAAGCCCCTCCACCAGATACAGTGTCGGGACCCAGAGCCAGGGAGTGCGTGTATTGCTCATATTCTCTCTACATTTGCACCGGGATAATAGTGTCCCAGTATCTCATTATATCCATAACCCTTGAAGGACATCACGGCCGCGCCTATCTGGCACAGGCCTACGCCGTGGCCCCATCCGCGGCCGCGGAGCACAACGTCATCACCCTGCCATTCTACGTCGAACGCAGAGCTCTTGAGATGGCTTTCGGACAGCATCCTTCTGATCATCAATTCCTTTCCAATGACCATCGTACGGGCGGAGCCCACTACCTTGAGGCGGCTTATGCGGCCTGACGGTCCCCGTTCGACGGGGACAAGGTCGCGGATCTCGCCGAATACGATGCCGGTACGGCGGCTGACCAGCTCGGAGAGCTGCGCGTGGGTGTACCGCACCTCCCAGCGATAGAAGTCCTTGGTCTCCAGATCGTAATCATTCAGCACCTGGCCGAGGACTGCTTCGTCCTCAGTATCGCAGAAGCATTGCCCTCCAGGCGTCTCGCCCGGTGTATCCGGGAGTGCCTGGAGGTACGGATAGTCACGGTCTTCCCAGCATGTGGAGAAACGCTCCATCATGCCGCCGCAGCACTTTGAAAAGCGCGCGTCGCAGATCTTCCCGTCGTATGTAAGTACCTGTCCCCAAGTCTCGTCGACCGCCCTGCGGACAGTCTCCCCTACCGCATTGGTAAGGCCTTGGTAACGCTGGCAATGGTCATCAGCACAGACGTCAAACAGTTTGTGGTCGTCGTGGTCCCACCAGCGGATAAGCTCTCCTGGAGCCTGGGAAAGCTGTTTCGGAGCATCCTTGCCGCAGCGGCGGTTCTCCATCTGCGACAGCACCCATGAGCGGGATATCACGGCGTGGGCCTTGAGGAATTCGAGTGAAGCGGACGCCTTCATCTCGGAGGAGATGACGCTGACGAGGTAGTCCTCGATGCCGACGCGGTTCACCGCGGTGACCTTGCCGTCCTCGACTATGAACTTGAGCGAACCTGCGAAGGTCTGGTCCTGTTTCCTTTCCCAATGGAAATCAACGCCAATCGTCACGCCGTAAAGGATGAACGAAGGCTCTGAAAAAAGCGTCGAGCGCGTGACCGCGTCGAACACCAGCTCATCATAGAGCACCCCGCCGTAATCAATCTTCCCATCCTTGTAGCGCACCGTCTGCGGGCCGGCCCCGTCGGAGATGATCTCGAAGCGTATCTCCTCCGCGGACATGATGCCGACCTCGACCTTGCGCTGACGGCGCTTGAGCCGCCAGACGATGTCGCGCTCGGCCCCGGGCCGCACAGCGGCCTCGCCGAGCATCTCCGTCAACAGGCGGGCATCAAGCTTATTATAATCCTCAGGATCAGGCACTATCAGCCATCCGGCGACATCCGCGCAGCCCGGGGCCATCGTCAGATGGTCGGGACCTTCGCTGTAGAAATGGTGCGTGCGATGCGTGTCGCGCAGAACCACGATGGAGCGGTATTCCACCCCGTCGTGCCATACGAAAAGGTTGAATTTCGGTTCCTTCTCCCCTTCTGCTGTGGGCACGCTTTCCAGTAAACGGTAGAAAAGTTTTCCTATTGACTTTGAAGTCCTGCCGCGAAGCGCGAACACGCCGCGCATGAAATGCTTGTAGTGATAGACCACTGCCTCCTGCACCCTGGTAAGATACTCAAGCTCGCCGTCAATGTCATAGTGGACATCCTCGAGCCCCTCCTCGCGGACACGGTCAAGAAGCGTATCAACAGCCTTCTCCAGCGGAAGGATGCCATGCGGACAGGCCTGGAAATGAAGGTGTTCCGGAGCAGAAGCTCCGCTCTCGGGTCCGTTGTAGAACACGGTAAAGCCCTGCAGCGAACGCGCCATGTCAAGCATGTCCACGAAATGATGCCATATGGACTGAGGCAGATGGCGCTCCGAAGCGATCACCAGATGCTGCGGGAATATGGGGAAAGGATTGATCTGTATGCGGTACTTGCGCCCCTTGCGCCCCTCGAAGGGCATGGTCATCTGCTCGCGCGGAAGATTCTCGCGGCAGAGGAAGCAGGGCGCGTCCTTCAGCACATCGGCGTCCGTCCCGGCCACGGCGGAAGCCAGCCGGGCGGGATTGTGCTGAAGCACCACCTCGAGCCCGCCTACCTCCAGACGCCTGGTGGAAGCGGATTTCAGTCCGCGGAAACGGGCTGAAACCTCCGGCCAGACAGAGAGTTGATCCTTTATGAATTTCTCAACCTGCTGCATGGCTCATAGGAGGGATTCGAGGGTCTGGCGTATCATCCCGAACTCCTGTTCGAAGTTGGGGGTGAACACACCGTGGGAAATATGGGCTTCGATGTCCCGGAAAGGCCAGAAACGGCCTTCCGTCACCTCGTTATGGTCAGGGTGAAGTTCAAAATTGCCGACAGCGGCAAAGACGTTGACCAGCTCGCGCTCGACCTGCGACTCGAACACATACGAGGTCAGGGACACCGGATTGAAGTCGTAGAAACCGAGTTCCTCCCCTGCCTCGCGGAAGAGGGCTTCGAGTATGCTTTCACCATAGCTGACATGACCGCCTACGGCAGTGTCCCAGTATCCCGGAAGCAGGTCCTTGGACATGGAACGCTTCTGCAGGTACAGCTCACAGTCGCGGTTGAGGATATGCAGATGGACGACCGGATGAAGCGGCTTCTCTCCCCCGTGACACCACGGACGGGATCCCTGGCCGAGAACTACGCCATGGGCGTCCACGATAGGGAACATTTCCGATGCCCTGAGGTCCGCGGGCGATTGGAGGCGGCTCAGGACAGGCGCCGGAGCGCCTACAGGATATACCAGCTCAATCATATCTGACGGATAATGTCCAGCTCTTCCTCGGTATAAAGTATAGAGTCCACGAAATCGGGAGCAATGCGGGCAAGCACGACGAATGCCACCAGCAGCAACACCGCCGCAGCCACTATGGACGCTGCGACAATCCACCATCTCCGGCCCTTCCCCCTGGTCTCCGGAACAACATTCTCGACAGGCTTAACCTCCTCAGGAACAATCTCTTCTACGACTTCCACACTCTCCGGGGCAACTTCCACGGCAGGAGTCTGCTCCGCCGGCCTCTCCTCAGAGGCAGGAACTGCCTCCGCGGCCGAAGCCGGCTCGTCCAGGATCTGCTGGAGCGAGGCAACGGCGGCCCGCATGTCATCTTCCGTCTCGACATGGGTCTTCAGGGACAGGGGCTCCAGGCCGAAGCCCTCCGGATAGATGTTCAGATCCTCGTCCGGGATGAAAAAGAAATTGTTCTCGCGGGTAGCCCGAAGGCGACCCAATCCCGGGAAGATGACGGTCTTCCTGACCTTCAGCGTCTCGCGCAGTTCAGCGAGGAACCTCTCGAGTATCGACGATGCAGTCTGCACGTCTACCCCGTTCGCACTGGCATAGAGCGCGGCCAGAAGCCCGTCGGACTTCTCCCGCTGGCGGAATGAAAGCTTACGGTAAGGAGGATTGATGGTATAGCCCTTGTCGGAAAAGGAGGAAGGCATCACTTCGGCCACGAAAGTACCCACACCCGGCAACGACACCTCGTCGTTGTCCAGTATAAGCTCGCCCACCATCTTGGCCAATAGGTCTATATCCATATAAGTCAGAAAAATAACGGAAACGGCCCCGCAAGGCATCACAAAGGTAAGAAAAAAAGACTAAAATTATTTGATTGATTGAAAAAATGTCTTACCTTTGCAATCCCGTTCGGAAACGAATGTGGAACATTCCTCCTTAGCTCAGTTGGTTAGAGCACCTGACTGTTAATCAGGGGGTCCTGGGTTCAAGTCCCCGAGGGGGAGCCAAAGCGGACAAATCATCGGAAACGACGGTTTGTCCGTTTTCTTTTTCTCCATAATCCAAGATAGTGCCGGGAATGTCCACACGGGTACCGAGGCGGGTGGCGCGGTCGCCGAGGAGGGCTAGGAGGGTGGACCAGTAGGCTTCTTCCACGATGCCGGCGGGCTGGATGCCGGTGATGACGGCGAGGCAGAAGGCGTGGATGAGTTCCACGGAGCCGTCGCCGGAGGCGCCGACGGAGCTAGACCCGTCGTTGACCGTTACATTTTCCGCAAAGCGGATGCCGGCATCCTTGGAGGCATCTTCCGTCGCCCAGGAAGTGCCGGCGAATGCGGCGTTGGAGAGGATGCCCTGCTCGATTTGGTCCAGCAATTGGCGGATACCGGAGCGCTGGCGGGGCGTTTCGCTGTACATGACGCCGCGGACCAGGTCGATGGTTCCCTCGCTGCCGAGAATCTGTTCGCCCATCCCGAAATGTTTGTTGGAGATGATGGACTCGAAGGTCATATGCACCCCGTTCGGATATTGATAGATGGCAGCCACGTTGTCGAAGACTTCGCGACCGTCTTTCCAGAACTGGATGCTGCCGGTTCCCGTGACGAAAGATGGCTGAATGCCGCCCATGGCCCAAGATCCGTTCTGCAGCTGGTGGCAAGCCAGTTCGGTCATCAATCCGCGGGAGTATTCATCGTAAAGACGCCAGTTGATACGGCGTTCGAACTCCGGCGAGGGCACCTCCCGCCGCCAGTCGTTATTGCGGTACCAATAGTTGCGGATGCCCACGACCCGGCCGATGGCTCCGTTATGCACCAGTTCCATCGCCTGCACGTACTTGGGATCGTACAAACGCTGCTGACCGACCATGAGGACACGACTCCCCTCCTTCCATGCCCGATACATGGCGCTCAGCTGCTCGGGGGTATGGGCCATGGCTTTCTCGCAGAAGGTATGCTTCCCGGCAGCCAGGGCATCGATGGTCATCTGGGCATGCATCGACAGCGGTGTGCAGATGATGACGCCGTCCACTTCCTTGTCTTCCAGCAGCGCATGGTAGTCCGTATAACGCTTTGCCGACGGACACAGGGCCGCCGCGGCTTCCAAATGCGGCGGATAGTCATCGCATAAAGCGACAATCTGTGCCGACACATCCAGTAACAGGTTCACCAAATGGAACTGGCCCCGGGATCCGGTGCCGATAATGCCCAAACGGGCTTTCTCTCCCGCCGTCTCCTTCTGCCGCTCGGGCGTGCATGAAGCCAGCCAGGGGAACAGGGCCAGTCCGGCTCCGCCGAGGACGAGGCTGGTCAGGAAGTCTTTCCGTGTCATTTTTTCACTCATAGGCTCATTATCAAGGCCTGCCCGTCGGTCCGGCACAGGATTTCCCAGGCCCGGTAACCGGCAAAGGCGGCCAGCATTTCGCCGCGACGTTCGGCCGGAGCAACCCAAAGGGCTGTCGACAGGACCTCCGTCACCATCGCGGAAGGACCCGTCACGGCGACCAGGCCTTCCTTCTCCAGCATATTGCCCGTTGCCGGGTCAATGATATGTCCCCTTCCGTGGGGGTCCTTCCCGGACACGGACAAGGCCTCGTCTTCCAACGGGAAGGTGTGGGCCGTCCGGTCCGCATAATAACTATGCGCCACCGAAACAGGCCAGGGCGCTCCCAAAGGGTGTTTTCCGACGGCCGCGACGGAACTGCCACCAAAAGACAGCAAAGCGCTTTCCGTCGCATCGGCGACTATCCGGACCGCCTTCTCCAGCACGAATCCCTTCACGAAACCGCCCAGGTCCAGCCGCATGCCCGGCCGGGAAAACCGGACGGTATGGGTCGCCGGATCCAGCAGCACTTCCCTGTCGGGAACCCGCGACCCGGCCGAAACGTCGAAAAATCCGTCCGTCGCCTTCCGGAATGTCTCGCATAACTGCAAGATGAAAAACAACTCTTCGTCCACCTCAAGCGCCTGCGATGCCGCTTTCCGATTCACCTCCGACAGCGCGCTGCCGGGCAGGAATCGGTTGTACCGACGGTCCGCCTCCCGCACCAGATTCCAAACGGAATCGACCAGATCCCGTGCGGATGCCTCCACCAGGAAAGGAAGAAGAATCTCGCACCGGGTATGCATAGCGCCCAGCCGGGAATAGGCCGTGGGGACGGACGGGTTCTTGGTGCTGTAGACGAACTCCATCATTCCGGGATGAGACTTACTTCTTCCGGCGGAACAGCCAGATGATCAGACGAATGGCCGACCAGATCAGATAAAACCCCAGCGCAATCATCAGCGTAAAGCCGATCTGGGTGAACACTTCATAGAACGGCGTATGGAAATAGATGATACAGCCGATGTTCACCAGGACCGCCAGCCCCAGACAAGTCAGGAAAGTGAGCAGTTCCGTCTTCTTCCGTCCGGCCGTGATCAGGGTGTCTTTCATAACTCCTTGATTTTGATGCTCCGGTACCACACGAGGTGGCCGTGATCCTGCAGGGGACTGTAACCTTCCTCGGCATTACCGAAATCGGGCCAGCCCTTGCGCGGCGGCATGCCCGTGAGAAGGGTATTTGCAAAGGGATCGTTCACGATGGTCTTGCCGCCCACGTCGAAGGTAAGTTTCCGGCCGGTACGGATGGCGACGACACCGAGGGCGGCGCCGGCCGTGCCGAGACCGGCCGTTTTCAGGAAATTGCGTCGGGAGAGAGGTTCCATGGGTTTCGAGGTGTTTCAGTGTTATGAACTGTTACAAAAGTAATTAATTCCTACGGATTTCTTCATACATTTGTGTTAACAAAAATGTAGATTTCGTACCATTCGAGGAACGGTGAAAAAGATTGCCTTTACCCTCCTGCTGGCGGCCGCCTGCCTCTCTTGGGCCTTGGAGGTTTCGGAGGTCAACACATGGCGTAGGTGGACGGTTTGTCCGCTTTTTTTTGTACATAACTGATTTATTTGTAACTTAGTGCTTTACAAATCATCCTGTATGAAAAGGACTTTCATTGAAAAACTACTGTCCATCATCGCCTGGGCAGGCTTGATTGGTGGAATCCTGTTATCCATCCTGTATTGCAACAGCATCTTGGGGTCAGGAGCAGAAATGTGTGTCCCTACCGGCCTGGCATATTTGGCTGGGGGTATCTTCATCTCTGTTGGTTGTTGGGCAGTTCTGATGGAGGTTCTTGCCCTTTCCGACAGGATCAGGAGATTGGAGAACGCGAAGGAGGAATAAGTACAAGTGCTTATATGAAAAAGATAATCACACTTTTAGCAGTAGGACTTGTCGCATTTTCGACAGTATGCTTCAGCCAAGACACAATGGTTCTTGGCAAACTCTATTTCGTAAACCTCGAGGAGGGAGAACAGCCAGTTATGACCGCCTTGAGCCTGTTCGGCGACCGCTGCGGAACCGAGGCTTTCAACTATAAACCATATGCCAGCGAGGGGATCCGCTCCGTTTTCGAACTTAACGAATGGATTGAGTTCCATCCGCAGGCCAGTACTGGATCAGGAATCAAGGTAATGGTTTTCAAGCACAAGACAGACCAGGGTTTTTATTCGGAAAGACCTTTGAACGACGAGACTCCCGGCTATGTCCTGGAATGTGGTCTGAGCAAAGATCCAGAAGCAGAAGAAACCTTTCACTGGGGTTCGTTCTACCTTCATCCCGAAGAGGTCGATCCCGGTTACTATGACTTTGTCTTCATCTACAATGACAAGGTCTTCGCCACCATGCTCACCCTGTTTTTCAAAGAAGACGAAATCTCGGACAAATCCGATTCCGAACTGGAAAAATTGATGTCTCAGAGCCCTTCCTGATCCGGTCAGATCAATAGCCTGATCCAATACCGACCAAGAGCACTTTCGGCCTTATTGGATATTCTTGCGCTCGTAAGTCCAGCCCAGCAGTTTACCTACTCCCGGGTCTGAACCGGTGAACATCTTGCCGGCCTCAGTGTCTCCCTTGAGCCACCACTTGAGCCATGCGGAGGCCACGGTGGCATACTCTCCGCCATGGGGCTGCATGTAGGTGCCGCCATGGCCTATGCCTTCCAGGCTGCAAAGGAATGCAGGCATCGTGCCGGACATCCTGTCGAAGTCGTCATTGCCGTTTTCCCAAGCGATATCAGTTTCGCCGCCGAGGATCCAGATAACTGATTTCTGCTTCATACTATTGAGGCTGGCCTTGTCGTCCCCGCCGTTGAAGTAACCGCTGTTCATGACCATGATGGTCTTGATACGGGCGTCATCCGACATGTGGAGAGCCTGCAGGCCTCCGCATGACATGCCGGCTGCAGCAATGTTGTCAACATCAAGTTTGCCGTAATAGGGGCTGTCCTTGTCCGAATTCTGGGCGATGGCCCATTCAAGGGCCAGCTTGAGGCCTGTGGGGTCACCCATTGACATGCCACCGGGCATACCGCCTCCCATCTGGGGCATCCCACCGGGTGCTCCACCGCCCATACGGGGCATACCGCCCTGAGGAGGACCCTGCGGGCGCTGGCCGCCTTGAGGAGGTCCTTGCGGACGCTGACCACCGCCCATCTGCGGCCTGGGCATGTCACCGGTCTGGCCGGGACGCGGACCTTCGATCTGCTGGTAGTTGCTGGGGCCGATAGCTACTATCAGGAAGCCCTGTGACGCCACCTCATTCAGGAAATTGACATGCCCGCTGGGGGAATTGGCGCAACCGCCGTTGCCCCAGACCAGGACGGGAAGGAGATTGCCTTCGCCGAACTTGCTGAGATCCTGCGGGCGGAAAATGGTGTGTGTGTTCAGCGTGGACTCCTCCATCATGATGGCCTTGTAAGGCCCTGTTCCACCGTCTTCGACGATCCTTGAATTCTGTGCCGGAGCCGGCACTGCAGCCAGAGCCAAAATGGCAGCGGCAGCCATAAACAGATACTTTCTCATTATTACCAGTGTTAGGATTAGTGCTAATGGTTGATCAACTGAGTCAAAGATAGGTTATTTTTAGCTATATTTGTTTCCAATTTCATTCAAAACCATATGAAAAACACTAAAAGACTACTCATTACGCTTCTTCTGGCCTTGATTCCGATGATGGCATCGGCACAGATACTCGAGAAAGCTGCCCAGAGATCGGAAATCGCCACAGTCGAGACGGAAATGGAAGACATCCCGACAACCGAACTTCAGGTATTCAGGATGGATAATGACGGCTCCTACTGGCTGTCGGTCGGACATCTCGGAGTAGGTATCGATATCATACAGATACAGTTCGACCCCGTGTATGAGCTGTTCATCCCTCTCGGCAATACCCTTGACGAAGCTCTGGAAACCCTGTCCGACCTGCAGGCTTTCTATAAGAAGCCGAAGCAGTCCGCCATGGAGGTCCAGGGATGTCTGGCCGCGATAGTTCCCAACGACAATCTAGAGCCGGTCACCGTCACTTCCAGAAGGTTCCTGACGAGCAAGATCCTGTCATTCAGCGTAATCCGCGACGATCTCGTCCGCGCGACATACATCAGCAGGAGTGACTTCGGTTCGCTGGTGCTCAGTGTCAAGATGTACAGGAAGATCCATCCTAAAGAGTAAGCTTTCCTGATATGTGATGGAACGGGAAAAACAGATATACAGGATAACCCTGGTCGGAAGCGCCGGCAATGCGCTGCTGGTCGTCTTCAAGTTCGTTGCCGGCATCATCGGCCATAGTGCGGCTATGGTCGCGGATGCCGTCCATTCTCTCTCCGACTTCATCACTGATATCATAGTACTGGTATTCGTCAGCATCAGCGCCAAGCCGCAGGATTCATCCCATGACTACGGCCATGGCAAGTTCGAGACGCTGGCCACCCTGTTCATCAGCCTTGCGCTGGTGGCCGCGGCCATAGGCATCATCGTGTCCGGGGCTCAGAAGCTTGCCGCATGGCTGAACGGAGCTGATCTGGAAGCCCCGGGCAGCCTTGCCCTTTGGGCCGCGTTCATCTCTATCCTCATGAAGGAGTGGATGTTCCGCTTCACCGCCAGGAAGGGGCGCGAACTGGATTCGCCTGCACTGAAGGCCAATGCCTGGCATCACCGCAGCGACGCCCTCTCTTCGATAGGCGCTGCGGTGGGCATCGGCGGAGCCGTCCTTCTCGGAGGGAGATGGACCGTCCTCGATCCCCTCGCCTCCATCGTGGTCGGCGCGATGCTCGTCAAAGTGGCATGGGAGATCATGCGCCCGAGCCTCGGCGAGCTGACGGACGAGTCCCTCCCGGAAAAGACCGAGGAGGAAATCCTTGAAGTATTCCATTCTTTCTCAGATATTTCCGAGCCGCACAATCTCCGCACCCGGCGCATAGGGAACCGTGTCGCCATCGAAGCCCACATCAGGATGGACGGCAACATGACACTTCAGCGGGCGCATGAAATAACCTCCAAGATCGAGGGTGAACTGAAAGAGCGTTTCGGCAGCGGGACCATAGTCACGCTGCACATGGAGCCGCTCAAGAACGGTAATTCCTAACGGAAAATGACTTCCAGGCCGTCATAGGCGGCCTTCAGGGGATCGGGCAGAGTCCGATCAAGCTCTGCCTGTGGCGGCTGCTGGGCCTTGGACATGTGCGTAATGTACACTTTCTGCCCCTCGACGGTGGCATACTTGCGATTGTCCGTCAACACCTTGACGGTATTGGCTACCATCTGGACGCTGGAATGCGAGAACATCCGCATGTCGTCATCCTTGTAGTCAAGCCCCATAGTTGCTTCCATGATAATGCCTGTCAGGTACTTACGCTCACGTGAGAACTGTCCTACCCCGGCGATGGCCAAGGCGTAGGCCATGAGCCCGGCGGTATCGGTAGCGTACAGCAGGCGGGTGGAATCCTTCTCGATAAGATAGATGAGAGCCTGTTCGTCGGAATAGTTGGAAGTATGGTTGGCGGGAAGGGCCGTCACCTTCAGGCCGTCCTGTTCGATGACCTGTCCCAAGGAGAGCGGAATGATCTCGGGGATGGGCTTACACGTTGATTCAGAGGCTTTCTGGAAATCACCCTTTGCCCTTTCAAGCCAGGTCTCACCGAGGTAGACGCGCTTGATACCGAGCTCCAGCGCGGCCTTGGCGTCGTAATGGTCATTGTGGGAATGAGTGTAGAAGACCACTTCCGGGCGCTTCTCCGGAACCATGTCCGCAGCGGAAGGAGTATAGTCGAAGAGGACTTTGCCATCGGCCAGGATACTGGCGTGGCGCCTCAGTTCGCCGCTGTCGGACGGTCCGTTCCAGTCGGCGCCTCCGGTGCCGAGGAAACGCACGTGTATGCCGGGACCGGTCGGGACGTACTCGATCGGGCCGCGGCTCCCCGGGCGGAAACCTCCGGGAGGCGGGCCCTGCGGCGGACGCCCCTGCGGGGGTATCTGGGCGTCAGCCCGGCTCAAAGGATTGGCAGTAGCGGCAGCCACGGATGCAACGGCGGCAATACGGAGGAACTCTCTTCTTTTCATGGGATGAATGGACTCGGTTTCTACAAATATACGTATATTTGGGGAAGTTATATATACCCTCCGCCATGAAACGACTCCTGTTTTTGTCAATCCTTTCAACCTTCTGCCTGTCCGTTTCCGCCCAGGTCCAGAACGGCAATCCCGAACTCTCCGATGCCGACACCTTCGGATATCTTTACTGCCATATTTCCGCCCACGGCGGATGGCCGGCCTATGCGATGTCCCAGGACGGCATCCATTTCCACGATCTGCTGTGCGGGGATTCCATCTTTCCCGAAGATGCGGAGGATGTGGTCTCAGGAGAAGTCCCGTACCTTTGCCGGGCAAAGGACTGGGGTTACATAATGGTCGCAGCATCTGGCACTTCCAGTATCGACATCCTGCGCAGCGACGACCTGATCCAATGGGTGCGGACCACCACGCTGGACCTTCCGGACTATTGCCAGGTCGGAGACCCGCAGATCATCTGGGATGACGCCTACGGCTCCGAAGGAGGGTATCTGGTGTACTTCCCCATGCTCGAGCCCACCAAGGTCACTCACATGAGCCTGTTCGGACTGCACTCGGACGTCAACCTGTCCGGCTGGACCCGCCCTGAGCTGCTCGCGGACTGGGGATACGGCATCAAGGATGCCGATATCAGTCCGCTGCCGGGAGGCGGATACAACATTCTCTTCAAGGAAGAGGACGGACGTCCGGGACTTCTTTCCGCCAGTGCGGAATCTCTCGCCGGCCCCTGGTCGGAGCCGGCCTGTTTCGAGCCCGAGGGCGGAAAAGCGGTCGAAGGGCCTTCGACCTTCCGCCTCGTCGGGGCGCAGGGCTGGCAGGTCGGCTACGTCGACCCTGCCGGCGGCCCGACGGGCGGCTACCGCGTCTGCACCGCGGACGACGATTTCTCCGAAATGAGGCGTCCGCAGTATCTGGAGGGCGTTTTCGGCCCGGAGCAGGGCTCCTTCATCCGCGTAAGCGAAGATGAGTACAAGCGTCTCCAGGCATGGAGCGACAAGGCTGAGCCGGACCATCTGGCACCGGACGTACACAATCCCGTATTCCCCGGCCTTCATGCCGACCCGGAAGTCCTTTACAGCGAACAGACCGGTAAGTACTACATCTATCCAACGACTGACGGCGCCTATGCCTGGCACAACCACGATTTCAAATGCTTCTCATCGGAGGACCTCGTCAACTGGAAGGATGAGGGCGTCATACTGGACCTTCAGGACCTCGACTGGGGAAAGGAGTATGCATGGGCTCCCTGCATTATTGAAAAGAAAGTCGGAAGAGCTTACAAGTACTACTATTATTTCGTAGCCAACAAGGCGGTTGGCGTGGCCGTGGCGGACAGGCCTGAAGGCCCGTACAAGGATGCATTGGGCAAGCCGATGCTCAGCCAGGAGGAGCTGAACACTCCGAACCAGGTCATCGACCCGGATGTCTTCCGCGACCCCAAGACCGGGAAATACTATCTGTACTGGGGCAATTCCTATCTATGGATGGCGGAGCTGGCAGATGACATGGTATCTCTCGTGCCCGGTACGATGCACGAGCTCATCCCCCGCTCACGCATAGGCGAATATCATTATCTTGAAGGCACTTACGTCTTCGAGCGCAACGGGCTCTACTATTTCATGTGGTCCGAGAACATCACCCGGTCCGCACGCTACTGCATACGGTACCTGATCTCCGACTCCCCCACCGAGTTCATCCGCAACGGCCAGCCGGCCAAGGTCGAGGAGACCGTCATACTCCAGCAGGATCCTTCGCTGCAGATATTCGGTACGGGGCACAATTCCGTCATCAACATCCCCGGGACAGACGACTGGTACATGGTCTACCACCGCTTCACCCGCCCCGAAGGTATCAAGATGGGCCTCTCGGGCGGCTACAACCGCGAGGTCTGCATCGACCCGATGTACTTCAACCCCGACGGTACCATCGTCCCGGTGAAGCCCACCCTCTAACCATCATGCACCGTGATTTGTAATTTATTGTAATACAACCTATTAATATAAACCTCCCTGCGTTAATTCGGCAGGGAGGTTTATCGTTTTTAGCTGTCAATCAGCGTGTTACAAATCACGCGCGACTATTTGAACAGGAGCTGGGCGAACTGATAGAGGGCGCGGCGCCAGCTCAGCCACTCGTGGGCGGTGCCCGGCGAGACATAGAAGTGGGCGTCCACGCCGGAGGCCTTCAGCTCCTCGGTCTCCTGACGGGGATCGGTGCCGTCGCCGAAGCCGGGGGCGCGGTTCTCAAGTTCGCGGCTACCGAAGCTGACGAAGACGAGCTTGAGGGTCTTGGCGAACTCGGGATTGTTCTTGCAGTCGGCAACGGTGATGGTGCCGCCGCTGAAGATACCGAGGTTGGAGAATACCTCAGGATGGGCGACGGTGATGGTCTTGGTCTGCATGCCGCCCATGGAGAGACCGGCCATTGCACGGTGAGCAGCATCGGGGATGGTGCGGAAACGGCTGTCAATCATAGGGATGAGGTCCTTGATAAAGGTATCGGCGATGCCGTCAGCCCAGTTGGAAGGCATGGCGAAGCCGCCGCCCTGAGGGCGCTGTCCGCCCTGCGGACGCTGGCCCTGAGGGGCCTGCGGCGGGCGCTGTCCCTGCGGGGCAGCCGCCGGGGCCGCCGGGCGCGGCATCGTCCACGAACCGTTGTCCATCACGATGATGAACGGGACGGCCTTACCCTCTGCAAGGAGGTTGTCCATGATAGCGGCGGTATGTCCCTGCTGGGGCCAGCCGTATTCGTTCTCGCCACCACCATGCTGCAGATAGAGTACCGGATAGCGCTTGGTGGGGTTGGTATCATATTCGGCGGGAGTATAGACGAAGCAGTGACGCATGGCCTTGTTGACCTCGGACCAGTAGTAGATCTCGCGCATCTGTCCCTGAGGGACATTCTTCACGGTAAAGAAATCCTCGTCCACGGCAGGCACGTCGACACCGCTGCCCCAGCGGCTGGCGCCATAGTAGTAGAGGCTGGACGGATCCGGCACGTCGGCGCCGTCGATGTTCAGCTGATAGTAGTGGAAGCCCTCGTCCTGAGGGGCAGACTCGCCAATCCAGGCGCCGTCGGCGCCCTTCTTGAGGTCGTACTTGACTCCACCGATGTCCAGTTTGACGGACTGGGCGTCAGGAGCGACGACGCGTACACGTACGCAGCGCTCCGAATTGACCTGGGGATACTGCTTGCCGGGCTGCACATTCGGAGCCGGCTTGAAATCTTCCTTCACCTGTCCGTTGGCAGGGACGGCTGTGATGCACAGCGCAGCCGCGAGGATGTAGATAAAACATTTCATGATAAACAATGAATAATATGGTTAAAAGCCTTTGTTTCCATGGTCACGTCCTTACAAAGTTAGCATATTGGAAACATATATCCAACGGGCTTCACCGATGTCTTTCGCAGGAAAATTACTACCTTTGAGGAAGACAGAAATCCAACATCATGGCGAAAAACAACACGAAAGAAGGGAGGATGTATCTCCGTATCAGGAATTTATGCGGTATCCTCGGAGTCAGCCTGCCATGGCTGGCGCTGTTCTCCTCCGGAATCGCCGAGCATCCCGGCAACGACTGGTGGTGGAGCATATCCGCCACATATTACCAGAGCCCCGCGCTGGTCGGTGTGCTGGTCCCGGCTGCCCTGGTGCTCATATCCTATATCGGCTATGACAACACCGACAATTTCCTGACCTCCCTTGCCGGCATCTTCGGACTGGGCATAGTGCTTTTCCCGTGCAAGGTCAGCTGGATTCCTGACGGCACTCCTGTCGGCTTTTTCCAGATGCCCGTTGAAATGTCCCACATGGTCCATGTGGCATGCGCGGGACTGTTCTTCCTGACCATAGCCATAAACAGCATCTTCCAGTTCACCAAGTCCGGTCCGGACATTACCAACCGTAAGCTCATACGCAACCGCATCTACCGCATATGCGGCTACGGGATGATAGCCGTCGAAGCCGTATTCCTCTACACTTATGTCACGAAGGCTCCGGGCTATATCGCCATGATACTGGAGATCATCCTCCTGAACCTCTTCGGCTTCGCCTGGCTTGTCAAGGGCGGGGCTTTCCCCTTCCTTAACGACAAGGAGGAGGAAAAGCCCGGCGACACCTCCGACCCTATCACCGCCTCCTCCAGCATCCGCTAACCAGGCATGGCTGTGGTCGATAAATGACGGATTACCAATAGATTGAACATATAGACTACCCCTCGCTTCAAGGGGTAGTCATTGTATTTAAAAGCATCATTCTCAATCTATTGCTGACCACGGCCAAAAAAAAAAGGAGTGTATCCGAAGGAATGATTGTTACAATTGACCGGAAGTTGCGTTTATAGATATAGACTGATACGAAAATGCCGCGCGAACTGCTGACAGATACCTTCCTGAACCTCCGGGACAGATTCCGGGCCAGGGCCAGGCGCATCCTCGGAAATGCCGAGGATGCCGACGACGCCCTGCAGGAGGCATTCTACAAGCTTTGGGCGAAGGACTACGAGATACGGACGGCGGCGGAGGCCGAAGCGCTTCTCTTCACGGCAGTGCGGAACAGCAGCCTTGACGCCGTCCGCCGGAGGCGGGACAAAGTCCCGCTCGACGCGGCGGACCGGCTGCCGGCGGAAGACCGCCGGGACCGTGCTGAACAACTCTCCGCCGTGCAAAGACTGATCGAAAGCGAACTCAGCGACACCCAACGCTACATCATGGAAAAGGTCGAATACGGAGGGCTGACTCAGGAACAGATCGCACAGGAACTCGGCATGCAGCCGGCAACCGTCAGGATGCAGCTATCCAGGGCAAGGAAAACAATCAGGGAACTTTATAGAAAACGGAACTTATGACGCAGGATTATTGGAAAGAATTGGTTGAAAGGTACTTCGAGGCAGAGACTACCCCGGAGGAAGAACTCGCCCTGCGGGAGTTCCTGGCCCGCACGGATGACCCGGCCTTCGACGAGGCCAGGGCCGTGCTGGGCTATGCCGCGGCCCAGCGGAGCCGGCACGCAGCCCGGGCTTCAGCCCGGACGCTGGCCGGCGTCCTCGCCGCCGCGGCCTCCCTCGCCCTCGTGGCCATCCTCGGCCACTCCCTCACCACACGCCCGGCCGACACTTGCATCATGTACGCCTACGGCGAGAAGAATACAGACACGGAAACCGTGATCAACGACGTGAATCAAACTTTAGCTGACCTGTTCGGCGACAACCAGGGCCCGGATGTCACCGCTCAGCTCACCGAACTGTTCAACTGATATGGAAAAGAAACTCATACTCTTCACCCTGTTGCTGCTGCTTCCGCTGGCAGCCATGTCCCAGGACAGGCTGCGAAGCAGTGCAGTGTTTGACGGGAAGGTCGTTCCCAAGGACCGGATGGTCGAAACCATTGTCAAGGGCGATTACCTCAAGGACTACGGCCTTTCCATGTTCAGAAGCGTCCGGATCGACGTGGACGATACAGAGCTGGAGCGCATATCCTCGCTCATACTCGCTGATTCCGCAGATGCTCTCAGCAAGGAGACCGAGATTGCGCACAACCATCTACGGTACGCCTTGATTGCCCTACCTTCCGACCAATCCTGCAAGAGCTTCCTCTGCTTCCAGTCCAAGCCCTCCTCCAACGGACTGGACACCTCGGTCATCGTAGTCTATATGGAGGGCGACACCACCCTCACCGAACTCAAAAGATTGTTTACCTCCAAGTAAGAGAACCATTATGGAAAAAAGAATCATATTCATTGCCACGGCGCTGGCCTCGTGCCTGGCCGCCGGCGCTCAGACCCCGGACACCCTTCGCATCAAGAATGTCAACGAAGTCACCGTCATCACAACCCGGGACGCACAGACCATCAGTCTGAAAGGCTCCGCCAACGACCCCACTTTCCGCTACGAAAGCCGGGTGAGCATAACGCCCGAGAGCAACGTCACCGTGCGCGAAAGCCGCCTGGACCTGTTCAACTGGGACATATTGCAGAGTAAAAAAGAGCAGCGCAAAGCTGATACCCTCACTATTCTCAAACCCGGTTCCGAAACGGCTGATAAGAAGAATAAAGTCTTTCGCCAGAGATTCTGCCATGTCTACCATTACGATCCACTGGAAGGGATCGGTCTCGGGCTGTCATTCCCCGACAGTGCACCGTCAGGACTTGACATCTACTCATATCCTCCTTCCGACATTTTCGTCAACCTGTTCGGCGTGGACTTCAACCTTTTCTACGGCCATCTCAGCGTGTCCACCAACATCGAAGCTGGCTACCAGTCGTTCCGTCTGAGGAGCGAAGGCATCTTCTCACAGGATGGAAGGACGGTCGTCATAAAGGAAGTCCCCGAAGGATTTAACCGCAGGAAATCCGCTCTCAGGAGCAACCGCGTCGCCCTTCCGGTGCTCCTGCACCTAAAGACAAAGGAATTCGGATTTGGCATCTACGGAGGCGTCGAGCTGTGCTACAATTTCAATGGACGTATCAGGAATGTCTACGACGAGCCCGGGAGAAGTCCTCTCCGGGAGAAGTTTACCGATATAGCAGTGAATCCCTTCACCCTGAATTACCGAGGCGGCATATCATTCCGGGATTTCAGTCTTTACGCCAGGTACAGCAAATGTCCTTTCCTTCAGGAAGGATTTGGTCCGGCCTTCAACACCTTCAGTTTCGGCGTCATACTCGGCCTCTGACCCGCAGGGTAAGCCATTTTTCCAGGTACCCTGCATGAAAATCGGGGAGAATGACTATCTTTGGATATGAAAAAGACTATCTCCCTTTTGGCGGTGCTGCTCATCGGCAGCGCGATGGCTGTGGCGCAGCCGGGAGCAGGGGCGAGGCCCCAGGCTCCGGCGCAGGCCCCTGCGCTCGTTTTCCCCCAGCCTGACGTGATGTTCAACCTCTGGCCCAATGGTGCTCCGACCGACAACGGCCTTACGGGAGAGGAAAAGGATTACGGCAACCACGTATCCAACGTCACCAAACCCACGCTGGCGGTATTCCTCCCGGAAGAGCCCAACGGCCTTGCCATCCTGGTCTGCCCCGGCGGCGGATATGTCGATGTCTGGGACAAGACCGAGGGTTACGCCAATTCCAAATGGTACACCGACCAGGGCATCGTGTACGCTGTGCTCAAGTACAGGCTTCCCAACGGACATCCCGAAGTGCCGCTGGATGATGTCCACGAGGCGATGCGTATCCTGAAGGAGCATGCCGGTGAGTACGGTTTCAGCAAGCTCGGCATCGCGGGCTGCTCAGCCGGTGGCCACCTCGCTGCGATGACCTCGACGCATTTCACCAAGCCTGAGGAACGCCCTGATTTCACGATCCTTTTCTACCCCGTAGTGACTCTGGATCCTGCTTTTACCCATGCGGGATCATCCTTCTACCTTCTCGGCCGTGAGCCCTCGCAGGAGCTTCTCGACCTTTACAGCAATGAGAAGCAGGTTACGGCAGATACTCCCCTCGCTTTCATCATGGCCAACAGCGACGATACTGTCGTTCCTTGCGAGAACAGTATCGAGTACTACAAGGCATTGAGAGCCAACAAAGTACCCGCGGCACTGCATATCTATCCCGTAGGCGGGCACGGATGGGCTGACCACAAGGACTTCGTCTACCGTGAAGCCTGGATGGCCGACCTTCGCATATGGCTTTTCGAACTCGCAGGACAGATAGCACCGGAAGGAGAATAGGCAATGGACAGACTGCTGTTGAAAGGAGTCCTGCACGACGGCAGGGTCAGGAACATCCTCATCGAGGACAAGCGTTTCAAGGATCTTGACGCCCCGGCGGAAGTGGCTGAGGCGCAGGTCTTTGACGCCTCAGGCTCAGCCATTCTGCCGGCCATGTACAACACACATACGCATGCGGCCATGACGCTGCTGCGCGGCTACGCCGATGACATGCCGCTCCAGAAGTGGCTGCAGAAGTATATATGGCCGTTCGAGGACAAACTTACCCCCGAGGATATCCGGAAAGGTAGCGAGATAGCCGTCAGGGAGATGGTCCAGAGTGGAACGGTTTTCTTCAACGACATGTATTTCGACGTGGAAGAGACCATCGATATAGTGAACCGGACCGGGACGAGGGCGGCCATCGGTATCACCGTTATGGAGAACCACTCCAAGGCTGTGACAAGGGAGAAAAGGGAGTTCATCCGCCACTGGCAGGACCCGACGGGCGGCCGCGTCCGCCTCGTGATGGCCCCTCACGCCATCTACACCGTCGGCGAACGCAAATTGCGCGACAGCGCTGAGTTCGCCCGCGAGCATGGGATGCTCCTCCACATCCACCTGTCGGAGACGGTGAAGGAGGTGGAGGACTGCCTGACCGAGCACGGCACCACTCCGGTGCGGTACCTCGACAGTATCGGCTTCCTCGGCCCCGACGTCATCGCCGCGCACTGCGTGCATGTCGATGACGAGGAGGCCGCGATCCTTGCCGAGCGCGGCGTGACGGTCTCGCACTGCCCCTGCTCGAACATGAAGCTCGGCTCCGGCGTATTCCCCTACAGCCGGCTCATGCAGGCAGGATGCCGCATCACCCTGGGCACGGACGGTGCCTCCTCCGGCAACAACCTCGACCTCCGCGAGGCCATGAAGTTCGCCGCGCTGCTGGCGAAGTCCGGCGGCGACCCGGAGTTCCTGCCCGCGGAAGAAGTCTTCCGCTGGGCCACGCGCTCCGGCGCCGAGGCCTTCGGCATCGATGCCGGCGTCATCGCCGAAGGTAAGCTCGCCGACTGCCTGCTGATCGACCTGACGGACATCCGCATGCAGCCGTGCCACCACCTCGTGTCCAACTTCGTCTACTCCGCCGACAGCCGCTGCATCAAGCACGTCCTCTGCGACGGACGGATCGTCCTCTGAACAAAAACGGCCTTTTTGTTCAAATAAGTAAGAAAACTGCTTGAAAATGAACAAAACAGGCTGTTTTGTTCAAGAAACGGCAGAAAACGACAAAAAACGACAACAGGGTCCGGAATTCCGGACCCTGTTGTCGAGAAGAGGCGACTCGAACGCCCGACCCCTACGTCCCGAACGTAGTGCGCTACCAACTGCGCTACTTCTCGAGAGTCAAAAACTATGAAAGCTTGTTGATGTAGACCTGAAGACCGCTCTTGAGATTGGAGGCCTTGTTCTTGTGGATGAGGCCGATCTTGGCGAGCTTGTCGATCATGGCGTAGACCTTGGGGGCGTTGGCCTCGGCGGTAGCCTTGTCAGTAGTATTTCTAATAGCGCGGATAGCGTTCCGTGCGGTCTTTGCATAATACTTGTTATGCAGTCTGTGCCGTTCGCTCTGACGAATGCACTTCTCAGCAGAAGGATTGTTTGCCATTATTTTATGTTTTTATATTTTTTTTCGTAGTGGGTAGGAGAATCGAACTCCTATTGTAGGAATGAAAATCCTAAGTACTAGCCGTTATACGAACCCACCATTTCCAAACGCTATTCGCGAATGGAACGCAAAGGTATGAATTATTTTCCTTCTCACCAAATTATTTTATTCTTTTTCTCTCAATCCTTTTTCCACTCAAAAGAGTAGAGCAGGGACTCGACCTGGCGCAGATACTGGCGCTTGTCATACCGAGGGGCATAAAGAAACGCCTCTGTAACAATGATTTCCGAGCCATCCTGAGAATAGAACGAGTGTGACACGAAGGGGCCTCCCATATAGTCGCCCTGCACCTCCCAGTAGCCTCTGGTCTCGGCGAACTCGCGTCCCTTGTACTTGACGAACTGTACGGTCGGGTTGATGTACTCGGCCGTGGTCATGTAAGTGTTCTCAAACATGCCGGGGACATTGTTCTTCAGCACCTCGTTGCGCTTGGCGATGATGTTCTCAACAGAGAAGTTGTCCTCCTTCAGGGCAGGATACTTGTAGATGAACACCCCCTGCTGGGTATACTGCTTGACATCAGCCACCCAGACAAAGTCGTCAGTCTTGGTCTTCAGTTTGTATCCGGAAGGGAAATGCGGTGAGCCGCCGATGACCTCCATCACCTGAGGGGCGATGGTGCTCTCCTCATACAGGAGGGTGTTGTGGATCACGCGGTCACGCTCGGCCTGTTCGATGGCGCTGACCACCGTGGGGCCCTTCTCCTTCAGGATGGCAAGGGCTTCATCGGCATCGTGGCCGCTAATCTGAAGAACAACCTGAGGGGCAGCCCAGACGTCATTCTTGACCAGAAGGCCGGGAGTGGTGATCTGGGGATCGATGTTGAAGAGGACAATGTTGCGATGGACCTTGAAAAGGTCGGCAAATCCGCCGGGAGCCACGTTCACGAGGGAATAGAGCGGCTCACGGATGTAAAGCCAGGGGCAGTCGGCGGCCAGGATCTCGCGCACTTCGTTGCCGAGGGCGCCCTCCCAGTCAGCCTTCTCGATCACTACAATGACCTCGCCGGCCTTGCCGCTGACGTTCGGGAGGAGGCCCTTTCCGGACCCTCCCGAACAGGAGGCGAGGCCTGTAAGCATCAGTGCCGCCGCCATGAAGGAAATGATTCGTCTCATATATCTTTGCGTTTTACTTGATCAGTCTTCCTATATCGTTCCCGAAAGCCAGGAACATCAACGCCATCAGCAGGACCATGCCTATGACCTGCATGATGGTCAGGAAACGGTCGTTGGGCTTGCGTCCCGTCACCATCTCGTAGAGCGTGAACAGGATATGCCCTCCGTCAAGCCCGGGGATCGGGAGCAGGTTCATCACGCCGAGCATGATGGACAGCAGCGCCAGAAGCTCGAGGAAGCGGTACCAGTCCCAGGTGCTTGGGAACACCTGCCCGATGGCGATGAAACTGCCGACCGACTTGTAAGCCTGCGTGCTCGGCGTAGCCACCAGGCGCAGGTCCTTGATGTATCCGCCTATCGTGGAGAAGGTCTCCTTGAATCCCGCAGGAATGGCCGTCAGGAAGTTGTACCGGCGGGTCTGGTAGCCCGGCATGACCATGTAGATGCCCACGCGGCCGGTCGTGTCGACCTGAAGCCGGACCTGGAGCGAGTCCGCGTCGCGGAGCGCGACCGCGGACACGGTCTGTCCGGCAAAGGTCTCGAGCACCGGACGCGAATCCTGTACATAGGGCACTTCCCTGCCCTCGATGGATACGATCCGGTCACCCTTCACCAAGCCTGAATCCACGTTAGGGGACCCTTCCATGAACGACTCCACCACAAACGGGACGGCCAGGTCGAACATTCCGGGGGTGTTCAGCACCTCCCCTATCATCGAGTGGTCGATGTATATGTCAAGCGTATCAGTACCGCGCAGCACCGTCGCCTTGCGGACATTGCGGCGGGCCAGGTCGGCCTGCAGCATGCTGAAATTCTCCGGCACATAGTCGTCGAAAGCAAGGATGCGGTCACCGCTGCGGAAGCCCATCTCATACGCCAACTCATTGACATAGATGGCATTGTCCTTGTTCGAGAAATACGCCTGCCCCCAAATGCCGAGTATGCAGCTGTATGCTATGATGGCGAAGATAAAATTGTAAAGCACTCCTCCAGCCATCACCAGCAGCCGCTGCCACGCCTTCTTGGTGCGGAACTCCCACGGCTGGGGATTCTTCTTCAGGCTCTCCAAGTCCATGGACTCGTCTATCATGCCGCATATCTTGCAGTATCCACCCAGCGGCAGCCAGCCTATGCCGTACTCGGTCTCGGCCTCGGCAGCCTTGGGGAAAAGCTTTGTGAACCACTTGGTCTTCTTGGACGAGAAAAGCTTGACACCTCCCACGTCGAAGAAGAGGAAGAATTTGTCCACACGTATGCCGAAAAGCTTGGCAAAAGTGAAGTGGCCGAACTCATGGATCACGATCAGGATCGAGAGGGCCAGGATCACCTGCAGCGTCTTTATCAATACAACCATTTATCTATCAATTCATTGGCCCGACGGAAAGCCCAATCGTTGGAGGCAAAGATGTCGTCGAGCGAAGGATTTGCTACAAAATCCGCACCTGCCATGCATTCTTCGGCAATGCGCGCGATATCGTAGAATCCTATGCGGTCTTTCAGATAGGCCGCGACTGCGGCCTCGTTGGCCGCATTAAGGACGCAGGGGATATTGCCGCCACGGCGAATGGCCCCGAAAGCGAGGGCAAGGGCCGGGAATCGGTCCATGTCTGGCTCGGCGAAGCTGATGGTACCCAGCTCCGCGAAATCGAGCTTTCGGTTGTTCAGCGGCAGACGCTCGGGGAAACCTATAGCGAACTGGATGGGCTCGCGCATGTCCGGATGTCCGAGTTGGGCTATCACAGCGCCGTCCTCGAACTCCACCATGGAATGGATGATGGACTCCGGATGCACCACGACGTGGATGCGGTCGGGCTCGACGTCGAACAACCATTTGGCCTCTATGACCTCGAAGCCCTTGTTCATCATCGTTGCCGAGTCTATGGTGATCTTGGCACCCATGTTCCAGTTGGGATGCCTGAGTGCCATATCCTTGGTAGCCTTGGCGATCCTGGTCTTGTCCCAGGTACGGAAAGGGCCGCCGGAGGCTGTGAGATGGATGCGGCTGAGGGCGTTGCCCTGCGCCGCCAGCAGGCACTGGAAAATGGCGGAGTGCTCCGAATCCACGGGAAGGATGGGCGCGTGATGCTTCTCCGCAAGGCCCATGACCACGGAACCGGCTGCGACCAGCGTCTCCTTGTTGGCCAGGGCGATGACCTTGCCCGCCTTGACGGCAGCCACGGTCGGCGCCAGGCCGCTGAAGCCTACCATGGAGGCCACTACGATATCGATGTTGTCCCCCGCTACAAGGTCACAGGCCGACTGTATGCCGGCGAATACCTTGATGCCGTCGGGCTGCAGGGCGTCGGCCACCTCATGGTAATGTGACTCGTTGCAGATGACGACGCTGTTGGCGTCGAACTCCCTCGCCTGGGCGATGAGCAATTCGGTACTATTGTTGGCTGTAAGAAGCTCAATCTGAAAAAGATCCGGGTGCTGGCGCACCACGTCGAGTGTTTGTCTCCCTATAGATCCGGTCGATCCGAGTATAGCTATCCTCCTCTTCATCAGAAAACGATGTATTTAGCAGGATCCACTACCTCGCCGCGGTACCACAACTCGAAACGGAGGTGCTCATCCCCTTCCACGGAACCGCCTACCAGGGCGATAGGGGTGCCGGAAGATACACGGTCTCCGGTCTTGTGAAGGAGCTTGCCATTGTGCTTGTACACACTCACGATGCCGCCTTCGTGCTGCAAGATGATGGAATAGTCGGACCCGTCGGTCCAGCCGTCGAAGATGACGATACCGTCAAGTATGGACATCACCACGGTATTGGCCGGAGCGGAGATGTCGACATAAGGATGCATTACTCCGTCAAAGCCCTGTGAGACCACTCCCTTGAGCGGGGTGAAGAAATGCAGCCCCTCGATGGGGAGCTCGCGCTCCTCGCGGCCACTGACGCCGAACTGCTCCTCGCGGTTCACGAGATCGCGCATCAGCGAGTCGCGGCTGGCCAGATAGGCGGCGTCGCGCCCCTCGGCGACAGCTGCGTCCGCAAGGCGGATCACGCTGTCGACCGGCAGCGGCGCCTCGCCGCCGATCACCCGCACGAGATTCTCGGAATAAAGTTCCCAACGGCTGATGACATTCTCCAGGGAGTCGATCCTAATGGCGTTCTGGATGGCCGCACGGCGGGTATGGGCGTCCGGATATCCGGGAATGGAAGTGCGCAGAGGCGTATACGCCAGCAGCGCATAGACGATGGCGAAAAGCACCACCACAGCCGAGATGACCGTCACCAGGAAACCGGGCTTCGTGAAGTGAAGCACCCACAGTTTGCGGTGGGTCAGGTCGTCCACGAGGGACAGGCGGAAACTCCTGGACTTCGGCTGATTATTTTGCTCTGACATACTTTTTAACTAAATTTGCAGTCTCATGGAAAGACTGATCGGTATCGACTACGGAAGGAAACGCACGGGGCTCGCGGCAAGCGACCCCCTCGGTATCTTCGCATCCGCACTCGAGACGGTACCGTCTGCAAAGATAATAGATTATCTTCAAAAATACTCCGAAAAAGAGACCATAACCCGATTTGTCGTGGGTTATCCCATGAACCTCGACGGCAGGCCCTCGGAGGCTGCGGCGGACGTCGACGCTTTCCTCCCCGTCTTGAAGAGGGCCTTCCCGGGCATACCGGTGGAGCTTGAGGACGAGCGTTT
>Ga0310695_10001992_pt1 | contig 45010 bp, 43 predicted proteins | sample RumenRJG_04DNA_FD_203882 | JGI IMG/M metagenome (GOLD analysis project Ga0310695, IMG submission 203882) | Bovine rumen microbial communities from Lethbridge, Alberta, Canada - RJG_04 (v2) (version 2) | ecosystem: Host-associated > Mammals > Digestive system > Stomach > Rumen | place: Canada... | reverse complement strand
TATTCCAAGTATCGGACTCAGAATCAATCATCACAGGTGTAGCACCTACATATTTAATCGGATTGGTAGAAGCACAGAACGTGAAACTCTGCACAAGCACCTCGTCGCCTTCCCCTACACCTGCAGCCAACAGACTGAGATGCACAGCAGCCGTACCAGATGCCAGTGCTACAATTTCTTTCGAAGGGAAATAGTCTTTTAGGTCCTCCTCAAACCCATCTACATTGGGTCCAAGTGGAACCACCCACTTCGTATCAAAAGCCTCTTTGATATATTTCTGCTCCATGCCCGACTCACTCATATGAGCCAGGCACAGATAAATCCTATTTTGCATTTAACTTCAAATTTGGGTGCAAAGGTACGTCAAAATACGCAAACAACCAAATTTTTTATTTCTTTTTTCTGTTCTCCCTTAAATTTTTTATGAGCGACAGGCTTCCATCCTAGATAATCTCCCCTGCATACATCATTTTCTGACGGAATAACGTACAGGCAATCATTTGGATATCCTTGAGGAAGGAATAATGGTGGTAATAGTAGCAGTTCAAGCGGACTTTATCTGGGTAGATCACATGATCATTATACCAGATGGCCAGTTCTTGATCCGACATAGTATCAACCTGATCCATAGGAAGATATTGACCATCAGACATTAATCTCCTAACATCTGCCAACAACTCATCTTCCAAACGATATTTCAATGTAGCTGGTCCTGTGATGCCAGGACGCAGTTTCAACACATCCCGATCATCCCCTTGCAACTGATCCGCATAGCCAGGCACATCAGGTCGCGGCCCCACAAAACTCATGTTGCCAATCAACACATCCCATAACCCAGGCAGTTCATCGAGCTTATAATGACGCAACTTGGCGCCAAAAGGCGTAATACGACGATCCCCTGCCACAGAAATCGTGCTGCCATCATGGTTCATAGTCATTGTACGAAACTTATGGCAATTAAACAGCCTGCCATCCTTACCCACACGCTTCTGCACAAAAACAGCTGGGCCTCCAGGCATCTTGACCTTAATCATGATGGCCACAACAACCAACACAGGCCATTGCACCAACAAACCGATCGCCGCAACGATCCTATCAAATAACCACTTCAATATCATATATTAAATTTATTCTTTTAATCATGAAGAATCTCCAGATATAACTCATTGTTCGACATCTCTTTCAACACCTTAACATGGCTGGCAGAGAGGGCTGAGCGATAAGATGCCACATTATCCGTAGACACCGTTTCAAATAGGCGAAGTCCGATGCCAAACCCAACATCATTCAGCAGTTTATTCATGGCAATGCCCAAGCCTTTGCCACGATAATCTATATCCACCATTCTGCCACGGAAGCCCTGCCCATGGAAGAAACAGCGATTGAAACAATACCCAGCTATCTTATCATTCGATGGATCAATCAGAACATAAGCCAGAAAAGCCTGGTTCTTCTGCAATTGTCTGATACTCTTCGCATCAAACGCATGCGGTCTGAAATAGGTAAAAGCCTCTTCTGGCTGATGCTCAAAGAAAGCAACCATCTTTTCTGTAGGAACACTTCTGAATAGCACAAGATCATACCCCTCAGGTATTTCGCTAAAGAAAAAAGAGCCCAATCTTCGCCCATATCTCATCGAGAACAGCCATGCATTCAGGCGCTCAACGAGTTGCCATAACCAGCCTAATTTATCTCTTACGATGTGAGCAATCTGATACAACATACGCGCCACAAACCATATCCAATGATACACCCTAAAACATTATGAATGACATCATCGGTCTCACAAAAGCCTTTCTTAAAGACAAACTGAAGCAGTTCGATAACAACCGAGAGTCCACCTCCAAGAAACAAGACCTTCTTAAATGTCATCCTCTCCAAGCCGCAACCTGCCAGAAAGCCAATAGGCACAAACAGTAGCACATTCAAAATGTTCTCCCCAAACATCTCCATAAAATAGCTATGCTCCCCATAATCCCAATAACTCCAGAATGGCATCAGATTATAGCCTATCTCAGCACTAGTCTCCCGAAAGAGAACAATAGCGCACAGCACTAAGGATACCCATTCCGCCAGCAAAAGCACAGTCCCATATCGCAATCCCAGCTTGAATCCTTTCCACCAGATCAGCACCAACAATCCGACAACAAACAGCCCCAAGAGCCCCCAAAAGATCTCAATAGGAACGCCTGAGATGACATTTTTAGCATAGAATTCTATCTCAACCATTAATAGTATTTACGAGGTGGACATTGATATTGAGGTGATAAAACATCTCGATTCTTATGATAATATATTGATTTAACCCCACCCAGTCGCATAAGCAGATGACACAGGTTATCACTCATCAGCGGTCTATCAACAGAGTTTCTAATAACTTCTACAATATCACCATGCTGCACCTTATACTTATCAGAACACCATATCATAAAAGGAATATCATAGAAATAAGGGATATCTGACACTCTTCCTACACAATCTCCAATGTCATAAACGTTTTCACCATGATCCGACAAGTATACCATAACCGAAGACTGATCACGGAAGATTGATATAATCTGGGCTATCACAGAGTCATTATATAGTGTACAATTATCATAATGGGCTATTTCTTGCCTCCTTTCATCAGTCATCCATGCTTCTGTTCGTTTAATACTATCCACCGTGAATTTCTGAAATTCTACAGTCTGTGGATAATGGTCTTCCGCTCTGAGATGCTGTCCTTGCAGATGAAACATCACCAAATGATGCACACCTCCATTATAATCCGACCAATACTTTGAGAAGTTATCAACCAATTCACCATCATATAAAGAAACATATGGATGCTGAGCGTCATAAGACAATTCAGATATTACAGGGCTATGTAGATAAGCATTCAGTGTAAAATCAAATGGATACTTCGCCTGAGAATCATCTTGGTTGTCCCAGAATAGCACTCGATATCCTGCCTGATGAAAAATGGCAGGAAAGAAAGGATAGTCATACCACTTTTCACCATTGCCTACACTATTGGTACTAAAAATGTTTCTAAGCACTTCCAATGTATGCATATTGGGTGACAATACATCATTGAACACAAACAAATTACCTTTTTGTTGTTCTGTCTTAAGTCGCGGATTTGTATGGTGCAAATATCCATATAGATCACTATGTGATTTACTATAAGACTCCCCAATTACCAAAATAACAGTTGTGGAATCACTTGGCCACTTCAGCCCTTGTTTCTCATTCTTCAACTTAATGGTGTTTAGTTCGGCAGTCTTAAGAGCTTCTCCTGTTGCCTTAATCTCACAAAAACAATATATCAGATTAGTAACTCGATCCGCATTCTGTAAATAACTTTTATTCCAACCATCAACTTCTTCTATGTTATTGGAACTAAACAACTCAATATAACACCGAAAAGAAAGGAGGCCACATACAAGAACCAAGAGCAGGAAGCCCCCAATGAAAGATTTAATATTCGAAGGGAGAATAACAAGCTTCTTAGAAATCCATACTCTTGATTTTTCAACCAACACACAAGCAATCACTAAGAGCAAAGCTACAATCCCAGTAATTAGACCTGCCTCAGTCAACAGGTAATCATCAATAAAACTGATTGTCTCATGCTTGTTCGTTTCTAATATAAGCATGATTGATATTGGATTCAAAAGTGTGTCATGAAAGCAAACATAATGATAAATATCGATAACAATTAGAAGAATGGCAAAAAAATAAAAGATTACTTTTAAGGACCTGCTCCTGGTAAAATAAACAACAGTAGTCAATAAATAGGAGAGAACACTTGTTATTAGCAAAAAGCGCAAAGTATTGATGCCTATATCCGCCCAGTCTGTAGGACTGAGAGCGAATTGATATAGTGCCCAATAGTCGAGTAACAATATCAGCATCAAAAACAAAGGGAGTTCTACAAAAACAGGATTAGCTACCCACTTTACGACATCTCTTAGCATTAAGGCTTCATATTTGGTTTCACGAAATCAACATACACAAGATCAACCTCCCTAGCAGCATACTTCTCAAGATACTCTTTTTCATGTATCTTTTGGTAATCCTCGTCATAAAGAGAATAAACAGCGATTTGTTGAGCACCCAAACGTTTATAGACGCGATAAACGTACTTACTCACATAGGTATTGGTTACGATTCGGGGGATACCTTTCCCATATTTTATGGAGTTGAATATATACAAATAAAGCCCTCTTACATTCAAAGCCATGATGGAGAACATTGGAATATATCCATCACGTTCTAATTGCACATAATCTTCTAATGTAAATGCCTCCACAATAACCTTATCTCTATTTTTCTTGAAATATCGATTCAGAATCTTAGGATCAGAAATCTTATCTGTTACAAAATAGAAAGGTCGTTCTTCCCATATTTTGATTGCATCATTGAGCGTCATCGGTGTATATTTCCCATACAACTGATGACCGAGAAAAGACTTTGTATCTAAAACCTCACAATCAGTAGATGTCATCTCCCTGTAGTCTTCAAGACTATGCAAACACACAACATTACTATCTGAAGTTTCATATAAATCCAACTCTATATATTGAAACCCATTATCTAATGCATTAATTAATGCCTCCTTGCTATTAGTATAGGTATGACCATCAATAGCCCCCCCAGCATGAGCAATCAAGTGATTCGGACTTAAAGCATTAATATTCTGAGCAGATTTCTCCAATGGTCTCGCTAACCATAGCAAGGCAACGATTGGCAACACACATGAAATCAGAATAATTACAGAAATCCACTTTAATCCAAGTTTTATCATACCCGCAGGACTCTCTCCTTATATCATCTTTTAAAGTATCCTTTAAAGAAATCAATCGCTTTATCCTTCTCAAACCAAGCCAAGATGGTATAAATTGCAAAGTATGAGATAAATGACAATGCAAAACGCAGATAAAGCAGTTCAACTAAGATACTAATCAGGAAACACAGAAAGATAGGAATCAAGGCATTCAAGACTACCAGGCCAACTTCTTTCCCTTGTTCCAAAAGCGTAATACCAACAAAGCGATAGACGAAATAGGAACTGACTAAGATATTTAACACAGCATAAATAAGAAGTCCCCACACCATTACCAACAAACCATATTGGAAAGTAAGCAAGAGAATCAGAATACCTAATATCTTCTTAATAAACTCACAGACGAATAATATTTGAGTTCGACCTATTGCCTTAAACAAATTTATATGCAAATTAGCAACAACGTATGCCATGCTTGATATACACATCACCTGCATTAATGGTGCCATTTCCAACCACTTATCAGTCAATAGGATGCAAATGATGTCCTCAGCTTCAACTAAGAGGAAAACGTTTATTGGTACTACAATAAAAGCAGAGGCGTGCAAAATACGCAGGGCTGCGACCTTCAACTGTACCATATCATCTTGAATCCTCGACAAAATAGGATACAGAGCTTGCATACTCATATCACTCAAATTATAGGCCACATAACAAGAATAATTTTCTGCGCGATTATAAAGACCAAGTTGTCGCGCATTATATTGTTTTCCAATAACTAAAGAATAGAGATTATTATATAACGCATGCACTAAAGCGGTGAACAACATAGGTAAGCCAAAAGATATTAACTGTCGGAACGACTCCATAGAGAAATGGAAACTCGGGAACCATCGCGTATAAACATAATAAGCCACAGCCATCAAGCCAGCAGCTAATAGTGTCTGACCAACAAGAGCCCAGTAGGCATAGCCATGATAAGCCATCAATACAGCCACAAGTCCTGCAGCAAATTGAATGGTAGTAGAAGCTACCGCCAATTCTTTAAACCGCAACTGCCTTTGCAACAACGAACGTGGCACAATACCAACCGCATTAATCATCAATACCAACGCTGAGATTCGGATTACTTTTCCCAAATTGGGGGTTTGATAAAAATCCTCAATAATCGGGGCTGCCAAAAACAACAATACATACAATGCCACACTAATAGATATTGAATATATAAATGCAGAATTCGTATCCGCTTTCGTACATTCTTTTTTCTGGATAAGTGCCCCTTCAAGCCCACAATCAATAAAAGCACTTGAGATGGCAAAGAAGACACCCTGCATGGCAATCACTCCAAAATCATATGGGTTAAGCAAACGTGCCAGCAAAACGCCAACACCAAACTGGATACCAAACACCACAAACTGTTGGACACCACTCCACAGCAAACTTTTATGCGCGTCGCCTTTCATCCCTTAAATATGTGACAATCGGTAATTATCATATAGATACTTCAGAACTCCAAAAGGAAAAAGCAGAACTGTTAGTGTCTTACTTGAAGCATGACGAAACATTCCCCAATCACCAATTCTCAGCGAAAGAGCGACATAACAGATAACACTTTTAAAATACCTTTTTTTCTTAAATTTCACATATTGATTATGGTATGCCCTAAACCCTTGTGGATTGTTAAAAAGCAATTTCATATAATTATGAGAATAGCCATCGTCTTGATATTCACAATGTTGAACAAAATAAGGAAATAATAAAAACTTATATTTCTGATCTATCTGGTCATATATATAGTCATCTGTCACAAACTTCTCGCCTTTAAAAAAAGGAAAAAGATGTTGTTCCAATATTGAATTACAAAAAATCAGTGAAACTTCCGCTTTAAAGCCATTGGCAGGCAAGTCTGACTTATGAGCAACATTCATTCCCTCAGGAAAATACATTCGATTCTGTCCAATCTCTTTATAAGCGATAATACCACAAATATCATCTTTACTATTATTATGATGACAATCCCAGTAAGAGATAATTTCCGTGACGACTTGGGCAGAACATAGATGATCGTCAGAATCCACACACATAAACAATTCTGTCTTTGACGCCTGGACGGCCTTATTATGCGCCATCATCTTGCCAGAATTATCCTGATATATGTATTGAATACTTACTTTACATTCCTGTTTCCAATTATCAACCAATTCTTTTGTATGATCAGTTGAGCCATCATCAACAATCAGCCACTCAAAGTCCTGACAAGTCTGTTCACATAGACTATCATACAACTTTGGCAAAATATATGCTCTATTATATGTTGGTGTAAAGATTGTTAATCGTTTCATATTACCCAATAATCATTTCTAGCAATCTACTTTTAATATCAATTGGAATAAATGGGAACATCCCTCCTGGACGCGCATTATAAAGACATAATGGCAAACTAATTAGAATTATATAATAGGTCCACGGGCTACAAAGGAATGAGATGCTTTCTATTTTACTTTGTAAATAGACAGAGAAGTTATCAACAAATTGAGGAACACTCACTCTTTCAGGGAACAAGTAACACAAAAAACATGATGTTATGCAGCAATATGGAACTGTCCGATACCAATCATTTGCAATAAACCCTAACATTGGCAAAACAAAAAACAACTGAATGAGAAATATGTTGCTTATCTGTACACGGTTTTTATTCAAAGAAAGGCCATTACGTCTAATTGTATCCATCCTAGTATACAAATAATATAATGCCATTAACAGATAAATATTAAACGGCCATATGGGTATATTTCCACAGAAATAAGATGACCACGTTGTATCAAATGCCAAATGCTGATTATATGTTGCAGAATAAGCTAAACATTCAACAGCCACACCAAGTTTAGGAAGGCCATCAGCAAATGAGAAGGTTTGAAAGCATGGCATCCAAGACTGCCATATAAAGACAGGCGTAAACTCATCTCCATGCCAAACAATAATGACAGCAAATGAAACAGCTACCGGCCACCATAATAGTACAACTTTTTTTATTCCATCTATTATCGAAATATGGTTGACGACAAAAGAGTGTAGAATCAGAAAAGGGAAAATCGGGAATAGCATTCCTTCATGAAGCAAAAGTATAACTATTGAGAGTAACCAAACATATATTATTCTCTCCCCAAGTAGGTATCTTTTATATTGTAAAAATAGTCCAAAAGACAACAGCAACATTAAACAATCACGACGACTGTCCAAAATACCCATCTCTAAACCATATAGACGATAATATAAAAACATTGGGAATAATAATAGCCATATAGGCCAGTTCATTCTCCGAAAAAGAATAACACACAATAATGTAAGGCCTACTAAACAAACCACACTAATTCCAATAATCAAATAAGGTACAGGATAAGGATGGATTTGATACAATCTATATAATATCTCACCAGCCAATCCACGTCTAACAAATCCTCCTTGATAATTGATAAGCCACTCACTAACGCCCCATGATTCATAAAGTGTATACTTGCCGAAGATATTAGGAAAACTACCAATATCAATATAGAACTGCCTCAAAAGAACAAGAACCATAATGAGGCAGGTCATTTTTAAAACCAAAGCAGGACTTGCCTTAAACGATTTATTGTGCCATTTCGTTGTATTCATTCACAAGATAAACTGGTCTATTTTTAGTTTCCATGAAAATACGTCCCAGATATTCACCAACAATTCCAAGGAATATCAAGTTTAGTCCTCCCATAAACATTATTGTTATTATAAGTGTAGGGTGACCTGCTACAGGTTCACCTACAAACCAAACTTTAAGCAACATATATATAATATAGAGGAAAGCCAATACCGATACAATTAAGCCAATAATAGTTGACAGTCTTAATGGGAACATCGTGGAAGAAGTTATACCATCTAGTGCAAGTTTGAACAATCCCCATATAGTGAAAGATGTATGACCAGCATAACGTTCATGTGTTTCATACAAAACTGATGCCTTACGGAATCCAATCCATGCATACATACCTTTTGTATATCGTTCGTTTTCTCGTAAACGGCGTAAAGCCTTTATACATTTTGCATCAAGAAGCCTGAAATCGCCAACATTAGGTAATACATCATAGCGTGCAGATTTCTGCAGAATATAATAAAACAGTCGTGTAAGAATTTTCCGTGACCAACTTTCTTTACCTCTATTTATACGTTGTCCATAAACATCATCATACCCCTCTTCCCATTTTGTAATCATTTGCGGAATGATCATTGTAGGATGTTGCAAATCGGCATCCATAATGACGACAGCATCCCCTTTAGCATAATCGAAACCAGCTAACATGGCACATTCCTTTCCAAAGTTCCTAGACAGATCTAAATAGCTAATACGGGAATCTTTTTCCCGATAATGCTTAATGACTTGCAAAGTATTATCTGTACTTCCATCATTAATGAATAGGAATTCCCAAACATAATTACATTGAGAATCTGCCATCATTGTCAGAGATTCATAAAGAGGTGGCAACGATTCCTGTTCATTGTAACATGGAACCAATATTGTTATTTTCCTCATTCTTGACAACCTTTAGGGATATCTTTATACTTAGAGTTCAAAATCTCATCATAATAGTCCAGCAAGCACTTCCTGACAAAGCTTTGCTCAAAACGGGATGCAATCATTTTCCTGGCATTTCCAGCCATTCGTTCACGTACAGCCTTGTATCTGATCATATCTAGCATGGCTTGATACAAAGCATCTGCATTCCTTGGAGGGATGATAACACCATTCTCTCCTTGAACAACAATCTCACGTGAGCCATTGATATCCGTAACGATGCTAGGCAATCCCATAGCACCAGCTTCTATCACCGTATTGGGGAACCCTTCCCGATAACTGGGGAACACAAAACAATCAGCAGCGGCATAATAGGCCAACATTTTATCTCCATATTTGGATCCCAAATATATGATGGACGAATTATTCTCAATGATATCCTTAGAATGTTGCGAGATCGGATCTAAATTATCTTCATAGGGACCAACCAATAATAATCTAACGGGGGCGATACCAGATAGCATTTCCATCGCCTGGCAGAGTTCATTGATACCCTTATCCTTCACAATCCGACCCACGAAAACAAATGTGAAGACATCAGTCTTTCTGATTGCTTGTGCCAACGACATCACTTCAGGTCTTCGATCAAACCTTACCATATCAATGCCACGCACATTTCCATATCCCAACACTTTCATCGGTTTCTTCGTAATTCCATTTTTTAGAAGATCATTCTTCACGCCTTCTCCCTCGGGAATCACATGGGTTGCACAAGCACAGGTAAGTCTATCTGTCAGCATCAGAATCTTCCGTTTAAGCCCTGTCGCAGTCGGGAAAACAAGCCCTGTGAACGTATGAACCCTAACAGGTACTCTCGCCAACCAGGCAGCCATCATACACAACAACCCTGCTTTTGGGGTCATCGAATGCACCATCGCAGGTTTCTCCCTCACAAACACATAGACCAGCCGACACAGCGAAATAAAGTCATGCCCAAAAGAAATATGCCGTTCCATCGGGACGCGTATTCCCCGGACCCCATATTTCTCCTCGGCATCATCCAGTTCATGCCCGGGCGACGACAACAATACCACCTCATACTTCTTTTTCAGTTCAGACAGCATCCCTGTCACGAAAATCACAGACATAGGTACTGTACATGCACGGATAATTTGGGGTTTCATCAGATAGGAACTATTTTGAGAATTTTATACTTACCAAGAAATGCGCCCAACGCTCTTCTGGTTTGGGTATATATCGCCAATCACCATAGTCATATTCCAATAAGTATTCAGGGTTATTAGGGATATATGCTGTTATATCATCAAAAGTTATTTGTTTAACAGGCAAATACACGTCTATTGGAATTGGTTCCCATTTATAAAGATCAGAGGGGCGATGTACAAATCCTGTATTATCTGTATTTCGGACAAAAGAATCAAACATATTTTGCCACTCTTCACGAGACCTAAAAGAGAAAAATAAGCCAATGAGTTCACGAAACCAGTAATTAAAACGCGCAGCGAGACTTCCAGACATCAACCTTTTGTACAATTTCGAATGAGCACTATACTGAGTCACTGACCCTATTATATAAATCAACGCCATTGAACAAAACTTCTTGTATTTATTATATAACTTTCGGTTAGGAGCAATTCCTTCCAATGGAAAGATATCAAGGGAGATGCCGTGACATACAGAACTATTCTCCTCACCTGGCCCAATTATTTCTGTATTCAGATCAACTACCTTTGCGAAATTCGCAATTGGCCCATTCATACTGTTGGGGGCAAAGACCTTATAATGGTCAGGTAATTCCGATGCATAGGTATTGATGAATTCCTCATAATCGCGACGAGGCATATTCAAGTCTATATCGTCATCCCAAGGAATAAAACCACCATGTCTGATAGCTCCTAATACAGAACCATCTGCCAGCATAACAGTTAATCCATGTCGAAGACATACAGCCTCAACATCTTTATACATCTTTCGTAAATGCGCCTGTAGTCTGATTCGTTCCTCCTCCGTTAACTCATGGAGTTCATCAGACTGATGACACATTTGCATATAGATATCCTTCGTTCTAAACATGATTTTTCATTCCTGATTATGATGACTTTCATAAAAATCTGTCAACCATCTCACGCTATCCTCAATATCATACCCTGCTTTTCGTATAACTTCTGTACGAGACTGGCGATGCTGCTGACTTTTTCTTGCCAATGTCAAACATCTATTAGCCCATAACTCTGGCGATTCAGACAGGCTATGCCATTCTACTAAATCACTCACCGCCACCTCACGAGAAATTGCATCAGAAATAACACAAGGGATGCCTGTTGCCTGTGCTTCTATCACACTGACTGGCAGCCCTTCCCACAGAGACGGAAACAGGAAACAGTCAGCAGCCATCAATAAGCCTGGGATATCAGAACGAACACCTGTCATACAAATTCGATCTTCAAGATGCTCCTCTTCTATCATCCGCTTATATTTTTCTTCAAGTTCTCCAGTTCCCACCCAATAGCACTTTGCTTGTGGTTCCATTGTAACGATTTCTTTAAATACACGGAATATCATAGCTGGATTTTTAGGGGAGGTCACTCTGCCTACATGGATAATTGCAAGTTGATTTGATCCTATTCCAAGCTCTTTCCTATATTTATCCCGTTCCGAAATGCGATATTCAAAACGCTTCAGATCTATCGCATTGGGGAAATTACGGTATTTTAGACTTGAAGCTGCCTTCTTGCCATATCGGTTAACTCCTGCTTCTGTTGAGCAACCAAAAAGTTGTTTGGCTACATATCGAGTAGGCCAGGAAAAGATAGAGTATAAAAAATCATATAGAGTCAAGCGAGGATTATCCGCAGAATGAGAATGGGCTATTGTAAAACAGCCAACTCGATTTGCTTCATGCAGATAGATAGCAGCTGTTGCCCCCATATGCCCATGCACCACGCGATATTCAGGATGCATCTGAAAGAATCTTCGCCAAGCTCGATGATAAGAAAAGAAATTATAGACCCTAAAACGTGGCACGTGATATATAAGGCCTCCCATCTGTTCTATTTCGTCATCGAACTGGCAGTGTTTCTCCGTATGTACCATGAAATCCAATTGCACACGCGATTTATCCATTTTACGATACAGATTCATAATCATGGATTCTGCACCACCACGATTCATCCTACCGAATACCTCCAGGACTCTGATTGGCTGTTTATTATTCATGACCACGCCTTCAGTTTTTTTATTGTCTTATAGCAATTCCTGATAAGTTTTGCTAAGAAAGGATGATAATAGGCAATTGAGTCAACTACTATCACATCTTGATATATATTAAAGGTATGTAATCCTAACGGATACTCCTTACTCGGAGAATACAAACGTCGTAATTCTTTTATTTGCAAGCCATTATCCTGCTTCGTGATTTGCTGAAGTACAACTGCATGTCCATACACTTCATTACTTTCTTGTGCAGGTCTAATCACGATTCCATGATATTCAAACAAGTCACCTGCTGATCTGGCAATCACTTCGCCAAATTGTATTTCATCAGATTTAACAAAGAGTCCATTAATATTTGGTCTATAAATACCAAGTATTTTCCCGTCTTTATGAGGCTCCTCAGTAGCAAACATGATTTCGTCACCAAAGAGTGCTGTCATTGTACCATCAGCAATATCACCTTCTGCTATAACACGATGCTCACGTAGTTCCAAGGAATCTACATCCAACTGATATAACTTTAATTTGCCCGATGCTCCACTCTCAGGATAAATGTAAACTTCCCCATCTCTTCTCAGAATCGCAGGATAACTGAGATGAGTTGGTAATGTTAAAATGGGGATCAGTTCTTTTAGTTCATAACTTTGTCTGTCTACTCGCAATAAGGATATCCTGCCACGGTCTAAAGATAGGCAAAAGTCTTCTACTAACACATCTATCTGATTATCAGACACCTTTAAGATAAAAGGATCTGCGAACCAATGATCTTTATAAGAATGCTTAACATAAGTGACATTGAGTTCCTCACCATTTATAATTCCATCAAGAGAATTACCAACAAACCCAATATTGTAATAACGATCTGCCAACGATCGGAGTATTTTCTGTACAATCATTTTTTAGAAACTCATTTTAGCTCCTGTTCTCACTTTATATTTAGTGATCATATACAGGAGGAAACCGAAAGGAATCATAAAGAACGAACATACAGGCATTGAAGTCTCTAACAGCTTTCCATATTTTCCCATTCGGAAACAATGGGCAGCATAATGTATTGATGAACGCCAACGAAATTTCCACCTCCGATATAAACGCATGTGTTCTTGACGTAGAAAGGCAAAACCTTGAGGATTATTCCAATACTGTCTCCACATGCCCATACTACTGCCGTCTACTTGATAGTCTACAACAACTAATGGCTCATTTAATGTCAGACATTCATAATCTTGATCTATTAACAGATAGAGATATCCTAAACTAAAATACCGTTCCCCTTCAAATCTCGGATATGGAGGATATTGGTTAACGACATCTGTTCTCAATACCATTTTTGTATCCCCATATCCAATTGTTTGCTCATAATCAACCAAAGTTGTACTTTTCATACTGTCTGGGAAAGGAACACTTATCAATTTTCCATTCATATCAACATCCAATCCGATAATGCCAGCAAATCGTTCTGAACCATGTTCTTTCCAGAAAGAAACTATCTTTTCCACCGCATCATCAGGCATCCAGTCATCCGAGTCAATACAAGTATTCAGTTCTGTATGGATATTCTTATAGGCGGTATTATGGGCGCCATGCATACCTTGATTCTCTTGATAAATGTAGCGAATGGGGATCTTATCCTCAGCCATCCAGCCCTCCACAAGTTCTCGTGTATTGTCTGAAGACCCGTCATCTATGACTAGCCATTCAAAATCCTTACACGTCTGACGGCAAAGACTATCGTATGTTCGTCCGATTGTATGTGCCCGGTTATAGGCAGGCGTAAATATCGTTAAAATATGTTGTCCTTGAATCATGTTTTATATACCAGCATAGAAATGCATCAAGAATGTAAATGATACATGCGCCATCAAAATCATCATCACTTTTCGACCTTGATTTTCCCATAGAGGAAATTTCAACAGCGGATATGCCAATACAAAAGCATAGAGGAACCAGGACAGATAAGCAAAACGATTCGTGTATGGAATTCGAATCAAGATTACCCATACTGCATTAGCATATACATATGTTCCTAAGATAAGATGATATTTTAAGTCACATATTTTTTTCTTATAGATGCAATACCATCCCATCAGGATTGGCATAAAACTATAAATCAGGAAATCCCACCGGAACCTGGCAGCAGCAATGGCGTCCTCCGTTTCTTCAGATTCTTCAAGTGCCAGATAACCACTCAATCGGTCATCAAAACCAATCAATGTAAACAAACTACTTAAGCTTTCTCCAATCAGAAGGCTTCCAATAAGAGCCCCACCCCATGCATAAAATATAAACTTGGGTTTCTTTAAAAAATAAGCAAACAACATCGCAACAATGGGCAACGCAGACGATTTATGACAATTGAAAGCGAGGAAACAAAGAACTCCACACAATATTTTATCTTTCAGATTACCATCAAGATAGGATAATGCTAATAATACAAGAGTTGTTGCCAAACCATTACGAATACCATTCACCCCATAAGAAAAGAAAGAGAAAGCCCCCATCGCAAACAAGAACATCCATGTCGCATTATTCCAGAGAAAACGCCTACAAGCAAGATAAGCCAGAAATACATACAAGAAATCGACTAAAAGGAAGAACATGGATACAGGCATTATCTTTGCACATACAAATTGGAAATTATAGAAAAGCCAGTCACTCAAATCATCATCTAGAACATAAAAGCCATAGGTCATCTGATCATATTCTGACATATAATGTCCTGTGTCTCCTCCAACAGATCCCGGTCTGAATCCCATAAATAAAATCAAGAAGGCCATTAAAGCGACCACAGCCTTACTGAAATTCTCTCTTTCCAAAAGATACTGGTCTGGAAGACGTTTTATCCTTGACCCTTCAGCAAGTGAAAGAAGCCAAGTGCTAAAAATATAAATAAATGAATATATTTGATGTTCTGTCATACGTAAAGAAACTTTCTAATCATCCGCTTAATTTTAACGAGCCATAATGCCTTGGGCTCCATCCAAGTGGCAGAATACCAATGAATGCTATGTGTCTCTGAGTTAAGTTGAAGTCTGCCGGTTACCCCATTATAGGGATTAAAGTAGCATTGAGGATATATGGTGACGCCAGCAAGTTTTTGGACCTGTCCATTCATTCTAAGTCCGTTACGAAGAAACAGATTCGTCACCATCGGAATCATACTATAATTATTACGCAATCCATCTGAGCCATAATATTCAAGATTCGCAAATCCATTTAATATTTCCAGATAGATCGGCATACCCGCTTCTGCGCCAAGCCCTAATCCTGGATTAATCGCAACTTTTGTACCTTTCTTTGTTCCATCAATCTCCAATCCCATATAAGCACCTCGCTCAAGGATGTGGTCAAAGGATTTTATCACCTCCACATCAGTATCAAAATAGAGGCCGCCTTCATGATAGATGATCCAGAATCGGGCATAATCACTCACAAAAGCATATTTCTTTGCTGCGTATGCCTGCTGGGTATATGAAATGATATTCACATCAAAATTATCCTCATTCCATTCCTTTATCTCATAGTCAGGAAAGAATTTACGCCAACTTTCAATGCACTTCTGCGCAGAATCAGGCAGCGGATTTCGTCCAAACCAACAATAATGTATAATCTTAGGTATCATGAACGGATTGGTTCAATTACATGATGACAATTTGGCCGTACAAGACTTCCAGAAGGTATGACGTCTTTTATAATGCAGCCTGCACCTATGACACAGTTATCACCAATATTGGCTCCTTTCAAGATAATGGCATTGGATGCTATCCAGCAGTTCTTCCCGATTTTTATGCTACCCGCATCAATTGAAGAACTAGCGCCATCATTTTTTGTAAATCGATGATTATTATCAAAGACCTTCACGCCAGGTCCGAAAATACAATGATCTCCTATCTCCACAGAACCATGCACACTAACCATACAATAGCGATTCATATAGACGCGCTGCCCTATAGTCAACCGCCCAGTCCCGTGAACCTGCAGATCGCAGCCAGCCTCAAACTGGCAATTTCTTTCTATATGAAGATGTCCCTTTTCATACAAATGCAAAGCACAAGAGGGACTTATCCGTTGTATCCAACAAACACTAGCCCTACTTCCGAATTGTAACTTCAAAAGGCAGATACGTATCACATTATAGATCAAAACTGAAAACAACTTCATGCTTCAATTATATATTAATTTGTACAGTTCCTCTACCTCGTTCTCATTCCCATAGTCATGAGTCTTTAGATAGTCCACAATTTGATTTTGCAACATCTTGTTGCGAATAAAATCAACCATTCCCTGAGCACAGCCCTCGTTATCCATAGGCACAATAGCCCCATCAATACCATCCTGTATCTGGCTTTTAGCCGTAGGATAGTCTGTTACAACAACAGGTTTGCAGAGCATTTGAGCCTCACGCACAGTCACGGATTTACCTTCGTATCGTGAAGGTTGCGCATAAATATCACAGGCTTTCATAAAGGGATAAGGATTGGTGCGTTTCCCCAAGATGATGACATAATTCTCCATACCAGCCTCATGAATTCTTTGGCGGATCAACGCATCGTTTCCAAAACCAATAATATACCATTGCACATCAACTCCTTTTTCTCTGATCCGTCGACAGATATCTGGCACATTATCGTAGTTTTTGGCATCTGTAAAACGTCCTACAGAAAGGACATTAACAACTCCGTTATTCTTAGGCATCTCTGCTGACACATCCTTCTCCCCTGCTCTTTTTTGAACAAATTCAGAGGAAAGGATATTCTCAATCAGGACAATCTTATCTTTCAAAGAAGGGAATACTTGCAAGAACGACTTTGTAACATCAGAAGAAATGCTGATGATATGATCGTAAGCAGCCCAAACAGGCAATTCTGCTTCAGCATCAAACTCGACCTTGGTATAATCCGTATGAATCCAACAAGCCTTTTTCTTTGCTTTTACCTTACTTAACACATAATTATGAGGCTGCAAGAAACTAATGGCCAAATCATATTCCCCATTTTGTTCCATCATAGGCAAATAGGGCTCGATTTCCTGTGCAACATATTGGAATATGGCATATTGAGGTTTGGAAGCATCCTTAGGCAGATATCTGCGAGCTCTCATCTTTGCCCTCAAACGCCCCCAAGCAACACCAAACTGCCCTTTAGACACAACCTCTATAATTGGACACTCTATACACGAATAGGCTGAAATCTCTGGCAGGAGGTTCACCTCCTTTGGAATAAACTGCATCAGTTCCCCTTGATGGCGATGAATAAACAAATCTACCTCATATTTAGAATAATCCAATGCTTGTAGTAACCCGATGAGACTCATCTCAGCCCCACCTAACTCTAAATAATGCATAGATATGAAGATCCGTTTCTTGCTCATCCTATCAGAGCCTCATCTAAATAATGTTTTGACTGGTCAATATCCTCTTGAAGAGAAAGAAGGACTTCACTGAAATTAATGTCAATCAAAAGCGAATCAGAATAATCTGTTACCAGCCTGTCATCTAACATATAATTCATCAACAGACTCTTCATCCGCTCATTAATGTGTTCTGACCGATTAATCACACAGAAATTCCTTTCAAAGATCATTGAAAAAGCCGTTGCATGAAAAGAGTTCGACACAACGTATTCTGCATCACGAATCAATTGTACAAAGTCCAGTGGTGACGATGCCCATAAATCCTGATCCGCATAACCAATCCAGAATGCACTGACATTATAGATCTTTAGTTTCTTTGCCTTCGCAATCCGTTGAGCGACGCTCTTAACAATATCCGACTTCTCAGTGTCATAAACCAACAAATACCTTCCTGTCTTTTGTCCTTTTGGCAACAACCCTTCCCAGTGTTTCCTGTTTAACAAAAAGACTGGATCACATACAGCCACCCCATCTGCTCTCCCCAATGAACTTAATAAAGGCAGAGCGCAACGCTCACGAACAGAAATCTTATCAAAGTTCTGAAGCATTTTCTTCACAAAAGGGATGTATGCCTTATCAATATCCTCTGTTGCGAAACTGGCCGCATAGGAAATCCGCTTAGAGATCTTGGGCGCAAAATCCAGATAGAAAGCTGAATCCCGCCCATTCTGAAACAGCGTATTCCATATCTGATCACTACCTGCAATATAGACATCCGCCTGAGGAGGATTCTCTTTCAACTCTTCGTTACTATTGTAACGATGGCTTGTTAATTTCAGATATCTTGTGGTAAATTCATCAAATAATCTTTTCCTTTTTAAGGAAATCAGTCTTTCAGGAAGTTTTGCCAGCAGATACAGCTGTTTAATGAATGGTTTATCAAAGATAGGATTATCAACAGTCCATAATCTGTAATGCCCACTCAAATAATCAGGTTTATAATCAATAATCTCCACGCTATGTCCCATTGACTCTAAATAAGTCTGCAAGGCATAAGCCTGGAGGGATGCACCATGATTATACACATCGTGGCATGTTATTGTCTTAATCTGCATCTAATAACTTCTCAACCTTTTCCACCTCAGATATATAGGTAGTATTCTTTTCTCTTTTGACATTTGCAACAATCTGATTCCGCAAGTTATCATCTTCAAGTAAGTGAATGATATTTTCCGCTACTGATTCTGGCGTCATCTCTGCAATTAGGCCATTCTCCTCATGCTTCAATTGGTCATGAACGACATCAAAGTTTGTACTGACAACAGGTTTCCCTAATATCTTCGCTTCAGCAATCGTAAGCCCAAATCCTTCAAAAGAAGAAGTCTGCACATAAACATCGCAACGAGCCATATATGGATAAGGATTAGAACGCATGCCAAGAAGAATGACTTGATCAGATAGACCATATTCTTTTATCAGATTATCAATTATAGGCCGCTCACTTCCTTCTCCAATAAAAAGCCACCTGAAATCAATTCCCTTATCTCTTAATATCTTTGCAGCTTTAACAGCAAGTATATGATTCTTAGGAAGAGCCAATCGGCCTGTTGTTACGATAGTTATAGTATTACCCCTAAAAAATTGCTCATCCAGCACTTCTGATGCTTGCTTTTTTATAATGTCTGGGTTTAATATGTCATAAACGCAAAGGAATTTGTTTGAAAATTTAGAATAATGACTTCCTAATATTTCTTCTAACTTCTTGCTTACAGGAACTATGACGTCAAATCTGGTATAAAACCTTGCATTGAAATCAGGATTGTAACCTACAGAGAAAATATCTGCATTAATCCATGCTATTTTTTTGTGAGCACTGAGCTTTTTCGCTACTAAATATGTCGGAAAACCTTGCTGATATGCTATTGCAACATCGTAGTTTTCTTCTGGCACTTTGAAAGCCCATCCCATACATTTCCATAATGTCTCTGCGCCATGTTCATGTTTTCCCAATAGCTGCTTAATTCGATATGTTAGCGAGTAACATAAACTCGCCATACGCATTTTAATCCTTCCTAACAAACCATATATCGGTTCTGGCTCAATGATGATATACTCAGGAAGCAAAGACTCAAATTCCCCTCCCCGATGCAACATCCATAGATGAGTCTCGTATTTATCCCAATTCAGAAGTGGCAATAGAGACACTAAGCTTTTCTCAGCCCCTCCACATCCCAACGAATCAATGACAAATAAGATTCTCTTCTTCATTTATACTTATTTATAAATTCAGGAATAGACAGCTTAAAATCATCATAGCGCTCATCAACAAGACTCTCATCCCAGTCCCACCAAGCAATCTTATTCATGACCATAGCCTCTTCCTCTGTACATTTCCTCTTAATAATTCTTGCTGGCACACCACCTACAACACAATAGTCAGGAATATCACATGTCACTACCGATCCTGCAGCAACAGTTACCCCATTACCTATTTTAACTCCATATAAGATTGTCGAGTTCATACCTATCCAGACGTCATTTCCAATTGTTATCCCTCTCAACTCACCAATTTCATTTTTTTTAGAAGGATACGAGGAAACTTTTCTTACTATATGGCCACCATCGTCCATAACAAATTTTACGCCATATGATATAGCACAATAATTCCCGATTATTAACGGTGCATTACTCCATCTATATACATATGCATGATTATCATATGAATGTTTCCCAACAGAAACATATAAATCTTCTTTTAAAAACACATGATCAGCAAGTCTCAAGATATGAGAATAATCAATTCCAAGTATTCTCCAAAGCAACTTCCTTATTTCTTTAACGATATAATTCATATTTTTATTTGTTGTAAATCACAACATGTGAAGTAATGGTTTGAATACTTTAATATCCATAAAAGCAACAATTCGAAATAAGAAAAGCATCAACCTTTGCCCCACATAAGACATACGGGCAGTATCAGATGAAAGATAGTGTAAAGACGTTACTGAATTTTTATCATCAACATACTGTGCAGGGAAATAGTTTTTCAAATAATTATACTTATCAGAATAAGCTTTATCGTGAAATTGCGGACTGTTTGAGATGCCGTCTCTGCAAAAAACACTTATAGCCATAGGTAAATGCTGGTACGAACATTTTTGAAGTACCAATGCTTCGAAAAAGAACACCCAATCCGAAATTGTCTTAAACTCCTCATGATAAGGGCATCTTATCAAAGCTTCACGACGGATAAAAGTCGATGGATGATACAGAGTATTGTCATATACCCAATAAGCATTAACGCTCTCAACCGACTTTCTTAAATTTTTACGTCCATTCCCGTCAACATACATATCGCAAGAAACAATATCTGCGGAGAAAGAAGCACTTTGCAACCTTTCAATCACATGAGAATCACATAATTCATCCCCAGAGTTAAGGAACAAGCAGTAGTCACCCTTTGCTTTAGCAACCCCTTTATTCATGGCATGGTATATACCTCTGTCAGACTCAGAGCACCAATAACTCATAGAATCATGATGTTGTTCTATAAGATCACGAGAACCATCTGTACTTCCACCATCAATAACAATCCACTCAAATTCCTTGCATGATTGAGATATTACAGAATCCAACGTCCTTTTTAAACCGTTTCTATTATTGTAATTAATAGTAACAATTGAAAGTTTCATAATTCCCATTGTTTATACTTCTCTTCCCTCATTTGCTGATAGAGTTCCCTTGCATGACTATTCCTTTTCTCCCATTTATATACAAACCCCATAAGATAATAAGCAAGGTGAGCACATCCTAAAGCAAATAAATCCCAACCACTCCAAAATGTTCCTTTAAACAAATTCTTTTTGAAATGCAAATAAATCAAACGACATGGCCAGCTCAATGAATCCTCAGTAAATCCACTCGCTTCCCCTCTCCAATAACGTATGTGTCTATCCATCATGCCATCGACTGTCTCATGCGTCAGATGGTACATATATCCCCCACCTTCAATTTCTATTTCTTTGGAGGAATTAATAACCATTGCATCATGAACAGAATTATCATTAATTTTTATTACAGACTTCCGAATAGCTAATCTACGACGTTTCCCATACCATGGAGATTTTTTATGATTGATGCCAAGAACATACTGCTTGAACGGAACATACACGACATCAGCCTCCGTTTCTGAAAGAAGAGCCTTGACCTTCAATGCAAGTTCTTTATCTATAAGATCACTGCAAGTGAAGATTACGATCCATTCACAATCAAGATTCATCATATAGTCCATTTCATGAGGATCATATCCGTATTCATGGGGTATCACTTTTACAGTAGCGCCCATACTTTTTGCAATTTCCACAGTTCTGTCTGTACTTGACTTATCTAAGACAAATACATCATCACACCATTTTAAACATTGCAAGCAATATTTAATACGTTTTTCCTCGTTATATGCAGGAACAAAAGCACATATTTTCATTACGACTCACTCCACAAGATATTTATGATAATCCCAATTTGACAAAGACTTCAAAATGGAAATAAAGTTCAAATACGATTTTACACCTCTCATTTTCAAGAAGATATAGAATAGTCTATAATCAATTCGATTATGTTTCAATCCACCAACATGCCATTTTTTTGTATCTCCCTTCCGACATTGACTCAAAAGATTCCTCTTACACAATAGAGCATAAAAATAACCGTCACTGTCAAATGGATCACCCTTTGAAACAAATTGCTTAATACTACAAGAATACAATCTTCTAATAAAGTCTGAAATTGTAGTACCATCAGAGAAAACGCCAAACGAATAATTCATCTTACTATATCTCTCATAATTATTAGCTAATTCACGTTCGCGGTATTTATCAGCTAAGTCTTTTAAAGACGGGAAACAAAGAAATGAACTTTTTTTTATTTTTTTACTCAATAACTCGGGGCAGTTGGGATTATAACCAGAAAAATGAAAGAAAAGAAGTTCATATTCTGCATCCCCAAATTTATCCTTAACATACAATGAGCCCTCCCTCTCAAATATCTCACGCTCATGCAAATTCCAAATGGCCACATTCATACCAAGATGTGGCGATACATATGTTTCGTTAGGGAAATAACAAGGAACAAAATCCATCCATTTTTGATCAACAAACATCCCCTTCGTTATGTCTAACGTACAATTATCGACGAGTTTATTGCCCCACCAATCAACTACCTGTTTACCCACCTCATCATTCTTTACAGCAAAAAAGCCCAAATTAAATACTCCTAATGCTAATAAAAGTTCTTCTGAAGTAATAAAACTATCTGTTTGGTTTATCTTACATCGATGAGGAGTCAAAACAATTGATTTATCTTCTAAATATGAAAAAACTACATCCAAATTATGACATACGTATATATCTGGATCCAGATAAACAACTTTTTCATATCCTTCATTAAACAATTTTTTGATACAAAAGGGTTTTATAAATGTTGAAAACTCAATAACATTATATTTAAAAGCCATTATTTTCCAATCCGAGATCCAATTATCATCTAATTCCACAACATCATCTGGAAGACCTGGACAATCAGCGGCATCTGACAAAAAAATCAGAAACCTCGAATCATTATGTTCCAAATATGACTCACGTAAAGTCAATGCCTGTGCAAGATAGTTTTTTGCACAAATCGTAAACGCTACATTACATTTCATATATTTTTATAATCCTTGCAGGATTACCAGCCACAACAGCATATGGTGGAACATCCTTTGTTACTACACTATTTGCACCTATCACAACCCCATCACCAATAATAACATTCGGCAATATAGTAGCCTTATCCCCTATCCATACGTTTTGCCCAATAATAACAGGGCCTTTAGATTTGACAGGTCTCTCTACTGGAGGGATCTTAAGAGATGCTTCGTCAATATCACCATGAGAATTATCTGTTATAGTGACCCATTTACCTGTTAACACCCCATTCCCAATTTGGATTTTATTAATACAGGTTATATGATTATACGCTCCGAAATGACAATCAGCTCCGATACTTAACTCTGGTACAATAGACTTTTCATTATCATCAAACGTATTACAGAAATGCCATGCTGTTAGATAAACATCCCGTCCAAAAGAAGTTCGTTCACCTATAGATATACATTCCGGACAATTTATGAAACCTATTGAACTAAAAGATACATTTTTAAGGGCGTTTTTAAATTTTATAGAATTTATACTATTATGATCAACTATATTAATAAGATGAACCAACTTTCTCCCTATATAAATCTTTAGATAATCCTTAATATTCATAAATTAATAAACCGAAAGTATTCTTTTAAAAACATGAAATCAGACTCTTCTCATTTCCTAAATAACAGATAGACCAGAATTACATCTAAATAATTGGCAAAATCTGTTAATCTTATTTATATAATTTTACGAACCACATTTCTTATCTTTATCATTAATTGATAAAACTTGCCGCGATAATACGACCCATAACAACGAAAGATCAGAAGCCAATAATCATATTCTGAGTAATAGGTCGTGATGCTTCGATGTATATTTGAGAGGTCAAAAGACTTATCTGGATTCCACAAGACATAATTCATATAAAAATTTAATAAGCATCCATACAGATCGCCCATCACCTTTTCAAATGTCTGTTGTGTTATTCGTCCTCTCTGTTTCAGATCCTGTAACATATCAGGGAAAACCACAGCAAAGGTATGAAATAGATTATAACAGCCCTTACCTTTTCCATTCTGTTCTTCAGAAAGGATCCTGTTATATAAAAGATATGTAGAGGGAATCCTTCTTTGTTCAAACAAAATTGTTGTATTCGGGAACATTTTATTATATTCAACATCTTTAAGGTTTTGGATATCCTTACGCCATATACCAATTCCACCCATCGCTGTACAATAATAATGGAGATTCCACACCAATTCATTAAGATCCCGACAACAAACAGTATCTATACTGCCACCTAGAACTCCATTTGTGCAGTATATTACAGGTTGATCATCTTTATGCTTTATAATGAGAGCCAATAGGTTCTGAAGAGCCCCTTCTTTCATGATTGCACGATGGTTTATCAATTTACAGAAATCGCCTTTTGCAGATTGGAAAGAACTTACAATATTCAAAAAACCTTGAGAATCTGAGGGGAAATAATGCAAATTACTTTTTCCGTAATTATTTACTATTTCTTTCAATTCTATATTCTTTACATTATCTGAAATAATAACTTCAAATAATTCATCTTCGCATTTTTGGGCATATATGCTTTCAATTACAGGTACAACCCAATTAACAGCTCCGTTTGTAGGAATACAAAGAGATAGTATCGGATTATTCACACTATTTGCGTCTTTTTTCATACTCATAAAATCTACTGAGACCCAGTCTCAACGGAGTAAGATTAATATCAACAAGAGACTTCATTATGGTTGTATCTAAAATCATATTTGACACATCGTTTTTTCGACTAGGTAAATAATTTAGTTTTAAGTCCTCATCAGCAATATCGTTCAACATCTCCATTACTTCGTTTATAGAATACCCCATATTTGAGCCTATATTTACAATCATATTATCAGCTCTATTATCCAATAATTTGGCAACTATCTTCGCCAAATCATCTATGTAAATAAAGTCTCTAACAGTATTTCCATCACCCCATATTACGACTGGTTCACCCGCCAGTACCTTACCAATGGCGACAGCAATTAAACCTTGTCTGCCATATATATTTTGACCACGGCCATATGGGTTTGACGGGCGCAAAATAAGATATCGGAGATTAGACACGCGATTCTCAAAAAGGACACTATTTTCAATCATTTGCTTTGATAAGCCATAATATGAAATCGGCTCCTTCGGATCTGTCTCAACAAAAGGCTTCAACGTTTTACGTTCTCCATATACAGTTCCGCCAGATGAGAAATACACGAACTTAACATTCATCCTACTACATAGTTGCATTAACCTTACAGTAGGGAAAATAACATTCTCAAATTCTTTCTTGTACTCATCATAGCCACTTCCAGGAACCATAGTTGAGACCAAATGGACAATCGTACTAATCTCTTTCTTCTCAATAATATCTGCTATAAGTTCTATATTGGAAATATCACCCCTATAAACACGAACAGGAATACCATCCAATCTCTGCAAATTTGCAGATTCTGGTTCTAAAATATAGATTTGATTATTATATTCTTCTGCTTCAACCATTTCTCTGATCACCGCAGACCCGATAAAACCAGCACCTCCTATAAAAAGAATATTCTTTTTCATCCAATAAAACAGGTTCTAATTCTCTTAAAGAAATAGCTATTTAACAGTTTATATCTGAAAGGTAGAATAGACAGATTTTCTCTTTTAAAACACATTACTTCCTCTCGTGCTAACTTAACATTTGCGCTTAACCCAGGGATATCACTTCGAACAAGCACCTTATTTATATGGCTAAATTTATACTTTCTTAAAAGTAACCAAAAAAACAGATCTCCATCAGCAGCTAACTCATATTTCTCATTGTATGGATGAATATGTAATAATGATGATTTTATAAAACTAGATTGATGACTGATATTTTTCCCTGATATATAAAAGTTTGCACTTATTTTATCTGGAAGCCTCATTTCATATACCAGACTACCTTTTTCATCAATGAAATCTGCATCAGCATAAAACACATCTATTGAAGGGTTATAAACCTCATGAAAATAACTCAAGGAGTACTCGTTATAAAAACAATCCCCCGAGTTCATAAAGTTCAGGTATTCACCTTTGGCCTTAGATATCCCTTTATTCATAGCATTATAAACGCCCTTGTCAGGCTCACTACACCAATAGGCGAAATGCTGTTGATATTGTTCGATCAGTTCCTTGCTCCCGTCTGTACTGCCACCATCAATGACAATCCACTCGAAATCCCTCCATGTCTGACATACTACAGAGTCTATCGTCTTCTGCAGCCCAGCCTTATTATTGTAATTGACAGTTATAATTGATAGTTTCATTTGATCATTTAAAAATATTGAGTACCCGGACTATAGTTTCTGCCTCTTGACGGGTAATGACCTGATTCATGGGGATTGACAGTTCTTGGGCATGTATCCGCTCTGTAAGAGGATAACTGCGATTATTCCATTCCCTGTAACACTCCTGCTTGTGAGGCGGTATTGGATAGTGAATTAATGTTTGGATACCCTGGTCAGTAAGAAACTGCTGCAGTTCGTCACGCCTTTCACAAAAGATTGGGAACTGATGATAGACATTGTTCTCATCATCAATTCGTTTAGGCAATGTGATTAACGGGTTATTGATGTTGGCATAGTAGAATGCGGCCAACTGCTGGCGTTTCATATTGTCTTCATCCAGATACTTAAGTTTGACATCCAAAACGGCTGCATCTGTCTCTGCCATACGACTGTTCATTCCCACGTATTTGAAAACGTACTTCTTCTGACTGCCATAATTGGCCAATGCACGAATGACAGAAGCCAGCTCTGCATCGTTGGTGGTCACTGCGCCAGCATCTCCCAGTGCACCCAGGTTCTTTCCTGGATAAAACGAGTGGGCTGCAGCATCGCCCAACGCTCCCGTTTTCACACCTTCCCAAGCACATCCATGACTCTGGGCACAGTCCTCCATGAGCTTCAGACCATATCGTTTGCATATATCTCTCAACTTTTCGTTATATGCTAAACGCCCGTAGAGATGAACAGTCATCACTCCCTTGGTTTTTGGAGTAATGTGATGCTCAATCTGATCAATATCTATCTCCAGGTGCCCCAAGGTGGGTTCCACCAAGACTGGAGCGAGATTATTTTCTGTAATGGCAAGGATCGTGGCGACATACGTATTCGCAGGAACTATAATTTCATCGCCCTCCTGCATCACCCCCATCTCTTTATACCCTCGGAGTATGAGTCTCAACGCATCCAAACCATTGGCTACAGCGACACAATGTCCTGTGCCAATATATTTAGCATAATCGGTCTCAAACTGCAGATTTTCCTTACCCTGAAGAAACCAACCTGATTCTACGACCCGATTAACAGCAGCTTTTATTTCATCACCATGCGTCATGGTAATAGCTTGAAGATTCAAGAATGTTATCATCGTTCCGCTTTTAGATAATCCAAATAATCATCGTAATCTCGTATATAGTCATCTTCTAAATAGCCTTCAGAAGCTAATACTAAACAAATACTTCCAGAAGAGAAACTTTGTTCCGATGCCCAGATGCCTGGAGGGACGTGAAGTCCCCAGAAAGGTCTGTTCAATAAAACTGTACGTTTATTGATTCCATCATCCAATGCAACCTCAAAACTACCACTGGCAGCTATCAAAAACTGATGGCATTTCTTATGAGCATGAGCACCACGATCCTCACCACCAGGTATATCGTAAGAATAAAATACGCGATTGACAGGAAATGGCACATGAATATTCTGATAGATATAAGTCAAATTCCCTTCTGGATCGTGCATTTTGTTCAATTTACAAAGAGAACAGTCGAAAACGCTCCTGCCCTCATGAGCCATCTGGCCTATTGCAGGTTCCAGAACCCTAACAGAAGTCTGAGTATCAGGGGAGTTTGGAACCTTTGAAGCATCAATACGCCACAGTTTGTACTCATCGTAACTCATGATATAGTCATTCCGATCGTAATCGGTTGAAGAGAGTACCAAAGCTACAGAATTAGTAGAAAAATTTGTCATTGTGCGCCACATGCCATTGGATACATATAGACCGTAATAGGAACGGTTCAGCAGAAAAACCTGTTTATTTGTTCCGTCGTCTATCTCCACGTCAAAACTACCAGAGAGAGCCACAATAAACTCCTCCGTCTGTTTATATGCATGGCCTCCCCTATCCAAACCACCTGGCACATCATATATCCAATGCACCCGTTTTATCTCAAAAGGAATCTGCCTTAATTGTTCGATGATTGACAAGTTACCCCTCTCATCACCGATTTTGGGTAAATCAAATAATTGGCAATCTGATAGCTGCATCATCAACATGTATCTTAATATTCTATCCTGTGTGAAAAATAATTATCTAATGACAAAAATGATAAAGAAGTAATTTTATAAGTGTATTATTTCATTAATAAATCCTTTTTTAGTCACTATGTTCTTTTGCCAAAATATTCATTTTAACCAAGAAACTGTACAATAGAGCTTTTATTTTATACTTTAAAATCTGATATCGCCCATACAAGGAGGATGAGCTCCAAATAAAATTAGATCGACTCCATTCTTGCCCCCCACATAATTTATTTAGTTTCTGAGGAGACATATTAAGCACAATTCTTAGAGATTCAATAGGAATAGCTATTCCATGATCCTGATTAAGAATTTTAACCACATGAATATCTTTTGCATCCTTTGCATATGAAAGCTGCAATTTATCCTGTTCTGACAAAATCGGGCAAAAATAGTATACATGCGAGTAATTACCCAAAGAAGTTATGTCATAGTATTTTTTCAATTTTTCAAAGTTCACGCCTTTCCTTTTCCCACTAATTTTCTTTTCTATATTTTCCTCGTATAAATTCCATTGCGGCGAAAAACTCAGTATTATGTCAGCTTTTAGCAAAGAACCAAATAAAATAGAAGCGTAACCTCCCGAAGAAATTCCAGTCATTACTATTTCTTTAAAGCCATCTGTTTCTTTCCGCAAGAAATCAAGAAGTTTCTCTGGTGAAGATATCTGATTATTTATGCCTAAAAGATACCAAGACTTGTATATATCACGTAGAAAGATATGCTTATCAGCACGTTCTATCATATTATGGAATAGTTCATATCTATCCTCATTAACAATTCGCTCTCTAAACGTTGGCACATCATCCGGGTAGAAGATACCATTAGAACTAAAATAGATGGCAACACAATTCTTGTCAACACTCTTCTTTATTATAGAATAGTGCGGCATATTTTCATAAGCTAAACCTATAACATTATATAATTCAGTTAAAGTATTAGGACTTGTATCATTACTATCATTTGGCATGATTCAATAATTTTCAATCTGATATCTGCATCATCATGTTATCTTAATATTCTATCCAGTGCGAAAGATATTTTTCTAATGATAAAGAAGTTCTTATTATTCGTTTACAAAATATATACCAACTAGCATCCAAACATATGGGCATAGGTTTAATGGGTATACCATTAATTTCCTTATCTGCTTTTCTCATTTTATGGTAACAACGCCTGAGTTCAGGTATATACTTAGAATAAATATGTTTCCTTACAGAAGTATAAAGCATATAATAGGGATCAACTATCAAGAATTCCCTTAGCATTCCTTTTTTATAACATTGTAAATTGTGAAAATGGAAAAAAACGACAGGAAATTCTTTGTTCGTAACCAATTCAACACCAATTATATTCTTTCCCTTAATTTTAAATTCATATTGTTGCATATTCCATGGAGCAACGCCACCGCCTAAATGTTGCAACTCATGGACACCCGAGAATCGTGTAGTCCAGTCATCAAGATATTTCTGATCACCGAACTTACCTTCCTCATATCGACTGTAGCACCAATCAAGACAGGCATTACGCCACCACTTGAGTATTTTCAGACCATTAGGATTATTCTTAAAGGTCATAAACTGAACACAATACTTTCCTGCAATTGCAGTTTGATCATATTGTTTGGAATATCGATGTGCTGTGATTTGCACATCATTATCCCCCATCTCCTCAATCAAAATGGTAGGATCTGCAAAAAAGAACAAATCTGCATCCAAATACGTACAAGATTCTAAATTGTAATGCTCCAAACAATAAAGGATAGTAGAACCAGAACAAGTCCAACAATATTCACCAGGTGAGCGTGTGGGTTTCACGGCAAGAAGTTCGTCATCTTCAAATTCACTCAGTGTGATAACCGTTACTTCTTTCAGACTCATTTTTTTCAAAGCTCTCGCCAATATATCATCAAAGGAAAAGATATAAAGATGAAACGAAGGACAGTGCTTAACCAAAGACTCATACATAGCAAGTCCCCTAGCAGAGTAGTTTGAATCGTATAATGTACAGAAGTTAATCATTTTAAATTAGTGACGTAAGTTTTCTTTTAATAATTTTAAGATTTTCATATATACATGTCTTTAATCGTATTACCTTTGAATCCTTAGCTAAAGCATAATAACGTTTAAGACTATTCCTTATTTGGGAATTCTCATTTATACCACATTCCAACTTTATATCATATATCATACTATCATATAATGGTGTTGAAGGTGCAGCTCCAGAAGAAATAGAACTACAATGAACACCAGACCCATCAAGACCAACATTTACAACAAAAGAAAGAACTGGCCTTAAACAGTATTTATTCTGATTCGACATATTATATTGCCAACGGACAGCCCATGAATCTATTTTTTTTTGATTCTGCATCTGGAGCATCCTCCATAAATCGTCTCCACCTCGGCATAACTGTTTTATTTCCTTTTTCTGATTCCTTCCCCAAATAGAATATTTAGAGATATCCCATTCAGCAGAAGACCATCTGTCTGCCCATGTAGCCCATCCCCAAGATTCTACTCTTTGAGAGACAAGAACATCCTTTTTGTAGTTTTTAGGAATATCTATCTTATCTGTCATTCCACCTATTGTAAAAATTCTCTTATCATTTCCATAAAAGACTAACGCATCATTCATAAAACGCAAGAAAAAAGGATGAGTCACAATATCATCTTCAACAACAATTACCCGTCCATATTTCTTTGTAACTTCAGAAACGCCACTAATAACAGAATTTGCCAATCCCTTATTTTGAGATTGTTTTTTTATAAATACATTTCTAAAACCTGTAATATGTTCAGCAAAGGACTGTACTTCTTGAACCTTCAATAGTTGTTCTGATGTCGCATTTTGCTTAGGGCCATCACAAAACACATAAAGGTCACTTTCGGCTGCTAAGTCATTGCGTTGTAATGCCTCAACAGTTCTCTTTGTGTGATCAAGACGATTATATAAAAACAATATTACAGGAGCCAAATTTGCATCTTTCATTGTTTTATCACATATGATTCCCACAAATAACAATTTTACATTTCTTATATAATGGATATACCAAATTAAACAAAGAAATATAGATTCGATTAAACTTTCCTTGCATATATTTGTTCACTTTCAAACAAAATGTAAACGATTTAAGCCCTGTTTTACTATCTAATAAATATAATATGTAATAAATCCATATTCCAAAACTTTTCTTTTCATATAAAGAATTCATTCCTTTCCTACTTACATACTTTCTATACGATTTGTCACTTATGCAAAGACATTCTTGTAGAAATTCTGTAATTGGGAAATGGTCAGATAGTATATTAAGAAAGGACTTAACAACTCTATAATTATTACCAATATTAATATCCAGAACAGTACTTAATGATGTTGCAATTTTGATAAAATTCCAGTGATCACCTTCTGGAGCATTGTATTTTATAATTTCATTATGACACCACATGAAAGGTTGCTCATCAATCAAGCATCTTAACATAGGGAGAACCTGAGATACTGAACTATATGAATAATAAAGAGCTGTTGAAACATAATCTTCCAATTTTGATAGATTATATATATTATTCGACACAAAGAGAACATCTCCTGCTATAAAATAATTCCTATTATAGAGATTCGTAAAGTCGTTTATATTCTTGATTAATACATCCTCATTATATCTTGCCAAACCTTTAATATGATATTTAAAAAAAGGTATATCAGGGTGCAATTCAGTATTTTTTTCTATGATGTCAAAACATGAATCTTCGACCTCATCATCATCTCCGATAATCCACAAATATTGTGACTTCGCGAAAAGGAAAGCGCTACCTATATTATAATCTCCACCTGCATTATATGGCCGGTTATAAATCTCGACATTTTCAACAAAAGAGTCAGAGAAATGATTTTTAATAGAAGTCTCTACATCATAATTCGAATGATTGTTTAAAACAACAATATAATATTTCTCTATAACATTTTGTCTCTCTATTGACTTTAAAAGCCGAATTAATTGTTTCTCCCTATTGTACGTAGGAATTACAATTGTTAGAAATTTACCAATATGTTTCGACATTTAACCGACCCAATAAACTTGATTAGTATTTGATCTATCAAACAAGAGTTTTCATACCCATATTAAATGAATAAGACGGTTTCCATCCCGTGTCAGCAGTCAACTCTTTTAAATCAGCCACCAGATGCATCGGTTGGTGAGGATAATAATCTTTTGCACCATATTTTATTTTCACCTCAAGACTGATACTCTTGCGAATATCCTCTATGTATTCAGAAAGTTTTCTGCCTTTCCCTGAACCTAAAGGGTATGCCTTACCATCAATACCTTTCTCTACGATAGCCAAGATAGCATCGCCTGCATCATCAGCATAGAGATAGTCCCACATCTGTTCGCATTTGGTTAGCTCAGGAGAGTGACCTGCCTTCAGCTCTCGAATCACATAACTGATCAGTGTATTCTCACCATCATGTGGGCCATAGACACTCAAAATACGCACCCAGTTCTGGCGCATACCCAAACTCTTACAAAGCATGGCAGATAGTTTTCCTGCTGCATACTTCGCAATACCATAGCCACTCTCTGGTTTAACTGGCAGTTCAGGGGTCAGGTCAACACTTTGCACACCATATTCAGCCTGTGATCCTGCTCCTATGAAGACTTTACAACCACATCGATGTGCCAGATGTACAGCATCCAATGTATATTGAATGTTACGTGTCTGAACTTCCGCGTCATCACGTGAGGCACCAAATGTTTTTTCCCATGAAAGATGGATGAAAGCATCGTACTGACCTTCCAATTGCAGAGTTGCATAATCAGAGAGGTTGCACTCCACGATTTTTAATCTCTTATCCTTGGGAAAATTAGAGAGACGCTTAGACCCCTGATGCACTATACAGGTCACAGATATGTCTTTTGCCAGCGCCCTCCTTACTACAGCACTACCAACACAACCTGTTGCACCTGTGACAATAATCTTCTGGATAAGAAATCCCATTCCCAAGAAACTATCCTTTATAAATGCAAGCCTCCTGCAGATCTTCAGGCATAAATGGAGCCATCTTTTCCAATGGGGCGGAGGTCATTTTACCAGTCTCTTTATCCATGAAGGATGCACTCTTTGGGAAAAGTGTCTGTTCTGGATGCATCCGAACCTCACAAATCATCGCACCATCGGCATTCAACACATCGTTGATGGTTGTTTGTAGGGCCTCATTACTGGATACCCTAACAAAAGGAATATCATAAGCCTCAGCGATACGTTTCAGGTCTGGACATACAACACCACTGGCAGGGTTACTACCTGTGAAATGTCCCTTAAAGAAGGCCTTCTGAGTGGTCTTAATGGCCAGGTAACTTTCGTTCTCAAGGACAAAGAGTTTCAGAGGCAACTTATAGGTCACAATGGTCTGCAACTCCTGGAGATTCATCTGGATAGAGCCATCACCGGTTACACAGATGGTCTTTCCGTTCTCATTGCTCACACAAGCGCCAATGGCAGCTGGTAAGCCATATCCCATGGCTGCACAACCCTGGTTAGCAAAGACACGCACCCCTTTATTGACTTGCATAGCCTGATAAGTACAGGTATAGGCAGTACCATTACCTGTCACCACGACATCGCCATCATGCAGTTGTCCAAATAACTCGTCAGCGAACTTATAACTATTGGCATAGCCCTCACAATCAGGGTTATCGTCGAACAGAGTAGGTATCTTGCTCTCAATGTTTCTACCCCACTCAATCCACTTTTCAAAGTTAGGAAGTCCATTTTCACCTTCAAGAGCCACTTGCATCTTGTCTATGAACTCAGAGAGGTTGACATGGATAGGCATATCAATATTCAGTGTAGGCTTCTGCATTTCGGCAAGGTCTATATCCACCATCACCTTGAATGCCTTAGGTGCAAGCAGATCATAGGCATAACTAACCTGACGAATGCTCAGTCGAGTACCCATAACTATCAACAGGTCTGAATTCTGCACCATGATATTACCAATACGGTCACCACAGATACCAGGCTTGCCAAAGCAAAGTTTATGATCATGCCAGATAATATCTGAACCGCTAATAGCTGTTACTACAGGGATATTCAGTTTATCTACCATCGTGATGAATTCCTTCTCACGTTTTGCCAACCGCACACCATTACCCACATAGATGACAGGACTCTTGGCGGTCTTAATCTTATCAACCAGTTGTTTGACCTGTTCATCCACCAAGGCATGCTTCACTGGATCTATCATTTCCATGGCAGAATCAAACTCCTTGAACTTCGTTTCATCCACCATAGCACCCTGAACATCCAAGGGTACATCAAGCCATACAGGCCCAGGTCTTCCGTCAAGGGCAATAGCTATGGCCTTATCCAACTCATACTTCACATCCAGCGGATTATAGATGGTTTTGGCATATTTGGTAATTGGCGTAACCATCGATACGATGTCAGCCTCCTGGTCACCCAACTGGCGCAGATTCAGATAAGGATAGGTATGCTTATAAGTAGATGTTTTGATCTGACCAGAGATATAGAGACCTGGGATAGAATCCAAATACTGTCCAAGAACACCAGTAATAGCATTGGTTCCGCCAGGGCCTGTCGTCACACAGGTCACTGCCAACTTTCCACATGCACGATAATATCCTTCACCTGCAATGGCAGAAGCCTGCTCGTGATGGTTACAGATATACTCCAGGCCCTTTGTATGACCAATTGAGTCATTCAGGTGCATAGCACCACCACCACTTACTAAAAAACAATGCTTAATTCCGTATTTCTCTACAAGATACTGGAAAATAAAATCACTTACCTTTATCATAATATTAATCTAATTTAATTTTCAACAAAAGAAGGTTTCTATCTGCTCAATACAAAGATTATACACATCCTCTTTTTGATAACGTTTATACCAATCAGCAGTCAATTGACAGCACTGCTCAATATTCGTGCGAGGTTCCCAACCTAGTTGGAACTTGGCCTTGCTGATATCCAGCATCAGGAGATTGGCCTCATGAAGGGCATCAGGATCTGAGACATCCTTGAGTTCGCCTCGGCCATAATACTTGGTAAGCATCGTAGCCACTTCCCAGACAGGTGTGATGCTCTCTGTTCGAGGACCAAAGTTCCAACCCTCACAGTATTTGGCAGGCTCTTCCAACATCTTTGACGCAAGAAGCATATAGCCAGAAAGAGGTTCCAAGACATGTTGCCAAGGTCGAACCGCTTTAGGTGAGCGTATTTCGATAGGCTTACCAGCCTCCAAAGCTCTGATACAATCAGGAACAATGCGATCTTTTGCCCAGTCTCCGCCACCTACGACATTACCAGCACGCACACTGGCGATGGAAACATGATGTTTCTTGCCATAGTCAGCAGGATTAAAGAAACTCCTGCGCCATGAATTGATGGCTATTTCTGCAGCCCCCTTCGAAGAACTGTAGGGATCATAGCCTCCCATGGGCTCGTTTTCACGATAGCCCCAGATCTGTTCCCGATTCTCATAGCATTTATCCGTAGTGATCATCACGACCACTTTCACAGAGTCTGTCACTCTGGCAGCTTCCATGATATTGATGGAACCTATCACATTGGTCTCATAGGTTTCTACAGGTATCTCATAGCTGAGGCGCACCAAAGGCTGGGCTGCCAGATGAAAAACAATCTCAGGTTGGTACTCTGCAAAGATTTCCTTCATCTTATAACCGTCACGGATATCTGCTCTGATATCAGCTTTGATCTTCTGACCAATGCCAGAGAGAACGAAGTTGTCCTTCTCGCTGTAGGCTTCTAAGCCTACACCAACAACCTCTGCACCCAGTTCATGGAGCCAGATGCTCAACCAAGAGCCCTTGAAACCTGTATGTCCTGTAACTAAGACACGCTTTCTCTTGAAAGCACCGTTAAAGATATCGATGTTCATGACTTGGTAGCGACAAATGCCTTGATGGTATCAATCATATATTGAAGCTTCTCTGAGGTCATACCCGGATAGAGACCCAGCCAGAAGGAATCACGCATGATGCTATCCGTGACAGGGAGTGAACCTCCCACCACACGATAGTCTTGGTTCTCTACATACTGCTCGAAAGCAGGATGACGCAGCAGATTACCAGCAAAGAGGTTGCGGGTCTGAACTTTGTGATCCTCCAGATAACGGGTCAGTTCATTGCGGGTATAACCTGCATCAGGTTTTACCGTGATGAAGAAACCAAACCATGAGGGCTTTGAATTCTTCTGTGGTTCAGGAAGGAGCAAGCCCTTGACATCTTTCAGCCCGTCGTACATGGTCTGATAGTTCTCTCTTCTGCGCTGCACGATGAAATCAAGCTTCTCCAACTGCGCGCAGCCGATAGCCGCCTGAAGGTCTGTAGCCTTCAGGTTATAACCCAGGTGACTATAAACATACTTGTGGTCATAGCCCTGTGGGAGCTGGCCAAACTGACCTGTAAAGCGACAGCCACAGGTATTATCCACACCACCGACACACCAGCAGTCACGTCCCCAATCACGGTAGGAGTTCACGTATTTGTGGAGTTCTGGGTTGTTCGTATAGACAGCACCGCCCTCGCCCATCGTCATGTGATGAGGCGGATAGAAGCTGGAAGTTCCAATATCACCAATCGTTCCTGTCTTTTTCCATTCACCATCGATGAAGTATTCTGAACCCAGGGCATCACAGTTGTCCTCTACCAACCAGAGGTTATGTTTCTTGCAGAAGTCAACCACCACTTGCAGATTGAACGGATTACCCAGACTATGGGCTATCATCACGGCTTTCGTCTTTGAGGACAAAGCTTTCTCGAGTTGGGTGGTATCGATATTGCCCTCCTCAATGCTCATATCCACGAATACTGGTACGGCTCCATACTGAACAATGCAAGCCACTGTTGTCGGGAAGCCTGCAGCCACTGTGATCACCTCGTCACCTCGTTTGATCTGGCGGTCTTTCAGTTCTGGAGCAGTGAGTGCATTAAATGCCAGAAGATTGGCAGAAGACCCAGAATTACATAGTGAGCAATATTTCACGCCTAACCATTTGGCCAGTCGGGTTTCAAACTTATGTGCCCAAGGACCAGCTGTCAACCAGAAATCCAAGGATGCATCCACAAGGTTTACCATCTCCTCGTCATCGAAGTAGCGACCGCCATAGTTTACACGGGTCTTTCCTGCCTCAAATGCAGGCTGGGGGGCATGTACCTCCCGATAATACTCACGAGTGAGTTCGAGGATCTGTTTCTTTAAATCTTCTTTTTTTGACATATCTCAAATTCTATATTTTACTTATTTGGCACAATTCTTTCCCATTTCTTCCAAGGTGCTTTTCCTTCCTTCAGAAGTTTCTCCAGCATATCACGCTCACGGACATTATCCATACACTGCCAGAAACCTTCGTGGATATAGGACATCAGCTCGCCTTTATTGGCAAGCGTTTCCAAGGGCTGACGCTCAAAAACCGTATCATCACCCTCAATCAGATCAAATATTTCTGGTTGCAGCACCATATAGCCAGCATTGATAGGGGCGCCATCAGCCAGATTTTTCTCGCGGAAAGACTTCACCGCATTATCACCGCCAATATCAAGGATACCCTTTTCCTGTTTCATCTTGACAGCCGTCAGTGTCGCCAACTTACCGTGAGACTGATGGAACGCCAAGAGTTTATTGATATCCACATCGCATACACCATCGCCATACGTCATGAAGAAGGGTTCATCACCTACATATTTCTGGATACGTTTAATACGTCCACCCGTCATTGTGTTATAGCCGGTATCAACCACAGTCACCTTCCAAGGTTCCAGATGGCTCTCGTGAACAGTCATCTCATTCTGCCCATGACGGAAATCAAAGCTCACATCAGAGTTCTGCAGGAAGTAATTGGCAAACCACCCCTTGATATATTCCTGCTTGTAACCAGCACAGATGATAAACTCGTTATGCCCATAATAGGCATACTCCTTCATGATATGCCAAAGGATAGGCATACCACCAATCTCAACCATAGGTTTCGGCTTAAAAATAGACTCCTCACTGATGCGAGAGCCAAATCCGCCAGCTAATAATACGACTTTCATCATTGAACCTTTATAAAAAAGTTGCAGGAATAAGAGACTGATGTCCACGTATAGTGCTCAAGACAGGTCCATTCATATAAAACGCTTCAGGTATAACATGTATTTGAACCGCACTATGCATCGTATCACAAAAATTATCCCTATCAGTATCCTTTAAAGATATCTGAAAGTTCAAATAATAAATGTTTGGACGAAGATTCAAATTCGGTATTTCCAAAGACAATGTGTTATTCGCCAATTTTGAGAAATCATGGGGCATCTCGTCTGATACCCATAAAACGACAGAGTTATCATAAGAATCAGTTAAACTACACGCAATAATCATCTCTGACGTATCAACTCCCTTCTCTACTTCCAAATTAAATTCAATACGTAAATAATCACCCGTAAACACCTCTTCAATTTGAGCACCCAGCCTGTTCCTCAAAAAAACATCCTTTACTCGAATAAGACCATTGCCTAAACGATCTGTTCTTTCAGAGATAGCATGACCAAACATATTAGGATTGATAGCCAAATACTGATTGATTGTATCTTCAACATTCCCTATAAACTTTACTTTTCCATTTTCAAACAATATTCCTGACTTACACAGATTTTTAACTGCTGTCATATTATGACTCACAAAAAGGACTGTTCTCCCCTCACCCTTCGAGACATCCTGCATTTTTCCAATGGCTTTTTTCTGGAATTCAGCATCGCCAACAGCCAAGACCTCATCAACAACGAGAATCTCAGGCTCTAGATGAGCCGCTATCGCAAAACCTAAACGGACAGTCATACCCGAGGAATATCGTTTTACAGGCGTATCAATATAACGTTCGCAGCCAGAAAAATCAATAATTTCATCCAGCTTTCGAGAGATTTCTGCCTTTGTCATACCCATGATGGCACCATTGAGATAAATATTCTCACGACCTGTCATTTCAGGATGAAAGCCAGTACCTACTTCTAATAAAGAGGCGATGCGACCTCTTGCTCGGATTTCTCCGACTGTTGGAGCCGTAACTTGAGAAAGTAATTTCAACAAGGTACTTTTCCCAGCACCGTTCTTCCCGATAATTCCAACCACATCACCCTGTTCGACACTGAAGTTGATATCTTTCAATGCCCAGACATAATTACTCTCTCCTTTTTGAGAACGGTCATTAGTCTCTCCAATTTTAAGATTGGGATCTTCTTTATGGCGAACATTCATTGTCCACCATCGATTCAGGTCATGACTGAATGTGCCAGTTGAGACCAATCCCAACCGATATTGTTTTCCTACGTGATCAAATTCTATTGCGTTCATATCAAATATTCAAACTTATACTGTATCCATGAAAGAGCGTTGTACTTTATTGAAAACTACCGTTCCCCAAAGTAATAAAACACTCATAAATACGAAACTATAACCTAATGCACCCCAAGAGAAATAGCCCTGGCCAAGAGTAGCATATTTGAAGGCCTCAATAATAGAAGTCATGGGATTTAACATGATGATAGAACGTAACATTTCACTGGTTATCATGCTGAGGGGATAGACAATAGGCGTGGCATACATCCAAAGCTGTACGATAAAAGTGAAAAGGATACTTAAGTCACGGTATTTTGTTGTCATCGATGACACAAAAATTCCAAAGCCCAAGCCAAGACCTGCTAACATTACAACCAGCAAAGGTAATAACAATAACGTCCAATTTGGCATAACTTCTGCATCAGTCACCCAGAAATAAAGATAAAAAGCAATGAACAGCAACATTTGGACACCAAAGCGTATAAGATTGCTTATCACAGTGCTGATTGGCACAACCATACGAGGGAAATAAACTTTTCCGAACATAGCTTGATTAGCCACAAAAGTATTTGATATCTGATTCAGACAGTCAGAGAAGTAAAACCAGCAAACATTTCCTGCTAAATAAAACAAAGCCTGAGGCACACCATCAGTACTCATGTGAGCAATGCCACCAAATACCACCATGTTCATGATGACGGTAAGAATTGGCTGTACCAAATACCATAAAGGCCCCAAAATAGTTTGCTTATACTGTACAACGATGTTACGTTTCACAAAAAGTTCCACCAGATCGCGATAAGCCCAAATCTCTTTGAGGTTCAACTTCCACAATTTCTCATGCGGTCTGATGATTAATGTCCATTCTTTATTCATCAACTTACAAATTATTATGCTAACAAATTTCTTCTAACACAAAGGCATAATTACATGAATGCCAAAGCGTTAGACAATTCAAAAAAACTTCAATTTAGTAAAAAGGGCACTCTATTTGGAATCGATTCCCTTAAAATTTCTGCAAAGGTACGACTATTTTGGGAATCTACCAAAGAAAACAGAAAGTATTTATACTTTTTGGTGAGATTACCAGAGATATTCCTCGACGTAACCGCGGAAGGTGGGTTCTTGCGTCCAACCATAGTTTTTGAGGGTTTGGCGAACGTAGCGCTCCACATCTGGCGTCATAGGACGGGTGCCGTTGTGATATTCGTAGTAGCGTTTGCGGGAATAGACATGGATGAGGTGGTTCTTGATGGCACGTTCCATTCGTCCTGGCATATCGTAATAGACAGAAGAGAGGCCAACGGGCATGCGAATAGGCTCGTCTTTACTAAACAATGGGCAACCTTCACGCTGCATCTGTGGATTATTCAGGTTGACACAATTGGTATATAACCTATCTTTGGGTTTATAACTGGTGAGAAGACTGTGGAGACAGTGCTCACGAAGGGGGCAAATCGTACTATAGCAGATGCCGTAGTTATCTGCCTTTTCTGCAAAGATCTGTTCTTTGGTCTTTGGGGTATCATCTTTCTTCTTCATATCGGTGGCAAAATTATAATATTTGTTGGACATAGAGAAATATTCTCTGCTAAAAAGTTATAAAGAACTATACATTTCTACATTTTCTTTATAACTTATTGGAAATATGAAGTTTATATCATGTATAAATCTATAAATAGTTGATCAGCTATACATCATTAAACTAAAATATGGCTATTATAAGTTTAATATACCATCTAATCTACTGAAATTTAATGAGTTTCTTTCTAGTATAATTAATAGAAACAATTTGTTTTTTTGATGGAAACACTTTGTTTCATAGGCAGAAACAAAGTGTTTCGAAGTCATAAACACCTAGTAAACTAAGTCATCTTTCCATCGGAGATGATACCTGAATGAGCCGAAGAAACGTCAGGAACGACCCGTAGTTCACTTTGGATGTATAGATGAATATAGACATTTCACCTCTATACATTAACTAACTAACTATTATTCAGACAAATATAAAGATAATGTAGAGATGTATAGAGAAATAGAACAATTTGAATGAAAATAGTTACGATAGAATTTGGTCATCACAAAAAATAATCGTACCTTTGTGGACGTTTATCAATGATTGCTATCACATGACCAAAGTTACAATCGTCAAGAACTATCGCAACACGGTGACACTCAGGCAGGTAGAATTGTCTGAGATTATACAGATGATTCAGGAACAGGCTTACGAAGAGTTGTGCAGGCAACTGCGTGATATCTATCCGTTGGTGGAAGTGCGTCAGAAGTATGACGCGATGGACGGACTGTTTCATCTCTACACAAAGGACATCCCCAAGGTGTGTTTCTCTTCTCAGATGGAGAACAGGAACAAGCAGCGCATCATGCGAGCCTACAACGGGCTGGTGCTGTTGGAGGTGAACAACCTGGCTGGTTCTGAAGAAGCGGATGCCGTGCGTAAGGGTGCAGCTCAGATTCCCCATACCCTACTCGCCTTTGTGGGTGCCAGTGGTCGGAGTGTGAAGATCGTGTGTCGTGGCGAGTTGTTTGATGGCGGTCTGCCTGAGAGCGATGATGATATCAACCGTTTCCATACAAACCTCTATGAGAAGGCCCGTGTAGCGTATAATATGCAACTCGGTGTGACCATCGAGAAGTTGGAGGCCACACTTGACAGGGATTGTTACATCAGCTGTGACCCCAACCTCTATTATAATCCCTCAGCGCAACCGTTCTATACCAATTGCGACGATGTGACCAAGGCCGTGCGCCCCGTCTCCCTCTATGCCGAGAAACAGGAGAGTCTGATGCCTGGCAGCGACAACGTGCACGCGATGAACCTGATTTATGAGTATTGTCTCTCGAAAGCCTATGACGACACGGTGGGAATCTCAGAGGAAGAAGGTCGTACTCATCTGATTCTCACACGGTTGGCAGGTTATTGTCAGGAGTCAGGTCTGGCGATGGCAGTGGCCCAGCGATTGGCGATGTTCAGTCTCTCGCTTGGCAAAGAACCCGATGTGGTGAGGAAGGTGTTTGAGAATGCCTATCGTGAGGAGCACGAGAAGAAATTCCGCCAGCGCAAGCACATTACGAAACCGATGAAGCACATCCCTGCGGAGACGTTGATGATGATGAAGGTGGATATGTTCCTGAATGCCAACTACGAACTGCGCAAAAACGTGATGCGAGGGGTGGCGGAATACCGTATGCGAACGGGCTACGGCTTCAGCTATCAGGATCTGACGGAGGAGGCGCGCAATTCCATCACGATGCGGGCCTTGTCGCAGGGTGTGAAGTGCTGGGACAAGGACATCAACCGCTACGTAAACTCCAATGACATCGAGCTTTACGAGCCCATGACGGACTTCCTCGACCATCTGCCAAAGTGGGATGGTAAGGATCGTGTGGAGCCATTGGCCCGTCGTGTCAAAACGGATTTCGAGAAGTGGCCTTACCTCTTCCATATCTGGATGCGCTCGATGGTGGCGATGTGGCGAGGCAAAGGCCAGTTGACAGGTAACGCGCTCGTACCTATTTTAATAGGAAGACAGGGCTGTGGTAAGACCTCGTTCTGTCGTATCCTGTTGCCCAGGGATCAGCGCGAATACTACAATGATCGTATCAACTTCAAGAACGAGCATGATCTGAATTTGGGGCTGACCTCGTTTGCCCTCATCAACCTCGATGAATTCGACAAGATCACCCAGCGCCAGCAGATTGTGTTAAAGTATCTGGTATCGACCTCTGATCTGAAATATCGCCCACCCTACGGCAAAGCGTATTCAAGTCATCGTCGCTACGCCTCGTTCATCGGCACCACGAATGAAAGTACCCCGTTGACGGATCCCAGTGGTAGCAGACGGTTTATCTGCGTGAACGTGGAAGGTGACATCGATTTCGAGACACCGATTGACTATCCGCAGCTCTATGCGCAGTTGGAATATGAGGTATCACGGCAACGGATGCGCTACCATCTGACGCGCGAAGAAGAACACGCCCTGATGGAGCACAACCTACGTTATCAGAAACTCAGCCAACTCGGCGAGCAACTGTTGTCACTCTTCGAGAAGCCTGCTGGCACTCCAGAGACCAATCCTGACGGTGGTCAGTGGATGACGCTGAAGGATATCTCCACCCGCCTGAAGAAAGCCTTCAAGGGAGCCTACACCGAGGACGAAGGCTCTTATATCAAGATTGGTAACTTCCTCAACCGTCCAGAATACAAGTTCCTCAGCGACCGCAAGGCCTTCGGAATGGTGTATTGGGTAAAGGAGCGGTAAATTATTTCTTCAGAGCAATAATGAAGGTAGAGATGGTGGTAACCATGCTGAGAAGAGAGAACCACATAGAAGTATAGTTCGTGAACACTTCATACATCGTGTGGGTCTTCTTGGGCTCCACATAGACAATATCATTCTGCTGGAGATAATAATAAGGGGAGTTCAAGATATTGGCATCTGTCACATCCATCTGATGAACCTCTCTTGAGCCGTCAGCTCTCTCTCGGATTAAGGACACCTTATCACGCTTACCTGAGAATTTGATATCACCAGCTTTGGCAAGGGCCTCAATCACACCAATTTTCTCATTGGGAGCGGTATAGACACCAGGTGCATTCACAGCACCCAATACAACATACTTATAATTAGGCATGCGAATCTGAACAATGGGTTTTTCGGATTCAGCTATAT